>CESN01018692.1_pt1 | contig 34058 bp, 28 predicted proteins | sample 531181 | NCBI WGS metagenome assembly CESN01 (sample SAMEA2621990, study PRJEB7988) | marine metagenome | isolation source: saline water (ENVO:00002010), including
TTTTATATTATAAAATTTATTGACAATCCATATTTTTTTTTGCAAAATTATCTTTTAAATATCGGAAAAATTTTAAAATGGGTAAAGCTTACACACCTAATATTAAGTCAAATAAAGGAAAAAATTTAACTAAATACGTTGCAGAGTTTGTAAAAAAAAATAAATATAACAAAATTCCAAATAATGTTGTTGAATTAGCTAAAAAACATATTTTAGACGGTTTTGGACTAGCGTTGTCCGGTTCTGTTGCACGAACTGGAGATTATCTTTTTAAACATATCAAGGAAAATTCTGCTAAAGGCAGAGCAACTGTAATTGGTTCAAAAATGAAAGTTACATCAAGATTTGCAGCATTAGCAAATGGAGTTGGTATTCACTCAGACGATTACGACGACACACAGCTTGCGGTTCAAAAAGACAGAGTTTACGGGTTATTAACCCACCCTACTGCGCCTTGTTTACCAAGTGCATTTGCAGAGGGAGAATTAAAAAAAATTAATGGTAAAGATTTTCTGAATGCATATCTAATTGGAGTAGACGTTGAATGTAAAGTTTCAGAAGCAATGTCTCCCAGACACTATCAACACGGTTTTCATTCTACAGCAACATGCGGAACTTTAGCATCTGCTGCTGCAGCTGCTAAAATTAGAGATTATAATGTTGATCAAATTCAAAGATCACTCGCAATTGCAGCATCTTTAAGTGCCGGACTTAGAGAAAATTTTGGAACAATGACAAAACCACTTCATGCAGGAAGAGCAGCAGAAAGTGGAGTAGTAGCTTGTGATCTTGTAGGTTATGGCTGGTCAGCTACAGATAAAATTTTGGAGTCACCAAGAGGCTTTTTTCAAGCACATGGAGGTGGTTATAATTTAAATTCTATTAAAGGACAATTGGGAAGACCATGGACTTTTTCAAAGCCCGGTATTTCTATCAAACCTCATCCATGTGGATCTTTAACTCATCCTGGTATGACCAAAATGCTTGAGTTGATTTTAAAACATAACATTAAGCCTCAAGATGTCGTAAAAGTTGATGTTGGAACCAATCACAATATGCAAAACGCTCTAATTCATCATAGGCCAAAAAATGAATTTCAAGCAAAGTTCAGTATGGAATATTCAATGGCAATTTTATTAGTTCAAAGAAGAGCTTATATACCTGAATATCAAGACAAAAGAATTAATAAGCCTGATGTTCAAAAGATGTTAAGGAAAATTAATTTCTATAAAAATAAAGTTGCTGAGGCTGCTGGCTACGACAAAATGACAACTATCATCGATATCCATTTAAAAAATGGAAAGAAAATATCTGGACGAGGTGACTTTGGTAAAGGAAGTCCAATGATACCCATGACATATGATGAAGTTGCAGATAAATTTTTAGGTTGTTGTGAATTTGCTAAATGGTCTAGTAAAAAATCTAAAGCACTGATTGAAACAGTTAGGCATTTAGAAAAAGTTAAAGATATTAGTAAATTAAGCAGTTTACTATCTAAATAGTTTTCAATGAAAGTGGCTATACTTGATGATTACCAGGGTGTAGCTGAACAGCTAGTTGATTGGTCAAAATTTAAAGATACTTGTGAAATAAAAGTTTTTAACCAACCTTTTGAAAACGAGGATCACGCTATAGAAAATCTTAGAAGTTTTGATGCTCTCCTAATAATGAGAGAAAGAACTCCAATGACAAAAAAGCTGTTGCATAGTTGCCCAAATTTAAAGTTTATAGCTACAAGTGGAATGAGAAATTTAGGTATTGATTTAGAATATGCTAAATCAAAAGGAATTATAGTTTCCGGATCAGAGGGTAATAAAAATCCTACAGCAGAATTAACCTGGGCTTTAATTTTGGGTCTTGCCAGGAACATAAAACAAGAGTCTGAAAATATGTATCAAGGATATTGGCAAACAACTATTGGATTTGAACTTAAAGAAAAAACTCTAGGTATAATGGGTTTAGGAAACCTAGGCAGTATGGTTGCGAAAGTAGGAAAAGCTTTTGGAATGGAGGTTATAGCTTGGAGTGAGAATTTAAAAATGGCAGATGCAGAAAAACATGGTGTCATGGCAGTAACTAAAGAGGAGTTATTCGAAAAATCAGATTTTTTGACGATACATTATCTTTTAAGCGATCGTAGTAGAAATTTAGTAAAATATGAAGATATTTCTAAAATGAAAAAAACCGCTTTTATAATCAATACTTCAAGAGGACCAATTATAAATGAGGATGATCTTATAAAAGCATTACAAGACGAAATTATTGCAGGTGCTGGTCTGGATGTTTATGCAATAGAACCATTACCAGAAAATCATAAATTACGATTTTTACCAAATGTTTTATTAACACCTCATATTGGATATGTTACATTAGATAATTATGCTAAGTGGTACAATCAAATGGCAGAAGATTTACAAGCTTTTTTAGAGGGTAAGCCCATAAGAATTTTGTAAAAAAATGTTCAAAGTTTTAAAAGAACAGTATATAAAAAATTTATGAAAAAAATTAGTATTCTGGTTGTCTTTATAACATGTTCACTATTTTCATTTGAAACTTATGCGGCAAAAATAAAAGTACAATCCGTTTCTGATAATCCTATTTTTGCTTTTACAAACCCTAATGCAAAAGTAAACGTCATTGGTTTTGTTGGAGGGGCTGGTATTAAAAAAGGTGTTGGGAAATCTCAAAACCCTTTAGCAAGAGATAGAAAGTCATTTAAACGGGCAGGAATGAATTACTACATATTTCCAAATCCAAAAACTAAGAAGGCTATAAGTTTAAAATATAGAAAAAGCAAAGATCATGTTAAAAAAATTTCAAATTTACTTGAATACTTAAAAAAAGAAAATAACCTCCCAACGATATTGGTTGGCCATAGTCGTGGCTCTGTCTCAGTTGCAGCAGCTGCGAATAATTTGGGTAAAGAGATTGTCAAAGGTATCGTTATCATGGGATCTTTAACAGCTACAAGTAAGAAAATAACATCACCATTTACAATGAGTAGTATGTTGAAAAAAACATCAGTGCCTGTTTTAATAATACATCATAGAAAAGATGGTTGTGAAGTGACACCTTTTGCACCTACAAAAAGTCTGTCGAAAAAAAAAGGTTTTCCGTTAGTTGCAATTAGTGGCGGCGGATCAACAGGTAATCCTTGCGGTCCTTTACATTATCACGGATTTGAAGGCACAATGAATCAAGTTATCGACGAGATAAAAAAATGGGCAGAAGCTCTGTAATCATATTATCACTGTTAATTTTAATTTTTTCTAACACTAATGGGTTCTGCGAAAGATTTATACCTTTAGAATTATTTACTGGAGGTGAAATTAGAGATGATAATGAAATTAGATTTACTATTGCAAATAAAGTTTTTGGATCTAAAAAAAGAAAAAAAATTACAGGTCCAGAAAACTGGACAAATCCAATAAGTGGAAAAAATATTAAAGTTTATCGAAGAACTAGAGCAGGACAAAGTGGATTAAAAACACAATTATTCACAATTACAAATAATGGCCAGTGCATGGGGAGAGTGTGGGATAGTAGACGTGGTGGAAAATTAATCGAAAATGGATGTAAATTCCCGCTGGGAATTTGGAAAAAAAATGAAAAGAGAACTTTTCTAGGTAGCTCAGGAGGGAAACCTAGAAAAATTGAAATTAAGATTTTAAAATTAGGTAAAAAAAATAATAGTAAATTAATATTTAATTGGAAGCTTTATGATGCCTCAGATAAATTGATAGATAATAATGATTATACTTTTTCACCTGGAAAAGCTATGAGCGCTTTAATCGATCGGTGATGAAATAAAATTATAATAAAAAACTAATTTGTATTTAGCCAGCTATTAACACTATTTGACAGTTCAATACTTTCTATTTTATCCCTTAAAATTTCAATCTTTTCATCGTCTAAAGCATATGCTGCTAATGATTTAAATTTTGATAATATTTGTCCTTTGGTTAAAGGGTTTTCTGGAGACCCCTTTCTATATTTTTCAGTATGACTATATTTTTTATTATCTTTTGTTACCACTTCGACAGATGCCATATGTCTAAATTTGTGACCTAACTTTTCTATTTTTGGATCAACTTCAGCAGTTATTTTTTTCATAAAATTTAAAATTTCAGGACTAGATATTTTATCTTTACTAAATTGATTTACAAATAGTTCACCCTCAAGAGCAATCAATGCAAGACCATAGTAAATATTCATTTGTGCAGAGGTAATATTATGGTTTTTATAGTTCCATGCGCAATGAACATACGTCGGATGGCTAATTTTGGCTTTTATATTTTTGATATCTTTCGCTAAGATATTATTTTTTTCCATTATATTTTTAAGACAATCGAGAGCAGAATGAATACTTGTAACTGAGGCATATGGCTTAATGCCAGTGTTTATACATTCCCATTCTTTGAAAAGATTTCTAGTTGATCTAGCAAAATCATTTTTTCCTGAGAAACTTGATAAAAAACCTCCATAATTTGCTTCAACAATATTTTGTATTCCAGTGAAATTTTTTGCAGATAATTCAGCGGCTAAAACACCTGCTTGGGCAGCTCTGCCAGAATGAAGCCTTTTCACCATAGCACCTTCTTGAGCAGCCATTAGGCCGGCACCTAAAGATCCAGCAATTCCAATTGCATTGGTCATTTGTTTAGTATTGAAATTCATTAATTTTCCTGCAGTTATTGCTGCAGCTATTGTTCCATGGGTTCCCTGAGGGTGAAAACCTCTAAGTAAAAGTTCTGTACCAGCTGCTGACCCTATACGAGTCGAAACTTCATAGCCCGCAACCACAGAAGTTAAAAATTTTTTACCATTCGTATTTCCTATTTTTTCTGAAACGTTAATTGCAACAGGAACAATAATAGAATTTGGATGTAATATTGACTCTCTATGAATATCATCTGACTCAAAACCATGACCAGCTGTAGAATTAATTAAAACTGCATTTAACAAAGATGTTTTAATGTTCGTACCAATTAAACTACACTCTTTTACATCTTCTTCGTTTGTAACAACCTCTTTTAAGGTTTTCGTCCACTCTAAAGTATTACCATGGATACAACATCCAATACCATCTAAGAAAAGAAGCTTTAAATATTTTAAAATATTATTTGGAATTTTTTCGTATTCTAATTGTGCAGCAAATTCTGCAAGAGTTTTTGTAGCTCCGTTTTGACTCATGTGGCTATATTATTTTCCATATACCTTCTGCACTAGCCAGTAGTTTATCTTCACATTTTAACTGTCCGTACATAAAAATTAATGACCGAGTTTTCTTTTTAATTTTTGCAAAACCAATAATTTTATCTCCAGCTTTTGATCCACCTATAAAATTTGTATTTAGGCTTATTGTCACTGCACTCCCTTCAATTAGTTGATGTGCGGCAGTTCCCATTCCAGAGTCTAGCATTGACATTATATAACCACCATGAGTTACCCCACCTGCATTTATATGGTAGTCTTGAATTTCTGTTTTAAATTCATATTCATTTTCTGATAACTTACGAAACTCTAAACCGCCGTTATGTTTCATGAAACCGACTTTGCTAATATTTCTAAATTTGCTCATAATTAATCATCCTTTAACTTTAAATTTTAGCGCTTTTCCATTATTACAATATCTTTTTCCAGTAGGTTGCGGACCGTCATCAAATAAATGTCCGTGATGACTTCCGCACTTTCTACATCGATATTCTGTCCTTGCATATCCAATATGATAATCTGTTTTAGTTTCAAAAGCCTCTGGTTTACATTCAAAAAAAGATGGCCATCCACTACCACTTTCGTATTTTTTATCTGAATCGAATAGAAGAGTATCACAAGCCGCACAATGATACGTTCCTTTTCTTTTTTCTTCATTTAAACTACTGCTACCTGGGCTTTCAGTACCATCCTCTCTCATAATTTTATATTGTTCAGAATCTAATATTTCTCTCCAATTTATACTTTTTTTATCTTGGAATTCTGTCATAAGTTTCAAATTAGTTTAATGATTTCATATTGTAAAATAAATTTTACCTTTAAATTATTAAATTTTTCATTAAACATTACAATATGAATAATTATGATGTTGTTATTATTGGCGCTGGAAACGCAGCTCTGTCTGCAGCCTTATCAGCAAAGGATAATGGTGCAAAAAAAATATTGGTTTTAGAAAAAGCGACAAAAAAAGAAAAAGGTGGCAACAGCAGATATACTAATGGTGCATATCGATTTGCATACAATGGTTTTTCAGATTTAAAAAAAATAATTCCAACCCTTAAAAATTCAAATAGCGTTGATTATGGAAAATATACTGTTAATGATTTTTTAAAAGACATGCAAAAAGTCACAGATGGAAAAACAGATAAACAGCTGTCTAAAATTTTGAGTTCTAAAAGTTTTGAAACTGTGCATTGGTTGAGTAAAAAAGGTTTAAAATTTACCCCAATAGAGGGTAGACAATCTTTTAAGGTCGATGGTGTAATGAAATATTGGGGAGGTTTAACTCTTGAAGTTAATGGACAAGGGGAGAAACTAATAGACTCAATGTTAAAAATTATAAAAAAAAATGGAATTAAAATACAATACGACTCGGCAGCAACTGATTTAATATTTGAAGATAATATCGTTAAAGGTGTCGAGATTTTATATAAAAATAAACCAAAAAAGATTTTTGCAAACTCAGTTGTTTTAGCCTGTGGTGGTTTTGAGTCTAGTCCTGAGATGAGAACAAGATACCTTGGACCTGGTTGGGAAATGGCCAAAGTAAGAGGAACAAAACATAACACTGGCGATGGACTAACTATGGCAATGAAAATAGGGGCGTCGCCATATGGGAATTGGTCAGGATGCCATGCAGTGTTTCACGATATGAACGGCCCAGAATTTAGTGATTTAAAAATAAGTAATAAATATAGAAAAATTAGTTACCCATGGGGAATAGTTGTTAATGCTGATGGTGAAAGATTTGTTGATGAGGGTGAGGATTTTAGAAATTATACCTACGCAAAGTTTGGTCGTGAAGTTATAAAGCAACCTAATCAAATAGGTTGGCAAATATTTGATCATAAAGTTCGTCATATGCTTTATCCTGAGTATGATGTGAAATCTGCAACAATGGTAAAAGCTAAAACCATAGAAGAACTAGTTAAAAAATTATCTGGGGTCAATAGCTCCAAAGCACTAAAAACAATTAACGAATTCAATGACTCTGTAAGAGACGATATAAAATACGATCCAACAATAAAAGATGGAAAATGCACTGAAGGTTTAAAAGTAAATAAAACAAACTGGGCAAACAAAATAGATCAAGCTCCGTTCTATGCCTACGGAGTAACATGCGGAATTACTTTTACTTTCGGTGGATTAAGAGTTGATAAAAATTGTCAGGTTTTAAATAAAGTTATGAAGCCAATTAAAGGATTATACGCTGCTGGAGAAATGGTTGGTGGAATATTTTATTTTAACTATCCTGGAGGAAGTGGCCTTACATCAGGAGCGGTCTTTGGAAAAATTGCTGGCAATTCTGCTGCTTTAAATTAAAAAGGACATTTGACATTTAGTTTTGTACTAAGTGCTTTTAGATCATTTGCTACTTCATACGGTATCAGTATTCCATTTTTTAAGTTCTTTTGTTCTGTTTCATATTCAGGTTCACCAGGATGCATGATTTTGCTAAAGTTATTAGCTTTTTTCAATTTTTTAACCTTACTAATTCCATACTCTATTTTTTTAATAAAACTTTTTTTATTTTGAAATAAATCAGCTTTTAAACATATTATAAAATGACCCACATTTGCAGGACCTGTAAAATCATTTCCGAATTGATTTTTAACATTACCACTATGAAAACCTCCAGTAAATATTCCTGCAATGATATCCATCATCCAAGAAATACCTGCCCCTTTCATACCACCAAAAGGTAACATTATTCCTTCGAATGCTTTGGCACCATCGTTTGTAGGTTTTCCGTATTTATCTAAAGCTAGACCGTATGGTATTTTTTTTCCGTTTTTAGCAGCAAATTTTAATTTCCCACGTGCAACTGCTGAACAAGCCATGTCTAATATAAATGGTTTATTTTTGTTTGCGGTTGGTGCCCCAAAAGCAAATGGTGCGGTACCAAAATGTGCGGCCATTGCTCCATATGGCGGTAAAGCAGGTGAAGAGGAAGTAAACATCCATGCAATACAATTATTATTTGTTGCTATTTCCAAGTAATTTGCCGCCATCCCAAAATGATTACTGTTATAAATACCAGCTATTGCTACTCCACTTTTTTTTGCTATTTGAACACATTTTTTCATTGCAAGAGTTGATGTAACAAAGCCTAATGAATTATCTCCATCGATGTGGAGAATATTTTTTGAAATTTTTTTAAATTTTATTTTTGGCATTGGATTTGCAACTTTTTTTTCAATACGTTTACAATATATTGGCACTCTCACAACGCCATGAGACCATATCCCTCGAATATCTGCTCTCACTAGCCCTTTAGAAATTATAGAAGCATATTTTTTTGGCACATTATACTTTTCATAAATACGACAAATAAATTTCTGCAGTATATTATGCTTAATATTAATATTTTTTTTATTCATTTAAATTATCTTTTATCTGTATCATTTTTTTAAAATATTACATATTGTATAGAGCAAACTTAATTTAATGAAAAATCTAAAATTTTTAGTTCTAGAAGGTGACGGAATAGGCCCAGAAATAACAAAGGCATCTACTGATGTCTTGAAAGCTGCTCTTGATAAGTTTAACGTGAGTGTTGAGTTTATTTATGAAGATATCGGTTTTGTTTCTTTAAAAAAATTTAAAACAACTTTTAGAAAAGAGATCTTAAAAATTGGAGAAAAATGTGACGGTATCATACTTGGAACCTGTTCTCATAATGATTACCCTCCAACTAATTTAGGAGGATTAAACCCATCAGGTGTTATTAGAAAATATTATGATTTGTATGCTAATGTAAGACCAGCAAAAAATAGACTTGGTAAATCAACTAAATTTCCAATGGGAATTGATTGTATTGTAATGAGGGAAAATACTGAGGGATTTTATTCAGATAGAAATATGTATCAAGGTGTTGGTGAATTAATGCCAACTAAAGATTGCGCAATATCAATCAGAAATATTACAAGAAAAGGATCAACGCGAATTGCAGAAATTGGATTTAAATATGCGCAAGAAAGAAGAAAAAAACTTGTAGCTATTCACAAGGCAAATGTTTTAAGATTTAGTGATGGGCTTTTTTTAGAGTGTGTGCGTGAAGTATCAAAAAAATATCCTGACGTTGAATACAAAGAGCAAATCGTTGACTCTATGTCAGCTTTAATAATTAGGGACCCATCAATATTTGACGTAATCCTTGCAACAAATTTATTTGGGGATAATTTATCAGACGCAGCTTCAGAGATTGCTGGTGGACTTGGTCTAGCCGAGTCAATTAATGCTGGAGATGATTACTGTATAGCACAAGCACAACATGGATCAGCACCAGATATTGCAGGAAAAAATATTGCCAATCCGGTTTCACTTGTGGGATCTACTGCAATGTTATTGGACTGGTTAGGTAAAAAAAAAAATGAAGAAAAATTAAAAAAAATATCAATGTTGATTGAAAACGCGATAGATAAAACTATAATTAATAAAGAAACTAGAACACCAGATATAGGAGGAGAGTTGTCTACCACAGAGTTTACAAAAAAATTAATTGAAAATCTTAATAATTGAATTATAGTTTTAGAATGGAAATTTATAAAAAGCCAATAACAGAAAATTGTGTCTGGAAAGTTTCAGATTTTAAAAGCGAAAGCGAATGGACTTATTATTTTTCTGAAGATGAAATATTAGAATTAGAAAATGCAGCAAGTCAGATAATTAACAAAAATTTAGCACCAAATTTATTTTCAAAAAAAAATTTTGTATTGAATAAATTAGAAAAAGTTTTAGCAGACCAATTAGATATTCTTCAAAATGGAAGAGGTTTTATAAGGTTAAGAGGTATACAACCAAAAAAATACGATGAATTAACTTTGCGAACTATTTATTGGGGAGTTTGCTCACATTTTGGATCTGGTATTCCTCAAAACTCCAAGGGTGAATTAATGAGTGGTGTTAAAGATTATGGAGATAAACTTAAAAGTGACAATCCCTATCGCGAAGGGATTAGGTTGCATAGAACGACAGCTAAAATTGATGCTCATACAGATAGCTGTGATCATGTTGCATTATTATGCGTCCAGAGAGCCAAAGAAGGAGGAGAGAGTGGAGTAATTAGTGCACTTGCTCTTTACAACGAAATCTTAAAAAATAAACCTCAGTATTTAGAACCACTTTGCAGAGGTTTCTTCATCGATTTGATCGGCAAAGGAAAAACAGAGAAAGAGTTAAGCTCCCATCCAATACCAGTGTTTAGTTATTATGGTGGTAAGATGTGTTCGAGATTTAATAAAGTCCAAATTGAACTAGGTGCAGAAAAAAAATCTGGTGGTCTAGATAATTTAAGTCAAGAAGCAATAGATTATGTCCAACACCTAACTGAGAATGACGATTTTCATTTAAAGATGATGTTAGAGGAAGGTGATATTCAAATTTTAAATAATAGAGTTACTTATCATACGCGAACAAAGATTTTAGACCACGAGTGTCCTACAAAAAAAAGGTTGCTTTATAGAGTTTGGTTAAATGCACCAGAACCACGACCAATGCATCCAAATTTTGCAAACCAACTAAATACAGGACAACGTGGCGGTGTCACTAAGCGAATTAATTAATCTTGACAACCTCTCACCCAACGGATGCTAAAGATCTAGAAATTAAAAATCATAAATGTTTTTTCGTTGGCGGAGTAAAAAAAAATGTTGATAGTAAAGAAATTGTAAAAGGGACTATGTATGTCGAGCAGTTCACACCAAAAAATCATAAAAAAAATCTAAAAATTATTTTCATTCATGGAGGCGGACAAACTGGAGTAGGTTTTTTAGGTACGCCAGATGGGCGTAGAGGTTGGGTTCATGATTTTTTATTTGCAGGATTTGAAGTATTTGTTGTTGACCAGCCAGGAAGAGGGAGATCAGGATATTCGATCAAGTTATATGGAGATTACATTGACAGAGAATTAGACGTAGATGACTGTGAGAGAAGATTTACTTCTATGAAGGACTTAGGAAATTGGCCACAAGCTAAGTATCATTCTCAATGGCCGGACCAAGGTAAAAGAGGAGGTAAATATTTTGAACAGTTTTTAGCTTCACAAGTTAATACCATGTCAGATCGTGTAGAAATTGAAAAAATGTCACGTGTCGCACTTTCAGAACTTTTAGATTTAATTGGTCCAGCTTTTGTTCTTGGGCATAGTCAAGGTGGACCATTTTGTTGGTTAGCTGGTGATGTTAGGCCAAAAAAAATACTAGGTTTACTTGCAATTGAGCCTAATGGACCACCATTTTATAACGTTGCTTACGGAGGACATAAACAATCACATTTGAAAAATTCGAAAACAGAAAAAAAAAGAAAAGGAGATAAAGATTGGTATGTAACAGCTACCGAGCCCGATCGCCCAGGTGGAATTACATATTTACCTTTAACTTTTGAACCATCACTAAAGGAAAATGAAAGTTTAAATCCTAAATTAGACGGGGAACAAACAAGTGAAAAACTGGTTCAGTGTTATTTACAAGAAAAACCAGCACGAAAATTAAAAAATCTTATTGATATTCCGATATTGATCTTATCTTCAGAGGCTTCATATCATGCACCATATGACCACGGAACAAGTAACTTCCTTAAACAAGCAGGTGTTAAGCACGATTTTTTCAGACTGGAGGATCATAATATTAGAGGAAATGGTCATATGATGATGTTAGAAAAAAATAATCACCAAATAGCTGATTTTTTATTAAATTGGATAGAAAATAGAACTCACGGATTTAGTGCTAAAAGTTAATAATTTCGTTAATCAAAGACACTTTAATATATTTACTTTAGCTTCAATATTTGTTTAGTAGTTGTATATATATATATAAATTATAGGGGGAAAATAATGTTCAAAAAAATGATTGCAGTATTATCTGCATTATTTCTTTCAGCATCTGCGGCTTTATCCGTAGATTATTCTGGAAAAACTGTAACTATTTGGGTTCCATTTAAAGCTGGTGGAGGAACAGACGCTGTGGCAAGAGCTTTAACAGGACCTTTGTCTGCAAACTTACCTGGAAATCCTTCAGTTGTAGTTAAAAACGTTACAGAAGGTGGAGGAATAGGATCAGTTAATACATATGTCGCCAAGCATGGCAAAGACAAAGATGGTTTAGTTGTATTGGCTACTTCAGGTTCAACTCAACTTCCATTCTTATTTAAAGACAAAAGAGTAAGATATGACTACAAAAAATTTGTAGCTGTACACGGTGCAGGTACTGGTGGAGTAGTATATGTTCGTAGTGATCTTGGTATCAAAGATATAATAAAAGACTTTGATAAACTAAAAGGAAAAAAACTTTTATATGGTTCACAGGGTATAAGTTCATTAGACGCTGTCCCTGCATTAGCTTTCGACATGTTAGGATTACCAGTTAAGATTGTATATGGTATGAAAGGTCGAAAAGGTGGTAGAGCTGCAATTATGCGTGGTGAAACAACCATTGATTATCAAACAAGTTCTTCATACAAAAAGCACATTAAACCTTTAGTTGATAAAGGTGAGATGGTTCCATTAATGACATGGGGAGTGCAAAAAGGAAATAAGATTGTTAGAGATCCTAACTTTCCAAACCTTCCGTGCTTTACTGAAGTTTATGAAAAGGTAACTGGCAAAAAACCTGGTGGTGAAGAGTTTCAAGCTTGGTCAGCGATGTTTGCTGCTGGATTCACTACACAAAAATTTCTTGTCTTACCAAAAGGTACAAAGAACAGCGTAATTAAGACTTGGCAAAAAGCCGCTGAGGGTATTGTTGCTGATAAAGCTGCAATGAAAGTTCTAAATAAAAAACTGGGAACTTATCCTCATTACATTGGTAACAAAGATTTAAAAGTTGCGCTAAAAAATGCTTCGACAATGAAAGGAAGCACATATAAGTATCTCAGCAACTGGTTAGCTAGCAAAAAATAAATTATTAATTTAAGATTGGGGAGCTTGCTCCCCAATTTTTTTTAATGATAATATCAATAATATGCTTGATGCTCTACTCAGCGCATTTATTACAATTGTTTCAGGACCATCGATTCTTTTTTTAATTGCAGGTGTTGTTATTGGCCTAGTGGTTGGAGTTATTCCAGGATTTGGAGGAACCGTAGGTCTATCTCTTTTATTACCTTTTGTTTTTGGGATGGAACCAATTTCCGGTATCGCTATGATGATGGGTTTGTTATCAGTTGTGGCTACTTCAGATACTTTTCCGGCAGTTCTTATTGGAGTACCTGGATCCGTATCCGCACAGGCAACAGTAATGGATGGCTTTCCACTAGCAAAGAAAGGTCAAGCGGCCCGAGCTTTATCTGCTGCATTTTTTTCTTCATTATTTGGCGGTTTATTCGGAGCAGTCTTACTTACAATGATTATTCAAATTGCAAAACCAATTATTTTAGCATTTGGTACAGGAGAAATGTTAATGTTAGCTGTGTTTGGTATAACGATTGTCGGAACATTAACTGGGGCCAGTATTTCAAAAGGATTAATAGCAGCTTGCCTTGGTTTAATTATTGGATCAATAGGAATTTCTCCAGGTTCATCAGAATATCGATTAGATTTTAGTAATTTTCTGGAAGTTCAAAATTCCATAGTTATGTATTTAGGAAATGGAATTCACTTGATGGTTGTTGCAATATCAATCTTTGCATTACCAGAAATTGTTGAGCTTTTAAGATCAAATAAAGCAATATCAGAGAAAGCAAAATTGGAACCCTCAGGATGGTTAAAAGGTTTCAAAGATTTTATATCAAATAAATGGCTAGTATTGAGATGTTCTTTTTTAGGAAGTTTTATAGGCTTAATTCCAGGCATAGGTGGATCATGTATTGATTGGATAAGCTATAGTCATGCGAAGACATCAGTCAAAAATAACGAGGAATTTGGCAAGGGTGATATTCGAGGTGTAATTGGACCTGAGTCGAGTTCAAATTCTAAGGAAGGCGGGGCATTAATTCCGACTTTGCTATTTGCTATACCAGGCTCTGGAGGAACTGCAGTTTTAATGGGGGGATTAATATTACTTGGTGTAGAACCAGGGATACAGTTAATAAATAACAGACTTGATTTAGTTTATACGATAATTTGGTCTCTAGCAATTGCAAATATTTTTGGAGCTTTGGTATGTGTTTATTTAGCTAAACCAATTTCATCTCTAACGACAATAAATTTTACCATTCTTGCTCCTTTTTTAATTTCATTAATACTCTTCGCCATTTATAATTCTAGCAGGTCGTGGGGTGACCTAATATTTGCTATGTTAATTGGACTTATCGCAGTTTATATGAAGAGGTTTGAGTATTCACGTGTTGCTTTAATGATTGGATTTGTATTAAGTGATGGAATTGAAACTAATTTATATCAAACTATACAATTTTATACAATTGAAGAATTATTTTTACGTCCTATATTTTTAGTGTTAATTGCTATTTGTGTATTATCAATACTGTCAGGTTTAAAAATAATTGATAAAGCAAAAAAACTAAGCCAAAGCACTAAAGCTATAGAATACACAAGAAATCCTCAATTATATTTTGCAATTATAATGTCGTTTATTGGAGTTTATACTATTTGGGCAACTAAGGATTTAGCTTTTTTGGGAAAAGTATTTCCCCAAAGCGTTGGTATTACAATGCTTGTATGTTCTTTAAGTTTGATTTATCAAATTCACTTTGCAAAAAGTGGTAGTATAGTTTTGCACGATTCAGAAGCAAATATGGTAAATAAAGAAGGTGTCCAACCTTTTTGGATGCCAATTTTTTGGTTCTTGTTACCTTTACTGGTAGCAATCTTTATAGGTTTTTATATTGCAATCGGTCTATTTGTTTTTTGGTTTTTAAAAAGAATTGCTCAAGTTAAAACCTCTCTATGTTTTATATCTTTAATATCTATTTGGATTTTGCTCGCTATTATTTCTCATTTTATGGTTATGGATTTTGCGCCTGGAATACTCCAAACATACATAGAATTACCGTGGCCAATAAATTAATTTTATGAGTGATCAAATTAAAATTCCATGTTTATTTATGAGAGGAGGCACATCAAGAGGACCTTATTTTTTAAAGTCTGATTTGCCAAATGATATTAATCAAAGAAATAAAGTTTTACTAGCCGCAATGGGATCACCAGATGTTAGACAAATTGATGGATTAGGTGGTGCAGATCCAGTTAAAAGTAAAGTAGCTATTATTTCAAAATCTGATGAAAAAAATGTTGATGTTAACTATTACTTTGCACAAGTTAAAATTGATGAACCTATTGTTGATACGAAACCATCATGTGGAAATATGTTAGTTGGAGTTGGACCTGCCTCAATTGAAAAAGGTTTGATTAAAGCAAAAAATGACCAGACAAAGATAGTAATTCGAGATGTTAATACTGGGATGAAAATTGAAGAAATTGTCCAGACACCAGGAGGTGAAGTTTCTTATGATGGTGATTTAAAAATTGATGGTGTACCCAATACGGGAACACCAGTGAAAATAAGATTTTTGGAATCAATTGGCGCAAAAACAAAAAAACTTTTTCCAACAGGTAATAAAGTTGACAATATTAATGGAAAAGATTGTTCTTTAGTTGATGCAGCGATGCCAGTAGTTTTTTTTAGAGCAGTCGATTTTGGAGTTACAGGCAATGAAACGTATTACGAGTTAAATCAAAATAAAAAATTAATTGAAGAAATGGAACAGATTAGAATTGAACTTGGAAAGAGAATTGGTTTTGGTGATGTGAGTAAATCTGTAATTCCCAAGGTTGCTTTAATTTCTAGACCAGACAAAGGTAATATCAAATCTAGATATTTTATGCCGTGGAGCTGTCATAATGGTTATGCCATTACAGGATCAATATGTTTATTGGCAGCTTCAAAATCTAAAGATACAATTTGTTCAGATTTTTATTCTGATTATTCAGATAAAGGAAATTTTAAAATTGAACATCCAACTGGTATATCAAATCTAAATTTTGAAATAGAATATAAAAATAACGAAATTAAAAATCTTGTTGCTAGCACAACTAGACATGCAAGATTAATAATGTCAGGTTATGTCCATATTCAAAAATCATTATTAATAGAATGAATTATAAATTACAAAATAAAAACTGTATTATTACTGGAGCTAGCCAAGGACTAGGAAAGGCTATGGCTATACTTTTAGCTCAAGAAGGGTGTAATTTGATTTTAGTTTCGAGAAGACCAAAACCATTAAAATCAGTTGAAAAAGTTATAAATACAAAATTTAAAAAAAAATTAGCATACGCCTTACCTTTTGATATAACCAAAAAAAATGCGCCGAATAGAATAATTAATTTTTGTAAAAAAAATCTAGGTATACCTGATATTTTAATAAATTCTGCAGGAGGGTCTAGACCTACAACTTGGGATGCAAATGAAACTCAATGGGAAGAGGGAATGACTTTAAATTTTACAGCCTTAAGAAAATTAACAACAGAAATCATACCTTTGATGAAAAAAAAAAAATGGGGAAGAGTAATTAATATAACTGGCTCTGTTGAGCCTAGAGAGGTAAATATTGCAAATGCTGCAAAATCTGCCGTTCACGCTTGGGCTAAAGGTTTGTCCAGAGTTGTTGCAAAAGATGGAATTACAGTCAATTCAATTTCGCCAGGAAGGTTGAAAACTGAGCAAATTTTAAAGAGGAGACACCCAAATATAAATGAAAGAAAAAAATTTATTAAAGAAAATATACCAGTTGGTTATTTTGGTGAACCTGAAGATTTGGGTCATCTAGCTGTTTTTCTAGCATCACCAATTGCAAGATATATAACGGGAGAACTTATTCACGTAGATGGTGGGATGAAACGTTTTGCCCATTAATTAATCTTGATTTTGTAATCCAATAAATTAAAAAACTATCATGAAAAGTTTAAATAGTTTCAAATCATTATCAGAATTAAAAGTTGGTACCAAAACTTATAAATATTACAGCCTTAAGAAAGCCCAACGTAACGGTTTGCTAGGAATAGATAAGCTACCAAAATCTCTAAAAGTTGTTTTAGAAAATTTATTAAGATATGAAGACGATTTATCAGTAAAAAAAGATCAAATATTAGCAATTAAAGAATGGCTTGAAGATAAAAAATCTCCTAAAGAAATTGCTTACAGGCCCGCAAGAGTATTATTGCAAGATTTTACAGGTATACCAGCAGTTGCCGATCTTGCTGCTATGAGAGAAATAGTAAAGGATAAAAACAAAGATCCTGATAAGATTAATCCATTATCACCTGTAGATTTAGTAATCGATCATTCAGTACAAGTTGATATTAATGGCTCAAAAGATGCATTACAAAAAAATGTTGAAAAAGAATTTGAAAGAAATGGCGAAAGATATTCTTTTTTAAAATGGGGCCAACAAGCTTTTAACAATTTAAGGATAGTTCCTCCAGGAACAGGAATATGTCATCAGGTAAATTTAGAGTATTTGTCAAAAGTTGTCTGGACAGCACACATAAAAGGTGAGACTTTCGCATACCCAGACACACTAGTTGGAACGGATAGTCACACAACTATGGTAAACGGTTTATCAGTCCTAGGTTGGGGTGTTGGTGGTATTGAAGCAGAAGCTGGTATGCTGGGTCAACCTATTTCAATGTTAATACCTGAGGTGATTGGTTTTGAAATGAAAGGCAAGTTACCTGAAGGTACTACTGCTACTGATTTAGTCCTTACGGTGGTAAAAATGTTAAGAGACAAGGGTGTTGTTGGAAAATTTGTAGAATTTTATGGAGAAGGTTTAAAAAATCTTACCCTAGCAGATAGAGCAACAATTGGAAATATGGCTCCTGAGTACGGAGCTACGTGTGGTTTTTTTCCAATAGATGAAGAGACTATAAAATATCTAGAATTATCAGGTAGAGATAGTGCGACTATTAAACTTGTCGAAGCATATTCTAAAGAACAAGGGCTATGGGCAGACAATGATGCAATTTATTCTGATACTTTATCTTTAGACATGTCTTCTGTGGTACCAACAATTTCTGGACCGAAGAGACCGCAGGATAAAGTGTTATTAACAGAGGCAGCACCAACCTTTAAAAAAGTTTTGAAAGACATTTCTAAAAGAGAAACACCAAAATCCGTAAAAGTAGAAAAAAATGATTTTGAGTTAGAGGATGGAAAAATTGTGATAGCTGCAATTACATCATGCACAAACACGTCAAACCCAAATGTTTTAATTGGCGCAGGTATTCTTGCAAAGAAAGCAGCAGAGCTTGGATTAAAATCTAAACCTTGGGTAAGAACCTCTTTGGCTCCAGGTTCACAGGTTGTTACAGATTATTTAAATAAAGCAGGATTAACACGTTACCTTGATGAACTTGGTTTTAATACTGTGGGGTATGGATGTACAACATGTATTGGAAATTCTGGACCACTTCCGGATGAAATAAACAGTGCTATTTTAGATAATGATTTATTAGCCGTTTCAGTTCTTTCTGGTAATAGAAATTTTGAGGGTCGTATTAGTCCAGTTGTAAAAGCAAACTTTTTAGCATCTCCTCCACTAGTAGTTGCTTACGCAATTGCTGGTACAATGAACTTCGATCTTTATAAAGAGCCACTTGGAAAAGGAAAACATGGAAAAGATATATTCTTGAGGGATATTTGGCCAACAAACAAAGAAATTGAAAACACATTGATGACTTGTTTAGATGCAGATATGTTTAAAAATAGATATTCCAAAGTATCTGAGGGTCCAAAAGAATGGCAGTCTATTACGACCGAGCCGACAAGTATTTATAGTTGGGACACTGGATCTACTTACGTGAAAAAACCACCTTTTTTTGATGGTATGTCGGATGAGCCCGAAGGTTTTAAAGAAATTAAAGATGCTCGGCCATTATTAATTTTAGGTGATATGATTACTACAGATCATATTTCTCCAGCAGGATCAATTCCCAAAAATAGTCCAACCGGAGAATATTTTATGGAACATCAAATCTTACAAAAAGATTTTAATTCATATGGCGCAAGAAGAGGAAACCATGAAGTTATGATGAGAGGTAGCTTTGGTAATATTAGAATTAAAAATGAAATGGCGCCCGGAACTGAGGGTGGATTTACAAAAATTTATCCTGAAGGAAAAGAAACAACAGTTTTTGAGGCTGTGACGGAATATAAAAAAAGAGGAACACCATTAATTGTGATAGGTGGTAAAGAGTATGGCTCAGGTTCTTCTAGAGACTGGGCAGCGAAAGGCACGCAGTTGCTTGGTATAAAAGCAGTAATTGTAGAAAGCTTCGAGAGAATTCACAGATCGAATTTAGTTGGCATGGGAGTCTTACCTTTACAATTTAAAGATGGTATAAATAGAAAAAATCTAAAACTTGATGGATCAGAATTAATCACAGTTATAGGTGTTGAAAAAGGTCTAAAACCTCTTCAAGACGTCAAAGTAGAAATAAAATATATTGACGGAAATTCTAAAACCATAAATACTACGTGTAGAATTGATACAGATAATGAGGTTTTGTATTATACTAATGGTGGAATCCTGCAGTATGTTTTAAGAAACATGCTACAATAGCATGTCATGATACCAGCAAGTTTTAAAAAATTTAAAATTCACAATAAAGAGTATGATATTGTAGATTTAAGTAATTTAACTAGTTTTGAGGACCTGCCTTTTTCTTACAGAATATTAGTTGAAAATATTATTAGACAAAATTTACTAGGGAGAAATAATAATGCTAGTGAACAAGTAAAATCGATTATTGAAGGTAAAATAGGTGCGGCGATCAATTTTGCCCCTAATCGAATCCTTAGTCATGATATTTTAGGTAAGGTAATGTTGGTAGATTTTTTGGCTTATAGAGAAGCCCTAGAAAAAAAAGGTATTAATCAAGATTTAGTTCAGCCAGATGTTCCAGTCGATGTTGTAATTGATCATTCTCTTCAAGTTGATTATTTTGGAAATGATGAAGCGAAAATTAAGAATTTAAAAAGGGAATACGAACGAAATTCTGAAAGGTTTTCTTTTCTAAGATGGTGTTCAAAAAATTTAAAAAAAGTAAATGTTATTCCACCTGGTGTTGGTATTTGCCATCAAGTTAACATTGAGTATTTGTCAAAAGTGGTTTGGTGTGAACAAAAAAAAGATCTTAATTTAATTCACCCGGATACCTGTATAGGTACTGATAGCCACACTCCCATGGTAAATGCAATTGGCGTACTTGGATGGGGGGTTGGAGGTGTTGAGGCTGAAATCTCTATGTTAGGTAAAACTATTCCAATGACTATTCCAGAGGTTGTAGGAGTAAATTTAAAGAATAGTTTAAAAGAAGGAATTACATCTACAGATTTAGTTTTACATATTACTAAACTTTTAAGGGCAAAAAAAGTAGTTGGAAGTTTTATAGAATTTTTTGGTGAGGGTGTAGAAAGTTTAACTGTTGGAGATAGAGCAACTATTTCTAATATGGCACCCGAGTACGGAGCGACAAATGTATTATTTCCAGTTGATAGTTCGACTATTGAATATTTAAAAATGACTGGTCGTACTGATGAAGAAATTAATATTGTAGAAGATTATTCAAAAAAGCAAAAGTTATGGAGAAACCCTGGAGATATCCCAAAATATAATAGAGTCTTAAAATTAGATTTAAATTCTATTGTTCCATGTGTTTCAGGTCCTAAAAACCCAGAGGACAAAATTAATTTAGATCAATTTTCTAATTCAGCCAATACACACTCACAACTATTATATAAAAAAGATTTACGAGAAGAAGAGTTTGAGGTTTCAAATCTTGGTTTTAAAATTAAAGATGCTGATATTTTAATTGCAGCAATAACAAGTTGTACTAACACCGCGAATCCTAAAAATGTCATTGCAGCTGGTCTGGTCGCTAAAAAACTTGTTGAATTAGGTTTTAAAAGAAATAAAAAAGTGAAAACTTCATTTGCCCCTGGAAGCAAAGTAACAGCTGAAATTTTAAAAAAGACTGGGTTACAAGATTATTTAGATCAACTCGGTTTCAATATTGTCGGAATTGGCTGTACCACCTGCAATGGAAGTTCGGGTCCACTTGACGAAAATCTTGCTAAGATTATTGAAAAAGAAAAGGTTTTTTCTACAGCCGTATTATCAGGAAATAGAAATTTTCAAGGTAGGATACATCCAAATATTAGAGCATCATACTTGGCATCACCTGCTCTGGTGGTTTTATTCTCTATTATCGGATCTATCAAAAAAAATTTGTCCAAAGATAGTATTGGTAAAGATTTAAATGGGAACGATGTATTTTTTAAAGATATATGGCCAGCAAATAACAAGGTTAATTTAATTATTAATCAATTTTATAAATCAGAGACTTTTAAGGAGAGGTATAAAGAAGTACATGACGGTGGTGTATTATGGGAAAATTTAAATATTTCAAATTCTAAAAAGTATAATTGGCCTGACAGCACTTATATAAAAAAACCACCCTATATGAAAAATGCAGAAAATAATAATATTAAAGATATTTCTTTGGCAAGGCCTATAGGATTATTTGGAGACTCTATTACTACAGACCACATTTCCCCCTCAAGCGTTATCACTAAAGGTACAGCTGCTTGGGATTATTTAACTAAACTTGGTCTTAATACAAAAGATTTTAATAATTATTTAACTAGACGTGCTAACCACGAGATTGTTGCGAGATCAACATTTGCAAGCCTAAGACTAAGAAATTTAATGACGCCGGATCAAGAAGGAAGCATTACAGTGAAATATCCTGAAAATAAAATTATGAGACTTTATGAAGCTGCCATGGAATACAAAAAGGAAAAAAAAGAGATTATTGTTTTGGCTGGTGAAAATTATGGTTGTGGATCTTCAAGAGATGTAGCTGCAAAAGGGCCGTTATTAATCGGAGTTAAAGCAATTATTGCAAAAAGTTTTGAAAGAATTCACAGATCTAATTTAGTTGGAATGGGTTTATTACCTTTGCAGTTCATAAAGGGGCAAGGAATAGATGAAATTGGAATTCAAAGTACTGATCAATTTAGTATAATAGGTTTAGACAAAATTAATAATGATAATAAAAAAGTTTTAATGAAAATTCATAAAGAAACAGGCGACATAATAGATTTAGAATTAGATGCAAGACTAGACGTACCTGAAGAAGTTATTTTTTGGAAAAACGGTGGCATTTTACCAACAGCATACAAGGAAGCTTAAAATTGAGTCAGAAATGGATTAAAGCAACGTATTATAGAGGCGGAACAAGTAAGGGAGTATTTTTTCAAAAAAAAGATCTTCCCACTCATGATGAAAAAGAATTAAGTGAAATTTTTTTAAGAGTAATTGGTAGCCCAGACCTCAACGGTCGACAATTAAATGGAATGGGTGGGGGAGTTTCATCAGTATCTAAATGTGTAATCATTAGCCCTTCAGATAGAGAAGACGCTGATGTTGATTATAACTTTATACAACTTGCCGTCGATAAACCTATTGCCGAATGGAATAATAATTGTGGAAATTTATCCGGTGCAGTCGGTCCTTATTCAGTTCAAGAGGGTATTATAAATTCGAAAGAGGGCGAAAACGTGGTTAGAATTTACCAGGTAAATACTGATAAAATTATTCATTCAACTTTTAAAGTTAAAGATGGAAAACCTGAAATAGATGGTGATTATTCAATTGCAGGGGTTACTGGTAAAAACTCAAAAGTAAGATTAGATTATTTAGAACCTGGGGGTTCCGGCACTGGCAAATTACTACCGACTGGAAATACAATTGACGAAATTCAAATTAAAGATTTTGGTAAGATTAGAGTATCTATAGTAGATGCCGCAACTCCTCTAATATATATTTTGGCTGAGGATATAGGCTTAAAAGGAACAGAAACGCCTGATCAATTAGACTCAAATACAAATAAAATGGAAATTATTCAAAAAATTAGAAGAAAGTGTTCAGTCTTAACTGGAATATCAGATTTGGAAAAAAGTACTCCAATGAATACTCCCAGAATAGGCATCGTTACCTCACCAAAAGACTACAGAAGCTTAGATCAATCAAATATAAAAAAGGATCATCAAGACATTACAGTAAGAATGTTTTCTATGGGAAAAACACACAAGGCAATCATGGGTACTGCGGGAGTCAATGTTGGTGTTGCAGCAGCGATAGAGGGCACAATTCCAAATAATATAAAAAGAAAAAATTCAAATCCACTTGAACTGAGAGTAGGAAATCCCTCAGGAGTAATGGTAGCAGGTGCAGTAGTTGAGAAAAGAGATACTAAGTTTTATGCAAAGTCTGCAATTATGTATAGAACATTTAGACCGTTAATGAGAGGTGAAGTTTTAGTTTAGGCTGAAATTTTTATTTCACCTGTCACTTGGGTACGGTGCATAATTCGTCTGGTGTTAGGATCAAATGCATCTCTTTTATGAATAACAAATAAATTTTTCCACATTAATAGTTCATTTACTTTCCATTTTTGACTCCAAATATATTTCTTTTGTGTTGCATGTTCCCAAATTTGATCAAGTAACTTTTCACTTTCATCAATATTTAATCCAACAATGTAAGCGTGAGGTCTTCTTCCAATAAATAAAGTTTTTTTATTTGTATCCGGATCTTTAAAAACCATAGGATGTCTTGCACCCGGAGTTTTAGAAGGATCAGTAACTTTTTGGTAACCTTTTCTAAGTTGACCTGCGCTGTTATGAGCAGCGTCATGTATCAAAATTTTGTCTGAAATTTTTTCTTTTAGTTTTTCTGGCATATCTTCATATGCCGCGATCATATTAGCAAAATGTGTATCGCCTTGATCTTTAGGTACCTCTAGAGAATAGAGAATTCCAGCTTTTGGAGGAATATCTCGATAAGTCATATCTGAATGCCAAGTGGCTTCGCCATCACCTAAAATCCCAGTAGGTCTACCTTCCTTTTTAACATTTGAAATAACATTTATTTCTGGATATTTTGGTGAAAAATTAATTCCAAAAGGATTTGGAGCTGGCAAATCTAAATTTCCAAAATATTTACTAAATTCAATTAATTTAGAATCAGTTAAATTTTGGTTTTTAAATACTAAAACTAGATTTTCATCCCAAGCCTTATTTATTTGATCGATTTCATTTTGAAAAAGTTTTTGACTAAGGTCAATATCTTTAATTTCTGCGCTCAAGGCTTTACCACTTCGAACGATTTCCATATTAAATTTCTAATCTGTTATAATTACTTAGTCAATTATAAATAATCTTGTAGGCCTAAGTAAATTAAACGTAATGCACCGAAAAATAATATTAAGCTTAGAACTTTCTTAAAATACTTTTCTCCTTTAGATATCAGGAATAATCTTCCAAGATAAGTACCAATAAATCCAACCAATATCATTAGAATCAAGAAAAAAAGATATTGATCGTAAGTGAAACCAATTAAAAAATATGCAAGGCACTTTAAACCATGTTGAAAAGTCATCATTGCTCCATGGGTTGCTACATGTTTTAAAGGTTCAAAATTTAAATTTCGAATGAAAGTCGCTACAATTGGACCAGATGCTCCAAATAGTATTGACATTGTAGAGGAAACAATCCCTCCAATAAAAATAAACTTTTTACCTAATTGCGGAAACTTCCCAAATATAGAATATAAAATAAATAACCCAACACCGATTTGTCCCAAGGATGGAGAAATATTTTCTATTATGTGCGTTCCAAAGTATGATCCTAATAGAGTCCCAGAAACAAAAGGAATTATGAGCTTAAATTCTACCTGTTTAAACGAAACAAATATTCTTGAGAAGTTTGAACCAAATTGGATTACACCGTGAATTGGAATTAAAGCTAAAGGTGGTAAAAAAAAAGATAAGCTTACCAACATTAAAATACCGCCCCCTAAACTTAAAGCTGTTGAGATGAACGCGCACATTAAGTTCATTAAAATAAGACCAGTCACTTGATAAATTGATAATTCTTCAGGCAATAATGGAAAGTGTTCAATCACTAAGTTGTTATATGATAAAATTTAAAAATATAAAACTTGATACTCCAACAGATAACGCTGCAACAAATCCGATTATTAAAGGTTTTAGCCCTAATTGTTTAAAGTTAGAAAATTTAATCTGTAGCCCTAGGGCAACCATTGATAGTAAAATAAAGTATTTAGATATTTCTTTCAAAATCAATATAAAGTTTAACCAATTTACATTTAGATGTGATTCCATAAAATAAAAATCACCTATAGTTCTTATTATTGATAGAGCTACAAATCCTACAACAAAAAGAGGAAAAAAATTTTTTAAAGTATTTTGAATATTTTCACTTTTACTATCATTAAAACAGAGAGCTAAAATAGGTATCATTATGATTAAAAATGAGTTTCTTATGAGTTTTATTGTCATTGATGAATTTAATGTTTCACTGGCATTATATGTTTCTTGATGAATCAACGCAGCTGCACTTACTTGAGCTGTATCGTGTATTGATGTTCCAAGAAAAATACCTACTTGAATATTATTATCTTTGAAAAGAAAATTTGCTAAATACGGATAACATAACAAAGTAAATAATCCAAAAATTGTCACAACTCCAACTGCATAACCAGTTTCATTTTTATCTGATTTTGTTACTGCGGAGGCGGCCATAACTGCTGTTACCCCACAAATAGCAGTTCCCATGGAGATTAATATTAACAATTTTTTTGAAATATTTAAAATTTTTCCAATTAATATTAAAATAATAAATACCAATATTATATTAAATAAAATTAAAATTATTGAACTTAACCCGTATTGAAATAGTTGATTAAAGCTTAGACCTATGCCAATTAAAGCAATACCGATTCTTAAAACTTTATTAAGTATAAAGTTGAAAACAACTTGATTATTTTTCGGGAGATTAAATAAATTTGTATAAAATACTGCAATTAAAATACATATTAAAGCTAGTGATATTATAAATTTTTCAGGGAATAGGAAGTTATGCAATAAATTTGAGATACAGAATATTCCAAAAATTAAAATAACAGAGTAAATCATCAAATACTATTTCATTACTTATTTAATATCTAAATTACATAAATGAATTAACTCTTTTATTGTAAAATTTTTGTTTAAAACACAATCTATTAAGTCATCTGTTTTAGAATTTTTAAATACTGAAAATAACCTCTTGGCTTTTGAAGTAATATCACCCATACTCATTGGATTATCAGGTGTGCCTCGGACTGAACTTGCATGGTAAAAGAGTTTTTTACCATTATTCAAAATTATTGTTATCTTTGACTGCCTTTCTGGTTTAGCAGCAGCCAACATATCGCTTGAAATTGACTTTATTTTTTTCCTTAAAGAAACTACATTTGGGTCCTTAACCAAAGTTTCATCATGCGCCTCTTCATAACCCATAGTTTTTTTTATTAAATGAACCGCAATTAAATGTTGCGCACTTATTGATGGAATTTCTCTATCGTTTACAATATGAAAACGGTCAGATGGAATTTCTAAGATTAATTCTCTAATTTCTTTGTGATTGAATTCGTTATTTTTTAATAAATACTCTATAGCATCCATCATTGACTGAATTGGCGATCCCACTGACCATTTTTTTAAAGAGGAATAATCAATCTCAAACCTTTTTCCTAATTCACTCACAATCAATTCTGGTTTTGGGTTATGAGCAAATCCCTCATGAAAACCTCTTTCGCCTAAAAGCGGGTCGATAACAGATGTAAAATTTGCTTTTGCAAGTAAACCCGAGTAAATTGCATTTCGAGTAGTCATTCCTGAAAACACAAATGCTTTTTCAATATGATCAGAGTCTCTGTTCCAACAGGCTAATCCAGAAGCTTGCTGAATTGTATAAGATAACAAATAATTACATTGTTGATGTGATAGTTTTAATAATGCACCAACTGTAGCTGTGCATCCAAAAATCGTGCCTAAACTATGAGTTGCAAATACTGTTGTTTGTGGTGTTTTATAACCTAAGCTAGTTGTAATCCTAACTCCAACATCGTAACCAAGTGCTATTGCCTTTAAGATTTTATCACAATCTAAATTTTCTTTTTCTGCAATACTTAACGCTCCAGGTATAATCGCGCATCCTGGATGAAATCTTCCAACAGTATGCGAGTCATCTGTCTCATTAGCATGAGCAGCCATTCCATTACCAAAACCAGCATTAATTGCTGAGACCTTAATATCATTACCGATCAGTGTAGCTTCTTTTGGTCCACCTTGGTTTCTAGAGAACTCAAAACCTTTTTGTCCTGGGGGTAACAATCTCCCCGTAAGAATTGCAATCAAAGTATCTAACAAATGATATCTAGTATTAATTTGTGTTTGTTTTGGAAGTTCGAGGGATAATGCTTCTGATATATATTTTGTGAGCTTTTGTTGTATTTCCATCAAAATACCCCTTTAATTTTATTTTTATCTAAGTTTATCTTACCTTCATTACAACTTATATTTAATTGCTTAATCTGAGTTTGATCTAATTTTTCAAGATTCTCTATTAAATTTAAAAAATTTTCCTTTTCTTCATTTTGTACCATATCTTCAAATAAATTAATCATTTTAGTTATATATTCAGGTCTTTTGAATGGGGTTTTTCCATTTGGGTGAGCATTTGCAAAATCAATCTGATCAACTATTTTTTTTCCGTTATTCATAAAAATTTCAACTTTGCCTCCTTGAACTTTTTTTAAGGGATTTGGTTCTTCATAATACTTTTTGTTCCATTCATCACTTTCAAAAGTCTCAATTTTATTCCAAAGTTTTATAGTTTCTTCTCGATTTTTCCTTTCCTCGCAATAACTTTTTTCATGGTGCCAACTGCCATCCTCCAAAGCTACAGCAAAAATATACATTGCAGAATGATCCAATGTTTCACGTGTAGCTTTGGGGCTATATTTTTCTTTATCATTACTCCCACTTCCCATTACAATGTGAGTATATTTTTTACTATAAATATTAATTTTTTTTATTTTTTTTGTATCTTCAATTTTAGACCTGATCTTAAATGCGAGATCAATAAGAGAGTTACCATGATAACCGGCTGAATGTTCTTTTGTAAAAGTTCCTAATATGCCGTTTCTAGGTTCATTATCCTCTGGTAAATTAATGTATATGTCTTTGTTATCTTTTTTGAGTAAAATTTTAATTATACCGTAATCACCCTCCCAGACTGGACTTGGAGAGGTATCACCCCTAATGGCTTTATCTATCGCATCAATTGCATTTTTTCCAACTAATCCTGGAGCATAGGCTTTCCAGCTGGAAAGCTGTCCTTTTCTACCTTGTCTAGTGAAAATTGAGGTATGAGCACTCCATTGGATAGCTTGATAAATAGTTTCAGTATCTAATTTTAATAGTTTTCCTATTGCACTCGTTACTGCCGGGCCTAGATGACCAATGTGATCTATCTTATTTGGATTAAGGGCAATAGAAACAGAAAGTCTTAATTGAGTTTCGTAACTAGTCGCAATTGCCTTAACTAAATCTTCACCATTACAATTATTTTGTTGAGCAACCGCTAATATAGTTGGTATGGAATCTCCTGGGTGACATGTTTCTTTCGCCATAATGTTATCATGAAAATCAAGTTCTCTTACAGCTACAGAATTAGCCCATGCAGCCCATTGACAATCATATTTTTTATTATCATTTAATCCAAAAATAGTAGCCCCATTATTATTCTTAAACTGCATAGCCTGCGCTCTGGCAATCCTTACCGGATCTCTATTAATCGCTGCAATTGCAACGCCCGCATTATCTATAATCCGGTTGCCAACCATTTCAGTAATTTCATTTGTTAAGACCCAATCTTGAGAAGCCATTTTCGCAATGCGGTAGGCTAACTGTTCTTCTTTTAAAATTTGTTGCCCAGGTTTTTGAATTTGAATTTTATATTGTTTCATTTTTATATTAACGTTTCACAATTTGAAACGTTGTTTTGCATATTGATATCTTATAGACATATGTTAACTTTCTGTAAATTTAATTGATCAATTAAAACTAAAGGGGGATAAATGTTCAATTTAAAACTTAAAAAGCTTTACAGCTTTTTCGCATTATTCGCTCTAATCCTAACATCTTTTACAGGTCAATCATTTGCAAAGAAGCATCCAACATATGCTTCAAAAACTTGCAATGGACTTGTTCAAGTAGTTATCCATGCCTCATACGGAGGAGGTACTGATACTACAGCAAGGATGATGTCTATAAGAACTAGAAGAACTTTAAATACAGACATCCAAGTTGTTGGAAAAAGAGGTGGATCAGGCGCTAAGGCTCAAAATTATACTCTTACTAGACCTAAAGATGGTTGTACAATTATGGCTTTAACAGAGTCTCATTTGTACACAATGGCTAGAGGCAAATCTAATATGAAGATCAGCGATCTCGTTGGAGTTGCTAGAGCAATGGAAGAGCCAAATTTTATTGTTGTTAATTCTAAGAATAAAGAACTAAGCAACATTAAGAAATTTATTAAAAGAGCAAATAAAAAACCAATCGTAACTGGTATTGCCTCTATTGGTGGAACAGAGCACATCGGTATGTACTCATATTCTCAAGCAGCAGGAGTACCGTTTAAAGCAGTTTCTTTTGGATCTGGCGCTCAAAGTTTACAAGCTTTGGTTTCAGGTAAAATTGAAGCAACTTTACTAAATCCATCAGAAGCAGTTGCAATGATTGATGCTGGTAAAATTAAGCCAATCATTTTGTTGCACGATAAAAAAATGTCAGACTTTAAAAAAGTTCCAACTTCATATGATATGGGACATAAAGTAAAAGTTGTAACGACTAGAGGGTATGCCGTTCTAAAAGGTACGCCACAGTCAGTGATTGACGAAATCTCAAAAGGGATGGTGAAAGCTATGAAACACGAAACTTTCGCAACTTATTTAACAGGAGCAGGTCTTGACCCTAAAACTAGTCCAGCCGGCACTGAAATTTGGGACAAACAACTAAAAGAAAATTATAAAAAAGCTGACAAAGCTCTAAAAGGCTTAGGATTGACTAAGTAGATCTCTATGTCTAATGAATCTAACTTTGCGTCTGATAAATCAGGCGCAAGGTTTTATCACAAGAAAGATTTATATTTAGCGATTATACTCGTCGCTTTTGGTGCTTTTGTTTATTATGAGGCAGATAAATTTCCACCGGCGCCTTTAGTTTTAGGAGACACCATAAATGCTGATGTTTTTCCAAAAATATTAGTAGTCGTACTTTTGTTTTTGACAGCAATTATTCCGTTCGAATTTAAAATCACTCCTGAAAAAGTAGCCAAAATTGATAAAGAAAGAAATGAAAGAACAATATCAATCACTTGGATTACGATTGTAATGTTACTGACAATAGTTTCATTAGCAAATTTTTTAGGAGCTGTTTTAACAATGTTCACTACTTGTTTGATTTTTCCGTTAGTCTGGGGAGAAAAAAATTATGTTGCTGTAGCTATATATGCAATTGTATTTCCAGCGTGTGTTTATTTATTATTCAACCAGTTGCTTGGTTTGTATTTTGAACCTGGCTTATTAGAAATATTTAAAAAATAATTATGGAAGATGTTATAAAAGGTTTTGGTTTAATTTTAGAATTTAAAAATATCTTGCTAATCTTTGGTGGAGTTTTAGTTGGAGTTTTAGTTGGAGCTTTACCTGGATTAAGTTCTCCAATGGCAATTGCATTATTAATGCCATTCACAATCAGTTTAGATCCAGTCGCTTCCATATCCATGATGGCTGCTCTTTATTGTGCAGGTACGTTTGGTGGTTCTATAACAGCAATATTAATTAATGCACCAGGAGCACCACCTGCAGTAGCGACTGCACTTGATGGTTATCAAATGGCAAAAAAAGGTGAGCCTGGTAGAGCATTGGGTTTAGCTGCAATTTCAAGTGTATTGGGAGGTATATTTGCAATATTTGTATTTCTTTTAGCAACTCCATTGCTAGCTGAAATTGCCTTAAAATTTGGTCCTGTAGAGTATTTTGGCTTAACTTTATTCGCTTTATCAATGTTAGCCGCAATGAGTGGAAAATCTTCTATTAGAAATTTAATAGCTGGTACTTTGGGAGTACTTATATCAACAATAGGTGTACATTTAGCAACAGGTGTCGAAAGATTTGATTTTGGAGTTCAAGAATTAACAGAGGGAATAAAGTTTGTACCAGTACTAATTGGCTTATTTGCAATGTCGGAATTACTTAACCAGTCAAAAACACTAAATGATGCCGTAGAGAGAATGTCAGCTAGAGCTTTGAAATTACCAACTTTCTCAGAGTTAAAAGCTTTAAAAGGGACAATTTTAAGATCTTCAGGTTTAGGAACATTTATTGGCATTTTGCCAGCAGAGGGTTCTACAGTAGCTGCTATGATGGGTTATAATGAAGCAAAAAGATGGTCAAAGGAGCCAGAGAAATTTGGAACTGGTTCACCAGAGGGTATTGCAGGTCCTGAGGCAGCGAACAATGCTGCCGCGGGTGGAGCAATGGTTCCTACGTTAGCTTTAGGAATACCAGGAAGCGGAACAACGGCACTAATATTAGCTGCTTTAGTTATGCATGGCTTTAGACCTGGTCCATATTTAATAACAGAAACACCACACTTGGTTTATGCAATTTTTGGGGCTATGTTATTTGCAAATTTTGGATTTTTAGGAATTGGATTAGTGGGCGCAAAATTTTTTTCATACGTAACGTTTATACCTAAAAGATTTTTATGGCCTTCGGTATTTGTTTTTTCCTTAATTGGTTCCTATGCTTACAGTTCCGCTATATTCGATGTTTGGGTAATGTTATTATCGGGAATAATTGGTTACTTTGCATTAAGAAATGGTTTTTCACCGGCCCCTTTCGTTATGGGCTTGATTTTGGGAAAAATGGTTGAAGAAACATTTACACAATCAATGGTTATTTATGAAAATAATTTCTTAAATTTTTTTGAAAGCGGTGTATTTATTTTCTTTTTTATTTTAACTTTTGTAAGCTTATCAACTCCTTTTTGGGGAAAGATAAGAAATAAATTTTTTCCTGCAAAACCACAAAGTTGACTATAGATTTTAATAAAAATAAAGTTGCTGTAATTACAGGTGGCGCAAAAAAAATTGGTCGTGCAACAGCAAAAAAGTTGGCTCATCAAGGCTTTAATATTTTAATTCATACAGGTGGAAAAAGCATTCATGAAGCAAAAGAAACAGTAAAAATAGTAAAGAAATTGTCTGTGAAGTCTGATATGGTTTATGGAGATCTATATGATTTGAAAACTATTACGAAAATAAAAGAAGCAGCTCAAAAATTAGGGGTTCCTTCAATATTAATTAATAATGCTGGTTTAAGAATTTTCGATGAGTTTGAAAATATTAAATACGAAGACTGGAAAAAAGTAATGACGGTAAATGTCGATGCATCATTTTTATGCGCCCAAGCACTAATAGGCTTTATGGTTAAGCAAGGGTGGGGAAGAGTTGTTAATATCGGGGGATTATCAGCACACATTGGAGCAAAAGAAAGGGCTCATGTAGTGACCTCAAAAGCTGCACTCGTTGGTTTAACCAAAGCAATTAGCATGGAGTTTTTAGATAAGGGAGTGACTTGCAATTGTGTTGTTCCTGGATTTATTGAAGATTTTGATAGTAAAGAAAAGGCTTTATCAGGTCATTGGTTAAGACACCCGCAAACACCAAATTTAGTACTAAAACGTTTTGGCAATCCAGATGAGGTTGCAGAAGTAATTGCAAATCTTTGTAAGAAGGAAGCCAATTATATTAATGGTCAGATATTACATGTTAATGGTGGTAGCTTTACTCCATGATTATTGCAGAAGAATTTTCTAAATGGGCTTTATCATTAAAAACAAGCAAAATTACAGATAAGTCCAAAGAGGTCTTAAAATTTTTAGTTAAAGATATTTGTGGAATAATTGTTTCAGCTAGAAATGAAAAATATGTAAAAAGTTTAGTGAAAACTTATTCAGGATCTGGAGATATAATTTCCTTAGGTCACGGCAAGAAATTCGACCAATTTTCATCCGCAATTATTGCGGGAACTTCAGCGCATGGTGAAGATTTTGACGATACTTTTGAGGGTAATCCAATGCACGTTGGAGCCAGTATGATACCAGCTTTGCTATCTGCTGGCCAAAAATATAATTTAACTGGTGATCAAATCTTAAAAGCTTTAACTGTTGGTGCGGAATTAATGTGCAGATTAGCACTTGTTGCACCAACTGCCATGCATAAACAAGGTTTTCATCCAACAGCAATATGCAGCACATTTGGTGTTAGTGCAGGTTTATCTTCTGTATTAGGTTTAAATGAAAAACAAATGGTTTCCGCATTAGGAATATCTGGAAGTTTTACCTCAGGTATAATTGAATATCTTGCAGAAGGTTCTTGGACTAAACGAGTTCACCCAGGTTGGTCGGCTAATTCAGGAACCAATGCAACTTTAATGGCAAAATCAGGTTTTTATGGGCCAAGAACAATATTTGAGGGAGAACATGGTTTTTTTAAAGCATTTGCTTTGAAAGAAATAAAAAGAGATTTTTCTCATTTAACAGATGAACTTGGCTCTAGATGGGAAATAGAAAATCTAGCATTTAAACCATATGCCTGTGGTACAATGGCCCAACCTTTTGTGGATTGTGCTGTTAAACTAAAAAAAAAAATCAAAAGTGCATCTAAAATTAAATCTATCATTGCAAAAGTTGGAGAAGGAACCGTTCATCGATTATGGGAGCCAAACAAAGAAAAAAAGAAACCTTCAACGCCCTATTCAGCTAAATTTTCAGTGCCATACTGTGTTGCAGTTGGCTTTTTAAGAGGGGACGCAGGATTAAATGAATTTAATGAAGAAAGTATAAAAGAAAAAGAAATTTTAGATTTAGCAAATAAGATTAATTATGAAATCGATCCTAATGA
>CESN01049888.1_pt1 | contig 33533 bp, 20 predicted proteins | sample 531181 | NCBI WGS metagenome assembly CESN01 (sample SAMEA2621990, study PRJEB7988) | marine metagenome | isolation source: saline water (ENVO:00002010), including
TTTTTTTTTCCATTTTGGGTAATTTTTATGAGGATCTGTATGACGAGTAGATTCGGAATAATTTCAATAATGGAAAGGTTCAAAAAAGATTGGATTTTTTTAGATTTAAGTTAAAAAAAAAGAATGAATGCAAATTTAAATTTTTCAGTTTTCATTTTGATCAACGGGCTTTTCATGAATTCTTCTTGTGAACATAAGGAAGCTGAAAGCTCGGTCAGCGGATCAATGGTATTACCCGTTCATGAAACAAAAATTGAGAATATTCAGGCGATGGAGGCTGCCAAGATGTTAGAAAAGAACCCTTACATGATGGTTCTAGATATACGAACACCAGAAGAATTTAACTCAGGCCATATTCCTGCATCAATCAATATCGATTACAAGGCCGAGAATTTTGAGTTGGAAATAAAAAAATTAGATCGTTCAAAACCTTATCTCATGCATTGCCGAAGTGGTCGTCGAAGTACTGCAGCCCTAAATACATTCCGCAAGCTTAGATTTGACCATATCATTCATATCGATGATGGCATTCTGGGTTGGAACAAGGAACTTACAAAATAATTCATTGGGATCAAATTGTCCAAAGATGGGGTAGACTTAGCAAGGAGTTGAAAAGGTCCTCTTTAACAGTGAAATTATGCTTATGTTTTAAAAAAAGCCTAACAACTTTTTTCCACAGAGTTTCTTCTCATTCTATATTCTTAGCGAAGCGTTATCTTATGATCTTGCTTTCATACACTTCTTGTTTATCCAAAGGTTTTCGTTCTTTTATGAGCATTTAACTTCAAAGACTTCCCGTATATGAATCAATCTACTCAAAATCAATTCAATGATATCCTTCGTCAACAAGGGATTCAGGTGGGCATCAAACCAATTGAAGGAATTCCAAATGAGAAATGTCGTTTAGAGGAAGTGGAAAGGTTGGGTGTTCTTGAAAAGGACTTCTCCGTGGACTCAGAATATAATTCACTCACACAACTTGCTACCATCACTACTGGCACTCAGATTGGTCTGATTAATATTCTGGGCTCGAACATTCAAAGGTGTAAGATGGATTTTGGTTTCAGTGCAGATCAGAGTGCCATGGCCCAAGAGTTACCAAGAGAAATTTCCGTTTGCCAATACAGCCTTCTGATTCCCAAGGAAACTCTCATCATTGAGGACATGTTTTTGGATGAAAGAACTAAGAATTTTCAAAAACTCGAAGCCTATTCAAGTCTACGATTCTACGCCGGTTCACCGCTTGTCACCTCGAAGGGCTATTCTATTGGCACTTTATGCGTTCTTGGTACGGAACCAAAAAAAATTACGCACGATCAAGTTGAAGGGCTCAGGATGTTAGGGGATCTAGTGGTTCATTCGATCGAAAATGACTTCCTTAAAAAACAGAATAACGGTAGGAAAGAGGTAGCCCATTTCAATCAGAACGAATCGATGGTGAGGCACTTCTCAACATCCTCCATCCTGTTCGCGGATTTCGTTGGCTTCACAAAGCTTGTCGAAAAGCTTGAAGCGGGAGATCTCATCGAGACATTAACCGTTTTTTTTAAAGGATTCGACAGGCTTGCTAAAAAGCATAATGTAACCAAGGTAAAGACCATCGGAGACTGCTATATGTGCGTTTCCGGAATCCCGGAACAAGAAAAGGAACATGCTTTGAACATGTGTGCGTTCGCCTTGGATATGCTAAAATTTGTTGAGGGTATAAATATTCAACATGAAGTATTGGAGAAACCTATTTGGAAATTACGGATCGGAATTCACTCTGGTCCGTTGATCGCCAACTTTCAAGTCGGAGCATTTGATGTTTGGGGAGATTCCGTGAACATTGCAGCGAGAATGGAAAGTTCGGGAGAAGCCGGGAAAGTTCACATCTCCGAAAAAACAGCGGATCACTTGGGCTCCGAAGCTTCTTTGATTGCAAGAGGAGAAGTAGAACTGAAAAACAAAGGATGCTTCCGAACATTCTTTATAAATTAATTGCTCTCTGAAACTTGGGTGGAGGTGGCGGGAATCGAACTTAACGCATCATGTGTCTATACCCCGGTAAACATAAATGATTCAGACTTTTACCACAGGCGTTGACTAAGATTTTGACTAATATTTCTGGGAAAGATCTTCAAATGCTGACCCGCATCACATTAAGATCGTTTTTACTAATCAATTACCAAATAGGCGGGAAAGTAAAATAATGAAACAAAAAACTAATAGCGTTAATGCGGGTATAATCTTGAAAAAGTTGTCCTTTGCTTTGATGTGCATCCAAACTGCACCTATCATAAAGATGGTTGTAAATATCATGCAGGGCAAGGTCAGGGGGCTGTAAATTAAACCAATTAAAAGAAAGAATGCAAAGATTGGTTTTATAATCTTAATAATGTCATAGAACCAATCAGGTAGACCAACCTCGGAAACCTCTTCTTTTAGTGTTAAGGCATTGCCAACTCTAAAATTAGTACGCACATGGGAGCGAACCAACCACACAACTAATATAGAAACACCAACCAAAATTTGTAAAATATTAGTAAAGCCAGTCATTTGATGTTGAAGTTGTAATTTAACTAATAAAATTTCAATTTAAAAACCGTTATAGTTGTTTAACTTTGTTTTTCCTAAACTCAAATTATCTTATCGATGCTATCAAAAACTCCATCTTGACAGCATCCGGAATGGATAAGCATCCAAAAGGGTCTTTGAAACTTTGCTGGAGGTGGCGGGAATCGGACCCGTAACGCCATGTCCCAAAAACCCAGTAACGATGGAGGATTCAGACTTTTCACCAGAGTCGTTGACTGAGATATTGACTTAGATTTCTGGGACAGATCATCAGATGCTGGCACAAATTGTCCAAAGATGGGGCAGTCTCAGCGATGAGTTGAAGAGGGCGGTTTTGAGAGTGGTAGACTGATTGTCAGGGCTTGATTCAACTAATTTCAAAAACGCATCAGACATCTTGACTGCACTAATGATTTGGGTTTGATTTTCATTATTAAAGTTCACCTTTCCACTTTGCCTTATTATCTGCCTGCCTTTTCTGACAGATGCAGCCCTCATCTTTGTTGACGACAACGCGTTGCAATTTGGAGATGGAAGTTCTTGGGGTAACGCTCATAAGTATTTGCAAGACACTCTATCCGTTGCTTCGAGTGGCGATGAGATTCGGTTGCGGTAGGAACCTACAAACCTGTCCGGGGTACGGGTAAGACTCCAGGAGATGTTACCGCAAACTTTCATCTCGTAAGCGGTGTTGAAATGTATAGCGGATTTCTTGGCACAGATTTAACAACTTATATTTAAGAAAAAATAACTAGAATTACGAAAGACTAAGGAGTGTACATGACCGTAATCAAATTAATTGCCCTTATTACCATACTGTTTTGCAACTTGGCTATTCAAGCGGGAGACAGACCAAATGTCCTCTGGATTGTCAGTGAGGATAACGGGGTTAAATGGATCGGCTCTTATGGGGGAGTTAATGCCAAGACTCCAGCTATTGATGATCTGGCCAAAGAAGGTTTTCGGTATACAAATTGTTTTGATAACGCTGCTGTATGTGCGCCAACTCGTTCGACTTGGCTGACTGGAATGCTGGCAAGTTCAATCGGTACGCAACCGATGCGTAGTACTAACAGAGTTCCTGTAATGGTGAAATACTACAATGAGCAGTTGCAAAAGGCTGGATACTTCACTTCCAACTCATCCAAAACTGATTACAATTTATCAGGTATGAAAGGAAGAGACCCAATGCAATTCTGGGATTATCAGGGTAGAGATTGGGCAAAGCAGATCCATGATCGTAAGGACGGAAAGCCATTTTTCATTGTTGTTAATGTGGGCAATAGTCATGAATCCCATGCTTTCCCACAAAAAAATCCACCAAGGAATGACCCGGCAAAGATGAAGTTGCATTCTTATCATCCGGACATTCCTGAGATGCGTGAAACATATGCGACCTACGCAGATGCGGTCGAGAAAATGGATGAAGATGTCGGCAAGGTCCTTGCGGAATTAAAAAGTGCTGGCCTGCATGAAGATACCATTGTTGTCTATAATTCAGACCATGGTGGCGTTTTACCTCGTAGCAAGAGGTTTCTGTACTCCAGCGGTATTCACTGCCCCTTGATTGTTCGTATTCCGGAAAAATATAAAGATTTTTGGCCTGCTGAAAAGCCGGGAATGACTGTTGACCGCATAGTAAGTTTTGTCGATATGCCTAAGACATGGATAAGCCTTGCAGGGGGAGAAATCCCTGAAAATTATCAAGGTACCATTTTTCTTGGTAAAGATATTGAGTCAGAGCCAAAGTATCACTTTGGTTTTAGAGGCAGAGCGGATGAGTGTTATGACTCCTCAAGAGTCATGCGTGGTAAACGCTATTCATATCACAAGAACTACGCGCCTTTCGTTCCGAATGGTCAATTCCTTCCTTACATGCATAATATGATCGCAACCCCTGCTTGGAATAAGCTTCACAAGGAGGGGAAAACTAATGCCGTAACAGGGCGTTTCTTCAGTCCGCGTCCCTCAGAGGAATTCTATGATAACGAAGTCGATTTTGATAATGTAAACAACCTTATCGATGCACCAGAACATCAGGAAAAGATTGCTGAGCTACGCACGGCAATGCGTGCAGAAATGGTAAAAACCTATGACACAGGCTTAATGCCAGAGAGTATGCGAAATAGACGGAGGATTCTCAATAAAACGACATTTTATGAAATGGTTCGTGACCCCAACTTATACCCGCTTGAGAAATATCTTGATACTGCAGATATTGCCTTGACATGCAAAAGCGAAAACATGCCAACCTTAGTTGAGTACCTAAAAGATGAAGATGAGTGCATGCGTTATTGGGGTGTGATCGGTTGTTTGTTATTGGAGGAAAAAGCGGCTGCAGCGAAAGATGAGTTGGTGAAGCTTATGGACGATGAATCAATAGAAATTCCAATATTTGCGGCATGGGCTTTATATAAAATGGGTGAGAAAAAAGTAGGACTTGATAAATTGAGCTCGATTCTCCATGAAACCAACTCAGATACTGTTGGAGGTATCCTTGATCGAATGGGAGAGGACTCAACACCGATAATAAAAGCATACGCACAGAAAAGAATGTTTGCTAATTCATACTTGAGTAAGGTCGTTCAGCGAAAGGGGCTACCGGCTCTTAGCAGGGATATGCCAGTGGTTATTCCCACAGAAAGCTTCTATACCAATGAGAACGGAGAAAAGGTAAATGGTCTTACAGGTGAATATTTCGCAACAGGTAATTTCACCGGAGATGTTAAACTTACGAGGCTTGATAAAAATATCGATTTCAAATGGAAGGAAGCTTCACCAACAGAAGAAATTCCAGTGGACCAGTTTTCAGTTCGCTGGACAGGCAAGCTTCTTTCTAAGGATGCAGGCGGCTACATTTTTTCGGCCTTCAACTGTGATGACGGCGCAAGATTCTGGGTTGATGGCGAGCAAATTCTCCAACACAAATTTGGCAGAATCGTGCTTGAAGCAAATAAGGAGTATGAGATTAAGTTTGAGTTCATGGAAAACAGAGGTCTAGCTACCGCAATTCTCGAATGGATTGAGCCAGCTAACGTTCCTGTGAAATTGAAACAGCTGATTGAACGCTGATTCATTTATTTCCAAAAGGATCTTTGAAACTTTGGTGGAGGTGGCGGGAATCGAACCCGCGTCCCGCAATCTTTCCGATTTGGCGTCTACGTGTGTAGTTCTCTTATTAATTTTAGCTTAAAGAAGGAAGGAACACCTTTTAAGCCGAGCTTATCTTCAACCATTTAGCCTCCGATAGACAAGCAAACGCTCCGAGGTTTTACCTGCTTTTTAACGCCCCGACCACCCAGCAGGTGTCAGTGGACTGTCGACGTGCAGACTTATGCTGCAAGCGCTTCGAGCTCAGGCTCAAAGCTAACGATATTATTTTCGCCATTTAATGGTTTGAAGCATTTTTTACGAGGCCAAGCGTCATCCTCGACACGCGACCGAATTTTCCACATTGCAGTCGAATCCGGAACACCCCCATCAAAATTTCAAAGATCAAGACTTAGAAAATACTTCATGGTTAAGTTTCCGTCAAGCGACGCTCCAAATTTATTTTTGATTGTCGTTGAGGAAAACTGGGAGGGTATGCATTATAGCCTCACACAGTTCATGAGCACTCCGTCTTCAAAATCTTCCCCTTCAACCCCAGTGAATAAACGATACTTTAATCGTGAGTTGAGCTGGCTTGCGTTTAATGAAAGGGTTTTAGATCAAGCGTTTTCTCTTAAATATCCTTTGTTGGAAAGAACTCGTTTTCTTTCATTTGTGAGTTCCAACCTAGATCAATTCTATGAGATTCGGGTTGCGGGCTTGATGCAAAAAGTGGATGCCGGAATCACCCGTCGGAGCCTTGACGGTAGTCTACCTACCAGTTTGTTAGATGAGGTCAGAAGACGGGCCCATGCCATGTCGCAGCGAGAATATCAATGTTGGCGGGAGCAATTGCAGCCTGAATTGGCCAAGGAAGGAATTACCTTCAAGCACATTGAAAAGCTTTCGAAGGAGGAGTTTGTCTGGCTGAGGGCCTATTTTAGAAGAGAAGTTTATCCAGTATTGACACCCTTGGCGATTGATCCGACACATCCGTTTCCACTGATTGCAAATAAGTCTTTGAATCTACTTGTTTCCCTTCGTAATCGCCGTAGGAAAAAAGAAAAGCCTCTGATGGCGATCGTCCCGGTTCCAAGAATTTTGCCCAGGTTGGTCAAAATTGAAAAAAAAGGCGGAAAAGGGGATAGTTTTATTTTTCTGAGTGAGGTGGTACGTTATTTTGTGGCTGATTTATTTCCTGGTCATGAAGCAGTGGGTGCATGGTCTTTTCGCATTACCCGCAACAGTCACCTCTATGTGGATGAGGAAGAAATTGAAAATCTTTTGCTTTCCATTGAGGAAGAATTGCATAACCGAAGGAAGGGAGCGGCGGTTAGGCTCGAAATTGATGACGAAGTAGATGATGAAGTGTTGGAGAATCTTCTCACTGCAATTAATTTACAGGTCGAGGATGTTGTTAGAATAAAAGGGCCAATCAATTTGTATCGTTTGATGAAATTACCAGACATGGTGGATCGGCCGGATTTGAAGTTTGAATCCTTTGAAGCGCTAGTTCCCACTGCATTGAGTATGAGGAAAAATATTTTTTCCGAATTGAATAAACGAGATTATTTACTGCATCATCCTTATGATTCCTTTGCTCCAATTGTTGATTTTTTGAGGGCTGCCGCTGATGATCCAGATGTGTTTGCGATTAAATTGACCATTTATCGTACCAGCGGGGATTCTCCTGTGGTACAGGCTTTAATGGACGCCGCACGCAATGGAAAGCAAGTTACCGCATTAGTGGAATTGAAAGCTCGTTTTGATGAAGAGGCGAATGTGCAGTGGTCCAGAAGGATGGAGGAAGTAGGAGTCCATGTTGTGTACGGATTAGCTGGATTAAAAACCCATTGCAAATGCTGCCTGGTTGTAAGGAGAGAAAAAAATAAGCTTCGAAGATACGCACATTTAGGTACTGGGAATTATAATCCAAGTACCGCTAAAACCTACACCGACTACAGCCTTTTTACCTCTAAAGTCGGCTTTACTTCTGATTTAGCAAATCTATTCAATACATTGACAGGATACACTCGGAAACCAAATTTTCGAAAAATCCTGGTTGCACCCTATTCATTTCACTCCGAAGTAATTCGTTTAATCGGTGTGGAAATTAAAGCAGCCAAAGCAGGAAAAAATACCCTGATTTTGATCAAAGTGAATAGTTTGATTGATCCAGAATGTATCGATGAGCTTTACAAAGCATCACAGGCGGGTGTTCGGGTAGAGCTTATTGTTCGCGGAATTTGCGGTTTAGTACCTGGAGTGAAAGGGCTCAGTGAAAATATCCGGGTGAAAAGCTTATTGGGCCGTTTTCTCGAACATAGTCGAATTTTTCATTTTCAAAATGCTCCCGCGGGAAATCGAACTTATTTGGGCAGTCCAGACTGGATGCCCCGAAATTTCTTTCGGAGGATTGAAGTTGCTTTTCCCATTGAACAGAAAGAGGAAGAAGAAAAAATCCTGCATACCATGCAGGGATTTTTACAAGATAATGAGTTTGCTGCTGAATTAAAAAGTACGGGAAAGTACAACTCTTCTCCGAAGCGTAGGAAATTATTTTCAGTTCAAGAACACTTGATAGCTGAAACTAAAGAGCAAATTGCGAAGCAAGTGGAATCTTCCTTACGAAGATCCTCTGGAAAAGCCAATGATCAGGGCGAAGGAAACCAAAAAAATCCCTAACGCGATTACCGGGTCCCTTGACAAGCAAAGCAATATGCCGGTAATGCAAAGAATGGGTGCAAGCGGGCGTTTCCAATCAAATTTCATTTCTTTATTCTTACTGTACCCGAAAAGGAATTTCCAGTACTGAATCAAGTCTTCCGCCAGGTGGTGGCCCAAAAACTCCACCTCTTTGGGCGACTTCCATAACTAATCGGTCAAGGGTGATATTACCGGATGACTTTGAAATTCTTGGCGAAATCACGGCACCACTTGGGGAAATTCGAAAACTCAAGCGTGCTTCACCCCCCGTACCCAAGGAGGAATTGACGAGTAATTTTCGCCAGATTCCCTCCAGTTTTGCCTTTACCCGAGCCAAGTACTGATTGATCGCACCCGGCGAAACCGTTGGCGTTGAATTTTCAGGAGATGAAATCTTAATTTTTGGAAGACTAAAATCTTGTGGATTTAATTTTATCGGTTGAATGTTTCGGACTGGTGGGCGAGGCTTGGGAGGGTAGGGCAACTTTTGGGTTTTTCGAAACTGTTCAATAGACATCGACTTTGGCTGAGGTTTCGGCTGTGGTTTTGGTTCTGGTTTCGGCAAAACTTTGGGTTTTGGCTTTGTGGTCTTTGGTGTCGGTTTAGTAGTTGGCTTGAGTTTGGGTGCAATTTTATCAGGTAGAGGTTTTTCAATTATTTTCTTGGGCGTTTGAGGTATCAGGGGCGGTTGAGGTGTTTTAGGAAAAGTAGGAGGTTTGGGCATAGGAGTTGGAGTTGTGGATGCCAGTTCGAAAACATGAATTTCTTCAGGTTCATTTTCACAACTTGGAAAAAAACTCATGATAAAAAGACCAGCACCCAAGAATAAATGCCCAAGTAAGCAAATCCTGAACACTCGATTCTCTCTATTGTTTAATCCCAACATTTATACACCCCATGAATTTGTCCACCTCTATCAACATATACCACTGTTGGTAAATATGAAAGTAAATCGTTTAAGATGCAAGGTTATCGATGAACCGTACAATGGTATCGTGGTAATTTTTACCCCCAACTTGTTCGAGGTTATTATGGGTAGCTTCTTTTATTTCAAGAAATTCTTTGGGTTCAGGAAGTTGATGGTGCAGTCTCATCCCATGACGGATGGGCACGACTTCATCCCATTCACCATGAATAATGAGGGATGGACAAGTAATTGATTTTGTATGCTCCAAATTATTGAAATAGTCCCAAGGAAGGAGGGGGATTTCAGAAACCGTGCGAAAAGCTGAAGTAAAAGGAGTTTCCAAAATGATCGCAGCGGCCTTCTGTTTGGAAGCAATATAACAGGAAGGTCCAGTGCCCAGTGATCTTCCCCATATCAAAATTCTTTCCGGGGCCCGACCTAGCTCGTTCAAGAGATATTGGTAGACTACATCCATGGATTCATAACAACTTTCTTCCGATGGGGTTCCGGTACTTAGTCCATACCCCGGATAATCATAAGCAATAAACTCCCAATCCTGATTCTTCCATTTTTCGAAAAATGATTCCAGCCGGCCAAGGTCCTCCGCATTGCCATGACTGTAAAGAATGGAAATTTTTGGATTTTCCAAATTTCCATGTTGGGCAAGGGCAATCTTATTGCCTGAAGGAGTCTGGAGAAGTTTGATACTCTCCGACTTTTCGTAAGTGGGTGAAGGGGCAGGAAACATCACTCTGCTTGCATATGCCCAAGCAAGAAAAATAAAAAATAGATATAAGCATACCGTAAAACCTAATATGCGACCCCATGGGATGTTCATAATTTCCTGCATTAAAGTTACACTTAACTTCTCTGATTGATTATAGAATCGCAAGAAAGTAAAGATTCTGATAGGTGTTGCATATGAAAATTTGTTGTATTGGTGCCGGTTATGTGGGGGGACCTACGATGGCGATGATTGCACGGAAGTGTCCGGATATTCAGGTAACGGTAGTAGATTTAAATGAGCGTCGTATTTCTGATTGGAATTCTTCGAACTTACCCATTTATGAACCTGGATTACAAGAGGTTGTAAACTCGGCCCGAAATAAAAATTTATTTTTCACAACCGATATCGATTCTAATTTAAAGGAAGCAGATATTATTTTTATCAGTGTTAATACTCCAACCAAAGATTACGGTTCAGGCTCTGGACAGGCTGCCGATTTAAGATTTATTGAGGCATGTGCCCGTAGGATTGCAGATGTTGGTGGTGGAAATAAGATTGTGGTTGAAAAGTCTACGGTTCCTGTTCGAACCGCACAGATGGTTAATGAAATCTTAAGTGGAGCAGGGAATGGGTTTAAGTACCAAGTTGTGTCAAATCCTGAGTTTCTAGCCGAAGGCACTGCTATGAGTGATTTGGAGAATCCAGATCGTGTACTTATAGGAGGAGAAATTTCGGATTCTGGAAAAGAAGCGGTCAAGAAGGTAGTTGATATATATGCTCATTGGGTAGACCGGGATCGAATCATCACTACCAATCTCTGGTCTTCGGAGTTATCAAAGTTGACTGCGAATGCATTTCTTGCACAACGGATATCCAGTATTAATGCCATATCCGCACTTTGCGAAGCAACAGAAGCAGATGTAGACGAAGTTGCCCGAGCCATTGGAACCGATTCACGAATTGGCTCTAAGTTTTTGAAAAGTTCGATTGGCTTTGGCGGTTCCTGCTTTCAAAAAGATATTCTTAATCTGACTTATCTCTGTAGGCATTTTGGATTACCAGAAGTTGCAGAGTATTGGGAGCAGGTGATTACCATGAACGAATATCAAAAGGAAAGATTCGTTCAGCGTTTATTGGATGCGATGTTTAATACCATATCCGGGAAGCGAATTGCGATTCTCGGCTTCGCTTTCAAAAAGGATACTAATGATGCCAGAGAATCACCTGCCATTTCAATTTGTAAGAGATTGCTCGAGGAAAAAGGAAACCTTAATCTTTATGACCCTCAAGTTTCTAAAGAATCCGTGTTACAAATTCTTGGATTGCAGGAATCAGATGTTGGAGAGAATCTTAAGTTTTTTGATTCTGCACAAGAGGCTTGTTTGGGTACCCATGCGATTGCGATTTTAACCGAGTGGGATGAATTTAAAGAATTGGATTATCAAGAGATTTGGAATGGTATGCATCGCCCTGCCCATATTTTTGACGGTAGAAACCTGCTGGACCTAAAAAAGCTCAAAGAAATTGGATTTCGAGCTTTTGGGATTGGTAAAATTTAGACTGCAGGCTTTCGGGTGGGGCGTGCCATCTTCAGCATCGCTTTGTCTAGTACACCGTTCAAAAATTTCCTAGAGTCTTCGGATGAGAAATCCCTACTAATTTCCAAGGTTTCATCGATGATCACAACCGGTGGTACATCAAGACGATATTTGAGTTCGAAGAGGGCAACCCTAAGCATGGCGAGTTCGACCTTTGCAATTCTTGAGAATTCCCAATTTTCCACAAGTTCACCAATGATGGAGTCCAAGATTTCACTCTTTTCCAATACTCCAGCAATCAATTCAACTGCATAGGAAAAATATTCTTGGTCTTGTTCCAAGCGCAGAAAATATTCATCCAAATCACTTTCTAAATTTTCGGGTGGATTCATTTCCCATTGGAAAATAAAACGGAAGGCGGCGCAGCGATTTTGACGCCTCTGGCTCCACTTGGGATTAACTACGAGATCGTTGTCCATTTTCCTTTTAAGTTGGCCATTTGAAGAGCAGATTGAGCAAATTCTCGACCACGATCAATGGATCCGGAAATTCTTTCTTCTGCGGTTTGCCGGTCATCGGTTACGATGATTCCGTTAATGATTGGAGTATTGTGTTTGATCATCAAGGATTGAATGGCATTGCCTGCTGATTCAGCAACTAGATGGTGGTGTGAGGTACTTCCCTTGATCACCACTCCAAGGCCAAGGAGACAAGAAAAGGATTTATTTTCTAACATAAAATTCAAGGCGGCAGGAATCTCGTTGGAACCTGGGACTCTCTCGATCACCAGTTCCATCGGCTTTCCGTTCTCTTCAATTACTTCAACTACTCTTGAAAGCAGTGAATCAACCAAGCCTTGGTTAAACTGAGCCGCAACAACCCCAAGCCTAAAGTTGCTAGGTTCAATAGGAGAAAAGGGTGGCTTTTCCAAGCTCATTGATCGGGAAGTAACACTCTATCTGTGATTTCCAAGCCGTACCCTTCGAGCCCAACAACTTTTCGGTGATCGCGTGAGAGAAGTTTTAGCTTTTTCAGTCCGAGGGCAACAAGGATTTGGGCCCCAATTCCGTAATCCCGAAAGTCCATTTTGGGCTGATTGAGCGGAGGGGATTTTGAATCATAATCTTGCGAGCTTTTAGGATCTGCTCTTCTAGGTTCCATATACAAAAGTGCACCCTTACCTTCATCTGAGAGAGCTTTTAGGGTTTGATGTATGGTATTAAGCTGTCCTTTTTTTTCAATAAGTCCGAGTGAATCAACCAAAATATTCGCAGTTTGCACCCGAACCAAAACCGAAGAATCATCTGCAGGATTTCCAATTGTTAGCGCATAGTGGATGCGTTTATCTAAAATACTTCGAAAGGCATGGAGGCGGAAATCTCCAAATTCTGTGGCAAAAGATGACTCGGAAATTTTCTCAATCAATTGATCACGCTGATGTCGATATTCAATAAGGGATGCGATGGAAATCAGTTTTAGTCCCCACTTTTTTTTGAGTTCTAAAAGGTCAGGAAGTCTTGCCATGGTACCATCCTCTTTCAGGATTTCACAAATTATACCACTGGGATGTAGACCAGATAGGGATGCTAGGTCGATGGCGGCTTCAGTATGTCCCGCTCTCTCGAGAACACCACCTGGGCGAGCACGCAGGGGAAAAACATGACCCGGTTGCACGAGTTCCTCCGGATTGGCGGATGGATTCGCTAATATTTGGATAGTAGAAGCCCTGTCGAAAGCACTAATGCCCGTGGTAATTCCCTCCGCAGCATCAACTGAAACTGTAAAGTCAGTCCTCTGTGCTTCACGGTTATGGGGAACCATGCTCGAAATTCCAAGGCGGGACAATTGGTTACTGAGCAAAGGGACACAAATTAACCCCCTTGCGTGAACGATCATATGATTGATTGCCTCGGGGGTCACTTTGGAAGCGGCCATGATCAAGTCTCCCTCATTTTCACGGGACTCATCATCGGTAACAATCACCATCTTGCCCATGGCGATGTCTTGGATGGCATCTGAAACGGAGTCGAAGCTATTCATGAATTGGAGAAGAGGGTAGATACATTCTCCTTAACATATCGGACTGCGAAAGTTCTCACAATGTAAAATCCTGAAAATAGATTTTATCTTCCCTTGCTATCGAGAAGTTTTTCAAATTGTTCTTCTGAAAGAATTTCGATGCCTAAAGACTCGGCTTTTGCAAGTTTTGACCCTGCACCCGGACCAGCCAGTAAATAACTTGTTTTCTTACTTACGCTAGATGAGACTTTTCCACCGCATGCTTCTATCTTTGCACTAGCTTCATCACGTGTATACCTGACTAGGCTACCAGTAAGCACAAAAGTTTTATCTTGTAAAAAAAGGGCTTGATTACTCAATGATACCTCAGTCTGTAATCCAAATTCTACAAGTTTTTCAATTTCGGACCGGCTTACCTCTGAATTAAAAAAAGAAAAGATACTCTGAGCCATGATATCCCCAATCCCGTCTATGGCGATAAGCTCCTCCAATGAAGAAGAGGAAATTTTTTCCAGGCTATAAAAGTTGCGAGCCAAATCTTTAGCGGCTGCAGAACCAACATGTTTGATGCCTAGCCCGCTCAATAGTCTCCATAAATCCTGCTTTTTACTGATTTCAAGAGCTTCAAGTAAGTTACGAGCTGACTTTTCAGCAAATCCTTCCAGGGAAAGAAGTTGCTCCATTGTCAATTGATAGAGATCAGAAATCTTAGAGACTATTTTTTTATCCACTAATTGCTTTATTACGGATTCGCCTAGGTTTTCGATATCCATACACCCCCGGGAGGCAAAATACTCCAATCTCGCCATAATTTGATTTGTGCATTCGAGAGATGGGCAACGCCATGCGGCTTCTCCATCCACTCGTATTAATTGAGCACCACATGCTGGGCAATGATTCGGAAAATTGAACGGAGTAGAATCGGTTTTTCTTTTTTCAAAGATAACCTCTATGACTTGAGGAATAATTTCACCCGCTTTTTCAACCATTACATGGTCGCCGATTCGAATATCCTTTCGTGCGATCTCATCTGCATTGTGAAGGCTGGCACGAGACACAATAGTTCCGGCAAGTTGTACGGGTTGTAGGCAGGCAACGGGAGTAATGGTTCCAGTTCGGCCTACTTGAAAGATAATATCTTCAAGAAGAGTTTCTTGTCTTTCTGATTCAAATTTGTATGCAATCGCCCAACGGGGTGCTTTGGATGTTGCACCGGCCCGTGCTTGCATTTCAAGTGAATCAAGCTTGATGACCGCACCATCTGTAGGATAAGCGTACTGATGACGAAGTTGATCAAGCTCGAGAATCGATTCCCAAGCTTCATCCGCATTGGATACGGATTTAAGAAATTCCACAATCGGTGCTCCCCAATTTTTTAAAGCCTGATGAAAAGAGGATTGTTTACTGAAATAAGTATTAGGCTCACAGGCACCTAGTCCATAAAGAACAATCTCAAGCTTTCTTTTTTTAGATTCTTTTGGATCCAGTAATTTAACGGTTCCAGCGGCCAGGTTTCTCGGGTTTGCGTAAAGAGAAAGCTCGAGCCTTTCTCTTTCTTCATTGATACGGCAAAATTCTTGATGACTCATGAAGATTTCACCTCGAATCTCAATCAATGGTGGTGGATGAAATGAACTTAAATCAGTGGGTAAATTTTCAATGTGATACAGGTTTTGGGTAACGATATCCCCCTCAACTCCATTACCTCGAGTGGTTGCCAAGGAGAGCTTTCCATCGATGTAAGTTAGGGAGATTGCGACTCCGTCAATTTTGGGCTCTACTACATAGGGCAGGGTGGCACAATCAAAGATCTTTCTTAGTCGTTGATCAAATTCAAAGAATTCCTCTTTGTCGTAGGTGTTGTCCAAGCTTAGCATAGGTGCCCGATGCTTGTGGGACTGGAAAGAATCAAGACGGTCGTCTCCAACATGAATCGGAGTATCGCTTTCTTCCCTATCCGATTCTTGATCTAAAAGGCCAAGCGGATCAATTTCTTGCTCTAGGGCGTCCAGTTCCTTTTTGAGTAAGTCATAAGCTTGGTCGGATATGCTTGGGTTGGATAATCTGTAGTAACTTTCGTCGTGCCTACGAACGATTTTCTTAAGTTCTCTTAATCTCTCAAGAGATTCGCTCTCCTCTTTTTTCATGACAAGGCTTCGCAGGCTTTATTCATTCTTTGCAAGGCTTCATGTAGTAATTGATTACTACATCCGAGATTAAGCCTGAGAAATCCAGGTGCCCCAAAATCCTTACCATCTGACAATCCAACCCCATTTTCTTCGAAATACTTATGTGGATTATCTACGGGAAGTTCCCGGGCGTCTATCCAGAGCAGATATGTGGCTTGGGGAGAGTATGGGACCAGAAAAGGCATGCGAGATAATCCATTACAGGCGTCATCTCTATTTTGCGTTAAGTATTTAAGTAGTTCTTGCCTCCAAGGTTCACCATGACGATAAGCAGCTTCTGCTAATGCAAACCCCATTGCAGGAGGTTCAGGAACTATACCTTGACAGGCTTGCTTAAATTTAACTCTTAGTTGGGGTTCTGAGATAATCGCGAAAGAACAACCAAAACCAGGAAGGTTAAAAGTTTTACTCGGGGCCATTAGGGTAATACAGCGCTTAGCGAGTTCCGGAGAAATGCTTGCTATGGGGAAATGTTTTGATTCTGAATCCAGAATTAAATCACAATGAATCTCATCCGAACAAAGGTATAATTTTCTGGAAACAATCCACTCCGAGAATCGATAAAGCTCTGCCTCTGTATATGCGGTTCCCACTGGGTTATGGGGATGGCACAACATAAATAGATCTCCGGGTGAAGTATCGAGCTTTCCAAGGGCATCGAAATCGAAGCTGAAACGATGATTCTCAAGCTTCATAGGGATTTCTTTAGAAGAAAGACCAAAATTTCCGGGAGCAGAAAGAAAGGGCGGATAAATTGGGATTTGGGTAAAAACTTGGGACGAATCCATTTTCAAAGCCCGGCAACATACATTCAAACCGCAAGCCACGCTTGGTAACCAAACAATCCAGCTCTTTTGAATTTGCCAATCGTATAAATCTTTAGATCTCTGCAGGAGAATATCGACTAAAGTAATCGGGGTATGGCAGTACCCAAAGTTACCAAACTCAGCTGCTTTTACCGCAGCACTTACTACCTCAGGTGGAGATTTGAAATCCATATCGGCCACCCATAACGGGATAATGTCTGATCCGTCGTATTTTCCCCACTTCAAGCTGTGGGTGTTGCGGCGGTCAGGAATGCTTTCGAATAATTCTCTATTCAAGTTTCTTCACCCACCATCTTCTCTGGAAACTAACTTATTGCCAGGAATAAAGATACTTCAGACCAATGAAATCAATTTCATTTTCCGTGGTATGGGAGTATTCGAAGGCCAAACCATGAACATCATCAATCCACCAAGTAAATCCAAGATCAAAGCAAAAGTCTGTAGATCCAAAATTAGTCCACGATCCCAACAACTTGCCGCCAAGAGACAAAGAGAGTTCATCGGTAAATATAAGCTCGGTACCACCACGAAACGACCAAGTTAAACCATCTTCCGTCAAGCGGGCTTTGGCTTTGTCTTTCAGGTAGCCGATACCTGCTCCCAAAAATGGACGAAGCATACCACCTCCTATGCCGAGGTCATCAAGCCTACCTATGTAATCAATCCCAAGATTCCACGAGGTGTCATCCTGAACACCCATTTCAATATTTGCGTAGTCCAAATAGATTTCAAAATCTGCAAAGTCAGATGCTAAGGAATTTATAGAAAGACTTAATTCGTCCCCTTCGATATCAACTCCATTCTTTCCTCCATCGAGCATAGAATATCCAAAACCATAGTAATACTCTCCCAACCTAGATTTACTATGAACAATAGTTGAGCAAACAGAAAACATCAAAAATATTGAGCAAATAAGTTTCATATCAACACACAAAGAATAATTCGGATGTGAGTCAATGCGTAAGGAAGGGATAAAATTAAGATGTTCTAGATTTTTCCTAGATTTCCAATTCTTGAAAGCGTTTATTTTGAACTGTGGTTAAAAATAGGATGGTAGCAGTCAAAATAAAAAAAGCAGAAACCACTGATATACCTGTAAAACCAAGTGGTTTTACCAGAAAGTAACCTAAGAAAGGTGCACTTGACCCTCTTAATCCAGTCAAAAACATGTGGACCCCCATATAGTCCGATTCCCTTCCTGTAGGGGCAATTTTTGTAACCCACAAATTCCATGCAATGTTTGCTCCTCCAGTTCCAAATCCGGCAAGAGCGGTCCCGATACTTAACCCCAAAAAACTGGAAGAGTTAAAATAAACTAAGATTGCAGATAACATGACTAGGTTAAGAGCAATTCGAAATTGCATGAAGTGAATCCGATCAAATAATTTCCCGCATACCAAAGCCCCAATCACTTTGAAAACTAAAAAGTTAGAAACTGCTATCAAGGCGATTTCTTCATTTTTCAGGTCTAATCCATTGGGGTTGGCAAGATATTCGATCCGAAGTGGAAAAGTCATGATGACTCCAAATCCAAGGATCATCCAAGCAATCAAAATTCGAAAAAACAGACGATCCTCGAAAGGGATAAAGAATATATTTCGTAAAAGATCTAGGCGGTTGACCATTTCAGAAACACTGGGAGACTTGGGCATACAAAAATGAAGGAAGGAGCAGAATAAAGCTGCAAATGCCATGGTCCAGAGTGCGATTCTATGATCAGCGAATTCCAGATCCAGATATCTACCTAAAAAATAGGAGGAAAGCATCCCACCCAGAGTGCTGAGAACTAAGTTTAATGAAAACCGAAACCCCCTCTCTTTTTTTAAATAAAACTCGGAGTAAATACTAATCATTAAACTTGGAACCTGAGATAGGCAGATTTGTGCCATCAAAAGTGAAAGGGAAAAAAAGAGAATTTGATCGATATAAGAAGCTAAAAAAATAAAAAAAGCACAGGTAGCCATTAAAATTCCACATTTTATCGAATTTGGAGTCTGTGATTTACCCCATAAGCCCATCAAAAAGGGAGATAAAATGAGACCCGCTGAGGACCCTGCTGCCAGAATTGCCTTACAGTAGTTAGGAGCGTTAAAGAAGCGAATCGCAATTAAGATAACGAAAATGGTAAATCCTGCTTCCAAGATACCCGAAAAAAAACCACGTGGAGTATCTACCTTAAATAAGGATTTCGGAACTGGGTTTATCACCAATTTCAGTATAATTTTTTATCCTGAACCTTCTCAATCTCAATTCGAGCAGAATTTGCTTTCAAAAGATTTTTCAGCGGCTTCATCCCCAATCAAGATAATCTCACCATTCTCGGAGAATTGATGATCTGGTGAGGGCGTGATGATCGTTCCCTGATCGCCTTTAATCGCCACCAGACTACAACCTGTCTTTTCGGTTATCTTGGAATCTCTCAATTGTACCCCCACTAAAGATTCGGGAGTTTTTTGGCTAAAGATATCAAGTCCCTCAGTGACCATTAAAATCTCAGCCCGGTTCAGAAGGTTGAAAATGGTGTTTGCTCCCATGTGGTCTTGGGACATTACAAAGTCGGCTCCCGCACGATGTAAAGGCTCCACATTTCGATGGAGGAAAGCACGGGTGATTATCTGAATGTCGGGTCTTAATTTACGACAGTAAATCGTTAAATATATATTCGACTCGTCATTATGGCTAGTAATAATAACAGCGGGGGCATTTTTGAATCCTGCTCGGTCTAAAACCGCTTTTTCGGCTGCATCTCCATGGATTGAATTTTTTACCATTCCACATTTTTTTTCATCCGATTCAATGACCCGATAAGGAATATTCATCGATTCTAATGTTTTAGCCGTTTCTCTCCCAACTCGACCTGCTCCAATAATAATCACTGCTGAACCATTCTGAGAGAACCCGCTAAAAGATTGGTCATAATCTTTAAAGTTTTGCTCCCGTCCGGCAAGTAAAAGAACGGTGTGATTATTCAGTAAAGCAGTTGCTTCGGGAAGTTGAAAATGTCCGCGTTCCCACATGCCAACTACATTGACCCCAAACTCATCCCTGAGATTGGTATCCTTCAATTCTTTTCCTACAAGTGGGGTTCCATGAATGGTAGCTTCTGCAATTTGAACTTCATCAAAGGAACCAATAAGATGAGTATTATTGTCGGTACAACTTATTCGTCGAGCAAGAAAACTTCCCATTTGTTTAGCGGAGCGGATAACATGTGAGGCACCGGCCAGGCTAAGGATTTCCTCGGAAGTGGCCCGGTTGCAGGTACTTACTACCGTGAGGTTTGGTGCAGCGTCACGTGCACGGAAGGCAATATTGACATTACGGATGTCGTCATCTGTAGCTACCACCATCGCAGCTTGCTCAATGGCAGCATAATCAAAGGTTTCTGCTTCGTCTAAATTTCCAAGCATAACCGGGATATTCATGTCATGAAGCTCCAAGGCCTGCTTTAGGTTTTCTACGATTAAAACGAATGGGTATCCAAAATGGGTTAATTTGTCCATGAGTGCATGACTAATGGAGTCATAGTGCGTAAGGATAACGTGTTTCTCTTCAGTGGGTTCGTATTTGCGGGCAACCCTGGATCCGGTTTGGTATTCCATAAACGGCTTGTAAAGGAACTCCATAAAAACGAAGGGAAGAACGATGAACAAGTAAAAGACTCCGGTAAACATAACGAGCATTGAGAAGAGTCTTCCACTACTTCCGGTAAAGGTAATATCACCATAACCAAGGGTCGACATAGTGGTAAGAACCCAGTAGAAAGCTTCAACCCATGGAATGTACTCGACCCCTCTTTCCTCCGACATCAAGTGCTTGAAGATATTCATATAAACCACAACAAAAAACACCAAAATGGATGCGAAACGGAAAAAACTAAATATGTTTTTTTGTTTTCTCTTTTGTTGAAAAGAGGAGGGAATCGACTTGATTACTTCTTTCACTAATTTTCTATTACTTTCGTAAGTGGAAAATCGATCATATGCGAGTTCAATTATTGATTAGGTACCCACAAGTTAAAAAATGCTTCGGATTCAAATTGATGAATGTGGATGCATTGTTGAGACTCGGTTTATGAAAATCGACAGGGCAGTTTTTATATTTCTCGTATTGCATACGGGATTTCTAGCAGCTAAAACCCAAGTGGATTCAAGATTACAATTTCACCAGGTTCCAAACTCTTTATCAACCACTGCAATCGTTGAGGATTGGCCTCGTTTTAATGGAGCAAAAGATGATGCATGCTCAGCTGAAACCAATCTAGATTTGAGTTGGTCTAAGAATGGACCAACTCTGTTGTGGGAAGTAGAAAAAGGGGATGGTTACTCGTCGCCTGCAGTTAAAAATGGAATTTTGGTTTTGTTTCACCGTCTGGAAGGTAAGGAGACGATTGAAGGGCGAGATGCAGAGAATGGTAACCTTCTTTGGACCTATTCCTATCCTGTTGATTATAGGGACAGGTATGGATACTTAAACGGACCAAGAGCGAGTCCGGTTATTCAGGGAAATCTTGTCTATGCCCTAGGAGTCACAGCTTGGTTAACCTGCCTGGAATTTAAGACGGGCAAAGTTGTTTGGAAAAGGAACCTAAGGAAAGAGTTTGGCATCCCTCAAAACTTTTTTGGTAAGGGTTCGAATCCATTGGCAGTAGGTGATTGCCTGGTTATTAATATTGGAGGATCCAATAACCGATCGGTGATTGGGTTAGATTTTAAATCAGGACAGACAAAATGGGTAACTCTCGATGAGTGGGGGGCTAGTTATTCCTCTCCTCGAATTGCCAAGATCCATAATCGGGAAGTAATTCTTGTTTTTGCAGGAGGTGAAAGCCGTCCACCCAATGGTGGATTAATCGTTATCGATCCAAGAGATGGAAAAAAACTATCGCGCTTCCCGTGGCGATCCAAGAGTTATGAATCCGTGAATGCAGTCCCCCCAGTTCCTTTGGGTAACAACCGGGTATATCTTTCGGAATGTTATGAGAAGGGATCGGTTGTTTTATCGTTTGATCCCAATTTTAACGCATCGATATTATGGGAAAATTCAGACCTTAATATTCACTGGATGACGCCAGTTACCTCCGGTACCCTTCTCTATGGAATTTCAGGGAGACACCAAAGGGGAGCCCAGCTTTTTTGTATTGATCATGGCAAGGGAGAATTACTTTGGCGGGAGCCGGTGTCTTGGACTCATCAAATGGACGGAAGAACTCTACAACTTCAACTTTTCAGGGGGTCTATTCTAAAAGTTGGGACTACCGGAGAAGATTTTATTGGTCTATCCGAGTTGGGTTCTTTAGTGAGTATGAAATTGAGCTCGAAAGGATGGAAACTCGAGGCCCAAACACAGCTTTTTTTCTCTTCTGGTACTTGGACCTTACCTGCTCTGAGTCGAGGCATGCTTTATATCATGCAAAATGAAGTTGATCGAATTACAGGGAAGGGTTCGCGGTTGCTTTGTTATGATTTACGGAAAAAGTAAGTCCCGATGATAGTCGAGGTTCAACCGCTTGCTGGCTTTGATCGATTACTCACTTATGAGGTCTCTGAAAAGATTTCTTCACAATTAAAGGTTGGATGCTTGGTGCAAATTCCACTGGGCAGAAGGCGAGTTTTAGGCGTGGTATTTTCATTGGATTCAAAGGAAACGATTGATCCTGAGAAATTACGTTTTTTGGGTGGACTTATTCAACCTGAGCCAGTTTTGAGCTTGGATTTAATTCGGTTATCCAAGTGGATCTGTAATTATTATTCCTGTTCGATGGAGTCGGTACTTGCAGCGATGATACCTGCAGTCGTACGAGAAGGAAAAAAAGCGAAGAATGAAAAATGGATTCAACTACATCCCCAAAATAAAAAAGGAGATGACTTGAAAAGTGCTCCCAAACAGCAAGAGCTTTTTTACAAACTTAAGGAAATTGGAAAACCAATCCGTAAAACTAAACTGATTAACGAATTGGGTTTTGGCCTAAATACGATTAAAGGGCTGATCACAAAAGGGTTGGTTCATGAAGTTTTTGAAATTGTTCAAAGGGAAGCATATGATGATGAATTAGACGACGATGTTGTAGAATCTAAATGGGAATTAACTCCTGAACAAAAGGAAGCATCTCGTCAATTAGAGGATCTTTTGCAGAAAAAAAAGTTTGGGGTTCAATTACTGCATGGAGTAACTGGCTCTGGAAAAACCGAGGTTTATTTTGAAGCAATGGAGGTGGCTCTGGATCAAGGAGGCGGGGTTTTATTTTTAGTGCCAGAAGTTTCCCTTGCTCCACAGACGGTGGCAAGATTAAGGGCCCGTTTTTCAAAGAGAAATGAAAAGGTTGAGGTTTGGCATAGTCATCTTTCCGGTGGGGAAAGACTGGATGCTTGGCGAAACCTAACAACTGGAAAATCAAGAATCGTAGTGGGTGCAAGATCTGCGGTTTTTGCCCCTATACCCTCTCTTCGTTTGATTGTGGTCGATGAGGAGCATGAACTCGCTTACAAGCAGGAAGATACGCCACGATACCATGGCCGTGACTTGGCAGTTTACAGGGCTATGCTCAATGAGGCGTGTTGTATCCTTGGTTCTGCTACTCCAAGCTTGGAAACATTTCGAAATGTAGAGCGAAATAAGTATGGGTTGAGTCAGTTGAGTAAAAGAATTGATGGCAGGCAGCTTCCACTGATGCATATTGTAGATATGAGATTAGATGCAAGGCGGGGTAAGGGGGGTTCTGTGCTTTCTCAGACATTGGTAGAATCAATGCGTGAAAGGTTTGAAAAAAAGGAACAAACCATTCTATTTCTAAACCGAAGGGGTTTTAACACCACGATGCTCTGCACAGATTGTGGATTTGTGGAGGAGTGCAAGGATTGTAGCATTGCCCTGACTTTTCATCGAACCGATGGGTATCTTCGATGTCACTTGTGCGGTTTTCGCAAGGTTGCTCCCAGAGTTTGTGCATCCTGTAAATCAATTGAAATTCGTAAGAAAGGTCATGGAACTCAAAGAATCGAAGATTTGGTAAGTGAGCTTATGCCAAGGTCTTCCAGGGTCGTTCGGGTAGATGCGGATATGATGACAAAGAAAAATTTATTTCGAGAGACATTACGAGATTTTAGGCTGGGTAAGATTGATGTTTTAGTTGGTACTCAAATGATTGCCAAGGGCTTGGATTTCCCGAATGTAACTCTTGTCGGAGTCATAGACGCAGATTTACCCTTAAGAATGGAAGACTTTCGTGCATCGGAGAGGGCTTTTCAACTTTTGGTTCAAGTAGCGGGAAGAGCAGGTCGGGGTGATCGAGCCGGAGAAGTTTATGTTCAAACTTATGCTCCTCACTCCTCCTCGATACAATTTTCTAGAAAACCGGATGTTTATGGATTCCTGGAAGAGGAAATGGAGATGAGGAAGGAGTTAGAGTATCCACCATTTCGGCATCTGATTCGGCATATCTTCAGGGGGCGTAGCCTGGAAAAAACTGAATTCTACTCGAATCAATGGAGGAAAAAGCTGGAAGCAGAACCAGTACCTGGCTTAGAGGTAAAAGGTCCAGCTTTGGCTCCAATTGAGAAGATTAAGGGATATTATCGTTTCCACCTTTTTTATCTTACTGCATCCGTATCCAGTTGCTTAAAGCAACTAAAAAAAAGAAGGGAAGATTTTCCTCTTGATCCAGAAATTCATGATATTCTAGATGTTGACGCTCACCAGATGAGCTAGACGATTATCTTACTGATTAAAAGGGCTGTTTATACCGAAATGGGTACGTATGCCCTTAGAGTTATTCCGAACTAATAGGATTCCGGAACCAGCAGGGATCAAAGCATCATTGAAAGGTGCATTTCCAGAACCTAACTTTTTCCAACCCCCGGAATGAATAAATACCTTGGGTGCACTAACATATCCAGCACCTGCATCCGTAATTAATATTGAAACGACCTTTTGAGTGGATGGATCAACTTTAGCAACTCCCGTAGCTCCGGTACCACCACCACCAAGAAAAGAAACAAAGGCATCCGAACTATATCCAAGGCCGCCCGAACCTGTGGACCAAGTTGCATTGCCATTATCAATAAAGTCACAATTACCACTTTTTCCAACTAGCTCAAAGCTGTCAGAATCCAAAACTTGAATATCAAAGAATCCATTGGCAGCAGATTGAATAACAAAGGGAATTGCACCTTGTGACACCAGTGCTCCATCCTCATCAACTTGTTGCTTGAGTTCATTTGTCTTATAGCCTTCAACCCCTTCGATAAAAATCATAAATCCATCTTTTAGACCATGATTCGAAGAAGTGACTACAAGGTTTCCAGTTGTTGGATTAGACATGTTTGAAATTGTACCACTTGACATGGAAATATCCTGTTGTGTGAGTGACCCACCAATGCCGGTTCCAAATCGGGCGGTTGCACTTGCAACCGTTGTGACCGTACGATTTTTTCCGTCATTCCAGTAGGTACTCCAGACATTGTCCGTTAGTATTTTGACATTATCAGCAATTTCTTGAGAGCTATTTGCCAGCCACTTTTCCGTTTCGTTTTCATCGGAAGTGATGGTGCTTGCGGAAATTAAATCTGAAAGCATGATATCGACCCCATAAGGATTACTAAGAAGTTTTCTTTCCAAGTAACCCGGTAAGTTTCCAAAGGTATCATTGGTCGTTGCACTTCCAGAAAAAACGAGTTCGAGGGGAGATGGATTTCTGCGGGCAAGGATAAAAGCCTGATCAGGATCAATGATTAAGCTGTCAGCAGAATCACTTTTGTCCGCGTCTTCATCTGAACGCCAGATATTTCCATCATGGTAGAAAAAACAGAAGTCACTCGTTGTTCCGTTTTGCTCAGCAAAAGATTTTAAAAAATAGATACGATCCGCAGAACTTTGGTTGCCTTCGGATAACATAACTTCCTCACTTGTATGCCCAAATAAAGATCCAAGAGTCCATGCCTCATAGATTTCAACTAACTGATTAGGTAAAAAGATTTGAGAAAGGTTAAGGTTTAAAGGGTTGTCCACAAGGATACTGGAGCCGTCATTTGCTTGTATCTTGAAAAAATTACCAGTGTAGGCAGAGTTTTTTTCAGCAAGCCTAATAAAATGGGTCCCTCCTTCAATTGAGATTTGGGGAATGGTGTCATAGCCGAGACCGCTATCCTTGATTGTTAAAGCCGTGATTTCCCCGATATTTGAATCCACAGTTGCCTCGATGGAAGCTTTTCTGAAATCGGATGCAGTACTTGTTCCAGAAGTTGGAAGATCAATAAAAACCTCAGGTGTTGAGAAATAATTACTACCTGAATAATCAATATTTACCCTGGCAAGGGTTCCATTTGCCTCAATCTCCACACTCCCACGTGCTTGTTTGGTAGAGAGCATACCAATTTTAAAGGGAGGTTGCATTTCATCCGGGTCAAGTAAGTTTGGGACTTCATAAAAAGAAATATTATTGTCAGCTGTCTCTTTGACCTGTCCACGAAAAACTGCTTCACCCTTCAGACTGGAAGAAGTTACCAAAAAAAAGGGCCTTTCAGGGGTGCCTGAATCTAAATTGACTGATATTGCTCCTTTTAGCTCACTGATCTCACCGGTTGCAGAGAACAACTTCTGTTTACAAATTATAAAAAATTGCAAGATTGAAAGAGACAATAGAACCCAGATTTTCATCATTTACCTACTAATACTATGCTATTGAAAGGGATCAAAAGCAAAGGGAATTTTTCTACAAACCCCTTCTTTTTTGGTAATTTGTAAAGATTACAGATTTAAGAAACGGATTTCGAGTCAAGTTTCACTAATCTTTTTATAGTAATGTTATCTATTGTTCTAGTTGCTACCATTAATCTTCAATTTGAAATTCATCAATATTATCAAATGTAAAAATTTTATTCGGGAAAAATGAATATAGCACTCCTGAAAGCTTTTTCGCAATTTCTTCAGTAGAAACAAAAAAGGCACCAAGTGGTGCCTTTTAAGGAAAATAAATTTTGTAAATTATTTTTTTGCGAGTTCAGCACCAGCTCTTTTCCAACCAGAGATTCCAGCTGAGAGGTGTTTAACATTTTTGTAGCCAAGCTTCGCAGCTTCATCGGCACCTCTTTTGTATGCACCACAAGAAGAACTTCCACAATAGGCAACAACCAAAGTATTTTTATCTTTTGGTAGTAACTTAGAAAGTTTATTTTTTGAACTTGAGAAGTGAATTGCAGTCGGGATGTGACCGTTTTCAAAGGACTTTGCACCGTTTACATCAATAACAGCGACTTTCCCGTCCGCAATGGCTTTCTGGAGGTCTTTAATACTGATATCTTCATATTCCCCGGCATAAGAAGTTGCAGCCAGGACAAAGAATGAAATTATAGAAACAATTTTTTTCATGGGTATATAATAATAAGAGTTAAAAGTTTAATACTTGCATTTACTGCGATTTATGCAAACCAAATGAAATAAATTTTAATAAATTTTGGATTCAACAGGTTAAATTCTAAATCAGGGAATTGAAATTCTAAGCCGTAAAAACTTTCTCTCGCCAGAGCTAATTGGTGATGTGGTCACAACAGTTACGCGTTCCATATTTTCGCCAAGTTCTACGATACTCTCTTCGATCAAATCAGAATTATTCCAAGTTTGTAGATCCGTACTACTCTCCACATGATATTCGAATGCTTCCCCAGTAGATTGAAGGGGTGTTTTGTACCGAACGAAAGTAATGCGCTGTTTATTGTCAGGTAGGACAACCTGTTGTGGTAAGTGATGCCTTCTGTCTGATCCCAGGGAATCCGTACCGATTGCTCGCTCGAAGAGGTTACTGTATCCATCTCCATCAGAATCCGAGTAGTCCTCATTAAAAACTTTTTTTGCTTTCTCCGTAGCATCAAAGTCAGAGAGGGAAGGATTCAAAATCTTATATCTTTGGGTGAATCTTTCCAGGATTCCATCATACCTCACATCCGATTTTCGAAACTCCTTCCATGCTGCCTTGGTTGGAGCAACGATATTTATGCTCTTGGTAACTATTTCAGAAACCAAGTAGTAAGTTGATTCGGGAATTACAAAGCTCAAATTTACTAATCCAGGAGACTTAGGAATGATCAAATTTCCATCATGTATACTTATAATACTGGAATTTGAACTGGTTATGATGAAGGGTTTTCCGTTGTCTGTGGAAACTCCTTGCAGCACGAGTGGGCGATGACCTACTGGAATTTCAGTTAGATTTCCATCCATTTCAAGATTCTTGAAAATGATTTTAGGTCTTTGTTTTGATGAGACTTCGAATTCAATATCGACAGGGGGAGCTGGGTTAACATATGCACTACCGGATTGAGCAGCGGTGATAACAACTGTACCTGCAACTCCATCTAGAGAAACCAGTCCTTTCGAATCGACTGAAGCATGTCCTGATTTTACTTGATACCTAACAGGAAGATGGAATACCGGATGATTGATGCCAGTAGAAGTGGCTAGTGCAGAAAGATAAAAAGGTGGATCATCTCGGACTTTAACCGAGACTGGCGGAAATGAGATCGTCTGGTCGTCTTTCACGACTGGTGGAATTATGTGCAGGGTATGCGATTTGGGTGCTGCAGGATGGTAGCGTGTATCCCCCATTTGAATGGCACTGATGGTTACTGTACCCACTCCAACAACAGAAAGCATGTTTCCAGTAACCGCGGCGATGCTTGGATTGCTTGAAACAAAACTCACTGGTAGTCCAGATGTAGAGTAGGCCTGCAGTTCAAAAGCTAAATCGCCAAAAGCCTTGTCTGGAAGTTTGTATTTGGTTTGGTTCATTTCTTGGTAAGTTACCAAGCCGCCCCAAATGATTTCTTGATCCCCGCCAAAGGAAGGAGGGTTTACGGAATATGGATGAGAAGGAAGTAGTTTCTCATCTAATCCCCATTTATGAGCTAAATAGCCCTCAACTTTTTCACGGGTGACCGCATTTAACTCCTTGTCAAAAACCAGAACCTCTGCAATTTCACCGACAAAATTATTACCGACGCTATTGAAATCTTGAGCACCTTGATTAAAGGCATCGGTTCCAGCAATAGAACCATTCACCCAGAGGGACTGGGCGTTTGGCAAAACTCTCAAAGTGCTAATACTCCATTCAGTGGAAGGGGATTCGGAAAGAATTTGAACATTTCCAGATGCATGCTCTAGGGAAACGAATCCATCTTGGCTAGTAGTTGCTAGATCCCCACCCAAAATGTTGGAGCTTCCGGTTGCATTTTGTTTATGAACTAAGAAAATGAAGGAAGGTTGAGCAACCGGGTCCTGAAGTAAGAAGCTTAAATTCGAATCAAATATGACAGTGGGCTTAGCATTTAGAGCGGCTGGAGTCCATTTGGGCATATTCAAAATATTTCCTTGGATGGGATTATTATTGTTTCCTGATTTGTCTGCCCATAAACTGATGCGGTTCTGCCCGATAAAATCGTTCTTTTGGTCAGGCTGAGAGTCGGCATTTATATCGGTTGCATCAAACCAGAGTTTTAGTCCGGGAGTTGAATCAGCAAACAAATTGCCAAAGTTTACTTGGAAAGTCTGATTCTGGTCAGGTGCAGCCTCGAATTTTTCATTTCCGTCTTGCTTGGCAACAATCGTAACTTCTCCTGCTCCTTGAACATAGACATAATTTCCACTTATTGTAGCAACTGAAGGGTTGGAAGAAAGGAAGTAAACTGGAAGATCTGAACTGGTGCTTGCAGAAAGGGTGAAAGGGAAATCCCCCACAGAATGATCCTTAATCGGATCAAGAGTTATTGTTTGGGGCACCTTATAAACAGAAAGGTAATTATCGACCTCAATGGATGCTTCAAAATTTTCGTTTCCAATTTGAGAAGCCGTTATTTTCGTTTGGCCAGCACCCATAATCTCGATGCGAGTAAAATCGCCAAATCCAGATCCATAGATTTCTTCGATGTCGCTCATTTGCAGGGCTATCCCATAAATCCTTAAATCATCAACTGTTCCTAAAAATGAATTAGAGTCGTCTCCCAAAGTCATACTGGAAAACCTGGAAGCGGTCTGTGATCCCGTAAAGTAGTTTCCTGTGGATTGCTCAATAAGTTGGGCATCTTTGAACAGGCTAAAAGTACCATTTTCATCTTCATAAGTAACCGTGAGGTAACTCCAGTTGCTATCTTCAAGTACTTCGCTTGTTGAAGTAATTACCAATTCTTCCGTGGTGCCATCCGGGTAATAGTAGAATTGAAGGCTACCGTTGGTATCCGCTTTTACCCATTTAAAGACCTTCATCGAATTCACATTATTCTTGGCTAGAATTGTGCTCGAAGTTCCTTGGGTCCCATTTGGTTTTACCCAGAGACTGATTGAGAAATTAGAGTCAAAACTGACGCTTCCAAAATCAACTTTTCCAGAACTTGGGGAACCGAGTTGTAAAGCATTTCCAAAACGACCTGGAACCCAGACTTTATTAGTTCCTGTTGAATCAAGATTAATAAGGCTACCATTGTAGGCGTCGATTTCATCCTTGGCACCGCTGTAGAGAGTCTCATCGAACTTCCAATAAGAGGTAAGCTGATGTTTTTGGGTTTCTAAAATTTTGGCGATTGCAGGATCTTCCACCACATAGTTGAGAGGGAGATTGGTTAGGTTACCATCGATACCCACGGAGTATCCTGTCAAATTGATAAATGGAGTGATAGCGGAGACAAGAGTTAAATCTTGATCAAAAACAATTTGCTGTTGACTCTTTTCGGAAATAATTAGGCTACCAGGTTGATATGCAAAGAGGTAATTTTCCGAAGTTCCACCAGATGCTACGATCGGATAAGTTCCCAATGGACTAGGCGAAGAAAGGTTTCCATCCGGGACGGGTGGAAGGATCGAAATATTAAAATCTGCAGCATTATCATTCTCAGCGATTCCGCTAATAGTGTAAGTAAAGAGGGGGTTGGTTTCTATCGGCTTTCTGAATTGATCGTCGACTTTGACTAAGACCTCTTTAGACATGACCTGATATCTTAGAATCAGAGATTCGGCAGGTAGCCAGTTTTCATTTCCAGATTGAGATGCGAGAATACTTGAGAAGCCAGTTTGTTTAACAGTTACTATAGAACCATTGAGATCAATGGACTCGTTGCCTTCTAAAATGGTAAGAGTTACCGGAAGACCAGAAGTTGCAGTTACATTTATATCCACCGGGGTTGACCCGTAGGTCAAAGAGATGATCTCATCGTTCTGTATAATACTTTGCCTCCCTTTATTTAATTTAAATTCTAATGTTTTGGAATCGCTTCCAGAAAAGTTGGAGGCGGTGATAGTGACAGGAAAAACCGCTGGTGTTGCATTTGCCTCACCGAAAATTAATCCTGAAAGTGGATCTATTTCGAGCCCGCTTGGCAAGCCACTGGCATTAAATTCTGTAGGGCCTTTAATAGATTCGACGGCATAAGAAAACTCTTCCCCGTAATAGGCGATGAGGGGAGGGTCTGCAAAATTATACACTTCTTGTCTTTGGGCTGCGGTTAGGGCTTGATCAAAAATCCTTAAATCATCAATCAAACCCTCAAAACTTTCACTGATTCCACTTCTACCGCCGATGTATAGGCTAGCAGATCCAGTTAGGTTTCCATTGGTGTTGGTAGGGGTGGAAATTTCAAGGTTGTTTTTATAAAGCTTAAGTTTTTTGCCATCCCAACTTAGAATAATGTGAAACCATTCATCTGAAGGCATGGCAATGGATTCGGTTCTTTTGAGGACTCCACCAACTTGGACTTGTCCCCAGAAGAATCCGTCCGATAACTTGATGGAGAAACGGCCAGACTCGAGAATGTCCGCATTCAAATCTTCTGATTTGAGCCATAGGCAAACGCTAAACGGACCCTTGATGTTAAAAGTGGCTTCGTCCTGCTCTAATTTTATAGTTTGATTTCCGTCGAACCTAATTCCAGTTCCATTCTTAGCTACCTCTGAATGATCAAAAGAGTCGGGTATGGATTGGTTGCTTTCATCATAAAAATATCCATGATTTTCCACCCCAGAATCGTCTCGGATAATGGATCCATTTAACTCATTGAAGGTCCAATAGACTACGGGATTTTTAGGAATCAGAACCTCAGGTATATTATCAAATTCAGGTGGGAAATCTTGGTATGGATGATATCCAAAATCTCCTTCTTTGTTTCCATATAATTGGTAAATTTCTGAATTAGTTAGGCCCCGTGAGTAGATTCGAAAGTCATCCATTTTTTGAGCAAAAGTACCATACCCTCCAAAAAGATTACCGATAGATTCAATATTAAGCAGAATGCCCTTATTGAATGAGTCTTCGAGCACTCCATTAACGAAAAAATTCATGCTTGATACACTGCTGCGAATAACGAGATGATGCCAGCCTGGAGCATCATCAAATTCATAAGTGGTATCCGAAAAAGAACTACCATCATATAGCATCAAGCTTTTAGGGCTGATATTAAAAGCAACATAGGGCTCAAGATACTCATTAAAAAGAGCATGAAAGTCATCCGCACCAGTGGTCGGCAATGGAGCATAGAACCAAGTTGATAGAGTCCAAATCTTACTATTTACCGAAAAGCTGTTTCCTTCAGGTAAGAGAATCCTTGAGTTGTTCAAATCCGGAAAGAATTCAATACCAGATCCAAATTGACCATCGGTATCCAAGGAAGCATCGACCGCTTGGGCATCTCTTAATTCTGAGGAATAGTCCTGTATGGTAGAACCATCTGATTCATTAAAAGGATAATACAATACCAGACCGTCACGAATGGTATATCCAGTTTGAGCAAGATCGCCGACGACCCCCCATTTATGAGCTAGGTATCCTTCAATCTTTTCTTTTTCACTATCCCGTAAATTTTGATCGAAGACCATAATTTCAGCAATTTCTCCAATTAACTGTCCGAATCCAGTTTGAGGATCTAAGCCAAGTGTAATTCTTTGGAGGACATTATTCTCGCTTTTGTAAATGCCCATCCGGTTTCCTGGCTTTGCGTCCAGCGTCCAACCACTAAGTCCATCGGTTGCTCCCATGGCAACCCCAGTTCCCTGTGCGACCATGAACACATGAACATTTCCGTAGGTCAGGTTTAAACTGCCCACATTATAACTTTGCCCGGATTGGAAGCGTACACCCGGTAAAGCTCCAATTACCTTGGTCGCATAGGAAGGGGTTTGAAGGGCAACCGTTTGAATTGCATTTTTATTTTCTTTTGATTTGTCGATCCAAAGGGGGAGGGAAACCCCATCTGAATTTTGATCCGGCAAATTATCCCCATCCACATCCATAGCGTCCAACCAAAGTACTAGACCATCCATGGTATCCTGTGTGAATCTAGTATCAATTGCTTTGAAGGATTCAATGGTTGGAGCCCAAGTCTCTCCACCAAGATTTTGTGCGTATGCTCTGTAAAAATAAGTTTTATTTAATGTAAGCCCGGTTGCAATTTCTTGATGTATACCTAATCCCACCACACCACTGGAATTAACTTCAGCAACATAATCCCATGATGAGTTATTATCTGGATCCACTAAGGTCGAGTTTTCATCAATCGCTTCATCTCCCCAGAAAAGTTTTACGATGGGAGGATCTCCACCAATAGTTTTGAGTTGATTGATCGTGGTTATTCCACCAAATGGAGACTGTTCCGAGTGAGGATGGGAATCTGGTAAAATTTCGTCAGACAGATTCCATTTGTGAGCCAAGTATCCTTCAAGTTGTACCTGCTCTGATTGATTTAAAATTCGATCAAAAATAATTACCTCTGCAATTTCACAGGAAGACATTTGTTCGTTGGTTTTGTAGCCTCCGAATTGAAGTTGCCCGGGGTCAAAGTTATTATTTCCAGAACCTCTACTGCTTGAAACCAGAGATTCTCCATCTCTCCAGAAGGAGGCTTGTGGATTGTTTTTCTTATCGATTACTCCGAGGTGGATATGCCAATCAGAGTCCAGAGGCCCAGCAGTTGAAATCCAGCCTTGAGCATACCAACGCCCGGT
>CESN01023426.1_pt1 | contig 33481 bp, 19 predicted proteins | sample 531181 | NCBI WGS metagenome assembly CESN01 (sample SAMEA2621990, study PRJEB7988) | marine metagenome | isolation source: saline water (ENVO:00002010), including
CAAATCAAAGTCAGTTACTGTTGTACCAGTAGTATCTATTTTTTCATAGTTGCTAATAAATTCTCTAATCTTAGTTTTATAAGGTTTTACTTCTTCTGCATAAGATTGATAACTTGGTAAGTTGTCATTGTTATATGTAATGTCTTCACGAAGTTCGCCTACATTGTGTTGTGCTTTGATAAACGAAGTTTTAAACAACCAATCCACAAATGGTTGTTCTGACAACAAGTATCTTATGCTTGAGAAGAATAATTGATTATATTCTACTTCAAGTTCGTCTACAAATAATTTGTCTCTTAATGTTTCTAAAATTATTCTAGTTTCTTTTGCAGGTTGTAGGTCATATCTATTTTCATCATAACTTATACCGTCAAATCCTACTTCACTGTTAGCATAGTCGTATAAAGAATTTGTAAATTGTATTGTTGCATTTTGTCTACCAATAGTATCATAATTTATAGTGTAATCACTTGTAGATTGACTATCTTTTTTCTTTAATAGAAGCCAACCACCAGTACCTACAGTATTAATTTTTACTATGTCACCTAATGCATCGTCTAATGCACCAAGTTGATAACTTTGATCTATTGTATGATCTATTCCTGTTAGTTCATTGTAACCAGTTGCATACCAATCATCATAATTCCAAAAAGGTCTAACATCAAATTTTTGTCCTTTTGTTTTATTCCAAGGATAAGTTCCACCTACGTATTCATATACTGACCATCTATTATTGTAATTTTCGTCTGCTGATACAAGCACAGAATACTTTCTAACTGTTAAAGTTGTTGCATCACTGTAACCATTTCCTTGGTTAGTTACCGTAGCACCTGTTACAGAGCCAATAGCATTAATAGTTAATTTTACTTCTGCACCACTACCTTGCGAATCTACAATTTTAACTCTAGGAGCAACACCATATCCTCTGCCACCAGTGTCAACAAGAACATCAGTAATTCTACCATTTACAATTATTGGATTTAAAACTGCTTGTTCCTTTTTAGTAACATTTACTAGTAATAGTTCGGCATAAGTGTTTACTGTTTTGTCATATACTCCTTCTACTGTCGCTGGAGCAACATCATACTGACTCAATGGTGTCAAGTCAAAGTCATCAACCATGACCTTTTCTTTTAATTTTCTATTGACACGTTCCATTACCTGTTTGACTGCTTCTACTCTGTTGACAAACATTCCTTGTCTTGGAACATTTAATATACCATATTTTTCTTTTGGACTAGCATTTGGATCTGGAACTATTCTTTCCTGTTCATCAAACCCTATTAAACTATCAAACCACTTACGTTCAATGTCCTTGTTAGGTTTGCTTGAAGCATAATTGTCCGTTAACAGTTGATATTGATTGTGTATATTAATATTCTGATTATCAATTGTCCAATATCTAAAGTTTATTGCAACGTCTTTTTCTTCAATCAAACTTTCACAGTTGTGTATAGAAAATTTATTGTTTCCTAATAGGTTTACAAATTTGTAACCTTGTTTTTCTGGTGCTTCAATAAATTGTTGTACATCAAATGCACTTATGCTTCTGCTGTCTATGTCTGGTGTAGTTTTCTTATTTTTTACCCAATAATAGTAGAAATTTGTAAACGTACCTGTATTTCTATTATAAACTCTTTTGATTGAATATGCGTTATCACCATACTTACTTGTACCACTTATACCTTGTGCTAGAGCAGATTCAGTATCAGTTTGTGCGTCCCATTCACTTGGTAGTAATGTGCTTTCCACCCATTCGTAGATATCTACTGATGTGCCTTCGAATTTTTTGTTGAATCTATTTGACACATTAATAATCCCACCTGAGTAAGGATCTAAGAATTTGACTGCTCCTATGTCCCACCAAAGTTTTCCAACTAAATTATCTGAATCATAATTTGTTGTGTCAACGTGGCCTGCACTACCGTTTGTATAGGTTGCAGGATCATAATCTACTTTATAATATAATTCTTGTTCGGCCGGACCAGCAATTTTACCTTGTATTGGATCAATGTAATCTAAGTACGTAATAAACTGTTTACTTCTTGTGTTATATAAGAATGCACCTTTTAATTTATTCAGGTCCACCTGATCAGTTGCAACTCTATGTCTTGTCCATATGTTTGAAGTAGCAGGCAATCTATAGTCTAAAACTCTGCCTTGAACTGACGCATCAGGGTTTTTTAGTTTAGGTAATCCAATATAAATGTGATTGTTCTGGATATGTAAGTTTTCTCCAAAGAACAAAACATTCTTCCCAGTAATAGTTGAATCAAGATCTAAATTATCAAAGTTTAATGATTGACCAAATATTAATGTGTCATTGATTCTTTCATATACAAGTGTTTCTCCTGTATTTGAATATTGTGTAGTAAAATTAGTTAAGTTATTATCAAATGTTGTTTGTGGAGCCGCATTGCCTACCTTCTCACCATCAAAAGTAGTAACATCTAAAATATCACCTCCGCTTGAATTTACAACTAATCTATTTCCATCAAATTCAACCTTGGCTCCGAATCTTTCATTAATTAAATCTCCAGGACCTCTTATTGTTTGATTTAAAGTAAATGTTCCGTTTGTGCTTTTATAAATGTAAACACAACCACCATTGTTAATTGTAACACTGTTATATGGTGCACCTACGGCAATAAGTTTTCCGTCATTGCTTACAGCAACTGAAGATGCAAATTGTTCGTCATTGTATTCAGCATTAATTAATTGATCATATTGGTATCTACCTTGATTCAATCTGTAAATTGCAATCTTAGGAGATGATAATGAACTATCAAGTTGGTCACCATATTTTAATGTCGTTGCTAACACATCACCTGTATTGCTAACACTTATTTCGTTACCGAAACTTATTAAATTATTAGTACCTATCGCACTGTCACCACCAGCAATAGTAAAGCCACTATCGTTTGGAACATATCCTACAAGATCTATTTCTTCTGTTTGTAATGTCCATAAACTTGGATCAAAACCGCTTGGAACAATGTTAGTATTTGCTTTATATAAGTTATTATTCCAAATTACAAAATTTCCTGTATAGTAAGAATAGTTAGGATTCCATGCACCTTTATAATTAATGTCTGCACCTAATCTCCATTCATCAGTTCCAGCAGGATTATCTATGAAATGTATCCTTCCTGGTTCGCTGAATGTGTTGTTACCTTTTTCAGTTATAATTGCTGTGTAACCAGTTGTGCTTTTAACAATTTTAATTTTATGCCCTAGATGTTTAAAGTTATCAGTATCTGGTATAGCAAATCCGTTTAGTAATCTATAAAAACCACTTGCATTTTTCTTATAGATACTATAATAACCTTCTTTGTTTTTTCCTGTAAAAGTAGATTGAGGAACAATAGGAATGTTATATACCCTTTGCCATTCATTATTAACATCAGTAGGTGGATTTGAATCACTAGCAATACCTTGAATAATTTTTTGTTTGTATAACCAATATTCTAAATCAAATAATTTGTCAGTTGACTGTGGAGTTATATTAGATCCATAATCAAATACAAGTAATTTTCCTGCATTGGCGTTATCGGCGTGTCTTTCTAAAATACTTCCCATGTCAAGTATTTGATCAGCACCTCCGCCTAATGGAGTATATGTTGTAATTTCAACAATCTCTGTGTCATTTTGTGTTGACCCAATTTTAAAATCGCCACTTTTGTTTTTAAAGTAAACTCGTGCTTCACTAATACTGTCTTTTTTCACGTATGCCACAGTTGCAGTTGTGCCTGTCACCTTTCCTCTAATAGTATCACCAACTACTGGTACAAAAGGATTACCATAGTTAGGATTGTAATTAGAATCACTAGGATTATTACTTCCAACTGTATCAAAGTTAGTAAAGAATATTTTTAAGAATCCGTCCCATTTATCAGCAACTGTGAATTCTGTAAAGTTCAATGTTGACCAATCTATACCAATAGCACTTGGATTTTGTATTGTACCGTTGCTTAAAGGTATGCTGTTCAACCATACATTAAATTTATCACTTACATTAATGCTATCACTAAATGCTTTACTTGATCTTACAAACACTCTGTTGTCAACAACGGCACCGCTTACATCTGTGTGACTCACAGTTTCTATTTGGCTACTCTTTGTGTTTGCTGTTGCAACATCAACGGCTCTATTATCTAATATATTTGTGTAGATATCAGGCGTTCTTGATTCATTTAATTTTATTATATCTGTAATTACTAAACCATAATAAGTTTCTTCAGTGGTTGTTGGAGTAATAGTTGACCCTATTTGTACTTTCCACCAACCTTCATAGTAAGCATGATTTTCTACAATAGGTAAATTGTAAGCACCAATTAGTATAGTACCATAATATAAATTTCCTGTTGTAGCAAAAGTACCATTTAGATCGTTGACATAAATTACTGATTCGTTATCTGCGTTTGTAAATGTATAAGCAACTTTACCTCTTGCTGTATCGGATTCAATTATATCACCAATAGTTACTCCTGCCTGTGTACTTGGCACAATTATTATTTGATCAACTTTTTCATTTATAGTATGAGTACCAGTAAAGAAAGATGATGTTAAAGTTGAATCGTTGTTAAAAGGATCTTTACCACTTGGGAATCTAGTTGTTAATCTATTCCATTTAGTGTGCAACACATCGCCTATCTGTGTTCCCCTATATTGATTCTTAGGTGCTCTGATTAAAATATGATCTGTTGATGCACCAGTCAATCCATAGTTTCCTGTAACAATGTGTTTTATGTCTATGTATGTTCCTGCTGAGTTGGCATCTTTGATTGCTTGATGTCCTTGTGCAGAGGATCTAAATGAGTTATAATCAATGCTGTCATCTTTAGGTAAAATAATTGCAGTTGCTTTCCATAACTGCTCTTGCCATTTTACAATGTCACCTTTTGCATAAGTTGAAGCACCAGTAAACTGTCCTTTAAACTGATGTCTTACATTAGAGGCAAACGGTGCACCTACCATTAAGTATTCTCCGTCTTCACTTAAATGCACACTTGATCCAAACCCACTGTTGCTGTCTGCAAAAAATTCAGGTTCTATAATTGTTTGAGTTATTTGATGGTCTACGTTCTCACTGCCTCTAAAGTAAACGTGTACTTTACCCCTACCGTTTATATCAGGCGAACCAACTGCAAGTGTTTGGTTGTTTAGATCTGCATGAACATTGGAAGCAAAATTTAATTCTGTACTTTGTAGATAGTTGGTAGTGTCATTGTAAATATTTTGCTTTAGAGTATATCCTCCAGTATTTTTTAATACAATCCATCTACTTGAATCGTCATCATCAATCCATACTGTTGAACCTATTTCAATATCTCTAGCACCTACAAATTCGTTTGCTTTTACCAAGTTAGGTAATCTTGCTAGTTCAAATTTTGTAAGATAACCTAATGCATTTGACACGTCTCCTGTTGGCGGAGTAGTTGCTTTTGCTTTGATGGTATCTAATGATACACTTTCAACTTTATAAAATTTTTCTTGTCCTGTAACGTTTCCTATTCCAACTATTTCATCTTTAGAAACATTAGGAGCAGTGACACATTTTATACTTGTAAGTCCATTTGTATCTGTTGAAAGTTCTAATACCCTCAAATCAGTTCTAATGTACTTGTACACATTCCAAGATGTTTTATCTATTCCTACCCAAACGTAACTGTTTACTTTTACATTTGCAGGATCAAGTCCTAGTATATCATCATAGTTGGTTACTTTAAAATTAACATCGTCTTCATTGACGTAACCCGCTGTCTTAATATATCCTTCACTAAAATATTTTGTGGGGAAAGGTTGATGATTATATCCTTGTGGTTTTAGATATACATCTGACGGAACTTGTCTTATTATCAAATCAGTAACACTAGGATCTATTGAATTTACTAATTCAACCGGTTGTGGACTTAATTTAAATTGACTTTCATCTAATACAAATTCAACTTCTTCGAATCCTTCTGAAGCCCCATATTGTCCACGTTTAATTGCCCATTCTTCATGAAACTCTAAACTGTCTTTATTTGCACTGCCTAATGCATCAAACATTTTTGTTAAAGCATTGCTAGTTCCTTTATCTTGGATCATTCCTTGATAAAACTTGTACTGTGACACATCATCATTTATGATGTTTTCAATATACTGCCTTTTTTGATATCCAATTAAATGCTGTGCAAGTCTTTGTTGTTCGCTGTCAAAATTATCTGTTTCTAAATCATAAAAGTCTGCAAACTGATTAGTCTTATATTCAAAGTTAGGAATAAGACTGCTTTCAGGTTTTTTAGGTAGCACGTTCCAATCTTGATCTTCAAATATTTCTTTTCCAGGTATTTTTTTATTTGCAACATAATAGAAGGTTTTGTTTTGTACAATATCTCCTATTGCATAATCCTTCCATGGTTCCCATTCTGTACAAGTTGCACTGTCATATATGAAGCCAGGAATGTTTAAACCACCTGTCCATTTTTCTGTTCTGTAACCAAGGGCTCTAATTCTTTCTTGTCTATATCCAGGAGTAATATCATAAATTATATCATTGAACACTGTCTTGTTATCAATAATTAATACGTGTTCTCTTTGTACTAAAGGTAATTTAAGATGATATATTCCATCAGCACTATTTTTTACTATCAGTCCAAATTCATTTAAACTATCTCTTTTTGTTGTGCTAAAGTTTCTTTTAAGTTTTTTACCATCTGCTTTTAACAAACTGTAATCGTAGAATGGATCAAATATGTCATCTACAACTGCATATTCTCTTTTAAAATTAAGTTCTTGTGCTGAAGGACTTAATGTAATTAAAGCACCTTCTTGCCAATTTTGTGTTGTCCAGAATAAAAATTCTCTTGTAGTTAGGTCCCAATTTTCAACCTGTTCTAGGGTTCTATTGAAACTGTTAAAAGTAAAACCTATTGATTCTTGATATTTTCCATATCCAAGTAAAAAGTCTACAACATCTTGAATTGTAAGTAAGGTAGTTCCATAACCTAATTTGCTAACTGTTGTTTCAAACAGTGATCTAAATATAGCAGTACGTCCACCAGTACTTGGCAACTGTGGTAACGGTGTCCAGTTATCTTCTATAAAACTTTCAGCAACATGAGTTACATTTGCTCTGTAAAATGCTTGTCCTACCTGTGCAATATTTCCTGCTGTATATGTTTGGCCTGCTTGAAAAGTTACAAAGTTTTCGCTGACTGCTCCTACTGTGATGGCAGGATCTTTTGCAACTTCTATATGTTTAAAATATTTAAATGATGGCATTGTATTATCATAACCTTTGATAATATATCCACCTTTTGCTTTTTCAACTATTATTCCGCTGTAACTTACTGCATCTATCGGCGAACTTGTATTAAATATTACTTTGTAATTTTCCTCTGGAATAAAAACATTTCCTTCATTGGTTGGAGTTCTACTATCTAATATAAGTTTAAATTTATCTTTTTGTGTAAAGCCTCCTAATTTACAACCTAATTTGTTTTGTAAGTTTGCAATGTTGTCTTTGTAGTCCTGTATAGTAGTTGTAATACTTCCATACAGATAATCAAATATATAGTTAACAAATCCTGCTGTTTGACTTCTCGTTGTATCGGTTGCAGTGTTTGGCCAAACAATATCACTTAATGCAATTCGTTTGTTTGTTTCGCTGTAAACTAATTCATTTGCACTATTACGTTTTGTACGAGATCTGTCAAATCCTAATCCTATAATTTTTGTAGGTTGATTTAAACACCAAGCAATCATTAAAGCAAAAGGATAATCAGAACTTTTCCTCCAAGCACTTTCAGTTGGTGCTTGATCTCCAAATACAAAATTATTACTTGTCAAAGGCACAACAACGTTTTGTGCATATCCACAATCTAGTGGACTTAATAAATTACCTTGGCTGTCTACAGGAATATTATTGTTTAGATCTTTTCTTTTGTAGTTATTTCTATATACAATAGTTTTGTTTGGTTCACGTACCCTACCTTCTGTTAAATCGTCCCAAAGTATTCTATTCTCATTTGTATAAGGTGCCGGTCCGTAAGTTGTTTCCCACCAACTTGGTTTGTTAGCATAACCTAAAACTTCCCAAGGATGTGTATGTGGACGATCTGTATCTAACCATTGATTGTAAACTGCTCTCCAAAAGCCTGGCAACTTTTGTCCATCTGCATTTGTCATTGCACCATAGTTCCAAGTGAAAGAATTTGGATTGCTGTAAAATTCATTGGTTGTATAATCTAGGCTACCAACAATTTCTAACCATTGAATAAATTCAGCCATCATACCTTCATCAATACTTTGTTTTGTAAATCCTGTGTTACGATCAAATGATCCAACAAAAGTATGGATATCTACAATATCTTTATTATATGGAACTTTGATATTATTATAAATTCTTTTTTCTAGTTCTAATAATACATCATCTCTAAAGTCACCATATGCTTTTGTAATACTTCCATCGTGTCCTTGTATTACGTCTACCGCTGTCTGGTATGTGTTGTCATTATACTTACAAGGTTCGTATGCAGGATACAAGCCTAACTTACTAGGTGTTTGCGGAATAAAGCAACCGTCTGTAGTATTGTATTCAAAGATTTCTATAGTGTCTTTCAAGGCAAGTGTTGCTGTAATTTGTACAAATCCTTGTGTAGTAAATGTGTAATCAGTGCCATGTACTAATTGCGTACCATTTAGATAAACGTAAACTGCTTTATTACTTACTGACGTTAAGTCATGCACAAAACTTATTGCATAATATTGATTATCTGCGTCAACTACTGTGTATTCTTTTTTAGTTGTATCTGATGCTCCAACCATATCACTAAAGTAAAAAGGATTATCTTTAGTATTTTCGCTATGCATTTTAGCAAGGATTTTATCTACATGAACTTTTGCAGGACCTTCATATCCTAAATCCTCCGCAGTTTTTACAAAGTTTCTTTTAAATTTTGAATATTCTCTTTTTACATATTTCAATGCTTTTATAATGTTAGCATCTTTATCAGTCATATGGTACAATGCAATATTCATTGGACCCGAATGTTGTAAAAATTTTGTACCGTACTTGCTGGATAATCCTAGATCCCTTAGATTGTTTGTACCCGGATTAGTTCCCGAAAATCCTGGAACATTATCTACAATTGATTGAACATGGTCATTTACTTCGCCTAATGTAAATTCATTTAGGTTTGCATTCTGTGGATTGCTTTCTAAGTTACTAGGAAATTCGTAATATCCATTTGCATTTTTATTTGCTTCACTAGTTGTTTTAATTACTAGTTTGTCACCATTAGTAAGTTTAGTTGTAAAGGTGATGTATGCAACTCTGTTTATTCTATTAATCTGATAATCTGTAAGTTCTGTTTTTCTTTGGTTGTTTACATAAACTTTTGCTGTCAAAGAATTTAAGTCACCACTAAAGTCATATACATCAATTGCAAAATCATTGCTTTGAACTGTTGTATCATATTGTCTTACTACGTCCTGGCTACTTAAAGTATCTGCTTTCTTCCAACCAGTTACACTTGAATACGTTGTCCTGTCTGTGTATTTTCTTAAAACACTTGTATCTGTTTTTACAGTTGTTGTTACCCCTGCCATGTTGTATGTAAAACTGTCATTAAGTAAATTAAAGTTAAAAACAATATCACCTGTGTTTTGTACGTTCTGATATGATAACGCAAAACCTAATTCAGTGTCTGCTGTTCCTGTACCAACTTTGTAGGAAAATAATTTTGTACCTGTAAATGTTGTATTAGTGTATGTTGTAAAACTATTTCCTGTCTCATCAAACAGATCGAACGTAGGTGCAAAATTTGTAGAAGTTTTGTCTTGTCCTAATATCCATGTTGTTCCATTATACCAAAACATCTTACCTTTATAGGCTGTACCATTAGATGATAACACTGTTTCATTTGCAAGTGGTGTTGCGTCTGTTTCCTCTTTTAAATTAATAAATGTTTCATTACGGTGTCTTAAAAATTTAACTTTAAATATTTTATCTTTTACAAAAGTATCATTGTCAGCAGTAAAAAGTACTCTCATACCTTCTACTAAATCAATTCCGTCTACATTGTATCCTACTGAACCTTCAATAGTACTCATTACATCTGTTGTCTTATCGTCAACAAGGTCAACATTTGCTTTTGCTTTTGTTCCAAAATTCCAAAGTTTTACCCCTGCCTCAAATTCTATAATTGGTCTAGTTGCTCTTGCACTTTGATCTAAAATTTCTGGTGTTCCTGTTGCAGTTGCAATTTTACTGATTACATCTTTATGGAACCATCTATTAAATCTTGCCCACTGGTTTCTATCTGGTGATGCTCTGTTAAACACAATGTACTCTTTGACAGTAGGATAATTGTTAGCATTACTAAATGGTAATCTATCAAATGCTTCAGTATCAAAAGGAACTTGCTTGGACTCTGTTGCAGTGCTTGGAATTTCTAAATCTATTTCGTCAACTAATCTTATTTCCTCGCCAACACCTTCTACATAGTATTCTTTGTTTGAATAAGTTGCTGGAGTAACTTCTCCTGCAAATCTAATTTTCATACCATTAGTAAATGCAACGCCGGATTCTGTAGTATATGTTTGTTTGCCAACTATTTCTGCGTCTACATCAATAGCAGTGTTTTCTTCAATATTGTAAATATTTGCACTACCAGAAGTGTTTACATCATTTTTACTGATATAAAATAATTTTGCTGGTGCATCATCTGGAATAGTAAATTCTAATACACCCTTCTCAACGTAGACTACACCATCAGATGTTGTTACGCCTTTATTATAAAGTGTGCTAATATTTTTACCTGGTTCAAATCCTTCTATGCCTCCGGCAACTGGTTGTACTAAAAATCCATCTTGGTCAAAGTTTGCACTATCATAAATCTTACTATCATATTTTCCTGGCTTTAATATACCTTCTACTGTTTCAGTTACAATAGCCGCTCCAGGAGTAAACACTCTATTTGTTGCAAAAGCAATAGGATGTCCTGGTGTATCTATAACAAATCTATATGTCTGTCCTTTATATAATTTTAAGGTAGGATTTGCTGTCTTACCATCAGGAGTAAAAATAAAAGCCATGTTGTCGCCTTGATCAGCAACAGTTACTTTATATGTACTTGTTATTCCTTTTGCTTGTCCTAAGACTGTAAGTGTTTGTGGTCCTTCTGGTAACCAGTAGTATTCTCTATAATTAGAAAACTTATCCCAATCAACATGAGGATCCCATGCATAGTATTCTTGAGAATTTAATTTACTATGATCATTTGTGTTACCGCCAAAGACTTTTGTTTGGTTTACAAAGTCTTGATAGTCTTTGTAAAACTTGGTGTTTCCAATATTATCATCAATTACTACTGCTGGTTCTAATTGATAATTTTGTCTAAGGTCACTGATATCATTTATGTAACTATCTGTAGACTTGTATGCTTTAGCATCTCTTCTACCAATGTATCCATTAATTTTTTCAACTGTACCCGAACTTATTAATTGATCTAATGTAGAACTAACAAATTTTTCATTTGCTACTGATCTGAAATACCTAGGTAAGAACTTACTGGCTTTTCTAGTTTCGTCTTGTTTGCCAGTTGGTAATGGATTTTCGTTTTGATTATTATCGTATGCCATTAGTAACCGCTCCCACTAGAACCGCTTCCGCCACTACCGCTTGAACCACTGTTACTATAAGTTGTTGTACCAGAAGAAGTATTAGTAGTGGATGAAGACGTACTAGTGAAAGCACTACTTGAAACACCGCCTGTTGAGGTCGAAGTTGATGTTACTACTTGACCCTCAGACTTCAATCTAGTAGCAGTGATGTTGTCAATGATTTCAACATTATCAACAGTTGCACCACTTATGAATATCTCATCAGACTCAGAATTAATTTCGTACAAACTACCAAATGATTTATTTGCTTCAACTGGTACTATTACAAATGTTAATAAGTTTGGTGCAGTTTGATTCATAACATAAGTAGCCATCTCGGTGAAACTAAATTTATCTCCAAAGTCCCAGTTGTCCAATGCAAAGAATTGGTTTATTGCTTGGATTACTTTTACTTTTAAATCGTTATCATTTACAACCACTTCTGTGTTTTTAACTATTTTAAATTTTGCTTGTAAACTTAAATCTGCTTTATCTCCAAATAACACTTTATATTTTACAGGATGGTAAATTACTTCATCACTGATAGATTTTATTTTATTAATGTTTGCTCCATAACTTGTAAACAATTCGTCTGTACTTGGTGCTAAAGGTTTAGTTGCTAAAGTTCCTGCTATGTATCTTCTAAATTTTGTATCATAATTTTTAGTTAAAATATATGTATCAATTATATTTGTGCTACTTGGATCAATTCTATTTGAATCATCAGCACTATGCACATATTGGAACTTGATATTTTCACGTCCTCTATATGCTTTATAGTCTGTTGATAAAGAAAGTGCCAATGTAGTTGAATTTAAAACTTTAAATACATTTTCGTCTACAAGATAAAATATTGTTCCGTCAGCATATGAACTACGTGTGCCTATTGCACCTTCATTTTGTTTTACAGTAATGTTACCACTTGATGTGTAAACATATATTTCACTTTGATCTGTGGTGCTTTGTTTTTTCATAAACACCCATTTGTTAATTGAATTAGTATTTGTATCTACATATTCTTCAAAAATATCTGGATTATCAACTACTCCATCACTGTCATTATCAAAAAATGTGACTTCAACTTTTTTGCTGTTTACATAGTTGTCTGAGTCTCTGTATTCTTTACTGACTTGCCATAAAAAGTCAGTTGTAAAAGATGTAAGTGAATCTGGTTTTTGATTTATAGATAAAATGTTAATTTTGTCTTTGATAAGTTTTCCTGTTCTACTGTCATAAATTTTATCTGTTGAATCATAGTAAAATTTAATTTCTTTATCACTTTCAAACACGTATCTAGTTGTTCTGTATGTCAGTGTATAATTAACACCGTCTGTTTGGAAAAGCAATAACCAACTACTGTCTAATGATTGTTGTGATTCATCACCTGTTTGCCCTTGGCTAAATGCTCCAGATGTTTTTAAATTTTCCTGTTTAATTACTTTCCAACTTTCAGTAGTTACATCAAAACGTAAACCAAAAGTATTAAAAGCAAATATTTGGTCTATAACTTGACTTTTTACTGCGGTTTCTAAACCATTTGCTAGTTTAGGCCTTACCTCAGTAAGTATTGCATCTGAAGGAATAATATCATTTAACACAACAGGTCCAATGCCATTAGTAACTGTGGTTCCATCTGTTGCAATGCTTACAACTTTTGCCCACTTGTAAGTTACTGAACCAGGATGATCTGCTGTTCCGCTCATAAGTTCGTAACCATTGTTTGCCATAAAATGTTTTCCTGTTGGAGCACTAAATTTTAAAAGTGTTCCTGGGGTGACATATCTTAGCGAACTTCCTGTAAACGTGCCAAGCATCAAAGCATCATTGTTAATATTTTTAAAGTAACCATTTGAATTATTGGTTGACTTATTACTTTGCACCCACGTTGCACCAATATCACCTGTAACTATTTTTGCGAATTTGCTTAGATAAAAGTTATTAATATTTGTGTTTTGCAATAATGGAGTGACTGTGTTTTCAACAATACCTTCAACATCAGTTCTTGTTGTAAAATTAAAACTTGTAACGTCTTCTTTATCCTCTTTATAAATTACACCATCATTACCATAAATGTTTGTGCTTGAATATTTTCCTGTTGAATCAATCAAATCAAAGTATCTTGAAATCCCTGATGATGTTCTATTGACTGATTTTACTTTTATAATTTCCTGTGAAACTGATAATGGACTTACTTGATAATCTTCTCCAGTAATCATTCTATTTTGTGTATAGTATGTTGCCGGAGCATTGTTTTTTATACTTTCATTAGTTTCACTTACTGATGCGTTATCAACAGTATATTTTAATTCCATGTCAATTGTTAAAGTTTCGCCTACACCATTTCTGCTGATGTATGGAATAGACACTGTAATACCAATTAAGTCATCTGGTTGAATTGCAAAACTTCTGTTTTGTGATGTTCTATAATATACTCTAAAATTACCTTGAGGTAAATTACCAAACGTGCCGTCTGCAAATATTAAACTTACTCTATCTTCAACTCTACTTAGAACACTGTAAATATTTTTAATTCTTTTGTTTACACTATTGTATATTACATTGTTACCTTCAACAGCATCAACCTTTGACCATAGTTGACTTTCTGCACCATTGTTATCAAGTTTGTATAACCATACATCGCTATCATTTACATTTGTTGCATCTAGTTGGACAACTTGATTTGATCCAGGATTAGTAATTTGAAAACCACCTTGATCTAAAATTCCTTGTCTGAATGAACAGAAGTATCCAGTGTTTGAACTTCCATTTCCTTTTCCATCTTCGCGATATAAAAATGCTAATCTGTTTCCAGGTAAAGGTGCTTCTTCTGTAATTGAACCTGAACCTATGTCTGAACTTACTACTTCAAATATTGTACTTTTGCCGTCTACTGTTTTTGTAAAACTATAAACTGGAACATCCGCGTTTGTGGCATTGAATCGATACTGCTGAACAGTTATACCATTGACTGTATCTGATTTGACCGGTTTACCAATGATTCCGTTTTGAGGTAGAGCGGCATTAAGTACTTTTCTAAACTGCTCGGCCCAGTTGGTGTTTGCAGGATCGTTCCAAACCACAGTTTGTCCTGCAAGATTTACATTGTTGCTATCAAAAATTTCCTCAGTAGTTGCTACTGATTCAAATTTAAGTAATCCGTTTGCTGGTTGATTACGTTTTGGATTGTAAGAAAGCAATCTTGCTAGTCGGAGTACTGATTCTCTACGTTCTGCAAGTTCTAAATAATTTTCTCTAGCATTCAAGTCAACTCTAAATGCAATGTTTTGACCCAAGAAAGCGATAAGGTCAATCAAAGCAAGATATTCACTTGATTCAATGTAATCATTAAAGTCCTCAGGATAGTTTGTTCTGAGGTAATTGATCATTGTTCTACGTAAATTATCAAAGTCGTAACTCTGAAAATCTGCGTTTCTAAAAGACTGATAAACACGTTTCCAGTCTTCTGCTAACAATAATCTGTTTTGTCTATATGTTGTCGACATAATGCTTCCTTACTATTTGTATTTACCTGAAACCATTATCTACGCACTTAATTCTATGATATAAATCCTGCATTCTGATCAAATGTCAGAAGCAGTGATTCTGAGATGTTGTACGGCAAATAAGTTAATGAAACACTAATTTGTAGTCCACTCTCATATTGATCTATTGTAACATTGTTTACTGTTACTCTTGGATCATAGTTTACTATCTCTGTGACGTTTTCTGCTATGGCTTCTTTTAAATCTTCTGTTAGGGGTTCATACAATGCGTCCCATACTATTGTTCCAAATTCTGGATTTTCTAACTTTTCCCCTTGTCTGATATGAAACATATTAATAATGTCCTGCTTAATTAAAGCAAGATCATACAAATTAAATCCGGTAGCATTAGGATCAACTGTGCTTATACCACGATAAGCACGACTAGTAACAGGTGGCTTTTGACGTTTTGCCGTTTGCACTTTGACTGTTTTTATTACATCTTTTTCCTGTGTACTCATATTATTATTTATTGTCCTTTCTTGAACGTATCAACTGTTAAGGCAACTGTTTGTGCTGGTAATTCTTCTGTATTAGTTCTATCTGTTTTAGTATCAACAAACACTGTTGGATCCATGCTTTCATGATGCGTCCAAGGCTCATGTTGAGGTAGACGTTTGGAAAGCGAAGCGTCCGCGATAGCGGTAGCGACAGACGGATAACGCGAAGTATATCCGCTCGCGGCTTGCGGTAACTTATGTGTAGACAACGGAGTTGTAGCGGTAGCGGTTGCGGCTTGTGGGCCATTCATATGGATCTCTTTCGCAGTTTCAGTATGGTTGTCTGTGCTCAATATATCTGTAGTTGTACCTGCTGTAAACTTGTTTGCTCCTAGTGTGTTTATATCTAAATTACCAAGTGTAGTTATTGTGTTGTCAACTGCCACGTAGGCTCGTAAACTCGCCGCAGTGTCAATGTTAATATTAGAGGCGGTCTTTAAATTAAATTCTCTTCCCGCTTGAAAATTGATGTCTCTGTCCGCTGTAAAGTTAAGGTCGTTTTCAGTATGCACACTTATACTGTCACGTGCATATATGTCTATCTTACCATTTGAACTTAATTCTATCCAACTGGTTCCTTTTGCGTTGCCTATGTATATAAGGTCTTCCGTGTTGTGCATCAGTATCTGATGTCCTGTACGTGTACGCAGTCTTATGCTTTCGCCCATTGGTAACGCAACCTTACCATCCTTTTCTCCTGCTTCAACACTTGCGTATTCACTTTTTGTGCTACCAGCATCGCCTTTGCGTAGGTGCTTGTCATCTCCGTCATCAAATACCAAACTTGATCCGCCCAATCTCATTGAGTGTATCTGTGCCTTTGCTCCCTTAGGACCGTATGCTGTTTTAGGTGAACCCGGAGCCTTGTCCAATGGTCCTGGTGTGCTTATGCCAAACACTGAACTAGGTGTTTCACGTCTTGCACTTGATGAAGTTATTCCCCTGATCTCATCTTCCAATAGTCCCTGTGAACTTAACACCGTGCTCTGTGGACTCACTGGCTTTATAAACTGTGTGGGGTCTGCGGTTCTGCCCTTTTCCGTAAGTTTGTTGTATTCCGTGACTGGTAATTTTTTTGCGTTGTTTAATTCGTTAAACGTTGTGGCCGCATAGTTTCCTGACGGTACTCCAAAGTTCATGTAGTCATCTGGCACACAACCTATCCAATAACCTTGGTTGATTGAACCTTCCACAAACACAACCATAACACGGGTGCCCACGTCTGGTGGTACGAACCACATACCGTAACTCATCTGTGAATTTGCGTATCCTGGATTTTTGCTGTTTGCTCTGACTGTGGTTTGTCCTCCAAACAGACTTAGATATCTTACGTGTAGGATCTGTCCTGCGGCTTCCTCATCATTACCTGAAGTTGTGGTCTTGAGTATTTCAACCTCAAGGTCTCCCTTGCTTAATGGATCTAGATGTGAAACGATCCTTGCAATGTAGACTCCTTCTCTTCTGCTTAAACCACCGGCATCAACTGTACGTTTTTCCTGTGCCATTAATCTCCATCCTCCTGGCCTTCAAAACTGTTTTGATCTACAACGTCAACTGAATTATCTGCCTTGACTTCGTTACCAACCTTGTTTTCTTTTTTACCTTCTTGGTATGCATTAGTGTCTGAATCACTAGCACTTACGTTTGTGAGTTGATTACGTCTACGTACCATTGTTAATTGTTGTTTGAACACTCCACCTTGGAACACGTTTGCAACCTTTACTACCTGATACACTCCTGAAAAAGCATTTACCTTTATGGTCTGTTCCGGGAATGTCATTATACCTTCCGGACTAAAGTCCACAGGTGTTCTGAAGTTTACGTTCACATCAACCTCTCCATTTTGATGACTGATTGAACCGTCTGCATTTAGGTTAATGGTTCCGGGTAAAGGTTCTGAATTATAATTACCCATTCCACTATCAGCGATGTAATAAGGATCTCCCCATATCTCCATGTCCGCTGTAACAAGGTCTGACCCACTATCTATGATAGCATTGTGGAAACGTCTAGCCACCGCCATTTCTGGAGTTTCTGGTACAGCACCCGCGGAATCTGATTTGTTTTCAATGTCTGGCAATGAACCGGATATTCCGTCAGGAACATTTCCAGTATTGCCATCTGACTGCTTAAAGTTAGTATCTGAAACATCTTCGGCAGTCCCTGATGTTTCTACTTTATTGGTACCTGCATTGTCCATGTTTTTTGCAATACTGGTATAGAACGCTGTATTGATGTTTATATCAAACGCAAGTACATCTTTGTTGGCACCTGTGTATATGTAATTGTATTCCTTTACACACTGTTTTTCTAAACTTTCAGTACCCTTTGCAGGTGCATTAGGTGGAGCAAATTTAGAACTGTGTACCTTGTAAGGCACAACTTTATAAACATATACTCTTGGTGGTCTACCTGATTTCTTTTCCTGTTCCTTGTTAGTGATATTATAAACACTTGCTTCTATTTTAAACCAATCCTTAAATCCATTCTCATCAGTTGGTGCATTGTGTCCTATGCTTTGTCCGTAGTCACTCATGATTACCAACTCTTCTAGCATTTTTTGTATAGTCATTCCCTGTGGAAATTTTATTTCCATATTCTTACCAGGAATAATTTTAATCTTGCCTCTTTCAAAAATACCCTGTTCTTCATTGTAGGTAAATTTTGCAAGTCCGAAAGGTGCCGCACCCGCGGCTCCATATTCAAATCTTCCTTTTGCAATAGTTCCATTTCCTATCTTATTGATGTTTACTTTTGCAGTGCCTCTTTGTTTGATTCCTTCGGATACCTTACTACGTAAAACAGTGTATCCTAATTGTTTGCTAAGATAGTCGTCAAAGTTAACAGGTACCTCTCCAGTTTGTCCACTTATTGATTCCCATGCTTCTTGTCTATCCATTTCTGAGACTGTCGCACTATTCTCTGTTGCAGGAGAACCAGAGCCAACGGCATTTTTATTACTTGCTCGACTTCCTTCTGTTGGAAATAAAATTACGTATTCATCAGGTTCAACAACATCGCCCTTTTCTTTCTGTTCAAGAAAGTGTGTGTTTAAAACTGTTGCGGCACTTTTTGCTCCACTTTGACAAAGTTCTTCAATTGTGTTTCCTGTGATTTGTAGATCAATTGGCAACTTCTGTACTTGGTCACTGAAAGCGACATCATTCCATGGTACGCCTTTGACATTATAAACACTTCCTGATGCTTCTACACTGAAACCTGCATTGGTCCATTTAAAAGGCATGACTTTTCTCATTCCTAAACTACTGTCAGGATATACTGGATCTCCGTTTGAATCCCAACCTTTAAATTCTATAATTAAAACATAAGGGGCTTGTAAATAATTGTCATGACCTGCTTTTAATGAACATAATTGTAACGTTTGTAAAAATAGTCCCATTGAGTATGGTTCGTGTACTTCAAACTGAAAACTTGTAGCCTGTGTGTTTCTACTTTTAGGATTAGGTGCAATGAACGTTTGTATTTCTAAATTATCAATAAAGTATTCTAACTTGATACCATTTTGCTCATAAGCAGTACGTGACATTCCTTTCACTCCACTACTACCTCCTGTTTTTAACAAAACATTTTGTGGATCTTTTATTCTGTATGTTGTATCCGGATTGTTAAGTTCGTCATTAGTCAAAGCACCAATAGTATAGATATAATTGTAAGACGCAAATCTGTTTAATGGATTATTAAGTGGTAATGCCAAACCCGGAGTAATTTTTAATACTTTACTTTCGACTTCTTCTTTTTTAATTGGCTCAACGTTATCACCGTTCATTTTTTCTGCATTACCAGTTTGTATTGAACTGTCTTTAAGTTGATTTTCTACTGTGCTTATTGCATTTTTAGATCCACCAACAGTGATATTGTTTGACTTTAATTCAGGATACGTTCTATCCCCAAACTCTCCAAACATTCCAAATTCAGGATAACCAAGAACTTCATCGTATGCAGAAGGCATTTCTACTTTAATAATATCGCCTTCGACATTCTTAGTGTTCCGTATATTAATGTCTATTGGTACATTACGAAGCATTTAGATCCCCAATAATCTTTTTAATTTGTCTCCCTTTGGAAGAAATATTTTTACTCCTGATTCTAAGTCGTATATTGGATCTTTAATTGTGTTCATATTTCTTTGTGCAAATACCCACCACAATTTAGGTGAACCATATAAGTCGTATGCAAGTAAGTCAGGTCGATGATTATACTGTGGTGCTATTTCGTACAACACATCATCTGCTTCAGCAGGAATCGGTCTTATAGTAAGTGTGTCTAGATATCCGTTACCATACCTTGTATTTTTCCAAGGACTTGTATCTTTATAGTAAGCCTGTGCCATTAGATAAATCCTTTCTCTTGTGTTACATACTCACCGTTAACAAAATCACTTAAACTAAATCCTTGTACATCAGTTCTGCTGTAGATAGGTTGTACTGTTACCGTTACCTGTGACTGAACTGGCACATAGGCAACTGTTCCTTTTACGTTTGCTGTATCTGTTGCACCTTTTGTTGCTTCTGCCAATGCACCCATATCTGATAAATCAACTGCAATATAGTCTATCTCAGTTGGCATATCTAAAGTAAACATTGTAACCACAACTGGTACATTTTTAAAAACATAATCCCCATAACCATTTAATCTTACAACTGGTGGAGGTGCACCTTGAAATTCTCCTTCGCCATAAAACATTTTAGTTACACTTCTTAAATAATGTAACATTGAAACCCAATAGGTTCCTTCTGCTGATGTTTGTACAAAAAATTCACCTGTGATAGTCATCTGATCCACACTTGAATTGTTGTATGCGTAGAAAGGATAATTATTATGTACAGGCGATATCGGCGAATAGTTCGCTGTATGAGATAAGATTATAGTTGGAGTATATGGAAAAGTTAATCCATTTGTTTGACGCAGAGGTTCCAACATATCACTATTTTGAAAACTCTGTACATTAGGAATACTTAATTTGACACGCCAATCTTTTTCACCCGGAGCAGACTTAAAACTAGCATCTGCTTTGAATGATTGTGTTGGTTCACCATTAATTGGCAAAAGCCTGGATCTAACGTTCTTCATAAAGCCTTGTGCAGTTGAAAAGACCTTGCTACCCGTTTCTTTGGATAAAGTTTGGTCATTGCTACCTGACTGGTTCGTGGATACGTTGCTATTGCCGATAGTGTTTTTGATGTCTAGTTCCATAAAAAAATTTCCCCTTTTGGTATATGTATTTATTGACAAAATTAACAGAGTATATTATAATAAGGTTTGTTTGGAGAATAAAATATGAAAAGAGTCAATTACCTTAACAATAAGGACCTTTTGAGCGAAATACACAAGAGTAAGACCTCTTATTGCAGTTATACTGACGATGACCATGCACAATACGACATTATATTGCCGAGTGTAGACAAAATCAACGTTAGAACCATTGCAGAAGCCAAAAGGAATAAGGCAAAGAGATTATCACAACAAGATTATGAAAGACGTAAAGAAGCAGGCGAAAAAGTAAAACAGGCGGATTGTGCCATAGATTATAAGAAAATTAAGAAAGATGAACTAATTTTTAGGATTATGACGTATGATCACATACCAGAAGATAAAGGCAGAAAGAAAAATCCGAAAACAATAGCGGATACAAAGGAAAAATTAAATTTTCCACCATTCCAGCATTTTAAATTTACATCGACAGACAAATTGATGACTGTAGGTAAATCACACTGGGTAGGTGGAATGAGTAATGGAAATTTTAGTAAGGAACACGGTAAGACAACCGAAAAACTTGCTCGTATGTGGATGAAACTATGTGACAGGTACGCAACACGTGGAAATGTAAGAGGATATACTTACAATGATGAAATGAAAGGTCAAGCAATACTCCAATTGACACAGATTGGCTTACAGTTTGATGAATCAAAGTCAAACAATCCTTTTGCATATTATACTGCGGCTGTGACAAATTCATTTGTTAGAGTTATCAATATTGAAAAACGCAATCAAAATATAAGAGATGATATTTTAGAAATGAACGACATGAACCCATCCTTTACCAGACAGATGCAAGGCACCTGGGAAAGATCGGTTAAAGAAGCATACGATAAAATTAATAAGAAAGATTGACAATAACAACTTTTTGTTGTATAATTGTATAAAGTGAGGTTCTAGTTTTGTTTAAAAAAGCGGCAGTATTTACGGACATCCATTTTGGATTGAAGTCTAATTCAAAAGTTCATAATGATGACTGTGAAGAATTTGTAGATTGGTTTATTGAACAAGCCAAAAAAGAAGGTTGTGAAACAGGTATCTTTATGGGTGACTGGCATCACAACAGAAATAGTTTGAATGTGGTAACAATGGATTATTCTATCCGTTGTTTAGAAAAATTAGGTAAAGCATTTGATCAATTCTTTTATTTTCCTGGTAATCATGATTTGTATTACAAAGACAAACGTGATGTACACTCTGTAGAATATGCAAAACACATTGAAGGTATTACAGTAGTAAATGAAATAATGGAGAAAGACGATGTGTGTCTTGTTCCTTGGTTAGTTGGAGAAGAGTGGAAAAAAATTCCTAAGATCAAATCGAAGTATATGTTTGGCCACTTTGAACTTCCGAACTTTTATATGAATGCAATGGTACAAATGCCAGACACAGGAGAACTTCAGTCTGAACATTTTGTTAACCAAGAATATGTGTTCAGTGGACACTTTCACAAAAGACAAACACACGGCAACGTAACATACATTGGTAATCCTATGCCTCACAACTATGCTGATACGTGGGACGATGAACGTGGTATGATGATCTTTGAATATGGTGGCAAGCCAAGATATTTGAATTGGCCAGATTGTCCGAAGTATAGAACAATTAAATTAAGTGAGTTGATTGATAGAAAAGATGAAATAATTGGTAGTAAAACATATCTTAGAGTAACACTTGATATTGATATCAGTTTCGAAGAAGCAAGTTTTATAAAGGAAAACTTTATTAATGAATACAAGTGTAGAGAGATTACGTTACTTCCAAGTCAACAGGTTGATGAAATCAATACTGATATTGATATTACAAAGTTTGAAAGTGTAGATCAAATAGTAACACATGAGATCGACGCAATAGACTCTGAAAACTATAACAAACAGAAACTATTGGAGATATACGGCGAATTATGATCAAGATAAAAGACTTAACCGTTAAAAACTTTATGAGTGTGGGGAATCAGACCCAAGCAATTAATTTTAGCAACAGACAACTTACATTGGTGCTAGGAGAAAATTTGGATCAAGGAGGAGACGACTCAGGCTCACGTAACGGTACAGGTAAGACCACAATCATCAACGCACTATCTTATGCGTTGTATGGTGTGGCTCTGACAAACATTAGAAAGAATAACTTGATTAATAAAACTAACAACAAAGGTATGTTAGTTACACTTAATTTTGAAAAGGATAATAAAAAATATAGAATAGAAAGAGGACGAGGTCCTAATGTTTTAAAATTTTTTATAGACGAAGAAGAACAAGAACTTACAGACGAATCACAAGGAGACAGTCGTAAAACACAAGAAACACTTGATCAATTACTGCAAATGAGTCATGATATGTTTAAGCATTTAATTGCATTAAACACATACACAGAACCATTCCTTGCAATGAAGCCAAATGATCAACGTGCAATCATTGAACAATTATTAGGTATCACAATACTTTCAGAAAAGGCAAACGTGTTACGTGAACACATGAAAGTAACTAGAGATAGTATTACAGAAGAAAATGCAAAATTAAATGCACAACAAGACAGTAATGAACGTGTAAAAGAAAGTATAGAAAGTTTAAAACTTAAATTAAGTGCGTGGGAACAACAACGTGAAGCAAACATAAAAAAATTAGAAACAGGTGTTGATGAACTAGAACACATAGACATTGATACAGAAATAAGTGATCACGAAAAATTACAATCTTGGAATGAGACAGAAAAACATCAACGCAATCTTATAAAAGAACAAGCAACCTTAGAAAGTGCGTTATCCCAAACAGACAAGCGTCTTGCAAAAGTAAGTAAAGAACTAGACGATCTTGAAGATGCAAAATGTTATGCTTGTGGTCAGGATCTGCCTGATGAAAAAGTAGAGGAAATACAAAACAAACTACAAACTGAATACGGTGAAACTACAACCTACTTAATGGAAATAAATGAAAAGTCAGAAAAAGTAAAAGCAAAACTTGAAGAGATCGGAGAAATTACTGATAGGCCAAACACGTTTTATGAAACTGCCAAAGAAGCATATGATCATAGAAGCAATATTGAAAACTTAAAAGACGCATTGAAAAGAGCAAAAGAAGAACCAGATCCTTATACAGAACAAATTGAGGAATTACAAAATACTGCAATACAAGAAATTAATTGGGATAAAGTTAATGAACTTACAAGTCATAAAGAACATCAAGAATTTTTATACAAACTTCTCACAAACAAAGATAGTTTTATACGTAAGAAGATAATCGATCAGAACCTCGCATATCTAAACAACAGACTTACGTTCTATCTTGATCGTCTTGGTCTTCCACATTCTGTGGTATTTAAAAATGACCTAGCAGTTGAAATAACACAGTTAGGTCAAGACCTTGACTTTGATAATTTAAGTAGAGGTGAACGCAATAGGCTTATACTTGGATTAAGTTGGGCATTTAGAGATGTATGGGAAGGATTGTATCAAAACATTAACTTATTATTTGTTGATGAACTTATTGATAGTGGTATGGATACTGCTGGTGTAGAATCTAGTTTAGCAGTACTTAAAAAGATGGGTAGAGAACGAGATAAAAACATTTATATCATTTCTCATAAGGATGAATTACAAGGTAGGGTAAACAATGTATTGAAGGTCATTAAAGAAAATGGCTTTACAAGTTATGCAAATGACGTTGAAGTAGTGGAGCAGTAATATGGCAAATAGATTTCATTTAGCAATACCAGTCGGTGATATAACAACTGCATTAGACTTTTATTGCAAGGTTTTAGGATGTGAGAAAGGCAATTCAGAATTTAAATATCCAGATGCTTGGGTAGACATAAACTTCTGGGGCAACGAATTAACACTACATTCTTCTGAAGAGTTTGAGAAGCCAGAAGCAAAAAGGCACAATGTTGATATGGGCAATGTAACAGTTCCACACTTTGGTGTTCATATTAGTGCAGATGACTTTAAACAGTTAAAGGAAAGAATAGCCGAGAACAAAATAGAATACATTGATCCACCTTATGTTAGATTTGAAGGTACAAAGTTAGAACAAGAAACAATGTTCATAGCAGATCCATATGGCAATGCTATGGAAATAAAAACAATGAAGAATCCAGAAACATTATGGGAGAAACAAAAATGACAACAAAAATTATCTTTTGGATAGCATTCCTTATTCTAGCATTTTATATAGGATTACATATATGATAAAATCATTCGAAGAAAAAACAAAAGAATACAGAGACCAAATAACATCACTGAAGGAAATAGATAGCATAGAAGTTTATCAATGGCTTATTGGGTTGGGGAAAAAGTTAAATGATAATCCATTGAGCAAAGAAAAACAGACACAGGAAAACAAAGTAGTCAGATGCCAATATGATTTATTCGTGGACAAGGAAGACGACACTTACAAGGCATGGAGTAACGCCATGATTGCAGGCGGATATGCATACGTGCTTGTTGACATCTTTAATTCAATCAGCAAAGAAGAAAGGAAAAATATCACTGTGGAAGACTTTAAAAAAATTAAACTTGATGAAATGTTAACCATGAATAGACAAACTGGCTTTTATGAAATGATTGAAAAAATGTTAGCGAAGGTGTAAAATGGACAATAGAGTATTAGAAATATTAAATGCAGAACTTGACAGACAAAATGATACTGTTGAATTAATTGCAAGTGAAAATTTTGCAAGTAAGGCTGTAATGGATCTTTGTGGAAGTGCATTCACAAACAAATACGCAGAAGGGTATCCGGGCAAAAGATATTACAATGGATGTGAACACATGGATTCAATTGAACAACTTGCAATAGATGAATTAACAAGTTTATATAATTGTAAGTTTGCAAACGTACAACCACACTGTGGTGCAAATGCTAACACGGCAATATACCTTGCATTTTTAAAACCAGGTGATAAAATATTAGGAATGGATTTAGCAAGTGGTGGACATTTAAGCCACGGTGCAAAAGTTAACATATCCGGTAAAGTTTATGAAGCACATCATTATGGTGTTGATGAAAAGGGTTGGTTAGACTATCCTGCAATAATGGCACAGGCAAAGAAAGTAATGCCTAAGATGATTATAGCCGGAGCAAGTGCATATCCAAGAGCAATAGATTTTAAAATGTTTAGAGAAATAGCAGATGCCGTTGGAGCATACCTATTAGTTGATATGGCACACTATTCAGGACTAATTGCCGGCAACGCCTATCCAAGTCCATTGTACCATGCAGACTTTGTTACAAGTACAACACATAAAACATTAAGAGGTCCAAGAGGTGGAATTATTTTATGGAATAATCCAGATTATACAAGAAAGATTAACAGTGCAATTTTTCCAGGCACACAAGGCGGACCAATAATGAATATTATTGCGGCTAAGGCTCAGGCTTTCATTGAAGCAAATACTGACGACTTTACAAAATACGCACACAAGGTTGTAGACAATGCTAGAGCAATGGCAAAGGTTTTTAAAGAAAATGACTTTAAACTTTTAACAGATGGTACAGACAGTCATATATTGTTGTTAGATTTAAGTGATAGCAAATGGTCTGGAAAAGATGCCGCAAATGAATTAGAAGAACATGGCATCACTGTAAATAAAAATGGAGTTCCTAATGATCCAAGATCATTTGTAGAAACAAGCGGGATTAGAATTGGCACCGCGGCAGAAACAACAAGAGGTCATGACGAAGCATGGTTTACTGGATTAGCAGGAAAGATAGTAACTATATTGGCATAAACAATGACTGATGACAATCACGACAAATTAGTTAAAGCATATCTAGAATACTTCAAAGCAAATGAACAATATCAAAAGACTGGTGGTATAAGACCACGTCGTGAAACACGCAGATGGTTGCGTGAAATAAGAGATCTTGCCAAAATCCGTATGAATGAGGTTCAAGACAGTTACGTAAACCGTAGAGAAGATTCCAAAAAAGACGAGCAGGACAATTAGACCTTGGTAAGTATCCATATGCAATGGACTTACAAAGGAAAAACAGTAAAAGAACTACCCCTTGGTTGTGAAGCCTTTGTATATCTTATTACAAATACAACCAACGGACGTAAGTACATCGGCAAAAAACTCGCTAAATTCAAAAAGACTCGCCCACCACTCAAGGGTAAGATAAACAAAAGAAGAAGCAAAGTAGAAAGTGACTGGAAAGACTATTGGGGTTCCAATGATCACTTAAAAGAAGACGTAGAAAAATTAGGCACTGATAAGTTTACTAGGGAAATATTGTACATTTGTCCTAGCAGAGGCGTAGCAAGTTATTTAGAGGCAAGAGAACAATTCGAAAGAAAAGTCCTAGAAACTGATGATTACTATAATGGCATTATAAACGTAAGAGTAGGCGGCTCAAAAATTCTTAAAGAAGCACTTAAAGGCTTAAAATAGCAACACTGTTTGGTCGGAGTAGTTCGACTCACGTTGAGGTCACACGGATCTTGTGATCAGATTCTCGTGCGTTGCAAGGTTGATACTAACTTAGGTATTAAAAGATCGTGGCTCTGAGAAAAAGCAACCACACCGTTAATATATTTTGCTTAACAAGGATATATTAATGTTCCGTAACTTATGCGAAGGCTAAGGTAGGGAGTTGACGGGTTACCGCTTCCGTACATATTATTATGTAATCCTTTTTGTTAAGATGGGACGCTTATCTCACATGATGGCTTTCTTACTTTGCCCGGCAACGGGCGAAGTATGGCTCAACTATCTACATGATAGCAGTTGCTTACGCAACTTATTGTTTCACAGATATAGTGTTAGAGCGATAGCGAAAACACAGTTGATCTTTAGATCAACTTATAACTTTGTTTATAGTTTAATGCAAATCAGGATCACGACCCATTCCTCTAGGACGTGGCGGATGAACTTCCAGAATTTCGTATTCTTCTTCCGGGTACTGATCCTTCATTATACCTAAGTACTGCGACGCTTCGTCAAAACTATTCAACATTGTGCAATCGCTCTTCTTAAGAACTACAAACTTCGTATTTGGTTGTTCCATAGTTTATTATTTAATATGACCTAACTGAACTAAATAGTATTAGTTAAAAAATTAGGACTTTAGCATGAAAGTACACGAAATAATTTACGAATCTACAAAGACACCCTTAAAAGAGAAGCCTGCAAGTGGGTTGGGGAACGTTGCACGTAAGATAGGTGCGAAGGTTTTGGCTAAAGTTGGTGCTAAAAACACCGCGGCCGGCATGGCCGGTAAGGTAGATGCGGCGGATAAAGCCAACGCACTATTCACAGATTTCAGAGCATATCTTGGACAAGTAGGCGAAAAATACGGTAACGCAGTAGATTCTGCTAGTTTGCGTGACTTTTTGACTACTAAAAAGATGCCTACACAAAACGTACCGCAACAGGGTGTTCTTACTAAAAAACAAGTAGACCAAGCAATTATGAAAGCAGTACAAGATTCATACAGAGGCAAGGGCGGTGTACCAAATCAACCAGCAGGTCAAAAAGGTGCTCCTGCTAAAGGACAAGCACAAGGTCAAGCGGCTGGTAACGTAGGCGGTGGTGCTCCCGCACAACAACCTGCGGCACAAGGCACAGGTTCAGCACAAACACCCGCTGGCAAGGCTCCGCCAACTAAAAACGGATCAACAGTAGGTAGTGCAAAAAGCATTCCACCAAGCATACAAAAACAGTTAGATCAAATGAGTGCTGGTGAGAAAAAACAATTAGCAGGATTGATATAATGAAAATAACTGAAGTACACCAATTTCCAAAATCAAATAGAACTGCACAAATCTTAACTGAAGGTTATCAAGATCTTACAGAAACACAAAGAGTATATCTTAATAGATGGGAAAAGGAACTTTGGCCATTACTAGAAGAATTCAAAAAGGTTTCAGAAGCAAATCTAACTGCTGACGAGATACAATCAATATTCAAAGGTGCAGAAGCACAAAGTATTGCAGGTGGACAAAACAAAACTGCCTTAGGTAAAGTAGGAAGTGCGGCAGGAGCCGTTGCAAAACTTCCTGTAGACATTGCTAAAAAAGTAGATGCAAAAATTAACGAACTTGGAAGAATGGCTCAAAAAGCAGGTCCTATTAAAAACATGGACCAAAAGTTTGAAGAACTTAAAAAGAAAATAGGCGACAGCGATTCAAAAATTTCCGCAGGAATAAAAAAAGTAAGTGATTGGGCAAAAGAAAATCCAGGTAAGGCAAGTTTAGCAGTTGGTATCTTAACAACTGTGGCGGCGTTTGCTGGAGGACCAATGGGTGGTGCGGCCGCAGGTTTAATTTTACGTTCAACAAAAGATTTATTACAGGGTGAAAAACTTTCAACAGCAGTTGGTAAGTCACTTAAAACAGCGGCATATGGTGCTCTTGCTGGTGCGGCCTTCCAATACCTTTCAAAAGAAGTATTAGATAACGTAATGACAGTGCAAGAAGCAGAATGGGAAGCAATGGAAAAGGCTTACCAAGACGCCAACTTTGCAGATGCCAAGGCAGAAATTGCGTCTAAATTTGGTCTAGACAGTATTGATACAGCATTAGACGGAGCGGCTAGATATCAACTAGAAGGAAATTATAACGCATTTAACTTCAATTACGATGTAATGATCACAGCAGATCAAAGAGGAACGTTTGATGCACTTAAGGCGGCAATGGATAATGCACCGTCATTTTCACCACAAGACATTAAAGCAACTATGGAATTCCATAACTTTATGGCAGGGTTAACAAATAATCCTGAAAGTTTAAAAGCAATGGAAGTGTTTCAAGCACTTAAAGAAATACCACAAGGTGTGCTTACAGGCGAGCAGATAGATGCACTTATCGCCGCAGGCGACAGCATGGATGCAACTTATGATGCTATTGAAAGTGCAGGTAAGGCAGGAGCGGCGGCTATACAGGGTGCGGCACAAACAGTTGATGCAAAATCCAAAGAAGCAATTCAGGCAGATGCAGTTGATAAAAAAGAATTAGATAAAGTTGAAAAACAATATGAACTTGAATTAAAAGGTGGAGAAGACAATCCAGCAGATGAAAGAGTAGCACAAAGAGGCACTGAATCTGTATCATACGCAGATGCATATGAATACTTGTATGAACAATATTTAAATGAAGCACCGGCGGCAACAGCAACAGCAGATGCACAAGGCGAATTGCCATTAAACAATCCTAATACACTAGGTGCTAAAGCGGGAAGAGGAATTAAAGGTGCCTTAGGAGCAGTAGGCGGAGCAATTAAAAAAGGTGCCAGTGCAGTAGGCGGAGCAGTAAAAGATACTGCGAAGCAACTAGGACAAAAAATTACATTTAAAAAATTAAATTCGGAATGGGAAAAAATGGGTAAACCAACTGACAGTGGTGCAATTTATAACATACTGTCTTCATTTGGTATGTCAGATGATAATATCAAATCAGTTGGTACAGAAGCAAATGTTTCTATTGAAAAATCAGCAGATGCTAAAAAACCAGAAGCACCAGCAGGTACTCCAGCAACAGGCGACAAACCCGCAACAGGTGATACTCCAGCAGGTGGTACAGGTGGAGCAGGTGGCACAGGTGATGCACCAGCACAAGGTGGAGCAGGTGGCACAGGTGATGCACCAGCACAAGGTGGAGGCACTGCTCAAAAAGGTGCTCCGGCAGGTTCCGCAAAAGATCCTAAGAACGATGGTCCATTTGATATGCAAAAACAAACTGGTACAAACGCAGGTGTTGTGTCAGGTGACTTTGAATGGAAAGGTGCACAATGGATCAACAACAAGACAGGTAAAATTGCCGACAAGGCAACAGCCGCAAAACTTGGTAATCCTAAATTAGCAGAGTTGGCACGTGAAATTGAAAAAGCAGGAGTTGGCGATTTAGTTAAAGATCAACTGAGTGCTCCTGGAGTAAAAGCAGGTACACCTCAAGCCGCAGTGGCTAAGAAAGTAGTAAGCAAAGCCGCACAGGCTCAAGGCGCTACTGCTTAAATTAATAAAATCAAAATAATAATTATAATTAAGTCTTGCATTAAAAGAACGGTAACTGTGTTTTTTTAGTTGTTTCTAAATTTTCGTTTATAATCTTAGAAAATATTTCACGATCTTCAGGACCCATTTCGTATGCTTCAGCCATGGTAACACTGCCTCTCATATACCAACAAATTTTACCGATAGTATGTTTGAGTTGTTTACACTGGCCTTCCATGGACCTTACCTCATCAAGAATTTTCTTGACTGGCCACGTTAAGATCCTTACACGAAAAAATTTGACTGATCAAAAGAAATAGGTACTTCAAAAGTTTTAGGAGCCCCTGCTTCAATTTCTTCGTCTGTTGCCTGCACAGTCATTGGCTGTGTTTGAAATTTTTTCTTGTTTTCGTCTATGTGTTTTTTAATACCATTGTAAACTTTAGCATCTGCACTATCAATAAATTCTGCAATATGAATAGGGTTTTTAACCGCAGGTTCATTCTTCCATTGTATTGATACAATAGCATCTTTCATTATGTTTACGTTGATGTCAGTCAATGTTTTAAAACTCTTGTTAAACATATCTAACTTTTTCTCTGCGTCAAAGTCATCGTTATTCACAGTCTGTAAAAGTCTTTGTTCTTCAAATGTTTTAATTGCCATTTCTGTAAAAGTCTTATAATTAAGAGGTTTCAATGTTACTGTAAATCCATCAATGTGAATTATGTCTTCAAACACTGCCGCAAGATAAGTGTCAATTAACACCTTGCAATCTATTTCATAAGATTTTTCAATCTTGGTATTAGGTATTGTTACTGTTACTTCTAGTTTTTCACCAAAGGTAGCCATTCTAATTGCGACAAGTAAACAATCTAAATCTACTGACGGTACTGCCCAAGCATTTTTAATATTTGGTGCACAACTTTGTATCACGTCAACAACTGATTGACCATTTAAAAGTGCATCAGGTGTCTTGAACGTAAGTTCATCCTTTGCCGTCATAGAGTAGATTGGTATTTCTCCGTTCTCAGGCATATCAATAGCACCATTGGGATACCAACGTCCTTGACTAGGCAACTTCAGATAGATCTTAGGCTGTCTAAAGTGTTTCTGTAACGGATTTTGTCCCAAAGGTTGAATAGGTATTCCTGCCTGTGGTACATTTTTATTATCCATCTTTTTCTCCTGCTAAATAAGTGTATTAGCATTTGTATTTATAGAGTCTAATTATATGGGTATTTAATTAATGGCAGTTGAAGTAAACATTCCAGGAGTCGGCAACGTTATAGCCAAAAACGCGGCAGAAGACAGCACTTTACAGGAAATCTTGAAGGCATTACGTGGTCGTGGTGGCACAGGATCCGGTGGAGGCGGCGGCGGAGGCGGCGGCGGAGGCGGCGGAATTGCCCCTGCAATGAAAAAAGCCAACAAAGAAACAGGTGATTTCAGTAAAAGCATTGCAGAAACCACAACATTTGTTGATGATTTTGGTAGCGGATTAAGAAAAGCAACCAAGGCGGCACTAGGATTTGCAGGTGATCTTGTAGGGTCAGCACTAGATTTTGGAACAACATTACTGTTCACTGGTAACAGAATGAGTGATCTAGCAAGTGCTATACCACTAGTTGGAGGTCCGCTAGGACATTTGGTTGGATTAGCAGAAGGACTTGTAGATAATTTTAGAAACTTATCAGAATCAGGTGCTGGTTTTGGAAACAATATATTCAACATTGCTAGAGCGGCGGCTAAGGCAGAAATGCCATTGGGTATGTTTGCAGATATGGTAGCAAGTAATTCAAACGAATTATCAAGGTTAGGTGGCAGTGTCACAGAAGGTGCCAAACGTTTTGGAAGAATCAGTAAAAATTTAAGAACAAGTGAACAGGATTTCCTAGGCATGGGTTACACCATGGAAGGTGTTAATGAAGGCTTAATTGCATACACCGAAGAGATGGCAAGAAGTGGTAGATTACGTGGAATGAGTGATGCACAACTTACACAAGGTGCAGGTGTCTACTTAACAGAACTTGATAAGTTAGCAAAAGTAACAGGTATGACTCGTAAAGAGGCAGAAGCGGCTAGGGTGGCACAGCAGGGCGATGCCAGAATGAGAAATATGATCAATAAGTTAGAAGGTAAAGCAAGAGAAAACTTAACAAACAGTCTAGCATTCTTGGACAACAAAGTACCCGGCTTATCAGATGCATTTAAAGACTTGGCAGACGGTGCCGCACAAACTGAAGAAGGTATGATGCTAATGGCTATGGGCGGTGACGAGTTTGTTAAACTTGCACAGGAAATGGCATCAGGTGAACTTGATCCTGCAGAACTAAACAACAGGTTAATGGAACTTGCTCCACTTATCGAAAAGAATACAAAGAATATGAGTGCCTCACAGTTACAAGCATTGGAACAAACTCAACCTGCATTATACAAAATTTTAAGTTCAAACACAGACCTATTAGCATTGACTAAAAAAGACGCAGAAAAAATAGCAAAAGAAAATGCAGAAAGAGATAAAGTTACACAGTCCCTAGCACAGGTAGAACAAAACCTTGCAACTATTAGAGGTAAATTGTTTTCA
>CESN01014862.1_pt1 | contig 33228 bp, 27 predicted proteins | sample 531181 | NCBI WGS metagenome assembly CESN01 (sample SAMEA2621990, study PRJEB7988) | marine metagenome | isolation source: saline water (ENVO:00002010), including
AAAACTCCCTCATTAGTTAGTTTTTATTAGTTTAAATTTAAACTATGAGTTTATTCATAACAAACCCATATTAGGTGGCTAAATACCAAATTAATTAAGTTTGTTGAAGACTTTTTTACCCTTAATAAGTATTGATTTTATTGACTTTTTAAAATTAAATACAACCTGTAACATAAAATCAATATATTTTAGGGGATTGGAATCACTAATTATGACAAATAAATTTATAGACATTTACAAAAACTCTATAGAAAAACCAGAAGAATTTTGGCAAAAAAACTCTGAAGATATATTTTGGTTTAAAAAACCGACTAAAATTTTAAATAAATCTAATCATCCCTTCTATAAATGGTACGAAGATGGTGTAACGAATACTTGTTACAACGCTTTAGATGTACATATTGATAATGGCAATGGTGATAAAATAGCTTTAATTTATGATAGCCCCATAACTGGTTATAAATCAAAACATACTTACAAAGATTTAAGAGATAAAGTATCTAAGTTTGCAGGAGCATTAAAAAATTATGGGATAAAAAAAGGCGATAGAATAATAATATACATGCCGATGATACCTGAGGCAGTTATCGCAATGCTAGCTTGTGGAAGGATAGGAGCCATTCACTCTGTAGTTTTTGGTGGGTTTGCATCTAATGAACTTGCAAGTCGTATTGATGATAGTAAAGCTAAAATTTTAATAACAGCTTCTTGCGGTTTTGAACCTTCTAGAACAGTTGAATACAAACCTCTTGTAGATGGTGCATTAAAACTAGCAAAACATAAAATTGAAAAAGTTATTTTTTTTCAAAGAAAAGGAAATGAAGTAAAACTTAATACACCATTTGAAATAAGTTGGGAAGAAGCATTGTCTAATGGAAAAAGTACGGATTGCGTTGAAATGAATTCAAATGATTACGCATACATTCTATATACATCAGGCACAACTGGTATTCCAAAAGGAATTGTTAGAGATATAGGTGGTCATATAGTTGCATTGAAATGGACAATGAAAAATATTTACAACATTGAAGAAAATGATATTTGGTGGTCAGCAAGTGATATAGGTTGGATAGTTGGTCATTCATATATTGTTTATGCCCCATTGTTCAAAGGTTGTACCACTGTTCTATTTGAGGGAAAACCTGTTGGAACTCCTGATGCAGGTGCTTTTTGGAAAATAATCTCAGATTATAAAGTAAAATCACTTTTCACTGCACCAACTGCTTTTAGAGCTATAAAAAAAGAAGATCCTGATGGTAAATTTTTTTCAAAATATAATTTAGACTCTTTTAAGAGTCTATTCTTAGCTGGTGAAAGAGCTGATCCCGATACAATTAAATGGGCAGAGGGATTATTGAAAGTTCCAGTAATCGATCACTGGTGGCAAACTGAAACTAGCTGGGCAATTAGCTCTAATTGCACAGGAATTGAAATGATGAGGACAAAATATGGTTCTGCTTGTAAAGCTGTACCCGGTTATGAGGTAAAGGTCATCAAACCAGATCAATCTATTGCAAAACCAAATGAGATGGGTGACATCGTCGTAAAATTACCACTCCCACCAGGTACATTTCCTACACTATGGAATGCTGATGAAAGATATAAAAAAACTTATATGTCAAATTATGATGGTTATTATCAAACTTATGACGCAGGTCATATAGATGATGACGGATATATTTGGATTATGTCAAGAACGGACGATATCATTAATGTGGCAGGTCATAGATTATCTACAGGTGCAATTGAAGAGGTATTATCCGAACATCAATCTGTTGCAGAGTGTGCGGTGATTGGTATTGCAGATAAATTAAAGGGTCAATTACCTATTGGTTTAATTGCTCTAAAAGCTGGAGTTGATAAGGATAATCAAACAATATCAAAAGAATGTATTCAAATGGTAAGAGATAAAGTTGGTCCAGTCGCAGCTTTTAAAACTGCAATAGTTGTAAAAAGGTTACCCAAAACTAGATCTGGTAAAATATTAAGAGGCACTGTCAGAAAAATTGCAGATAGTGAGAAATATAAAACTCCAGCGACAATTGATGATCCCGCAATATTAGATGAAATTAAAGAAGTGCTAATAAACAATAATATTCTGCAAAAATGATTAAAACATATCTTTTTTTAGCAGGAGCAATAATATGTGAGGTTTGCGGTACTATGCTGTTACCAATCTGCCAAAATTTTACAAAACCAATTCCAACATTTTTTTTAGCAGTATTTTATTTATCGGCATTTTATCTTTTAACTTTTGTAGTAAATAAATTGCCAATAGCAATAGTGTACGGTGTATGGAGTGGTTTAGGTATTTTTACTATAGCGATCCTAGGTTATATATTTTTCAAACAAACTTTAAGTTGGCAAGCTATTTTAGGGTTATTTTTGATTATTATTGGAGTTGTTTTAGTAAACTCTTTCTCCTCAGAAACTATTTAAAAATAAAAGGTTTTCCATTAGGTTCGCCGAATATTTTGCCTTCTTTCATTTTTATATTTCCAGCGATGATTGTGTACATTGGGGTCCCTTTAAATTTCTGTCCGTTAAACGGTGACCATCCACATTTACTTTTTATATTTTCATTTCTAATCTCAATTTCTTTATTTAAATCGACAATAGTGATGTCAGCATCAAAATCTTTTTTTATATATCCTTTATTCTGAATTCCAAAAATTTTAATAGGATTATTACACAAAAAATTTACAATTTGATTTAATTTTAATTTACCTTCATTCATATGATTTAACATTACAGGTAGAATAGTTTGAACACCGGGCATGCCAGAAGGTGTTTCTGGATAATTTTTTTCTTTGTTGATTTTTAAATGTGGTGCATGATCTGAACCAATTGTATCGTTATAATTATTTCTTACAGCATACCACAGTCTATCATAATGCGATTTATCTCTTATTGGAGGATTCATCTGAGCATATGATCCAAGCTTATCATAACAATCGGGTGCATACATTGTTAAATGTTGTGGTGTAATTTCAAAAGTAATATTTCCTTTATTTTGTGATAGAAAGTCTACCTCTTCTTTTGTTGTAACATGAAGTATATGCGCTTTTTTATTTAGTCGCTTAGCAATTTTAACTATTTTTCTAGTTGAAGATATTGCAACTTCTTCATTTCTCCAGATGGGATGTGACTTCACATTTCCGTGTTCAATTAATTTTTTCCTCAATTTAAGTATTTCCTCGTCCTCTGAATGAACTGCAACTACCTTTGATGCATTCTCAAAAACTTTCTCTATATCATCTTCTTTGTCGACCAACAAATTTCCTGTTGATGATCCTGCAAAAAGTTTAATACCACAACAGCCTGTTAAATCTCCCAATTTCCCTAATAATTCACTATTTTCTGCAGTTGCACCAAAATAGAATGCATGATTGCAGTACATCCCTTTACCAATATTTATTTTTTTTTGAAATTCTTTAAAATTAGTTGTCGGAGGATTTGTATTTGGCATTTCAAATACTCCAGTGATCCCCCCAACAATTGCAGCTTCACTACCAGATTTAAGATCCTCGGCATCTGTTGAACCTGGCTCTCTAAAATGCACTTGGGTGTCAATTAGTCCAGGAAGTACGGTTAGATTACTTGCGTCTATAATATTTTTTGATTTTTCAGTCTGAAGATTTCCTATTTTGGAAATTTTACCGTTTAATATACCAATATCAGTTTGTACGAGCTTTTCATCTATATAACAGGATCCATTTTTTATAGTGAGGTCTAACATTTGTGATAAAAGGTATTATATTATAATTATTATATAATCAATTATGAATATCAATGATGTTTACATACTAGAAGAAAGAGCTGTTCTTTATATAAGTGGAGATGATACTGAAACTTTCTTGCAAAATTTAATTTCAAATGATGTTAAAAAGATCGACGAAAATAATAGTTGTTTTGCATCTTTATTAACACCTCAAGGTAAATATTTATATGAATTTATAATAGTAAAATATAAAAAAGGATTTCTTCTAGATTGTGAAAAAAAAATAGCAAATGATCTTTTTGATAAGTTAAATTTATATAAACTGAGATCGAAAGTAGAAATTTTAAATTTAAGTAATGAATTTGTTATAGCAATTTTAAGTAAAGAAAAATTTTTGTCTTTAGAAAACTCCAAAAATAAAATAGGTTATACTATAAAATTTAGAGAAGACCCAATTTTTTTAGATCCCAGACATTCAGATTTAGGTGCAAGGTTAATTATTAATTTAGAGAAGTTACATTTGTCTTTAAAATTACTTAAATTAAAATCAAAGAATATTAATGAATACTATTCTTTAAGTAGCAAATTAGGAATACCACAAAAAAATACTGATAAATTACAAAATAATATTTTTGGTATAGAGTGTAATTTAGAAGAATTAAATGGTTTGGATTTTAAGAAAGGTTGTTACATAGGACAAGAAAATACAGCAAGAATAAAACTAAAAAACAAGTTATTTAAACGTTTATTTTCAATAAAAATTATAGATGGATTACTTTCTAAGGAGAAAAATATTACACATGATAATTTAGAAATAGGAAAAATTCTTATTTTTGATGAACATCCTTTTGCTGTAATTAAGTTTAAAGATAAAAATTTTAATTTTGAAAAAAATTACAGATGTGGAGAAGCAATTATAAAAGTTATAAAACCATCGTGGCTATAGTAAAAATTTATTTTATAAATTTTTTTAAATCAGGTTTAAAATAATTTGGACCCTTCATGACTTTGCCGCTTTCATTATAAATAGGATTTCCATTATCATCTAACTTACTCATATTCGAATTTTGTACTTCAGAAAAACATTCGTCTAAATTAATGCCAAATGCATGACCAGCGCCATAAGTTACATATAATATATCAGTCAAAGCATCTGCAACCTCTTTAATATCGTTATCATTTATAGCTTTTTTTAATTCTTCTAATTCTTCTTTTATTAAATTGATTCTTAATTCATTAATTTTATCGCTAGACAACCCAGATTTTGATTTAATTTCTTGACCGAAAGTTTTCATAAATACACCTACCTTTTCAAAATTTGTCATAATCCTTCCTTAGTTTATTGTTACCATTACTATTATTTTATTAACAATTATTGTATATATTTAAAACTAAAATATTTGATTCAATTTGTGAAAAAAAGAAAAGAAAAAGACACTATTGGTAAGATTAATGTTCCTGGGGATAAATATTGGGGCGCATCAACAGAAAGATCAAAAAAGTTTTTTGATATCGGTGAGATAAAAGTTAGACCAATTTTGATAAAATCTATTGCTTTGATAAAGAAATCTGCAGCTATAGTTCATAAAAAAGATGGATTAATAAGCAATAAAATTGCAAATTCTATAATTAAAGCTTCTAACGAAGTTATATCTGGAAAATTAGATGATAACTTCCCCCTAAAAGTTTGGCAAACAGGATCTGGCACTCAAACAAATATGAATGTGAATGAAGTGATATCAAATAGAGCAATTGAATTACTTAAAGGAAAAAAAGGATCAAAAGTACCAGTACACCCAAATGATCATGTAAATAAATCTCAATCTACAAATGATGTTTTTCCTACTGCAATGCACATAGCTATTTCTATTGAAACTAAAAATAAATTGTTACCTTCCCTTATAAAATTAAATAAAGAACTAAAAAAAAAAGTATCACAATTTAAAAAAATTGTTAAAATTGGAAGGACACACCTTCAAGATGCAACTCCTTTAACATTAGGACAGGAATTTTCAGGATACCAAACACAAATTGAGGAAGGTATATTTAGAGTAAAAAATTCTTTAGAAGAAATATTTTTTCTAGCACAAGGTGGAACAGCAGTTGGAACTGGAATTAATACAAAAAAAAACTTTGATAAAAAAATAGTAAATGAGATAAAGAAACAGACAAAGATAAATTTCAAACCAGCAAAAAATAAATTTGCAGCGCTAGCAGCTCATGACTCTGTTGTTAACTTCTCAGGAGTTTTAAATACTTTAGCAGTTTCATTAACTAAAATTGCTAATGATATACGTTTCCTTGGGTCAGGACCTCGGGCAGGATATGGCGAATTAATTTTACCAACAAATGAAGCAGGGTCTTCAATTATGCCAGGAAAAGTTAACCCTACCCAGTCTGAAGCAGTTACTATGGTATGCGCTAAAGTAATGGGTAATCATAGTGGAATAACTATCGCTGGCTCGAACGGACATTTTGAGTTAAACGTTTTTAAACCATTAATTGCTGAAAATGTTTTACAATCAATTGATTTACTTGCTGATAGTATTAAAAACTTTTCGAAATATTGTGTGAAAGGCATAAAAGCAGATAAAAATAAAATAAAAGAATATTTAGATAATTCTTTAATGATGGTGACTGCTCTTGCGCCCATCATTGGTTATGACAATGCATCTATGATTGCAAAAAAAGCTTTAAAAAACAATACCAAGCTTAAAGAAGAAGCGATTAATTCAGGATTGATTTCAGAAGAAGATTATACAAAAATTATTAATCCTATTAAGTTAACAAAACCTAATTAGTAATAAATTCATCTTTAATTATATTTCGGAATTTTTGAAAGTTGTCGAATTTTAATTTATTATTACTATTACTACTAATTTCATTTAAATTTAAATCAAAATTAATTTCATTATTAAAAGAAATATCTAAAACTGCGTATTCATCATTATCAATATTTTTCTCGATTACTGCATAAACTTTTTTAATATTTATTCTATTTTTAATAGGTATAGAAAATCTCCTATAAAATTGTTTTTGATTTACTATATCAACTTCAATTTTTGAAACAAAAAAAACATTGCCTTCATTTTCATAAAAATAACTATCTCTCAAGATAATTGTTCCTATTTTTGTAATTTGAAACTTATTTTTATTTAAAATTATTTTTGAATTTAAAAAATTAAATTCAATATTTCCAGACTTAAAAAGAGCATTGTTTAGTTTTTCAAAATTAATTTTTATCCTTCCATTAATATTTTTATGAACATCTTCTTTATAATTAAAATAATTTAATAGTATATTATTTATGAGAAAATTGATTTTTTGATTTTCTAACGTGCTTTCAATATCAAAGAAAAAAGGGCTGAACTCAACAATCCCTTTTACATTTAATGGTTCAAATTTATTAGAAATAGTTTTAAACGATAATTTATTATTTTCAAAAATATATTTTACATTTAAATTTTTACTTAAAAAATTTATTTTTAAATTCCCGTTTTTATTTAAATTATTTTTTGCATTAAATGTATTTTCAAAAACTATATTTGGATTTGAAAATTTTAGAATGAACTTAGAAAAACTGTTTGTATTAAAATCTTTGTCCCATTTAAAATTATAATTTGTATCGAATAGATTACCTTCAATTTTTAATTTTTTTTGTTTTGACTTTTTAAAAAATTGATAGTTTAAGTTTTTTATTGGCGATATTAAAGAAACCTCATTTTTATTATTTTTATAAAAAAATTTCGATTTTTTTATAATAATTTCTTTATTTTTTATATCCTGAAGATGATTTATAAATTTATTTAAAGTTGTAAAATTAAAATTAAAATTTTCATTAGAAATCAAAATTTTTTTTATTATAATCTTTTTATTTTGATAAAGTTTATTTATAGAAATAAATACTTTAGTATTATTTAGTTCAGAAATTTTATGTATACTATCATTTTTAAAATAAAGATCAGCCTCTTTAATTATTAAATGTGGCGAAGGTAAAAATCTGTAATTTATATTAGAAATATTTGCAAATTTTAAATCGAAATCTGATTCGATTTGATTTTCTATTTTTGATTGTAGTTTTTTATAGTCGAATAGAGATGGTATAGAAAAATATAGAGAAATAGAGATAAATAATAAAGAAATTAAAAATATTACATGAAAAGTATTTAGTTTTTGGAAAATATTTCTCATTTGAATAAGTGACTTATACTATAGAAATTAAGTTTATATGAAAAATTTAGAATATTTAAATGGCCTAAATAAAGAACAAAAGGAGGCGGTAACTTACCTTGATGGGCCACTTTTGATAGTCGCTGGAGCTGGGTCAGGAAAAACAAAGGTGCTTACTTCAAAAATAGCACATATTATTAACACAAATAGAGCATTTCCTAATCAAATATTATCGGTGACTTTTACCAATAAAGCAGCGAAGGAAATGCAGAATAGAGTTTCGAATATTTTAAAAAAAAGTGCATCTGGTCTCTCATGGCTTGGTACGTTTCATTCAATTAGTGCAAAATTTTTAAGAAGACACGCAAACGCAATAGGTTTAAATCATAATTTTACAATTTTAGATCAAGATGACCAGTCAAGACTAATTAAAAATATTTGTAAATCAGAAAATATTGATACAAAAAAAATATCACCAAACTTTATAATATCAATAATAGATAAATGGAAAAATAATGGATGGTATCCAGGAGATGTAATATTAAAAAAAAACGAAATAATAGAAAAACAATTTTTAAAAATATATCAAATTTATCAAGAAAAAATTTTAAATCTTAATGCATGTGATTTTGGTGATTTGTTGTTGCATTGTGTAAAACTTTTTGAAAAAAATCAAGATATTTGTGAAATGTATTCTAAAAACTTTAAATTTGTTTTAGTAGATGAATACCAGGATACAAATTTAATACAAAGTAAATGGTTAAAATTACTTTCGAATTTTCATAAAAAGATATGTTGTGTTGGAGACGACGATCAATCTATTTATAGCTGGAGAGGCGCAGAAATAAAAAATTTTTTAGATTTTGATAAATACTATAAAAATACAAAAATTGTAAGATTAGAAAAAAACTACCGTTCAACACAAAATATTCTATCTACAGCTTCAGCACTTATTAAAAATAATAAAAACAGAGTTGGTAAAAATTTATACACTGATGGTGATAGAGGAGATTTGATAAGTTTAAATTGTTTTAAGAGTGGTAAAGATGAAGCTATTAATATTGGAGACAAAATTGAAAGTTTAAAAAATGAATTTAAATATAATGATATAGCTATACTAGTAAGAGCTATTTATCAAACTAGAGAATTTGAAGAAAGGTTTCTCAAAATTGGTGTACCATACAGAATAATTGGAGGAATTAAATTTTACGAGAGAGCTGAAATAAAAGATTGTATAGCTTATTTAAGAATAATTTATCAACCAAAAGATGATTTAGCCTTTGAAAGAATTATTAACGTTCCAAGAAGATCAATTGGAGAAACAACTTTAAAACAAATAATAGAGTATGGTAAAAAAAATAATTTCTCACTAATTGAAGCATCAAAAAAACTTTTATACGAAAATAAAATTAAACCTAAGACTAAAATAGGGTTAAAATCCATCGTAGGACTAATAGACAAATGGAGAGAAGATTTAAAAAAAAATGAAAACCATATAAAATTACTCCAAATTATAATGGATGAGTCTGGGTATAGTCATATGTTGAAAAATAAAAAAGATTTGGAGAACGAAAATAGATTAGAAAACATAAAAGAGCTGATGAATGCGATGAAAGAATTTGACAATATTGATAGCTTTTTAGAACACGTATCTTTGGCTACCTCAATTGACCAAGATTGGGATGGCCAAAAGGTTAACTTAATGACCATGCATGGATCAAAAGGACTTGAGTTTGACGTTGTTTTTTTACCAGGTTGGGAGGAAGGAATTTTTCCACACCAAAAATCTTTAGAGGAAAAAGGTGAAAAAGGACTAGAAGAGGAAAGACGATTGGCATATGTAGGCATTACTAGAGCCAAGAAAATTGCATTAATATCTTTTTCTATGAATAGATTTTATCAAGGTGATTGGGTAGATAGTATAGCTTCGAGATTTATTGAAGAATTACCGGATGAAACAGTTACAAAAAATAATAATTTTGAAAACGATAATTTAAATGAATTTGAATTTAATCAAGATGTAGAATATGAAACAGAGATAAAAAGTCCAGGTTGGATAAGGTACCAAAAAAAATTAAAAAGATAGCTTAAATGCTTAAAAAATTAAAAAGTTTACTTTCATTAAATAAAATAGACGGTTATATAATTCCTAAAAATGATGAGTACTTTTCAGAGTATTCATTTCCAGATAGATTAAGGTATATTACAAAATTTTCTGGTTCAGCGGGAATTGCAATTATTTTACAAAATGAAAATCTCTTATTTATTGATGGCAGGTATACTATTCAGGCAAAAAAAGAGTCTGGAAAAAATTTTAAGATTTACGAAATTTCGAAATTTAAGCCCTATTCAATTTTAAATAAGTTCGGGCAAAATTTAAAATTAGGTTATGACCCTAAACTATTTACAGAATTAAGTATAAAAAAAAATTTTGAAAAAGATTTAGAATTAGTACCTATTAATTTTAATCTAATAGATAAATTATTTTTTTATAAAAAAAATAATAACACAAAATATTTTTACAAACTCGAAGATAAAATATCGGGCAAAAATATTACTTCTAAAGTTAAGAATGTAATTTTAAAAATTAAAAAAAAAAAAATTGATAATTTATTTATAAGCTCTAATGAGAATTGTGCATGGCTTACAAATATCAGAGGTCATGATCAGCCTCATAGCCCAATTCCAAATTGTAAAATTATCTTAACAAAGAAAGGTAAAATTTATTTTTTTTCAAATCCAAAAAAAATAAAAAATATAAAAAAGTTAATTAACTATGGTAAAATAGAATTTTTTAACATAGATCAATTTTATTATGTGATTAGTAAATTAGAAGGTAAATCTTTTTGCATAGATGAAAATAGCTGTTCTATTTTTTTTAAAAATCTAATTTTATCTAAATTTAATATATCTTGTTATAATGATCCTTGTGAATATCTTAAATCTATTAAGAATAAGACCGAAATTAGTAATATTATTAAGTCACACATAGAGGATGGTGTTGCTTTAACAAAATTTTTGTATTGGATTAAAAAAGAAAATAAAGAGCCAATTACAGAATTAGATGCAATAAAAAAATTAGATAAATTTAGAAAATTAAGTCCAAATTATCTGTATCCAAGTTTTAAAACTATTTCTGGCACTGGGCCTAATAGTGCAATAATCCACTATAACGTTAATAAACAAACTGAGAGAAAAATTAAAAAAAAAGATATATATTTATGTGATTCTGGGGGCCAGTATAAATATGGGACAACTGATGTGACTCGAACTATTTGTTTTGACAAACCCAACATCAAGATTAAAGAAATATTCACAAGAGTTTTAAAAGGTCATATTGCAGTAGTAAATTCAAACTTAAAAAGAGATAATATTGGAAGTAAAATTGATAAAAAAGCTAGAAAAAGTCTCAAAGAAATTAATTTAGACTATAATCACGGTACAGGTCATGGTGTAGGATACTTTCTAAATGTTCATGAAGGTCCTCAATCAATTTCAAAGTATAACAAAGTTAGAATTCAGCCTGGAATGATAATTAGTAATGAACCTGGATATTATAAATATAACAGTTATGGTATTAGAATAGAAAATTTAATATATGTAAAAAGAGTAAATAGAAAATCAATTTTTAAAAATTTAACCTTGGCACCAATTGATAATGATCTAATAGACTTCCAAATGCTTACAAAAAAAGAAAAGAATTACTTAAAAAACTATCACACTGAAGTATATAAAAAGTTAGCAATGTTTTTGAGCTTCAAAGAAAAAAAATGGTTAAGAGAATTAATTCAGTAATTTTTGCCATTCTTTTTGATTAAGTATTTTAATATTTAATTCTTTAGCTAATTTAACTTTATTTAAAGTTGGTTTTTCACCAATAATTAAGTAATTTAACTTTTTAGATACATTACTTAATATTTTTCCAGAATTCTGATCTATCAAAGATTTTGCCTCGGCCCTACTAATATTTTTTAGTTTACCCGTGAACATGAATGTTTTGTTATTTAGTTTACCTTTTTTATTTATTTTTATTGGAATAATTTTCATAATTTTTACAAGTTTGACAACTTCTTTGATGTTTATTGTATTAGAAAAAAAATTTTTTAGGGATTTAATTTGAGTTTCCCCTATGCCATCTATGTTACTTAATGAGGAATAATCGAAGTTATTTTTTAAATTTATAAAATTATTTTTATCAAAAAAAAATTGTGCAAGTATTTTGGCGTTTTCCTGACCGATATGACGTATACCTAAAGAAAAAATGAATTTATCCAATTGAATATTCTTAGATTTTTCAATTGATGACTTAAGATTTAAAACAGATTTATTTCCCCATCCTTCTAAATTTTGAATTTTAATAAAATTTAATTGAAATATATCACTAGGAAATTTAATTAAATTTAAACTCCAAAATTTTTCAACAACTTTTTTTCCTAATCCCTCAATATTTAAAGCATCTTTTGATACAAAATGTTTTATTTTTTCAATTGCTATCTTTTCACATTTGTATCCTTCGCTTGAACATCTTTTTACAGCATCAAATTTTTTTGTTAATTTGTTAAATTCTTTTAAAATATTAGATCCACAAGATGGACATTTATTGGGGAAAGTGAATTTTTTAAAATTTTTTTGCCTCTTTTTTATATCAACTGAAACAACGTGTGGTATAACATCTCCAGCTCTCTCAACTTTAACTGTATCCCCAATTCTTATATCCTTTCTTAAAATTTCCTCTTCATTGTGTAAAGTTGCATTAGATACCATTACACCACCAATATTCACTGGCTGAATTTTTGCAACAGGTGTAAGTGCTCCCGTTCTGCCAATTTGTATATCTATATTTAAAATTTTAGAGATAGAACTATTCGCAGAAAATTTATGGGCTACAGCCCATCTTGGTGCATTAGATACAAAACCCAATCTTTCTTGCAAATCTATATTATTAACTTTATAAACTAGTCCATCAACATCAAAGTCTAAATTATATCTTTTGCTTTCAAAATCCTTATGAAATTTATCTAAATTATTAATTCCTTTAATAACTCTATTATATTCATTTATCTTAAAGCCCCAATTTTTTAGTAAAAATAAAAAATTCGATTGAGAAATAAAATTTTTATCGGAATTATGTCCATAAGTGTAAGCGATGAATTTTAAAGGTATTTTTTTTGTTTCCTCTGAATTTTTTTGTCTTAAAGATCCAGATGCTGCATTTCGAGGGTTAGCAAATTTATCCTTTAATTTTTCAAAATCTTTTTTACCAATGTAAACCTCTCCTCTAATATCAATATCTTTTGGGAAATTCTGATGATTAATTTTTTTTGGAATATCTGAAATTGTTTTAAGGTTATCCGTAATATCTTCACCTTCGATCCCATCACCTCTTGATAATCCTAGAATTAATTTATTATTTTTATATGTTAATGAAGCTGAGATCCCATCAATTTTTGGCTCCACACTATATTCAATATCATTTTTTTTATTTGGTATATTTAAATAATTAAGTATTTTTTTCTCAAAATTTTTTAAATCTTCATAGTCGAATGCATTTGATAAAGATAACATTTTTACTCGATGTTTAGATTTGTCAAAGTTTTTCGAAGGTTTTGTACCAACGCTTAGACTTGGAGATTTTAAATCTTTGAGATATGGATATTCTTGTTCAAGAATTAGAATTTCTTTTTTTAAATTGTCATATTCGGAATCTAAAATTACTGGCTTACTTTTATTATAGTATAAATTGTTATGTTTGTTTATTTCTTTAATTTTAGATTGGTATTTATCTATAATTTTCCTCATTTATAATTTAATTTATTAGAGATTTAAGTCTTTTAATTAATGTTTTTTTATTTTTTTTTTCTTTTCTTAATTTTTGATAATCTTTATTGAAAACTTTATAAGATTTTTCGTACCAATCTCCGGAATTATAATTATAACCTAGAACCTGAGCATATTTTTTAGATTCTTCGATTAATCCAATTTTATAATTAATTTCAACTAATCTATGCAGTGCCTCCTCCACATATATTGTAGTATCATATTCTTTAACAATATTTTTAAATCTGTTTATAGCAGGTATCCATTTTTCTTTTTCTACATAATATCTTCCTAAATACATTTCTTTCGATGCAAGTATTTCGTTTATTAATTCCAACTTATAATCTGCATCTACTGCAAAATCTGTTTGGGCATAATTATTTTTTACTATTTGAAAGTATTTTTTTGCATTTATTATTGACTCTAAATCTTTTTTCTCGTCAACAATCTGCTCATAGTAAGATAATGCTAACAAATAATACGCATAATCTTTTCTATCATGTAATGGATAAGTTTTTAAATATCTATCTATTTCATTGACCGCGTCTAAATAAAATCCATAACTATAGTAAGAATATGCAGTCATTAAGGCAGATCGAGGAGCCCATATTGATTGTGGGTATAATATTTCTGCTTCACTAAATTTTTTTGCTGCTGTCAAGCCGTCGTTATTATCTAAAGCGTCAATACCTAAGTTATAAGCTTCTATCATTTGCTCATTAATATCAGTTTTTGACAAAGTATCGATTTGAATATCTTTATTTTTCGAACAGCCATTTAAAAAAAAGCCGATAAATAAAAAAAATATAATAAATTTTTTTATCATTAATTACAGAATATATTTGTTTTTAAAATTAAGCTATTGATTTTAACTTATATTTATTTATCAAAGTATGAGGTAAATTAGTTCCTTTAAGCTCTATTATAGAATAATTGTTTTTGTTTTTAAATACTTCTTTTAGAAGTTTGTTTGTTAGACTATGTCCCCCTTGTGAACAAACAATTGATCCTACAATTTTATATCCAGACAAATATAAATCTCCCATACAATCTAAGATTTTGTGATTTACAAATTCGTTTTTGTTTCTTAATCCGGTATTATTTAAAATTTTTTCCCCATTTACAACTATAGCATTTTCTAAATTTCCTCCTTTTGCAAGCCCCATGGATTTTAATTTCTCAATATCATCGTATTTGCAGAATGTTCTTGAAATAAAAATATCGGTTAAATCATCGTTAAAAACATTAATTTTATTTCTTTGGTTGCCAATTAAACAACTTGGATATTTTATCTCAAAATCTATGTCTAAACTAACATTAGATTTTGATATTTTAATAAATTTTTCGTCTTCTTTAATTTCTATATTTTTTTCGATCTTAATAATTTTAATTGGAACGTTAGAATTTTCTATTCCAGTCTCAATGATTTTTTCACACCATTCTTTTGATGAACCATCTAAAATTGGAACTTCTTGTTTATCAACCTCTATTAATGCGTTATCTATCCCTAGACCATATAATGCAGCCATTAAATGTTCTATAGTTGAAACTTTGATATTAAATTCATTTTCTATTGTTGTACAAAGGTTGGTGCTAGTGACATTTTGAAAATTTGGAAAAACTGTATTTATAGAATTATCAACATCTATTCTTTTAAATCGTATACCACTATTAGGTTCTTGAGGTATAATTTTTAAATTTACTTTTAATCCTGTATGAAGTCCAATACCTGAGGCATTAATAGTTTTTTTAATAGTTTTTTGAGTTAAAATTGACACAAAGCATATATACTTAAAATAAGGAAAATTAGAAAAACAACAAATGTTACGGTAAAATACGACTATTTACTTACAAAATAAAATAATTTTTCAAAAAAGCCACGTTTTTTATGTGTTTTAGCTATAATTGTTGCTTCGCCTTTTTTTTCTGATTTAAAATAATTAAAACCAGCCGATGAAATAATTTCTGGATTTTCTTCAAAAAAATTCATTTCGTCAAAACTATTATAATATTCGTTTAGATATATTGAGTTTTTGCTCAATATTTTTGATCCTTCTCCGGTAAAAATTAATATAGATTTTTTTTTATTTATTATAGATATATCGTTAATACTTTTAAAACTTAAGTCTATTATTTCCTCAACCCTTGCATGTACTACCTTGATAAGAAGATCATTACTTTCGTTATTTTCTAAAGTTAAGTTAGATTGTTTAAGTTTTTTTTTTAAATTTTCAGACTCGTGGAAATCAATTTTTAACATTTTTGATATGTCTTTAGTTATGTGCTCTCCGCCAATAGATATATTATAAAAATGAATTAATTTATCGTTTTGGTATAAAATAATAGTTGTTTTTTTAAATCCAATATCGATAAAAACTTTAATTTCAAAATTATTAAAGTTTTTTAAGTAGTCTAAAGTTTTTATATAACTAGAATTATATATATTTGATATTGAAATTTGGTTTTTTTTTAAAATATTTCTGATATTTTCTATTTTTTTTATTGGCATTAATATAAATTTTAAACCAATTATTAATTCATTTACTATTTTATCTTGAGGTATCTCGTCGTAAATTATTCCATCAATTATATAATTATCAATTAATATGTGAATAATTTTAAATTTAGAATAATTTTTTTCTACTAATATTTTAACTTCTTGAGTTAAGTTTTCACATAAATTTTCTTTGATGTAAATATTATCGTATTTTTTTTTAATTGAAACATCTACGGAAAATGATTTATCATTATCAAACATTAAACATGAATTTTTTAGATGCTGATTAGTTGTTTTTTCTATTTTTAAAATAATACTTTGTATATTTTGATAGTTTGGGTCATTTAAAAATATTTCTTCGTTAGATGGATCTGTATTTTGAATTTCGTGACAAATTTTAGAATTTGGCAAAATATCATCAAAGACACCTAATCTTATTTTTGAAGAACCCAAATCAAAAATAGAAAAAAATCTGTCATTACTCATTAGTAATGATTACTTGATTTGATACCCTTAAATCAATAATTTTTTTAAAATCTTTAGAATTTTGTATTGTAATAATTAATTTTAAAGCATCCTCTAAATTAGAATTTGGTAATTTTACTAAAGTTTTATTTTTAGTTTTAAAGTCCCATCTCTTATTTTCAAAATAATAAAATTGCTCAATATCGCTTAGATTGAAGTTATATTTTTTCATTTTATTTATTAATAAAAAAAATTCTTGGGGTTCAAAATTTCCATAAATTATTGGATATTTTATATTAAAATTATATTTACTAGACGAAATTTTATTACCATTTGATCCCAAATAGTATTTTTTGCCTTCTATAAAAAAAATCCCTAGTGGATCTGTCTGCTCTAAATTTAAAATTAGAGTTGATGGAAATTTTTTGATAACTTTGTAATTGTTCAAAACTTCATTATTTTCTAATATTTGAATAATTTTTTTTTTTTTTAAAGAAAGTATGTTAGTGTTTAAATATTGTTTTACTTGTTTATTTACATCCTTTTTTATATTTTCATTTACTCCATGAATTTCAATAAATTTAATTTTAAAAGAATCTTTAAATAAATTTACTAAATTTCTATTATTTAAAGTTGTAAGAAAAATTAAAATTAAAGTATAAAAAAATATAATTTGTATTTTATTTTTTTTTTTGAGCATCTTTGACTATCCAATCTAGAAGATTAAAAAAACTTATGTTGTTATGTTTAGCTATTTCAGGAACTAAAGATAAACTTGTCATTCCAGGTTGGGTATTTAATTCTAGAAGAAAAAATTTATTTTTATAAAATCTGAAATCTGATCTTGATATTCCGTTGCATTTTAAAAGTTTATGGGCTTTTAAAGCCAAATTATTTACTTTATCATAGTATTTATTTGGAATATTTGCTGGCATAATATGTTTAGTTTTAGCTTTTTTACTATATTTAGCCTTATAATCATAAAATTTTCTTGTTGGAATTAATTCTATTGCACCAATTTTTTTATTTCCCATGATCGCAGCTTGTATTTCTTTCCCTGGAATATATTGTTCAATTAAAATTTCATCGTATTCTTTTAATTTTCTAATATTTTTTTTTATATTTTGTTTATTACATATGTAAACTCCAACACTTGATCCCTCATTTACTGGTTTGACTACCAAAGGGAAACCAATTTTTTTATTTAATTTTGAAATGAATTTGTTATCTACTTTTTCATTGAAATTGTATTTTAACCATTTAGGAGTAGAAATTTTATTATTTTTAAAAATTTTTTTTGATAAATCTTTATTCATTGATAGATACGAGGATAAAATACCTGAATGTGTATATTTAATATTTTCTTGCTCAAGCAACATCTGAATATAACCATCCTCTCCAAATCTACCGTGTAATGCATTAAATATAACATTTGGTTTAAATTTTCTAATATTTGAAATTAATTTATTAGATGGATCTAAGATTTTTACGTTATATTTTTTTTTTAATGTTTTATAAACTTCTTTTCCAGTTTGTTTACTTATTTCTCTCTCTTTTGAGTATCCGCCTGCTAGAATTAATACTTTTTTTTTCATTTAATCAACAACAACTACTTCTAATTCTAAATCAATTGAATATTTTTTTTTTACCTCTTTTTTCACATAGTTTATAAGTTTCATCATATCTTCAAATTTCGCATTTTTTTCATTTACAAAAAAATTTGAATGATGCATAGATATTTTAGCCTCTCCAAAATGTTTTTTTAAAGATACAGAACTTTTTATTAGCTCCCAAACTTTAAGATTTTTTTTATTAATTGGATTTTTAAATGTACTCCCCCCAGTTCGAACTCTAGAAGGTTGTGCTTTTTCTTTTTCTTTTTTTAAATTAATAATTTTTTGCTCTATAGATCTTTTATCTTTTTTAAATCCTTGTAAAGTAGCACTTAAAAAAATTAAGTTATTCGGAAGATTGGTGTTTCTATAAAGAAATTTAATTTTCTCTGCTGGAATAGTTATTATATTGCCTTCATAATCTAGTGCCTGAACAGATAAAATTATGTTTTTAAATTCTCTATCATAACAACCAGAATTCATTCTAATTCCACCACCTATTGTTCCTGGTATACAAGATAAAAACTCCAATCCTCCTATATCATTATTTTTTGAAAACTCTGAAATTTTTTTATCTAAAACTCCACTTCCCGCAATAATAGTTTTTTCGTTTAAGGCAGATATATTACAAAATCTTTTGCCTAATTTTATTACTACACCTTCATATAATTTATCTGAAAATAATACATTCGATCCGGCTCCTAGCAAAAAAATTTTTCCCCTATTTTTATAAATTTTCAAAAATTGTATTAACTCTTGCAATGTATCTGGCTTAAAAAAAACTTTTACTTTTCCTCCAATATTAAACCAATTTAATTTTTTTATTTCGTATTCAAAAAAAATATTTCCTTTAATACTTTTTGAAAAAATTTTTATATCATTTAACTTCATGTTAATCTATCAGCCACAAATTTCATCCAGTTTGAAATCGTTCCTGCTCCCATCCCTATAACCATTTTATTACCAAATATATTTTGTTTAACGTATCTCAGTAAATCTTGTTCATTGTTTATCATTATTAATTTAATCTGAGATTTTAGTATAATTTGTTTTGCAAATGTTTCGTATCTGAATTTTAAAATTTTATTTTCACCTGCTTTGTAAACTGGACATAAAATAACTGTATCAGCATTTTTAAAACATGTAACAAATTTTTTCTTTAGCGCGTTTAATCTTGAAATTCGATGTGGTTGAAACACACAAATTATTTCTTCATTTTTATAAACAGATTTAATTCCTTCAAGAACAGATTTTATTTCTGTAGGATGATGTGCATAATCATCAAAAAAACTTGAATTTCTGTATGAGAATATTTTATTAAATCTTCTTTGAACTCCCTGAAAGCTTTTTAATCCGTATTTAATATTTTTAATTGAGATTCCGATGTTATAACATACTGCAAATGATGCAGTAGCATTTTGAATATTGTGTAAACCTAAAATTGGTATAATTATATTCTTTATATTTAAAATTTTCTTACCAGGAATAGAAACTATCAAATCGAATTTTGAGTAGCTTCTTTTTTGAGTTATATTTTTAATTTGAAAATTTGATTTCTTGTTAATTCCATAGGTTAAATAATTTTTGTTTTGGATTTTATGTAAAATTTGCTGATTGTATTTATTATCTAAACAGATATAAGTCTTTCCGAAAGAAGGTGTCTTGTTAATAAATTTTACAAAATATTTTTGCAAATTTTTCAATGACTTATAATAATCTAAGTGTTCATCATCAATATTAGTTACAATAGAATAACTAAAAGGAATATTTAGAAAACTACCATCTGATTCATCAGACTCTAATATACACCACTCACTTTTTCCGAGTTTTGCAGAGTTATTGTAAGAATTTATTACCCCTCCATTTATTACAGTAGGATCAATGTTTGTTTTAGAGAATATTGATGATATTAAAGAAGTTGTTGTTGTTTTGCCATGAGAACCTGCCACTACAATATTTTTCATCAATGACACAATATGCCCAAGCATTTCTCCACGTTTGTAAATTGGTAATTTTTTTTTCCTTGCTTCAATTAATTCAGGGTTATTTTTTTTTATTGCAGACGAAATAACGACTATTGTAGATTTAGATACATTTTTTTTATTATGCCCTAAGATAATATTAATTTTACTAGATTTTAGTCTTTCTAAATTTTTATTTTCTGAAATATCACTGCCTTGTACTTTAAATCCAAGACCGTGCATTATTATAGCCAATCCACTCATTCCGATACCACCTATACCTATAAAATGGATTATTTCAGTTTTTGCTAATTTAATTTTCATTAAACAAATTAATTAATTTTTTATTTATTTTATGCCAGCTATTATTATAAGAAATTTTGTTCATATTTAATATTTTTTCATTATAATCTTTACTGTCATTTGTAATTTTCTTAATTAATTCAATAGTATAATTTAGTTTCATTTTATTTTGATCAATTAACCAACAACATTTTTTTTTTTGATAATCTTTAGCGTTAAAATATTGATGATTATCTTTTGAAAACGGAAATGGCACTCCTATAAATGGAATGTTTAAATAAGTTAATTCGGCAAGAGTCGATGCTCCACATCTGGATATAGATAAATTACAATCTGCAATTTTGTTATAAATATTTTCGTCGAAAGAAAAAATTTTATTTTCTATGCCTGCTTTGTTGTACTTATTTTTTAATAAATGTATTTTATTTTGATTAGATGCTTGTTGGATAATTGAAATTTTTTTTGTTTTAGAAATTTTAAAAACTAAATCTATAATGAATTTATCGAAAAATTCGGCACCTTGACTTCCCCCTAATATTAGTAATTTTATTTTCTTAGAGATCGGAACTTTTTTTTTGTTATTAAAATTATAAATTTTTTTTTTTAAAATAGGATCAGAAAGATAAATTTTCTTTTCAAATTTATTTGGAAAATTTACAATATTATAATTGTAACAAATAATTTTTTTGCAATAATTGATAAAGAGTCTATTAGCCCTTCCAATCACCATGTTAGGTTCAAATAAGTATAGATTGATACCAAGTAATTTTGCTGAAATACAAAATGGTAGAGACATATAACCCCCAGTACTCACTAAATCAGTAATTTTATTAGTTTTTAAATAAAAAATAGACTTACAAATACATATCAAAAATAATATTAGATTTAGTGGTATTAAAAAATTAGATTTATATTTTGGTGTATTCAATAAATAAAACTTATATTTTTTGTCATTAATATATTTCTGACCTCTTTTATCAGTAGCTATTAAAGTATTAAATTTAGTATTTAAATGATCAAATAAATTTAATGCTGGTATAACGTGACCGCCAGATCCTCCGGTTGATATTAAAATTTTCTTCATTAATAATTAATTTTCCTTTTAGTAAGGTTTAAAATTATTCCTGAAATGATCGCAGTACCTACAATTGACGATCCACCATAACTTAGAAATGGAAGTGTCATTCCTGTTGTTGGCAGTAATCTTATATTCACTCCAATATGAATAAATGATTGCAATAAAATTAATATTGTACAACCTAATAATATTATTTTTGTTCTTATATCTTTTTCCTGGTCTATTTTTTTTAATATATTATATGACAAAATCAAATATATAAGCATAATTGATATAATGATCATAACTCCAAATTCCTCAGAAATGACTGAAACAATGTAATCAGTATGAGCTTCGGGAATTTTCGAATTTAAAGTTCCTTCTCCAATGCCACGTCCAAATAAACCTCCATTTATGATTGCTTCTGATGCTTTCTCAGATTGATAACTATTACTAGAAGTTTGATTTATGAAAGAAATAATCCTCAACTTTACATACAAAAACTTTGGAACAAAATAAACAAAGTAAGATAAGATGCAAGTGAACATTATTATAGACGAAAAAAATAAAATCAAATTTATTCCTGAAACAAATACTAAGGATAACCATGTTGAAATTATTAAAATGGTTTGACCAATGTCAGGTTGAAAAACTAATAGAGTAATAACCGATAACATTAAAAAAAAACTAATTACAAACTTTAAATATAAGTTTTCAAATTTTTGAAAACTTAATATTGTTCCAAACATCACAATTAATAATGGTTTAAGAAATTCAATAGGCTGAAAACGTGGTAAAAAGCCTAACTCAATCCATCTTTTAGATCCTTTGATTTCTGTGCCCAGAAAAGGTACTAAAATCAACGATATAAAAGAAAAAGCAAATAAAGCTGTACAAATTAAAATTAATTTTTCTTTATTTAAAATAGAAAAAAAAATAAATACAAAAAAGCTAAATACAACAAAAGTTAAGTGTTTTATAAAGAAATAATATGAATTAGTGTCTAATTTATTAGAAGCAATAATAGAAGTTGAAACTAAAGAAAAGAAAAGACCTAATAAAAATAATGAAATAATTAAAGATAATATAATTTTATCGATATTCTTCCACCAAGTGTAATAAGATTTATATAAATTATTTATTATCATTGATTTGATTTACAAATTTTAATTTATTTAATAATAAATTAAAATATTTTCCTCTTGCTTCAAAGTTTTTAAATTGATCAAAAGATGCACCTGATGGACTAAATATTAAATATTTTTTTTTATTATCATTCCTCATATCAAGCATTATATGCTTTAATGTTTGTGAAAGATTTTCAAACTTTTTAAAATAAATTTTATTTTGTAATTGTTTTGAGAAGAAAATTTTGTCCACACCATATAAGTAAGCTTTTATATTTTTTCTATATTTTAGATCTAATTGCAATTTATCACCTTTTTTAGCTACACCACCAACTATCCAATAAATATTTTTATAGGATTTTAAATTTTCAATAGTTGAAGAAAAACTTGTTGATTTAGAATCGTTCATTATAAATAATTTACTATTATCGAGTAAAATTTGTTGCCTATAAGGTAAAGTCTTAAATGAATTTATAGCTTTAATAAACTTTATTTTTTTTAAATTAAAGATTTTACAAATTTCTAATGCAAATTTTAAGTTTAATTTATTGTTTAAATTATAAAATAATTTATTAGTAATTTTTAATTCAAATTTTTTGTCGATTTCATCATCAATTTTAAATATTTTTGATTTTATTTTATTTTTTTTAATTAAATTTGTTAAAATTTTTGAGTTTTTTTTTATAATTGCAATGCCATTAGGTTTCATAGATTTTATTAATTTAAATTTAGTATTAGCGTAATTAGAAAATGTTTTATGTCTATCTAAGTGATCAGGGCTTAAATTTAGTATCACCGCTATATCAGTTTTAAAATTTTTATAATAATCAATCTGATATGATGATGCCTCGATAATAAAAATTGTGTGTTTTTTTATATTTTTTTGGTTAAGCAAGGGTTTGCCAATATTTCCGACTAATCTAACATCTTTTTTACAATACTTAAAAATTTCATATACCAATTTAGCTGTAGTTGATTTACCATTTGTACCGGTAATTGTAATTTTTTTGTTTGTTTCATAATTTTGATAAAATAGGTCTAGTTCATTAATAATTTTATTTTTATTTTTTTTTAAATAGTTCTTTAAAGAACAATTTTTTAAGTGAATACCTGGACTAATAACAACAAAATCAAATCTGAAGCGTGGTATATTATTTTTTTTTATTTTATACTTATTATAGGTTTTATATAATTTTAAATTATCGTCATATATTTTTATAGAGCAATTTTTTTTTTTTAAATATTTAAAGCATGATCTCCCGCTAATTCCAAATCCATATATAAGATATTTTTTATTTTCAAAATTTTGCATTACCTTAATTTTAAAGTAGCAAGTCCAATCATAGCAAGAATTATTGATATGATCCAAAATCTGATAACTACTGTGGACTCCTCCCATCCCTTTTTTTCAAAGTGATGATGGATTGGCGCCATTTTAAAAATTCTTTTTCCTGTTAATTTAAATGATATTACTTGCACTATTACTGAAAATGCCTCAAATACAAATAAACCCCCTGTAATTGCCAAAACAATTTCGTGTTTTGTGATAATTGAAATCGCTCCCAAAGACCCGCCGAGGGCAAGAGACCCAGTGTCTCCCATAAATATTTTAGCTGGTGGAGCATTAAACCAGAGAAAACCTAGACAAGATCCAATTATGCAACCACAGAAAATTGCAACTTCACCAACGCCCTCTATGTAAGGTATTTGTAAATAATTAGAAAAAACAATATTTCCAGTTACATAACTTATAAATGCGAAGCAAGCTGCAACTAGTATAACTGGAACAGTTGCGAGACCATCTAGTCCATCTGTTAAATTTACAGCATTTGATGAACCAACAATGACAAATAGATAAAAAGGAATAAAAAACCAACCAAGATTTATAATAATATCTTTAAAAAAAGGAACATACAAATTTTTTAAATCTTTAGGCTCAGCTAAAAAAGAAAGAATTATAATACCTATTAAAGCTAATATTAATTGTAATATAAACTTTATTTTTGAAGAAATGCCTTGGGAACTTTTTTCTTTTATTTTTTTTAAATCATCAAAAGCTCCTAAAATACCATAAGATAATAAAATAAATATTAAAAACCAATTAAAAGGATTTAATAAATCACCCCAAAGTAAAATTCCAGAGAACAAACCAAGTAGAATCAATAAGCCTCCCATTGTTGGAGTACCTATTTTTTTTACAATATGTTCTTCTGGACCATCTTTGCGAATAGGATTATGTATTTGTTTTAATGAAAATAATTTTATAAAAGGTGTTCCAACTAGAAACACTACTAGCATTGACGTAAACATTGCTAATCCAGTTCTAACCGTCAAATACTTAAACACATTTAAAAAAGAATATGTATCAACTAAGCTAATTAAAAAACTATATAACATTTCAACTAAATTTTTTTATTATTCTATTTAAACCTGTAGAATTTGAACCTTTTACCATTAGATAATCTTTATTATCTATTTCAAATTTAATCAAATTTTCAACATCAATTTTTGATTTTAAGATTTTACCTTGTTTTTGTGTTTTAATTTTGTTGAATACTCGTTTCATATAATTACCGTAAACGTAAACTTTATTTATTCTAGATTTATTTATAATATCAGGTATTTCATCATGGAGTCTTTTGGAGTGTTTTCCCAGTTCTAACATATCGCCTAATAATAGAATTTTTTTATTTTTTTTTGTATCCATTGAGTTAAAATTATTTAACGAAAATTTAAGTGACAAAGGATTAGAATTGTAACTTTCATCAATAATATTTATTAATTTATCTCTAATTTTTGTTTTTAAAAGATTGCCTCTACCCTTTGTTGGCTTAAAATTTAAAAAAAGATTTTTTCTTAATTTTTCTATGTCAAAAAAAACGCTTAAAACTGCAAGGACACCTAATAAATTTTCTATATATGGAATAAGATTTTTATTTATAAAAAATTTAATTTTTTTGTTTTTATATTTTAATTTTACAAGTGTTTTTTTATTTGTTTTTATAATATTTATTAATTGAATATCTGATTTTAAATATTTACTAAAAGAAATTACTTTTAAATTATTTTTCAAGGCTTTATTTTTCATATAAAAATAAAATTTGTCATCTTTATTAAGTATAATTGTTCCATTGTCTAAAATAGAATCAATTATTTCAGACTTAGCTAACGCAATTTCTTTTATATTTTTAAAATTTTTAATGTGTGCATAAGATATATTAGTTATAATACCAACATTTGGTTTTATTAATCTTGATAAATTTGAAATTTCACCTTTCTTGTCCATCCCGACTTCAAATACACCAAAATTATTCTTAAAGTTAATATTAAATAAACTTATAGGAACTCCGTACTTATTATTAAAAGATGATTTTGAATAATATGTTGAAGAAATTTTAGATAAACTGTTACCTAGCAAATTCTTAAATGATGTCTTTCCTGCACTTCCAGTAATAGCTATAGAATTAATATTTGAAACTGTTCTAATTCTAGAAGAAATTGATGAAAAAGTTTTTAAACTATCCTTTACCTTATAAACATTCGATTTTTTACTTTTATTATAGCTACTTACTAAGGCACCCTCTGCTTTATTTCTAATAGCATCTTCAGCAAATAAATTACCATCAAAATTTCTTCCCTTCAATCCAACGAACAATTTATTTTTCGAAAATTCATTTGAGTTTGTAGAAACTTTTTGAATATTTTTACTTTTCGATATTTTGTATTTTGTTAAATATTCATTAACTATATTTGTTTTCCAATATTTAGATAGTTTACGATTTTTTATTTTAATATATTTATTTATGAATAGCTTGTCCGAAAAATATTTTTTTGTTTTATATTCTTGGTAATTTTCATGACCCTTTCCTGCAATTACTAAAATTTCTCCTGACTTAAGCTTCTCAACAGCTAATTTTATTGATTTTTGTCTTGATGGAACTTCAATTAATTTATTTTTGTCAATTTTGCTTTTTACTTCATCCCTTATTTTTTTTGGATTTTCTCCTCTAGGATTATCATCTGTCAAAAAAACTCTATCGCAAAAACGGCTTGCAATTTGTCCCATTATCCTTCTTTTTGGTTTATCTCTTTGTCCTCCACAGCCAAAAACTAATGAAATTTTACTTGTTTTAAATTGTTCTTTGATGTTTTGTAAAATATTTTCTAGTGCGCTTGGTGTATGCGAATAATCAAGAATTATTTTTGAATGATTTTTAATTTTGCCTACTTTTTCAAACCTTCCATTAACAGGTCTAATTTTTTCAAGTATATTTACTATCTTATTTATGCTGATGAATCTACTTGCAGCTAATATAGCCATAAATAAATTTTTTAATTGTATTTTCCCTATAAGTTTTGTCTTAAAAGAAAATATTTTTTTTTTATATTTAAATTTAACTAGTTGGTATTCTTTAATGTATGAGTGATCAATTAATTTTAAATCTGATTTATTGCCAATAGTTAAAAATTTGAGCCGCCTTTTCTTTATAATTTTTTTAATTATATTGGCTTCTTTTATATCTTCGTCAAATATCACTAGTCCACCTTTTTTTATAAGATGCTTAAAAAGTATTAATTTTGAATTTAAATAGTTTTTATATGATTTATGATAATCTAAATGATCGCGAGAAAAATTAGAAAAAATTCCTATATCAAAATTTAGTCCATCTAATCTATGTTGTTTTAATCCGTGACTTGAAGCCTCTAATATAACATTATTTATCTTGCTATTATTTAATTTGAGCAATGTTTTATTTAAATTTATAGGATCTAATGTAGTATTATTTGTTTTAATATTAAATAAATTTGAATTTATACCTAAAGTTCCAATTGATGAGACTTTAATATTATTTAGATTTAATATTTGGAAATAAAAATTTGCTATAGAAGATTTGCCATTAGTTCCAGTTACAGCTAAAAGTTTTTTTGGTTTTTTTTTATAAAAATTTCTAACTGCTTTGGCTAATGTTACTCTTGGATTACTTGAATATAAATATAAAATATTATTTTTATAGCCCACAAATTTTTTGTCAGAAATAATAGTACTCGCCCCATTTTCTATTGCTTCATTAATAAAATTATTTCCATTAAAATTTTTACCTTTAATTGAAAAAAATATACATCTCCTAGAGCAATTCTTACTATTTATTGAAATTTTTGAAAAACGATGTTTCTTATAAGGATGATTAATGTTACTGAATATTTTTTCTAAATACATTTATAAAAAATCAAATTCTTAGTATTTTGTGGCTAAAATTGGTCCGATTTTTTCAATAATTTTGCCAGCAATTTCTACCGTTGTCCATCCAGCAGTATTTCTCCAATTTCCTTTGTATTTAAAATTAGATCCATCTCTGTAATGATAAATATATTCTTGGTTTGCTTCTGGCTCGTCTAATAATACTAGTAAAACATACTTAGGTTTTTCGGAAGGAAATATTGAAACAAATGTGTTCACTTTTTTTTTTGAATACTTACCATCGACTGTTTTTTGTGCGGTACCTGTTTTGCCCCCGACACTGTAACCTGCAATATTTGCAAAATTAGCTGTTCCATCTTTAGTAGATACAATTTTTCTTAAAACACTGTTAACTTTATTTGATATATTTCTATCAAGAATTAATTCTTTTTTTTTTTTACTCTGATATTTATTTTTTATTAGCGTAGGGTTAATTGAATATCCGCCATTTGATATGATTGCATAACCTTTGGAAACTTGCAGTGCGGTTGTAGTAATTCCGTGTCCAAAAGAACTAGTAGCTAATTTGCATTTACCCCAAGTAATAGGCAAGGGTTGGCTAACCTCCTCTATGTCAAAATCTATCTTGTTAATAATGCCAATTTTATTTAGAAAAGATTTATATTTTTCTATTCCAATTTTTTGAACAATTCTAACAGATCCAATATTTCCTGATCTAATTAATATTTCCTCAGCAGTTAAATCTTGTGGTATTTCTTTATCATATTCCCCAATGGTATTTTTTCCACATTTTAACTTTTTTTCTAAATTTTCAAACTTAGTATCTACATCGATTACGTTTTCATTTAATCCTGCTGCAAATGTAAATGTTTTAAATACTGAACCCATTTCATATAATGCCTTTGTTGCTCTATTTATATATTTTATTTCTGAAATTTTTTCTCGCCTGTTTAAATCAAAATCAGGCAAAGATATCATAGATAAAATTTCCCCGTTATTAATGTTCATTAAAATTGCAGCACTTCCTATATAATTAAATATCTTTTTTCCTAAAATTAATTCGTTTCTAATTAGATATTGTAGGTTTGAGTCAACTGACAATTCCAAAGGTTCTTTATTAGATTTTAATTCATAATCAAAAAAATTTTCTATCCCTGAAATTCCGTTATTATTATCATCTATTTGTCCAATTACATGACTGAATAAATTTTTTTGAGGGTATATTCTTATTATTCTTGGTTCTGCTTGAATAGATTTTTCTCCTAACATAATTATTTTTTGAAGTTTTTCTTTATTTACGTTTTTTTCTAAATAAAAAAATTTATTTCCGTATAATTTTTTTTTTATTAATTTAAAATCTTTATTTGGAAAAATAATTTTTAGTTTGATTAAAAGTTTTTCTATATCTTTTACATCATTGGGATTAATACCAATGTTTTTGGTTATTAACGTTTTAGCTAGAATTTCACCATTTCTATCTACTATAGTTGATCTAAACTTAATATTTGATGGATTGGTAATTTTTTTTACTATTGGTTCAAGCTGTCCCAAATAAATAAATTTTGCAGAGAATAATAGGAAAATTGTAATAAATAGAAAAAAAATAAAAGCGATTCTATTGAATGAAATATTTACATTTGATAGGTTTTTTTTAAAATTAAATTCTCCAGAATATTCTTCTAAAATAATTCCCTTTTTTTTAATCTTCATTTTTTGCTAAAATTAAACTTCTCAATTTTATATCCATCTTGATCAATATAAATTTTTCCTATTTTTTCTATATCTAATGTTTTTAATTCTCCATCAAAATAAAGTTTTTGATATTCAATTAATTTATTAGGCGACGTAAGGTAATCATACTCTAATTTAAGCAAATTATATTTTTCTTTTAATAAACCTAAATTTTCCTTTGAAAAATAAATTTTTTCTTCAAGTTTTTTAGTTGAACTTTTAATTAAAGTTGTAGATAGAATTAATAAAATAATAAAAAATGAAAGAAATAAATTTTTCATAAATTTTTATCCAAATTCTCGATGTTTAAATAAAATTTAAATTTATCAAAAAAACTATTAAAATTATCAGTTTCACTTATTTTTATACCATATCTTAATTTTGCGCTCCGCGAGGAAGGATTAATTCTTATTTCCTCAATACTTGGGTATATTGGTTTTTTGTTAAAAAGCTTAAATAGTTTTCTTTCTTTTTTTTCAGGATAATATCTTGATGTATTGCTATTCTCAGAATAGTGTTTGAAGAAATATTTTACAATCTTATCTTCGATTGAATGAAAAGTTATAACAGCTAAAAGTCCACCTACAGGCAATACATTAAAGCTATTTGTCAATCCATAAATAAGCTCACTAATTTCTTTATTTACAAAAATTCTTATACCTTGAAATGTTTTGGTTGCAGGATTAATTTTTTTTTTTTTTGGATTTGCCTTATGGATTATCGAAACTAAATCTTTTGTATCTAAGTTTTTTTTTTTTCTATGACTTAAAATTAATTTAGATATTATTTTACTTTTTTTCTCTTCTCCAAAAAATTTGATTATTTTATTAATATCTTCAAAGTTCATGCGATTTATAACATCGTGGGCTGAGAAAGTATTTTGTCCCATTTGCATATTTAATTTTGAATTACTTTTAAAAGAAATACCTTTTTTTTTATCATTTAATTGTAAAGTAGATAAACCAAGGTCAAAAATTATGCCTCTTACGTCATTAAAATTATATTTAACTTTGTTAATTTTACTGAATTTTGTATTATTAAAACAAAATCTATCTCCATATTTTTTTTCTAAAGCTTTTGCAAATTTATAAACATTTTTGTCTCTATCAAGTGCAACTACCTTATTTTTTTTTGATTTGAGAATTTCTTTAGAGTAACCTCCTTGTCCAAAAGTACAGTCTATAAATGTGCCACCATAAAGAGGGGAAATTATGCTTTTTAACTCATTTAAAAGCACCGGAAAATGTTTCTTTTCCGATTTCATGGTGGCTTTCATTTATTTTATTGAAGCGCATTAATTTTTTTGTCTTCTCAAAAATGCAGGTATTTCTAAATCATCTTCATCTTCATTTTTTTCTTCAGATTTATCAAAAGATGTGAATTGTTCTTCAGAAGTTACCGATGAATCAGAATTAAATAAATCAGGAGTTGATTGTTCTATTTCTTCGATGCCGAAATTTTCTAAGCCATTCTTATCCTCATCTTTATTTAAAGCAAAATCAGTATCTTTAGATGAAATTTCATCTTCAAAGGTATCTTTTGTATCTTCCTCTGATGAAACTGAGTTTATTAAATTTTGTGTCTCATTATTCAAAATTTCTTCATTTACTATTTTTTCATCTAAATGCTTATCTATCTCATTATCAAGTTTTAATGCTGTTGCTCCTTCAGTTATGTGACTTTGATTATTTTGAACGAGATTATTATTGTTTATGTCAATATTTGAAAAATCAGAGTATCCAGGATTTCTGTTATGTATTCTGTGAACCATATTTATAACTGACTTAGCCTCAGGTTGTTGACCATCTAAAGCAGTTGCAACTATGGAAACTCTCATTTTACCATCTAGTTGAGTGTCAGTAATAGCACCTATTATTAATTCTGCTTCATTGTCAACTTCAGCTCTTACTTTATTTACAGCTTCATCTACTTCAAATAGTTTTAAATCTTTACCTCCTGTAATATTGACAAGTAAACCTTTGGCTCCTTTTAGGGTATAATCGTCAATTAATGGGTTGCTAATTGCCATCTCTGCAGCTTTGGTCGCTCTTCCTTCACCTTCTGCTTCGCCTGTTCCCATCATAGCTTTGCCCATTGAACTCATAACAGTTTCAACATCTGCAAAATCTAGATTTATCAAGCCAGGTCGTACCATCAAATCAGTTATACTTTGCACTCCATGCAAAAGTACATCATTCGATAACTCGAATGACTCTTCAAAAGTTGTTTGCTCGCTAGCTATTTTGAATAAATTTTGATTTGGAACTACAATAATTGTATCTACGTGCTTTCTTAATTCTTCTAGTCCTGACTGTGCTCTTTTCATTCTAGAGGGACCTTCATATAAAAAGGGTAGTGTCACGACCCCAACAGTGAGGATATTTAATTCTTTTGCTGCTCTCGCAATTACATGAGCTGACCCTGTGCCTGTACCACCGCCCATGCCAGCGGTTATAAAAACCATGTTGGCACCTTGCAAAATATTAATTATTTCATTTAATGACTCATCAGCAGCAGCTTGCCCAATATCTAACTTTGCTCCAGCCCCTAGGCCTTTTGTAAGATTTAAACCAATCTGAATTTTAGCATTTGCTTTACTAAGTTTTAGATCTTGTGCATCAGTATTAACAGCAATGAATTCTACTCCTTGCAAACCATTTTCTATCATTCCATTTATTGCATTACCGCCGGCTCCTCCAACTCCAAGAACTAATATTCTTGGCTTCAACTCTTTTATTTCTGGTGTTTTAAAGTTAATTGTCATATATCCCCCTAATTGTTAAGTTTACTCTCCCATTTAAGGATTGCTCTATTTACATTAGATTTTTTTTTTGCATTTGCCTTAAATTTTTCAAATATTGTTGGTTCCCAAATTTGAAATGATTTCCCTTGACCAACAAAAAGCATATTTTTTTTAATTTTTGCATGTTTGATTAATTTTGATGATAATAAAACTCTTCCTTCACTATCGAATTGTAAGTTTATACTTTCTGCCAAAATTGATGTAGAAAAATAATCTTTTTTTTCATCAAATGGGTTCAAACTATCTATAGCGTTTGTAATTTTTTCAATTCTATCTTGAGACCAAGCTTCTATGCAGTGATGATTAAAAGATGGGTAACAAATAATTCCATTGTATCCCATATTCGACAAATAAGATCTAAAGGAAGCTGGCACAGAAACTCTCCCTTTTTTGTCTAGTTTGTTTTCGTAGGTTGATATAAACATCTTTCATAAATTCCCAAAATGGGTTTTTATGGGATATTATGGGTTTTATAGGTTAGCGTCAATAGTTATATTTTACGCTTATTTTCCTTTATTTTATAAATATTTTAATTTAGAAGCCAGATAGAATGTAAGCCGGGTTCTGTCATTTAAACCTATCATTTATCTAGGCCTTAAATCACTTTAAGGCTCAAGCAACTAACCCTGATGACTAGCCAAAGACTGCTTTTAGATAATACTCTCAATGTCATCTCTACTCAATCTTGCTCTCGATGGGGTTTTCCATGCGCTGACTGTTACCATTCAGCCGGTGTGCTCTTACCACACCTTTTCACCCTTGC
>CESN01022311.1_pt1 | contig 31699 bp, 30 predicted proteins | sample 531181 | NCBI WGS metagenome assembly CESN01 (sample SAMEA2621990, study PRJEB7988) | marine metagenome | isolation source: saline water (ENVO:00002010), including
GTCAAAGACGCGGGGTTAGGGGATGATAAAGTAAGTAATACAGAAACAGGTATGATTATGGGCTCTGGTGGTCCCTCAATTGAAAATGTAATTTTGGCTGCAGATAAGACTAGAGAAAAAAATCCAAAAAAAATGGGACCATTTATAGTTCCAAGAACAATGGCAAGCACTGCTTCTGCTACTTTAGCGACGCCATTCAAAATTAAAGGTACAAATTATACAATTAGCTCTGCGTGTGCCACTAGTGGTCACTGTATCGGCAATGCGATGGAGCTCATACAACTTGGAAAACAAAAAATTATATTCGCTGGTGGTAGTGATGAAGTACATTTTGCTATGACGGCAATGTTTGATGCTATGACTGCACTTTCATCAAAGTATAATGATAAACCTACAACGGCTTCAAGACCTTATGATAAAAGTCGTGATGGATTTGTTATTTCTGGTGGTGGTGGTGTTTTAGTGCTAGAAGAATATGAACATGCCAAATCTAGAGGTGCAAAAATATATTCTGAAATAACAGGCTATGGAGCCACATCAGATGGATATGATATGGTTGCACCATCAGGTGAAGGTGCTATGCGATGTATGCAGATGGCTTTAAAAACATCAAACAAAAAAATAGACTATTTAAACACCCATGGTACTTCAACACCTGTAGGTGACATAACAGAATTAAAAGCTGTGGGAGAAGTATTTAAAGATGAAGTACCAAAAATTAGTTCGACCAAATCTTTATCAGGACATTCTCTTGGAGCAACATCAGTTCATGAAGCAATTTATAGCTTAATAATGATGAAAAATAACTTTATATCAGCATCAATAAATATTGCTGAAATTGACGAGGAAGCAAAGAAATTTCCAATAGTTCAAAAAGTTGAAAAAGGTGTCGAGCTTAATGCGATAATGTCCAATAGTTTCGGTTTTGGTGGAACAAACGCAACCTTAGTTTTTGAAAAAATTTAAAAATGCTTTTAAAAGGAAAAAAAGGTTTAGTCATGGGTGTTGCCAATGAAAGATCCATCGCATGGGGTATTTCAAAAAAAATAGTGGAGCATGGTGCAGAACTAGCATTTACGTACGTAGGAGATGCATTAAAAAAAAGAGTAATACCATTGGCAGAAACTTTAGGATCTAAATTCACGTTAAATTGTAATGTCGAAAATAAAGAACAGATCATTAATACTTTTCAAGAAATAAAAAAAAAGTGGAACGGATTAGATTTTGTTGTTCATGCTGTAGCCTTCTCAGATAAATCTGAATTAAGTGGAGAATATTTAAATACCACTAGAGATAACTTTTTAAGAAGTATGTTAATTTCCTGTTTTTCTTTCACAGAAGTGGCTCAAGAAGCCTCAAAACTAATGAATAATGGTGGCAGCATGATTACTTTAACTTACGAGTCGACAAAAACGATACCTAACTATAATGTCATGGGTGTTTGTAAGTCAGCACTTGAAACGAGTACCAAATATTTAGCGAGAGATCTTGGAAAAAAAGGTATTAGGGTCAATGCGATAAGTGCAGGTCCAATTAAAACACTGGCTGCATCCGCTATTGGAGATGCCAAATTTTTATATAAGTGGAACGAAGACCATTCCTTTTTAAAACGTAATGTTAATATTAATGACGTCGGTAATTCAGCTTTGTATCTTCTGAGCGATCTTGCGAGTGGCGTTACAGGTGAGATTCATTATGTTGACGCGGGCTACAATAAAGTTGGTATGCCTGATCCTAAAAACATTTCATAAGTTGTGAAATTACAAAAAAATTAGCAACAAAATATTATTATTTCTGGTTACAACTTAACCTATACTTATTTTAGAGCTTCTTTGATAGAAAGTTTCACTTTTCCTCTATCAAATCCGATGACCTTTACGCTTACCTCATCACCTTCTTTCACAACATCCGATACTTTTTCAACTCTCTTGACAGCTAGTTGCGATATATGAACTAATCCATCTTGTTTACCTAAAAAATTAACAAATGCTCCAAAGTCCATAATCTTTACAACTTTACCAGGATAAATTTTTCCAACTTCAGGTTTTGCCGTAATATCTTTTACCATTTGCATAGCTTTATTTCTAGACTCCTCATCTGGAGCAGAAACCGTTACTGTTCCCTCATCATCAATATCAACCTTTGCACCAGATAGCTCTACGATTTCTCTAATTGTAGCACCACCCTTTCCAATAACTGCAGCGATATCTTTTTTATCAACTTTAACCTTTTCCATTTTTGGTGTGTACTGAGATAACTCCACATTAGATTTGCTAATTGTTTTATTCATTTCATTAAGAATATCAATTCGTCCCTGCTTTGCTTGACTTAAGGCTTTTTCCATAATTTCAAATGTTATTCCTGTAATCTTAATATCCATTTGAAGAGATGTAATTCCATCTTTTGAACCCGCAACTTTAAAATCCATATCTCCCAAATGATCTTCATCACCTAAGATATCACTTAGAACTGAAAAATCATTTCCTTCTTTAATTAAACCCATTGCAATTCCTGCAATAGGTTGTTTAATGGGAACGCCTGCATGCATTAATGACATTGAAGTCCCGCAAACAGTTGCCATTGAAGATGATCCGTTTGATTCAGTAATTTCAGAAACAATTCTAATTGTATATGGAAACTCTTCTTGTTTTGGTAAAGCTGCGTTAACTGCTCTCCATGCTAATTTACCATGCCCAATTTCACGTCTACCAGTGCCAATGCGCCCAACTTCTCCAACAGAAAATGGAGGAAAATTATAATGTAACATAAATCTAGATCTTTGCATGCCTTCAAGACTTTCTGTTCTTTGTTCGTCATCGGTCGTTGCTAATGTAGTTGCTACAATTGCTTGAGTTTCGCCTCTAGTAAATAATGATGAACCGTGAACTCTAGGTAAAATTCCAACTTCACACTGAATGGGACGCACTTGATCTAATTTACGACCATCAATTCTTATCTTATTTTTTAAAATTTTTGTTCTTACGATTTCTTTCTCTAAATTTTTGAACTGATCCATGAGTTCAACTTTAGTATAAGTCTCATTGCCTTCAAAATTAGATTGAATTATTTCCCTAGCCTCATTTATTAAATTACCTCTAATCTTTTTATCTTTTTCTGAAAAAGCTTCCTCTAACTTAATTTTAGCTAGATCTGAAATTTTCATTTTTAAATCTGTATAATCTTTTTCTTCAATAATAATTTGTTCTTTATTCACCTCTTTTTTAAATTCCTCGATCATTTTTATAATTGGATTAAAACCCTCATGCCCAAATTTCACCGCAGCTAACATCTGCTCTTCTGACAAACCTGAAGTCTCTGACTCAACCATCAAAACTGCGTCTTTTGTGCCTGCTACTACTAATTCTAAGGAAGAATTCTGAAGCATTTCTTTTGTTGGGTTCAGAACAAGTTCGTTATTGATATAACCAACCTTTGCAGCTGCTACAGGACCCAAGAAGGGTAAGCCAGATATGCTTAATGCTGCTGAACAAGCAATTAATGATAGTATTTCAGGATCATTTTTTTTATCGTAAGAAATTACTGTAGCTAATACCTGAGTTTCATTTCTGAATGAATTCGGAAATAATGGTCTAATTGGTCTATCTATTAATCTTGAAATCAATGTTTCTGCCTCTGTTGGTCGCGCTTCTCTTTTAAAATACCCACCTGGAATTTTACCAGCTGCGTAATATTTTTCTTGATAGTTTACTGTCAAAGGAAAAAAATCAGTTTCAGGGTTTGATTTTTTTGCAGCAACAGCAGTTGCTAAAATTACAGTGTCACCTGATTTTAATATAACTGCGCCGTCAGCCTGACGAGCAATTTTTCCAGTTTCTATAGATAATTTATTTCCACACCAGTCAATTTCTTTTTTTACAATGTTAAACATGAATTAGCTCCAACTATTTTCTTAGTCCAAGCTGCTCAATAACTTTTTTATATAATGTTGGTTCTTTTTTATTTAAGTAATCTAAAAGCTTTTTTCTTCTAATTATCATTTTACTTAATCCAATATTTGAGTGCTTGTCCTTTTTATTATTTTTAAAATGTTTTGTTAAATATTTAATTCTTTCAGTCAAAATACCTATCTGTACCTCAGAAGACCCAACATCTTTATCAGATTTTTGAAGCATCTTAATTATTTTGCTTTTATTAAAATTATTTTTGCTCATTGGTATTTAAAATTCTCTTTGGATAAAAAACTCCATTTTTCATAGATCCTAGTGCTACAACACTTTGATGATAGTCAGCTATAATATCCTTATATTCTAAAGATCCTAACTCTTCTAACATGCTTACTGACATTCCGTTTTTAATAAGCTTCAATTTTTTATAATTAATTTTAATTGTTGGTATATGATATAAAACAGACTTAATATCAAGTAAGTATTTTTGCAAATCTTCTTTTTTTTTTGTATTTATTAAGCTTTTTAAAGAATATGAATTTTTTTTTCTAAAAATACCATCGCGTATCCTGATAATTTTAGTACAATAACAATAAGTTTTCAGGCCAATTCCCAGTTCATTTGCTAAACTCCTGATGTAAGTTCCACTTTCACATGTAACAAAGAAGGTTGTATTTTTGCCATTAAAATTATGTTTTAAAATTTTGATACCGTAGACTCTCTTGTATATTTTTTTTAATTTAAATTTAATATTTTTTCTTGCTAAATTATAAGCCCTTTCACCATTAATTTTTTTTGCAGAAAAGCTTGGTGGTATTTGAGAAATATTTCCAATAAAATCGTTTTTTATGTTGCTTATTTCCTCAATATTTGGAACTTTATCAGAACTATTAATTATTTTACCCTCTTTGTCGAAAGTATTTGTTTGCGCACCCCATTTAACTTCAAAAAGATAAGTCTTACGTGAGTGATTTAATAATTTTACAGTTTTTGTTGCCTCATTAATTGCCACTGGCAAAATACCCTCTGCCATTGGATCTAGCGTTCCAATATGTCCAATTTTATTTATATCAAATTTTTTTTTTAATAATTTTAAACAATTAAATGAGCTGTAACCATAAGGTTTATATAAATTTAACCATCCATGTTTCATTTTTTTTTATCTTTCAACAATAAATTTTCTATTTTTTCAGCATAATCAAAAGATTGATCAATTATAAAACTTAAGTTAGGCATAAATTTAGCTGTCCATTCTTTTGATGCAATTTTTTTAATTAATAAAGAATTATTATTAAGAATTTCTAAAAAAGTATTTATATCTTTACCAGCTAATGACATAAAAAATACTTTTGCATATTTAAAATCTGATGATATCCTAACTTCAGTTATAGTTATAAATTTAGTATTAATAGTTGGCAAAACGATATTTTGCTGAATAAAAATCCTCGCTAAAATTTTTTTTAAATTTTCACTAGCTTTTAATTGTCTTTGTGAAAAAGGCAGTAATTTTTCGTTCATAGTTACTCCTTTTCAATTGTAATTGTTCTAAAAACTTCAACTGTATCCCCTTTTTTATAATCTAAAAAATCCTTTATAGTCAATCCGCATTCTGAACCTGATTTTACTTCTTTAACCTCATTTTTTTCTCTAAATAAACTACCAATTTTCCCAGTATAAATCACTAATCCATCACGTATTAATCTTGCATTTGAATTATTTTTTACCTCACCTTGAATTACTTTTACTCCTGCAACTTTTCCAGCCTTTGAAACATTAAAAATTTCTAATACTTCGCATTGACCAACACTTTGTTCTTTAGTTTCAGGCTCTAAAGTTCCTTTTATTGATTTTTCAATAAAATCAATTGCTTCATAAATTATATTAAAATAATTAATTTCAATTTTATAATTATTCGATAGTTCTTTTGCCTCTTTATTTGGTCTAACATTAAAACCTAATATTTTAGCGTTCGAAGCTTTTGCCAAAGTAACATCAGTCTCTGTAACTGGACCAACTGCAGATAAAATAATTTTTGGTACAACGTTTTCTATATTGATTTTTAATAAAGCTGCATTCATAGCTTCTAACGAGCCATGAACATCTGCTTTTAAGACTATATTTAATGTCTCTTTTTTATTCACCTCTTTAAAAATATCATCAGTTTCGCTGGAGGCTTTTAAATTTTTTTTCTTATGATCGCTTATTCTAAATTTAGATATCTCAAATATTTTTTCCTCATTATTTAAAACTAAAAAATCATCACCAGCTTTTGTTACATTCTCAAAACCTATAACTTCTACAGGTGTTGAGGGTTCTGCATAATTTATTTGCGTACTATTATGATCAAACATTGCTCTAACTTTACCTTTTACCGTACCACTTATAAAAGTATCTCCTTTATTTAAAACTCCACTTGTCACTAAAACAGTTGATACGGGTCCTTTACCTTTGTCTAATCTTGACTCAATTATAATTCCTTTCGCTAAGCTCTTTTTATTTGTTTTTAAATCTAACATTTCGGATTGCAGCAAAATAGTTTCTTTAAGTTTCTCTAAATTTGTTTTTTTTGTCGCAGAAATTTCTATACATAAAATATCACCACCCATTTCCTCAACAATAAGTTCGTGTTCTAAAAGCTGATTTTTTACTTGTTTTGTGTCAACACCTGGTAAATCACATTTATTTATAGCTACTATTATAGGCACACCAGCAGCCTTAGAATGTTGAATAGCTTCAATTGTTTGAGGTTTGATACCATCATTTGCTGCAACTACTAAAATGACAATATCTGTAATTTTTGATCCTCTTGCACGCATCTCAGTAAATGCTGCATGACCCGGAGTATCAATAAATGTAATTAAATGTTTTTCTTTAACTTTTACTTGATAGGCACCAATATGTTGAGTGATACCACCATGCTCAGTAGACACTACATTTGCTTGTCTAAGAGCGTCTAATAATGAAGTTTTTCCGTGATCAACATGACCCATAACCGTTACAACTGGTGGTCTAGGATCACTTCCGGTTTCTGATTTTTGAAAATTAACAATCTCCTTTATTCGATCCTCTTTAACATCGACCCTGATAGATTTATGCCCGAATTCTCCTACAATAAATTCTGCTGTATCGGTGTCTATACTGTGATTTACCGTGACTTTTACATTTTTTTCTAATAAAAATTTTATGATTGAGCTTGATTTTTCTGCCATTCTGTTGGCAAGCTCTTGTATAGTTATTACAGAGGGTATATTTACTTCACGAATGATTTTATGCGTGTCATCATTATAATCAATTTTTTTAACTTGTTTTTCCCTTGCTCTTTTTACTGAAGCATAACTTCTTTGACGTTCTGTTTCATCACCGTCTGATAGAGCTCTGCTTAAAGTAAGTTTGTAATCTCTCCTTTTACCCTCTGATTTTTTTTCTGGTTTTTTTTTACCTTTGTATAACTCTTCCTGAATTTTCTTTTTTGCCCATTCTTTTACATTTTTTTTGTTTTCTTCTGTTTGTAAAATTGGTTTTTTTGTTAAAGCCTTCTGAAAAGTTTTCTTTCCTAAATTTTTCTTAAACTGATTAGTATTAAAACTTATATTTTTTTTTTCTACAAAAACTTTTCCCTGGTTTTTTGCTGCTTTATTATTATTGTATTTACGAGGAGTTCCTTTGAAATTTTTTAAAGTTAGTTTTTTTTTCTTTTCTTTGCTCATTTTTATCCTCGATATTCATTGTTAAAAATTAAATATTTTTTTTCTAGCACGCATAATTAAATCCTCTGCATCTTTCCTTGGAATCTCAAACTCTTCAAGGATTCCATCAAACTTTTCTCTTTTTCCCTTAATTTCATCGTATCCGCCAATAATTTCATCTGTTGATAATTCTGCAAAATCTTTTAAAGTTTTAATATTTTCTTCACCCAAAGTAAGAAGCATACCTAATGTTAATCCTTTATGATTTGCCAAATCTTCATCAATTCCAAGTTCCTGAACTTTAGTCGCAATCTCTCTTTCTTCTTCCTCTAAGAATTCTTTTGCTCTTTCTTGTAATTCTTTTGCTGTTTCTTCATCGAAACCGTCTATTTTTAAAAAGTCATTTATATTTGCGTTATGAATATCTCTAATTGTATTAAATCCTTCAGATACTAAAAGTTGTGCCATTGTTGTGTCTATTTCTAATCCTTTTATTAATCTTGAAGAATTTTCCTTAAACTCGTTTTGTCTTTTTTCAGACTCCTCTTTATCCGTTAGAATATCAATTTCATGATCAAGTAATTTTGATGCTAATCTAACATTCTGTCCTCTTCTACCAATTGCCTTGCTAAGATTGTTTTCATCAATAACAACCTCCGCTTTTCTATTTTCTTGATCTAATAGAACTTTCATTACTTCAGCCGGTGCTAATGCACTTATAACCAATGAGCCTATGTCATCTGTCCAGTTAATAATATCAATTTTTTCACCCTGCAATTCGTTAACAACAGTTTGAACTCTACTACCGCGCATACCAACACATGCTCCAACAGGATCAATTGAGCTATCCTTCGACTGAACACAAATTTTAGCACGACTACCTGGATCTCTAGCAACTGACTTTATTGATATTGTACCTTCATAAATTTCTGGGACTTCCTGATAGAACAATTTTGCTAAAAATTGAGGATGCGCTCGTGACAAAAATATTTGCGGTCCTTTATTTTCTCTTCTGACATCATAACAATATGCTTTTACTCTATCTCCATTCTTAAGATTCTCACGTGGTATAAGTTCTTCTCTCCTTATAATTGCTTCAGATTTTTGCAAGTCAACTATTACATTTCCAAATTCTGATCTTTTGACTATTCCACTTAATATCTCACCCACTTTATCTTTAAATTCATTAAACTGTCTATCTCTCTCTGCATCTCTAATTTGTACAGAAATAACTTGCTTTGCTGTTTGTGCAGCTATTCGTCCAAAATCAACTGGGGGCAATTCTTCCTTAATCTCATCACCCAATTGAATATCAGGATTTTTTTGTTTTGCTTCTACTAAACTTATCTCAGAATGATTTTCTATTACTTTCTCAACCACCTTGAGTTTTCTGCCTAATTCTATTACGCCTGTTTCTCTATCTATCATCACATATATATCATTTTCTGAACCGTATCTTGTTCTTGCTGCTTTCTCTATAGCTGTCTCCATTGATGATAATACTAAATCTTTATCAATTGATTTCTCTACAGCTACTGCATCAGCTATTCTTATTAGTTCTGTGCTATCAATTCTATTATTCAGCATATTTAAATATAAAAAAAAATGGGCTTAAGCCCATCTTTAAATAAATACAATTTATATTTTAAATAAACGATAATTTAAACTTTATCAATCTTTAAAAAATTAACATTATTCTTCAGTTTTAACGCCTTAAAATGATATTTAGTTATAATTGTAGATGTTTTCTTATAGTTTTTGGAGGTTATTTTAATATCATTTTTTAATAAATTTACATAATTACACACTGCTTCAAAATAATCTACATTATCTGATGCAAAAAACACTGATCCATTTGGCTTACAGTGCGATATGAGATCTTTTAAAAAATCATAATCTACAAGTCTTCTTTTCTTATGTTTTTTTTTAGGCCATGGATCTGGAAAATAAATATAGCATCGATTAAAATAATAGTTTTTAAACTTATTTCTAAATTTTTGAAAAACAAATGGAAATAGATAAATATTTTTAATGTTTTTATCTAAACAGTGGGAAGCAATGTTTGCTGCACCATTTTTAAAAGGTTCTATTGCAATTAGCTTACTCATAACATTTTTTTTTGATAAATAAAATATGTTTTCTCCTGTGCCAGCTCCAATATCTATAATAATTTTTTTTTTTTTTAAGAAGAAAACTTTATCAAAAACTTGTTTTTTTAAAAATTTTTTAAGACTTTTTTTTTTTCAAGGGATAATTTTCTAGATTGAACACGACCGTAAAAATACCTTTTTTTATTCATTAAACTTTTTCAAACAAATTTAAAATATCAGTACTTTCCCATGTAAAACTGCCGTCCCTACCAGGCTCTCTTCCAAAATGACCGTATGCAGCAGTTGGTTTATAAATAGGATTGTTAAGTTTTAGTAACTCTCTAATACCTTTTGGACTTAAATTGATTTCTTTTCTAATTAAATTTTCAACTTTTTCTACTTGTTTTTGATCGCCATTGAATAGATCAATATAAATTGATAGTGGTTGTGTTACACCAATTGCATAAGATAATTGAATAACACATTTATCACTAACACCTGCGGCCACAATATTTTTAGCCAAGTACCGAGCAATATACGCTGCAGATCTATCAACTTTTGTTGGATCTTTTCCAGAAAAAGCTCCTCCACCATGAAGAGCAGCTCCACCATAGGTATCTACTATAATTTTTCTTCCTGTTAATCCAGTATCACCATCAGGCCCACCTATTACAAAACGTCCAGTTGGATTTACATAAAATTTTTCCTCTGGACAAACCCAATTTTCTGGCAATACTTTTTTAACATAAGGTCTTACAATTTCCTTAACATCTTTTTGTGACAATGTTTCATCGTGTTGTGTTGAAATTACTACTGATGATATACCAGACGGTTTTCCATTTTCGTAGATAACTGATATTTGACTTTTTGAGTCAGGTCCTAATCCATTTTCTTTTCCAGATTTTCTTGCAATTGCTAATTCTTCTAAAATTTTATGAGCGTAAAGAATTGGTGCTGGCATTAATTCTTTTGTTTCGTTGCAAGCATAACCAAACATAATACCTTGATCACCTGCGCCTTCATCTTTTTCTCCACTAGAATCAACTCCTTGCGCAATATCAGTGGATTGCGAGTGTAGATAATTATAAAATTCTAAATTATTGTAATGAAATCCATCCTGTTCGTACCCAATTTCTTTTATTGTGTTTCTAACTTCTTGTTCAATTTCATCTGATTTTATTTCAGGTCCTCGAATCTCCCCAGACAAAATAACTTTATTAGTAGTTGTTAAAGTTTCGCAAGCTACACGACTTTCGTTAAACTTAGTTAAATATAGATCAACAATAGTATCAGAAACTTTATCACAAACTTTATCTGGATGACCTTCTGATACAGACTCAGACGTAAATGTAAAATTTTTCATAAACTTAGAATTTAACGCAATTATAAATAATCTGCGTAATTGTCAAACCTAATTAATCAATATCATTTATTTTAAAAACCCTTACTTTTTTAATCTTTCTAGGATCGGCATCAATTATTTCAAATTGGTAATGCTTATCGTCCTTTATAACCTCTCCAGCAAAAGGAACTCTATTAATTTTTGAGAAAATATAACCTCCAAGACTATCTACATTTTTGTGTGAGATATTTAATTTCGTTTCTTGATTAAAATCTTTTAACAGCATGTCGGCTTTTGCTTCATAAATGTTTTTGTCAATAATTTTAAAATTAAAATCATCATCTTTATCATGCTCATCTTCTATTTCTCCAACAATCTCTTCTATAACGTCTTCTATAGTCACTAATCCATCTGTACCACCATGTTCATCAATAACTAAAGCCATGTGTAATTTAGTTGCCTGCATTTTAAGCAAAAGATTCATAACTGGCATAGTTGGGGGCACGAAAAGAACATTTTTTATAATTTGTTTTATATTAAAATCTAAATTTTCTATTTTTGAAAAACCTATAATGTCTTTTATATGAACCATGCCAAGTATATCATCAAGATCTTTTCTATAAACTGGCATTCTTGAGTGAGATTGTTTTTGTATTGTAGTTATAATTTTTTCAAACGAACAATCTTGAGAAATTGCTACAATTGATGCTCTAGGTATCATTACATCATTTGCCTTTAATTTGTTAATACTTAAGAGGTTTTTTAATATTGTTTTTTCTTTTATGCTTAAATCAATAATCTGTTTTTCATTATTGGATTTTTCGTCGATTACATCCTTTATACTCTCTCTTAAGCTCTGATTATTATATAAAAAATTTACCTTTTTTAATATCTTTGAAACAATACTTATATTTTCTTTCTTATTCATATAGATTGTAAAATCTTATTTTGCATTTTTTCCATTTTATTAAAATTTTTTGTACTATCATGATCATAGCCTATTAAATGAAGATATCCATGAATAAGAATTTTTTTAAAAACTGCCTCAAACTTCTTATTTTGCTTTTTTATGTAGTTATATGATATTGCAAGATCACCTAAATAAATTTTTTTATTTTTTATTTTTTTTTTAAAGAATGATGGCTTTTCATAAGGAAATGATAAAATATCTGTATCTTTTTTTTTTCCTCTAAATTTTTGATTTAAAAATCTCATTTTATCTGAGTTTGTCAAAAGAATTGTGATTTCAACATTTTTATTAATTAATTTCTTATTTTTTTGAATACTTTTATTTATAATTTTTCTTATCTTATATTTAATACCTGGAAACCTATTACACCAAATTTTTGAATCACAACTAATATTCATTTTATTCATTATTGATTTTTATTATATGCGTCAATAATTTTCGATACAAGAGGATGTCGTTGAACATCTGAACTATTAAATCTAACTATTCCAATTTCTTTAATATCATCTAAAATATTAATTGATTTTAATAATCCTGAAGATTTCGAACCTGGTAAATCTATCTGACTTGGGTCTCCGTTTACAACCATGGTTGTATTTTTTCCCAATCTAGTTAAAAACATTTTTATTTGAGTGTCGGTAGCATTTTGAGCTTCGTCTAAAATAACAAATGAATCTTTCAACGTACGCCCTCTCATAAAAGCCAATGGAGCAATCTCTACAGTACCATCTTCAATTTTTTTTTGCATTTTTTCATATCCCACGAGTTCATACAAGGAATCATATAATGGTATTAGATAAGGATCTATTTTATCTTTTAAATCTCCTGGTAAAAAGCCAAGATTTTCGCCAGCCTCTACAGCTGGTCTAGACAATATTATTTTTTTAACTTCTCCATTAATAAGTTTGCTCACTGCAACTGCAACTGCTAAGTAAGTTTTGCCAGTTCCCGCTGGACCCAAAGAGAAAATTATATTATTATTTACTAAATTTTCGATATATTTTTTTTGCTTATTTGTCCTTGCCATAATATTTTTTTTAGGAGTTTTAATAAGTACATCTTTTTCATTTTTATTATCAATTCTTATAGTTTCAAAATTGAAAATCGACCTAATATCCTCCTCTTCTAATTCTTTATTTAAGGATTTTTGTAGCATCTGATTAATTGTGCTTATCACCAATCTGCTCTTTGAGTTTGATCCCTTTATTGTAATCAAGTTCCCTCTTAAATTTATTATGGTTCCAGAAAGATTTTCCAATATTTTTAAAAAATTATCTTGTATGCCAATAATGCGATTTAAGGCATGATTATCATTAACATATAAGCTAATTGATAAACTGTCATTTTCAATGATTTTAAATAGGTTTGTTGTCAAATATGTTACGCTATCTTACCAAATAAATTATTTCTATTAGCATTTTCTATAAAAATTTTCTTAATTTCTCCAGCTTTAATTGATTTATTTTTGATAAATACGGGAACCATATATTGATTTCTGCCAAAAAACTGTTCATCATTTTGTGTCTTATTTTCAAACAGAACTATATTTTCATTATTTATCATAGATTGATTAAAATCAATTTGTTGCTTAAATAATAATCCCTGCAACTGTTGTAATCTTTTTTCTGTTACGATTTTAGGAATTGTTTTGTACTCTGTTGCTGGCGTTCCAGGTCTCTGACTATATATAAAAGAATAAGACATTGTAAAATTTACCTCATTTATTAAATTAATTGTATCTAAATGATCTTTTTCAGTTTCACCAGGATAACCAACTATAAAATCGCTCGAAAATTGAATGTCGTGTCTATATTTTCTAAAATCATCAATTAATTTCAAATAATCAGATTTGGTATGGTTTCTATTCATTAATTTTAAAATCTTATCTGAACCTGATTGAACTGGTAAATGTAGTTGTGGCATTAGCTTTGGCTCTTCTCCAAATAAGGCTATTAACTCTTTATCAAAATCATTAGGATGAGAAGTTGTAAATCTAATTCGTTCAATAGAATTGATTTTGGCAATTTTTTTAATTAATTTTGCTAATGTTGTACCATTATAATTGTATGAACTTACGTTTTGACCAAGAAGAATGATTTCTTTAGTTCCTTTATCTACTAAGGCAATAATTTCATCTATTACTTTACTATGATCTCTTGAAAACTCTGGTCCTCTTGTATACGGTACAACGCAAAATTTACAAAACTTATCACATCCTTCTTGTATCGTTACAAAACTTGAAATTGATGATTTTTTATTAACTAAGTTTTTCAAAACATCAAATTTTTCATCAACATTTAAATTAGTATCGATAAACTTCATTTTTTTTTGTAAGTATTTTTTTATTAGATTAGGTAATTTATGATAAGCTTGTGGACCAACAACTATGTCTACATAATCACTCTTTTCAAAAACTAATGTTGACTCTGCTTGCGCAACACATCCAGCTAGAATAAAAATTGGCTTTTTTTTATTCTTATAAATTTTTTTTATCTTTCCTATATCAGAATAAACTTTTTGTGTTGCTTTTTGTCTTATATGACAAGTATTAAAAATGAAACAATCAGCTTCATCTATTTTGTCAATTCTCTGAAAAGAAATAGTTTCCATTAACTCAACAATTTTATTAGAGTCATACTCATTCATCTGGCAACCGAAAGTTTTGATATAAAATTTATTTTTGTTCATTTTTTTTTACAATATAATTCTAAACGGTGATCTATTAACTCGTATCCTAATTTTTTTGCGATTTTCTTTTTTAAATCTTCTATTTCGTCATCTATAAATTCTATTATTTCACCAGAGTTTATATCTATCAGATGATCATGATGATTTTTAGTAGACACTTCATATCTAGCTTTACCTGCTTTAAAATCATGTTTTTCAATTATTCCTTGTTCTTCCAATAACTTTACAGTTCTATAAACTGTAGCAACACTAATTCTTTTGTCTATTTTAATTGCTCTATTGTATATTTCATCAACATCAGGATGAAAAGCAACATCAGAAATTGTCTCTTCTAAAAGTCTGACAATAATTTTTCTTTGATCGGTTAGTCTAAGCCCTCTGTCTTGACAAGTTTTTTCTAAGCTTATTGCAAATGGTGAAGTTTTACTCATATTTCAAAATTATATAGTTGAATAAGAAATTGGAACAATTTTTTTTGAAAATTTGTTTAGTAATATAAGGCTTTTTACATCTTCCTTGTCAAAACTAAGGTCAATTTTATATCTGTCTCCCACAATTGAACGTATTTTTGATAATTTGACACTTTTTCTATTATATAAATCTATTAAGATATTTTTATTTTTTAATAAGATTATTGCCTTTTTTTTTTTATATTTCTTTGCAATTAATAACTCAAAATTAGTAAAGCTTAGCAAATTACATTGGTAAATTAATGATATCATTTTCCCGATAACTATTGAATTTCTTATAGAAACTATGTTTCCTGGACCAACGTTTATTATTATTGAGAATGATTTGTCTATTTTAATTTTTTTCTTTTGAATAAATTTGTAGAATAAATCAACTATATTTTCTGTTTTATTATAATTTTTAAAATTTTTAGAAATGATTTTTTTATTAATTAATATGAAAAAAAGATTGTTCTCTAAACTGAAATCAATTAAAATTATTTTATTAAAATTCATTTAAAACTTAGCTTATGCTAAATTTAATTTTTTTGTTGGTAAAAGAATAGATTTATCGAAATCAGTTAAAGAATTCTGTTCAATAATTTTTTGTAAATAAAAAACATACTTTTCTTTAATTTCTGAGTATTTATCTAAATGTCTAGATAACTCTAAACCTGATACATCAGAGCTTTCATTTCTCATTTTAGATCTTTGTTGTCTTAAAGACTCATAAGATTTGTGTGTGTTTAAGTTCTTTTTATATGCTTTAACTGACGCTCGTATTATATCGAATTTTGTAACCTTGAACGTTTTATTTTGATCTCTATCAAGTGGAACTATCCCAGCAGTTGCTGACCATGTTCTTTGCCCAAACAAAGAATTCCCTTCTAAGGCAAATCTCGACGTACCCCATCCACTTTCGTAGGCAGCTTGAGCTATAGCTAATGAAGGAGGTATGATGTCTGCTCTTTCAAGTAACAAATCAAAATCACCATACTTGGCTTTGTAATACTTAAATTTTAATTCTAACCATTTTTTTTCTGCTTTATTAATTTTTTTTAATTTTGATAAGTATTTAATTTTTTTTCTTTCAGATAAAATTTGTTGATTTTCCGACAGCACTAATGGTAAGACAATTTGGATAAAAATCTTTTTTCTATTTTTTATACTTTCTAATTCATTTATTCCTCTTGGTAATTGGGTAAAAAAAACTGGCTTCACTGGTTTACCAGCTCGAATATCTTTTAAATCGTACTTTAACTCATTAAATAAAGCTAAAACACTTCTGGCATGTGGCGTATTAAAACCACGTGTATCTTTTTCTTCAAAAAAACGATCCTTTATATTTTCTTCTGGTTTTTCAATTTGTATTGATGCCATCTCTTTTTGACTATAGGTAGATTTTACTAAGGCAGTATTTTTTTGTATTTGTCCTGGCAATAATACAAAGGCGAAAATTGTAGAGACTAGAGCGCCTGCTTGAAGGAGACTAATATAAGAATCCTTACGTATCTCTTCTTTCGATAATTTTGGCGTCTCATCCTGAGGAATTTTAATATTGTTCCTCAATAAAATTAACTCAATTTGTTTTGATGTTAATTTTCTGCCTTTTCGTTCATAATATAAAAACTCTTCAACTTCGTATTTTTTTGCTGTTAATATTAAATGTTCTAAATAACTGTATTTTCTTTTACTCATTTATATCAAACGCCTCTACTGAAGACACTTCTGGTACATAATGTCTTAACATTCTTTCAACTCCATGTTTTAAAGTAACTGTTGAACTTGGACATCCTGCACAAGCTCCTTTAAGGATTACCTCTGCAACGCCGTTTTTAAAAGATCTTAACCTAATGTCGCCGCCATCCATTGCGACTGCTGGTCTAATTTTTTCACTCAAAACTTCTTCAATTCTCATAGAGACTTCATCTGTAAAGTTACTTTCTTCTTCAAAATTTAAGGCTAAAAAATTTTTATCAATTTTTTTTTTCAAATACTCAATTATATTTTGTGTAATATCTTCCCATGAAATGTCTTTAGATTTTCTTATAGAAATAAAATTATTACCAAAATACACCAGATCTATATTTCCAATATTAAATAAACCTTTAACTAATGAAATTTCAGTTTCTTCATTTTTTTTAAATTCCATTGAACCATTTTTTACTATTTGAAATTCAAAAACAAACTTTTTTGTGTCAGGATTAGGAGTATCAATAATATTAATCATATAGTCTTAGATAATATCTTTACGTAAATTTTTCAATGTTTATACTATAGAATTCAAATCTTTTTCATTCATAGAACCAGGAACTAATACTATAGGAATGGATAAATCTCTCATTTTGCTAGATAATAATGACTTTATTATTGGACCGGGATCCTCACCTTCCGCTGAAGTTGCTAAAACTAAAAATCTTATATCTTTATCTTCTTTTAAAACTTTTATAATTTCTACTGTCCGATTGCCAAGTTTAATTATAATTTCTGTATCAACTGAAAAATTATTTTTAATTTTTTGAGCCCATGACCTGCAAATTTTTTTTGCCTCACTCGTTTCTTCTTGTTCAATTAAATGTTCAACCTTAGACCACTGAGCGTTTATCGCGTTATCAACAACATAAAGCATTGATAAACTTCCCTTGGTGTTTTTAGCTCTTTTCGCAGCGAAATAAATTGCATTTTCAAGCTCTTTAGTATTATCAATAACAACTAAGAATTTCTTTTTCATTGAACAAGACCTATAATTTTTTTTATATCATCAATTGTTTTATCTGCAATTTCAGAAGCTTTACTATTCCCCTTTACCAAAACCTCTAATAACTGTTGCTTATCTTTTTTATAGTAATTGATTTTGTCTGAAATTGGACTTATAACATTAATAAGTATCTCAGTTAATTGTTTTTTAAAATCAGAAAAGCTTTTACCATCGAACTCTTTAAGTATACTTTCCTCTGTAACACATCTTAAGCTTGCAAAAATCTTAATTAAATTTTGAGCCTCTAATCTTTTAGAATGATTACTAAATATATTTTCATTAATTGGCTCATTATCTGTTTTTGCCTTTTTTATTTTTTGAGAAATTTGATCTTTTGTATCAGTTAAATTTATCCTTGATATATCAGACTCGTCAGATTTACTCATTTTCCTTTTCGCATCTCGAAGGCTCATGACTCTAGAAACTGACTTTGGTATAATTGACTCTGGGATTTTAAAAAAATCTTTTTCATAATCATTGTTGAATTTTATAGCTATATCTCTACACAATTCTAAGTGTTGTTTTTGATCATCACCAACAGGTACGTGAGAAGCTTTATAAGCAAGAATATCTGCTGCCATTAGTATTGGGTATGTGTAAAGACCAACACTAGCCTTTTCTTTATTAGATCCAGCTTTCTCTTTAAATTGTGTCATACGATTTAACCATCCAACCCGCGCAATACAATTTAGTATCCAAGATATCTCAGAATGAGCTCTCACGCTTGATTGAACAAAAATTGTATTTTTTTTACTATCTAAACCTGATGCTAAAAAAGTTGCAGCTGTATTAAAAATACTTTCCTTAAGATCTTTTGGATTTACTTTTACAGTTATAGCGTGTAAATCAGCCAGCATATAAAAGCACTCGTAGTTTTTTTGCATAGCTATAAAATTCTTTATAGCACCCAAGTAATTACCCAAATGTAAATTTCCAGTAGGCTGAATACCCGATAAAACTCTTTTATAACTCATTTGTAATTTTTTAACTTAAAATCCTTAATACTAAAAGCTTTAAACAATACACTAAAAATAAAATAAACAAATATTGAGTCGCCAACTATAAATAATAGATAAAAAACTTTGCTAACCCCATCTGTGATAAAATTATCTTTAAAATAAAAAAATTGAAAGTATAGTAAGGAGGCCATAATTAAGGAGCAAACAAGGATTTTTGAAAATCTTTCTAAAAAAATTTTATCAGATAAATGAAATTTGTCTTTTCTTAGGTAATACTTGTAAGTAACAACTGCAAACCAACACGAAATCGTCGTACCTGCTGCAATAGCTAAAAAGCCAAATTTTTTAAAAAAGAAAATACTAATTAGAATATTGCATAAAACAGTAAATACCGAAACCTTAAATGGAAAATTTGTATCTCCACGCGCAAAATAAAAATTCGAATATAATTTTAATAGCGAAAATGCTGGTAGTCCAAATCCAAAAATGATTAAAGCATTTGCTGTATTACGAATACTAATGTTATCGAATGAACCATACCCAAATAAGCAAGAAATTATTTGTTCCGCTCCTACTATAATTCCTACCGCTGCAGGAGCAGACAGAAAAACTGATAATTCTATCGATCTATTTTGAATAAAAAATACCTCTTTTTTATTATTGTTTAAAATAGTTTTGCTTAAAACTGGTAAAACTACTGTTCCTATCGCTATTCCTGAAATCGCAAGAGGCAATTGATAAATTCGATCTGCATAATATAAATATGAAACCGCGCTAGATTGAAATGAAGCGATAATAGTTCCCACTAAAATGTTAATTTGCATTACACCAGAAGAAAAAATGCTAGGTAGTAATTTTTTTAAAAAAATTTTTACTTGTGGTGTAACTTTTACAATTAAATTAATTTTTGGTATAAAATATTCTCTACAACAAATTACTAATATTATTATTTGAAAAAAACCCGCAAAGAACACAGCCAGTGCCATCGTTTGCACAAAAGATTGGTCATATAATTTTGCGTAAAAAATAGATAATATTAGAAATATATTAAGAATTATCGGTGCGCCAGCAGCTATCGCAAACTTTCCATTTGAATTTAATATTGCTGAGAAAAAAGATGATAACGATACAAAAAATAAAAATGGAAAAGTAATACGGCTAAGGTCAATTGCTAATTTAAATTTTTCAGGATCGCTGTAGAAACCAGGTGAAATAATATAAATAAAACCTCCCATAAAAATTTCAGCAACTAAAGTTACAAATAAAAGAATAATTAATAAAAAGTTAAAAACTAAATTCGTGAAATTATTAGAATTATTTTTTAACTTAAGTTTTGTGTAAATTGGTATAAAAGCAGCATTAAATGTACCTTCAGCAAATAGTCTTCTGAAGGTATTTGGCAAACGAAATGCTACAAAAAAAGCATCTGCCATCGCAGAAGTCCCGATAAATATCGCGATTAAGATATCCCTAAAATAACCAAGTATCCTACTCAAAATTGTTAGAGATCCAAAAGAGGTAACTGATTTTAAAATATTCATATAAATTGTTTACACCTTATATCTTCTACATTATTACTCTTTCACGATAATAATACGACAAAACTTTGTATGACTAAAAAAAAAGAAACAATAGAAAAATATACTAATAAAGAAGCACTAGATTTTCATGTACAGGGTAAGCCTGGCAAAATTGAAATAGTATCATCAAAACAACTTTCGACTCAACGTGATTTGTCTCTAGCTTATTCTCCTGGTGTGGCTGTTCCAGTTTTAGAAATTTCAAAAAATCCACAAACCGCATACGACTATACCAGTAAAGGCAACCTTGTTGCAGTTATAAGTAATGGTTCTGCAATTCTTGGTTTAGGAAATCTTGGTGCACTTGCATCTAAGCCAGTCATGGAAGGTAAGTCAGTACTATTTAAAAGATTTGCAGATATTGACTCTATCGATATTGAAGTAGACTCAAATGATCCTCAAGAAATTATAAAAACTATTAAAAATATATCATGCTCATTTGGTGGTATTAATCTTGAGGATATTGGTGCACCTGACTGTTTTATTATCGAACAAAAATTAAAGGATTTAGTTGATATTCCTATTTTTCATGATGATCAGCACGGAACTGCAATAATAACAACTGCAGCATTAATAAATGCATTAGACATATCCGGAAAATCAATAAAAAATGTAAAGATTGTTGTTAATGGAGCTGGCGCCTCTGCAATTGCGTGCACTGAACTTTTTAAAAATTCAGGAGTTCCAAACGACAATATAATTATGTGCGACAGAAAAGGAGTAATATACAAAGGTAGACCAGGAGAATTAAGTCAATGGAAATCAAAACACGCTATTGACACCAAAAATAGAACTATTGAAGAAGCAATAAAAGGCGCCGATGTTATTTTAGGTTTGTCAGCTGCAGGTTCAATCACTCAAGATATGGTTAAGTCTATGGCAAAAAATCCAATAATATTTGCTTGTGCAAATCCAGAGCCAGAAATTAGACCTGAAAAAGTTTTGGAGGTTAGAAATGATGCTATTATTGCTACAGGAAGATCTGATTATCCTAATCAAGTAAATAACTTAATTGGTTTTCCGTATATTTTTAGAGGTGCTCTTGATGTACAAGCAAAAGTAATTAACGAGGAAATGAAGGTGGCTGCAGCTAAGTCTATCGCGAAATTAGCAAGAGAAGATGTTCCAGACGAAGTTGTTGCTGCATATGGAGGAGATCGACCTCATTATGGAAAAAATTATATAATACCTTCAACTTTTGATCCAAGATTAATTACAACAATTCCAACGGCAGTTGCGAAGGCTGCTATGGACACTGGTGTTGCAAAAAAACCAATCATCAATTTCGATATTTATTTTAATGAACTTGAAGCAAGGCTAGATCCTTCTGTCGGTATTATGCAAGGTATTAATTCTAAAATTAAAAAAGTAAAAAAAAGAATAGTTTTTGCTGAAGGTGAGGATGAAGAAAGTTTAAAAGCAGCAATTGCTTTTAAAAACTACGGTTTAGGTGAACCAGTGTTAATTGCGAATAAAGAAAAACTAAATCAATCTTTAAAAAAAATTGGATTAGATGAGAATTTCAACATTGAAATAACTAATTCTGCAGACAAGCAAAAATCTGAGAGATACAAAAAATACTTATATGAAAAGCTTCAAAGAAAAGGAGTTCTTGAGAAAGAATGTGATAAAATGGTTAAATCAGATAGAGTTACTTGGGGTTCTTGCATGGTTGCCTGCGGAGACGCTGATGGTATGGTTGCAGGTAACACCAGGAGGTTTTCAGCTACTGTTGATAAATTATATCAGTCTGTTGGTCCACGCGACAATGAAATTCTTTTTGGGTTGTGTATGTATGTTTCAAAAGGCAGAACTATATTTATAGCAGACACAAATCTAATAGAATATCCTACAAGTGATGAACTTGTTGATATTGCTATATCTAGCGCTAGAATTTCTGAAATGCTTGGATTCGAAGCTAAAGTAGCCTTTTTATCACATTCAACATTTGGGCAACCTGAAACAGACAGAACCAAAAGGGTAAGGCAAGCAGTTAATATGCTAAAGAAAAAAAATGTAAATTTTTTATTTGATGGGGAAATGCAGCCAGATGTAGCACTTAATCCAAAATTTCAATCAGCATATTCTTTCTCTAAAATTGTTGGTAATGCAAATGTTTTAGTTATGCCCTCCATTCATGCAGCTGCCGTTTCTACAAAGATGCTAAAAGAGTTAGGTGGCGGAAAAGTTATTGGCCCCTTATTGATAGGTTTAGCTCAACCTATTGAAGTTGCACCTTTAAGATCTTCGAGTTCTGAAATTTTAAATCTTGCCTCAATCGCCGCATATTCATCAGAAGTTATAAAATATTAATTAGTTATTCTCTGATTGTTAGAAAGATCTTCTTTTAAAAATATACTTGGTATTACTTTATCTACACCTTGAACCATTTGTGCTTCGGATATTACAGTTTTTCTTTCATTTTCATCTCTAGCGATGCCAAAAATATATAATGTTTTATTTATTGTTGTGAAGCTAAAATTATTTGACTTTACATTTTTACTCGAAATTAAAGCTATTTTAAATTGTGATGTAATTAATAAATCTTTGGCTTTGTCTTTAAATGATGACTGGTCATTAACTTTTATTAAGTTTTCTACTGATCTAACACCATCTGTTTCCCAAGCTAATTTAGTCAAATTAATTTTCTCATCAATTGTATCCACATTACCTTTTAGTATAAATCTTCCATCAATAGACTTCGCATTAATTTTAATTAAATATTTTTGCTCAACTTTAGATACTTTATAAATGAATTTTTTCTCTACTACTGAATCATCAACAATTCTGCCAAGTGATCTAGGGTCGTCAGCTATTTCTACGCCAGTTTTAATTATACCTAGAGTTGAGACACCCACCACAGGAACACATGCATTTAAAAACAAAAAAAGTATAAAATAAAAAAAATATCTATTCATTTAATTTTATAATTCTTTGATAAATTGATTTTCGTTTAATTTCCAGTTTATTAGATAGATATTCGCTAATATCTTTTGAACTCATTTTGCCTAATAAAAGCCTTATCTCTTGATCTAAATTTATAGTTTTTTTTTCATCTAAAATATTATTTATAATAAATGTTGTTTCACCTTTATTATTAGCGTTGATATATTTCTTTAAATTTTCCATTTTGTCACGAATATATGTTTCGTAAATTTTAGTCATTTCCCTTGCAATAAGGAAGTTTGAATTAGGAAAAATATTTAAAAAAAATCTTGAATTTTTCTCTAAATCTCTTGCTGGGAAAAAGAATACTAAATTACCCTTAACTATTTTTAATTTGTTTAAGTACTTTTCTATTTCTTTTTTCTTTTTTGGAAGAAAACCGGAAAAATAAAAATTACCTTGAAAGCCAGAAATAGAAATCGCGCATGTTATGGCACTTGGACCAGGTATTGGATAAACATTAATATTTAAATCATAACATTTTGAAATTAAAATATTTCCTGGATCACTTAATGTAGGTGTTCCAGCGTCACAAACTAATGATAAAATATTTCTATTTTTTAAACTTTTAATAACCCCACTGATTTTTTTTTTTTTCATTAAAAGAATAATATGAAACTAATTTTTTTTTAATATTTAAATACTTTAATAATTTAAAAGTTACTCTAGTATCTTCACATAAAATATAATTTGAGTTATTTAAAACTTCTACTGCTCTTTTAGATATATCTTTGAGATTGCCTATTGGTGTAGAAACTACATATAACCCAGGTTTAATATTCAAATTATTAAAGAACATAAATTTAATAAATTCTATAATTATGTATAACTGTTCGTATAAAAATGAAAAAGTATTTCAGGTTAATTATTCTTTTTTTAATTATTTCATCATCAAATAATTATGTTTATGCTAAATCTGATTTAAAAATTGGTGCCTTTCTTCCACTGAGTGGGAAACACGGTTTAATTGGAAATAGTATTTATCAAAGTATATTAGTTACAATTTTCGAACTTGAAAATTTAAATATTAAAATCATACCATTAGATACCGAAAGCACTAGAAGCGGTGCTGTCAATGCTTTTAAAAAAGGCTTAAATCAAAAAGTTGATATTTTTGTCGGTCCTATATTTCATAAAACAATTAATGATATTAAGAACGTAGAAGGTTTCAAAAACAAACTTTTTATTTCATACAGCAATAAAGAAAAGAATATTTATAATAACGTCATAAATTTTGGAGTTAACTTAACTTCGCAAATAAATGCGATAAAAAAATATTTCAATCGTAAAGACAAATTTATCTTTTTTGGCGACAATACAGATTTCACAAAAAAAGTTTTTAATAGTACAAAAAAATTTAAATCAAAGAAAAAAAATTCAATTTTTTATAAAGATTTTAAGGATATAAATTATCAAATAAAAAAAATAACTAATTTTCAAGCAAGAAACAAAAGTCATTTATCTAAAATAAAAAAATTACAAAAACTTTATGATGAAAGTGTATCAAACAATTCAGAAAGTTTATCTGATAAAGAAATAATTGAAAATATGAAAAAACATGACACTTCCGAAAAAGTTAGTTTCAATAAAGTTTTGATATCATCTTTTAATGAAGAATTAATTGCATCAATTTCTTATTTTGATTTTTATGATGCAAATTACAAAGATGTTCAATTTTTAACTTTAAATTTATGGTTCAACAAAAAATATTTAATAGAGCCATCTTTACAAAATATTATATTTCCATCAATTAGTTATAATGGATATAAAGAGCTTAATGAAAAATACCAAAAAAACTTTGGAAAAGACATTTATCATTTAGAAGCTTTGACATTTGATATGATACCACTAATTGCATCAACTTGGTTTTCAATAAAAGACCTAAAATTAAAAGCATCAATGTTTAATGGATCTTATAAAGGTAAGACTGGTAATTTTACCATAAAAGAAAATAAAACTTATCGAAAGCTTTTTTTATACAAAATTGTAGATAAAAAATTTAAGAAAATTTAAAATATTTTTTTATCTTTATAAAGGCTTTATAACGATGAGAAATTTTATTTTTTTTATTTTTATTAATCTGAGCAAAAGTTTTATTTTCACCGATTGGTACAAATATTGGATCATAACCAAAGCCTTTTGAACCCCGCGCTGGAAAAGATATTTTTCCTTCAATCTTTCCTTGAAACTCAAATGATTTTCCATCTGGAAATCCAATAGACATAGCGCAAATAAATCTACACCTGGGATTTAATTTTTTTTTCTTCTTCAATTGACCAAAAATTCTTTTTATAGCAACTTTAAAATTTTTGTTTGGGCCAGCCCATCTTGCAGAGTAAATACCTGGTTTTTTTCCTAATACATCAATTTCAAGACCAGAATCATCAGAAATACTTATAATGCCTGTTTTCTTAGATGCATATAGTGATTTTATTTTTGCATTTGCCTTAAATGTTTTACCGTTTTCAACTGGCTCAGGTAAGTTAAAGTCACGAGGTTTATAATATTTTATTTTTTTTGGTAATATTTCTTTAAGTTCTTTAAATTTTCCAGGGTTATTTGTCGCTATAAGAAGTTTATTTATTTTCTTTAAATGATGTAGTCTATGCACTTAGAATGTTTTTTTGTTTTTTTATCAATAATTGTATTGACTGTTTTGCTAGATTTAACATTTCATTTAACTGCTTTTCCGAACAAGTTGCTTGTTCTCCGGTCATTTGTAATTCTACAATTTGATTCACATCATTTATCACAAAATTTGCATCAATATCTGCATTGCTATCCTCGTCATAATCTAAATCTACCAAAACATCTCCTTTAACTATGCCACAACTTATTGCGGCTAAATAGTTTTTTATCGGGTTTGTGTTAATTATTTCCTTTTCTTTTAAAATTTTTATACATAAATTTAAAGCAATAAAACCTCCTGTGATGGATGCTGTTCTTGTACCACCATCTGCTTGAATAACATCACAGTCTATAGTTATTAAGTTCTCACCTAATAAATTCAAATCGATACTTGCTCTTAAAGATCTACCAATTAATCTTTGAATTTCCGATGTCCTTCCTCCAACTTTTCCGGTTGATGCTTCTCGTCTCATTCTTTCGTTAGTTGATCTTGGTAACATTCCGTATTCTGCAGTTATCCATCCTTTGCCAGAATTTTTTAACCATCTAGGAACTTTATCCTCGTAAGATGCAGTACAAATAACATGGGTATTACCAAACTTTATTAAGCAAGAACCATCAGCATTATTAATATAATTTGGTATTATCTCTATGTGCCTAAGTTCTAAATTTTTTCTATTATTTCTCATAAAGTCTTGGAATTTGTCATTCTATCACTATATAGCAACTAAATACATTATATTATGATCGACAAAAAAATGGAATCTAAAAAAAAAGAGCCTGATATTAAAAAAGAAGATGACGCTCAAAATAATAAAGATCAAATAGAAATCAATAATAAAAATCTAGATAAGGTAAAAGATTTAGAAAATGAACTTACAGAGCTAAACAATAAATACTTAAGGCTATTAGCTGAAAATCAAAATATCAGAAAAAATCACGATCAAGAAAAAGAGGATATTTTAAAATATAGTTCTTTTTCCTTTGCACAACAAATATTAACCTTAACAGACAATTTAGATCGTGCTTTTCAAATTTTTAAAAACGATGATAAATTTAAAAAAGATGATTTTAAAAATATAATTAACGGGATAGAAATGATTGAAAAAGAACTTAAAAGTACTCTTGAAAAAAATTCTATTAAATACATTTACTGTCTTGATAAATCATTTGATCCGAACCTTCACCAAGCTATTGGAGAAAAAGAAAGTGACAAGGCTGCCGGCATTATTATTGAGGAAATTCAAAAAGGTTATTTAATGCACGACAGATTATTAAGGCCCTCGATGGTTTATGTTTCTAAAAAAACCAATAAATAAACCCATTTTAGTAAAAATTAATTTTATTTGGTATCTTGATATTGCATGAAGGATACCCATATTAATTTAAGCCATTAAAGGAGAGTAAAAAATTATGTCAAAAATTATAGGAATAGATTTAGGAACTACAAATTCGTGTGTTGCCATCATGGATGGCAAGGAACCAAAGGTAATCGAAAATACTGAAGGGGCAAGAACAACTCCATCTGTTGTTGCCTTCACTGAAAATGAAAAGCTAATTGGGGCCTCAGCTAAGAGACAGGCGGTAACTAACCCTGAAAACACATTTTACGCAGTCAAAAGATTAATTGGAAGAAAGTTTACGGGTGCTGCTGTTAAAAAAGATATTGATGGTTTGCCTTATAAAGTTATTGCAACGGATAATGGTGATGCATGGGTAGAATCTAAAGGCGAAAAGTATTCTCCAAGCCAAATCTCAGCCTTTGTTTTACAAAAAATGAGAGAAACAGCAGAAAAATATTTAGGTAGTGAAGTTAAAAAGGCTGTAATAACAGTACCAGCATATTTTAATGACTCTCAAAGACAAGCAACCAGAGATGCAGGTAAAATTGCTGGGTTAGAAGTAGAAAGAATCATTAACGAGCCAACTGCTGCAGCGTTAGCATATGGACTAGATAAAAAAAATGCTAAGACTGTTGCAGTGTATGATCTAGGTGGTGGTACATTTGATATTTCAATATTAGAACTTGGTGATGGTGTATTTGAAGTTAAGTCTACAAATGGAGACACAACTCTTGGTGGAGAGGATTTTGATTCTACTATAGTAGATTACTTAGCTGGTGAATTTAAAAAAGATAATGTCATTGACCTCAAGCAAGATAAGCTAGCTCTTCAAAGATTAAGAGAGGCAGCTGAAAAAGCTAAAATTGAATTGTCATCATCAACACAAACTGAAATAAATTTACCTTTCATAACGGCTGATAAAACAGGTCCAAAACATTTAAATATTAAATTAACAAGAGCAAAACTTGAAACTCTTTGTTCTGAACTTATAGAAAAAACAATAGAACCATGCAAAACTGCACTTAAAGACTCAAATCTTTCAGCAGGCGAGATTGGTGAAGTTATACTTGTTGGTGGTATGACAAGAATGCCAAAGGTTATCGAAACTGTAAAAAATTTTTTTGGTAAGGAACCAAGTAAAAGCGTTAACCCTGATGAAGTTGTTGCAATGGGAGCGGCTATACAAGGGGGTGTTTTACAAGGTGATGTAAAAGACGTACTATTATTAGATGTAACTCCTTTATCTCTTGGTATAGAAACACTTGGTGGTGTAGTTACAAAATTAATTACTAAAAATACTACTATACCAACAAAAAAAAGTCAGGTATTTTCAACTGCTGAAGATAATCAACCTGCTGTTTCTATTAGAGTTTTTCAAGGTGAAAGAGAAATGGCAAGCGACAACAAATTACTGGGCACCTTTGATTTAACAGGTATTCCACCCGCGCCACGGGGTGTTCCACAAATTGAAGTAACATTCGACATTGATGCCAATGGGATTGTAAGTGTTTCTGCGAAAGATAAAGGTACTGGCAAAGAACAAAAAATTCAAATTCAAGCTTCTGGCGGGCTATCAGATGCAGAAATTGAAAAAATGGTTAAAGACGCAGAGGCTAATAAAGAAGCAGATAAAAAGAGAAGAGAAGAAGTCGACACTAAAAATTCAGCTGATGCCCTTGTGGCTTCATCTGAAAAGAGCTTAAAAGAACATGGAACCAAAATCAGTGACGCGGATAATAAAACTATAAAATCTGATATTCAAAATCTAAAAGATGCTATTAAAGCTGATAAGATTGAGGATATTAAAGCAAAAACTCAAACTCTTGTTCAATCATCAATGAAACTTGGTGAGGCAATTTACAAAGAGCAACAAGCAAAAGCAGGCGCGACTCAAGGTCAGGAATCAAAAGGGAAAACAAACTCAGAAAATGATAAAGCAGAAGATGTTGTGGATGCTGAGTACGAAGAAGTTAAAGACGATAAAGATAAAAAATAAAACTTAAACTTTAGAGCGAATTGGATTTTGATGCATGTCTAAAGCTGATTATTATGAAACGTTAGGTATTAATCGAAATGCTTCAAAAGACGAAATTAAAGGTGCTTACAGAAAATTAGCAATGAAGTATCATCCGGATAGAAATCCAAATGATAAAAATGCTGAAATAAAATTCAAAAACGCAACAGAAGCTTATCAAATATTATCTGATCCAAACAAAAAAAATAATTATGATCAGTTTGGACATTCTGCTTTCGAAAATATGAATGGAGGCCAAGGTGACTTTGGTGGATTTGACTCTGGTTCTTTTTCAGACATCTTTGATGATTTTTTCGGAGACTTTATGGGATCTGGTAGGGGGAGAACAAGCGGTAGAAAAAGAGCAAGAGGTCAGAGAGGTTCAGATTTAAAAATTAATTTAGCAATCTCTTTGGAAGAAGCTTATCAGGGGAAAAAAACAACATTTAATATAAATTCTACAGATAAATGCGAGACATGTGGTGGAAGTGGTGCTAAGCCTGGGTCAAATCCTAAAATTTGTCCAACATGCGGAGGTGCTGGAAGGGTAAGATCTCAACAAGGATTTTTTACGGTTCAGCAAACTTGTCCGGACTGCAGAGGTGAAGGTGAAATAGTTGGAAGCCCATGTAAAGATTGTAATGGTTTCGGAACACAAAAAAAAAAGAAAACTCTATCAATTCAAATACCCAAAGGCGTTGATGATGGAACAAGGATAAGATTATCTGGAAAAGGTGAAGCTGGCTCCAAAGGAGGAGCAGATGGTGATTTGTACGTTTATATTCAAGTAAAAACTCATGATCTTTTCGAAAGAGAGGAAGAAAACTTATATTACGAACTACCAATTTCACTAGCTAACGCATCTCTTGGTACTTCGATAGAAGTCCCAAATATAGACGGATCTAAATCTAAAGTAAAAATTCCTGCCGGTACTCAGTCAGGCAAGCAACTGAGGTTGCGTGATAAAGGTATGCCAATATTAAGGAGTGGTGGGTATGGAGATTTATATCTTCAAGTAAAGGTGGAGACACCTGTATCGCTAAATAAAGAACAAAAAGAATTACTTGAAAAATTTAAAGATTTAGAAGATTCTAAAAATAATCCTGAAAATCAAAGTTTTTTAAAAAAAACCAAAAAATTTTGGGACAAAATTAGTTAATGAAAAAAATAAATATTACAATTACCGGCGGTCTTGGTCGGATGGGACAGTTACTTATTAAACAAACCAATAAAGATAAAAAACTTATATTGCACTCAGTTACCGAATATAAAGAGTTAAAAAAGGGTAAAATTAGATACCAGCTAAATAATGACCAGGCCTTTAAAGGTACAAATGTTATTATAGATTTTACTAGGCCAAATTGTACTCTTGAGGTTTTAAAATTAGCAGTAAAATATAAAAAAAAAGTTATCATTGGAACTACTGGTTTTAAAGAAAGACATTGGAAAATTATTAAAAAAGCATCAAAAAAAATTTCTATACTTCAATCAGGAAATATGAGTCTTGGCATTAATTTAATGCAATTTGTATCAAAAATATTATCTAAAGGTTTTATGAACAATTACCAGATGGAAATACATGACGCTCACCACATAAAAAAAATTGATTACCCATCGGGTACCGCTCTTATGCTTGGCCATGCTATTGCTGATGGTAAACTTAAAACTTTAAAAAAAATACAAGGGAAAATTTTCGTAAATGAGAAGGGTAAAGGTAGTGTAAATAAATTAAATTTTTACATTTTACGTAAAGGAAAAATACCTGGTACACATTCAGTTATTTTTGAAAATAAATTAGAAAAATTAAAAATTGAACATACCGCACACACTAGAGACTTGTTTGTTGAAGGCGCTATTAGTGCTGCAAAATGGCTGGTAAATAAGAAGCCTGGTTTTTATAATATGCAGAATGTTTTAGGTATTAAATAGTATTTGTGAAAGTTCAAGAAAAGAAAAAAAAAGCAAAAATAATTCTTAAACAACTAAATAAACTTTATCCTAAAACACCATCACCTTTAACTCATACAAATAATTTTACACTTTTGATTTCCGTATTGCTGTCAGCTCAATGTACGGATTTAAATGTAAATAATGTAACAGAGGATATTTATCCGAGGTATAATAAACCCGAACATTTTGTAAAACTTGGTAAAAAGAAAATCGAAAAATTAATAAAACGTATTGGTTTGTTTAGAATGAAATCAAAAAGTGTCTACAATTTATCTAAAATCCTAGTCAAGAAATACAACGGCACAGTACCTAAAACTTTTGACGAACTTGAAGCTTTACCAGGTGTTGGGCATAAAACTGCTAGTGTAGTAATGTCTCAAGGGTTTGGTTA
>CESN01043788.1_pt1 | contig 31668 bp, 30 predicted proteins | sample 531181 | NCBI WGS metagenome assembly CESN01 (sample SAMEA2621990, study PRJEB7988) | marine metagenome | isolation source: saline water (ENVO:00002010), including
GGAATTATTACTGCACAAGATATTGTAATAATGGGCAAACCATTTACCTCTCCAGTCGAAATGTATTTGGTTATTGTCGCTATAGTTACGCCAATGACACTTCTCGCAATGAACATGGCAAGAGGAAGCACAGGTAGAAATTGGATGTCTGTAAGAGATATGGATATTGCAGCTGAGTCTATGGGTGTATCCTTATTAAAAACTAAGTTACAAGCTTTTGCGATAAGCTCATTTTATTGTGGAGTTGCTGGTGCTTTGTTTGCATTTACATACTTAAAATCTTTAGAACCAGTTGCGTTTGATATTAAATTATCATTTAAAGTTTTATTTATGGTCATCTTAGGTGGTTTAGGAACAATAAATGGAGCATTTATCGGTGCAGCATTTATATTGCTTTTTCCTGTGTTATTAAATTATATCGGTAATAATGTTTTCCATGGCGCTATAGATGCAACTATTATATCTGCAATTGAACAGGTTGTGTTTGGAGTTTTAATGATTATTTTCATGATTTATGAGCCATTAGGTATGGCGAAATTATGGGAAAATATTAAAGTAAAATTATCAGGCACATTTTCTAAAAAAACGTAAATGAATAGAAAAACAAGATTAATTTTAGCATTAATTTTGGGTATAGGAATAGGTTTGATGGTAAAAAATAATTTTTTAATTGGATAAGTTTATATCTTAACATTTAAAGCATGCGTAATAGTTTTTACAGGCAAGTATATACAATCTTTTCTTTTAAAATTTCTTTTATTAAAAACTTTAACTAATTTACCTTTTAAAATATGGTTATCATTTTCGTAATATTTTGTTAAAGAATTTAAAAAAATCTTTATTTTTCTTAAATCCTTATTAATTAAATATTTACTTAACAAACTTGCTGAGGCTTGACAATAAATACATGATTTAAACTTATAACCTACGTCTTTTATAAAGCCATTTTTAATATTCAATTTAAAAGCAATAATATCTCCACACATAGAATTTTTCATTTTAGATTTATGTGTAAAAATTTTCAAATCTTTGACATTGGTTGTGTCAGATGCAATTTTTATAATATCTAATTCCATAAATTAATATTTTATTATGAAAATTATAAATATATAATATTTATTTTCTTGTATAGAAAAAAAAAAGTAATAAGTTTTTACAATGATAGAGTTAAAAAATCAAAAATATTCTATATCTATTGTCTTAATAGCAGGTATATTTTGGTCATTTGGACCATACGTCGTAAGAAATATAGATAATGCAGGTGCTGTGCCTTGGCAATATTTGTTTACAAGAGGATTTGTGATTTTTGTTTTGCTTAATATTTTTCTTTATCTTGAGGAAGGGGGAAAGTTTTATAAAAATTATTTTAATATTGGAATATCCGGTCTAGTTGGAGGGTTGGGACTTGCAATTGCCATGATCTCATTTATTTGGTCAATTACAAGCACAACAGCAGCTATTACACTTTTATGTTTAGCAGCTATGCCTTTTATAACAGCTTTACTAGGATTTTTATTTTTAAATGAGAAAATAACTTTAAGTGTATGGTTGACCATAAGTACTGCCTCGATTGGAATTGTAATAATGGCTTTTGGAAATGAAAATATTCATTCATTCTCTGGTTTAGCATATGGATTAGCGTCTGCTGTGGGTTTCTCAATATTTTCAGTTTCTTTAAGATGGAGAAAAGAAACTCCTAAGTTTACTACAGTATCTCTAGCAGGTTTAATTTGTGCAATAATATCTGCAATATTTATTTTAAATCAAGATTTAAATTTTCTTTCTTCAGGTAAAAATCAGGCTTTATTTGCTACTCATGGATCCTTAGTTTGTATAGGGCTAATTTTGTATTCTATTGGCTCTAAATCTATACCTGCGGCAGACTTAACATTATTATCTTTAACAGAAGTAATCGGTGGTATTTTTTGGGTATGGTTGCCATGGCTGGGAATAAATGAAGTTCCTTCTGACAATACCATTATTGGAGGTTTTTTAATCTTTGTTTCTATTCTTTACTACAGCCTAATAATTCAAAATAATAAAAGATATATTGGTTTAAATTAAAGTGAGCAAAATTATTGTAAATAGCTGGAATGAATGGGACCCACTAAAACATGTAATTATTGGAAGAGCTGATGGTACTTGTATCCCAGCACCTGAGCCTGCTTTAGAAGCAAAAGTTCCAGAAAACTCTGACATGAAAGGTAAACATGGTCCAAGAACAAAAGAAACTGTTGATAAAGCAAATGAGTTGTTGGATAATTTTGCATCAGTTCTTATTAAAAGGGGAATTAAAGTAGATAGGCCACAACCATTAAATCATAATCAACCCATTTCCACCCCTGACTGGAAAGCTGAAACAATGTTTGGTTGTATGCCTGCTAGAGATGTAATTTTAACGGTTGGTAATGAAATATTAGAGGCAACAATGAGCTATAGATGTAGATGGTTTGAATATTTAAACTACAGACCTCTAATTCAAAAATATTTCAATGAAGATCTTAATATGAGACACGAGACCGCTCCAAAGCCTAGGCTTACAGATAAAGATTATAGAGAAGATTATTTGTCTGAAAAAATAGGAAATAAGAAAAGACTTGAATGGACAGAAAAAAAGTTTTTTGTAACGACAGAGGAAGAGCCTTTATTTGATGCTGCAGATATTTTAAGGTTTGGTAAGGATTTAGTTGTTCAGCATGGATTTACAACTAATCTAAAAGGTATAGAATGGTTAAAAAGACATTTTACAAATCACAGAATTCATACAGTTAATTTCCCAGGTGATCCTTATCCTATACATATAGATGCTACTTTTACTCCAATAAAGGAAGGTTTGATTTTAAATAATCCTCAAAGAAAACTTCCAAAGGAACAAAGGAAAATATTTGAAGATAATGATTGGGAAATTATTGATGCAGCACAACCAGCTCATAACTCACCACCAGCATTATGTTATTCATCAGTTTGGTTATCAATGAATGTTTTAACGCTAGATCCAAAAACAGTGTGTGTGGAAAAAACAGAAATTTATCAAGCAGAGCAATTGGATAAACTTGGAATGGAAGTGCTACTTATAGATTTACGAGACGCATATGCCTTTGGGGGAGGTCTTCATTGTAGTACTGCCGATGTTTATAGAGAAGGAAAATTAAAAGATTATTTTCCCAAACAATAAACTAACTAATATCTTTATCTCCATTAAATTTTTCTGGTGTGTCAGGATCCAGTTCAAGTCCAGCAGGTGTAATTGTTGCAGGAATTGGAGTAAAAGTTGAATCAGGATTGGATACTGTTTTACGAACTCTCATTCTGTACATTCCAAAACTACCAATAAATATATGAATAATTATTAAAAATAAAAAAAAACCATTCAAATCAAATATTTGCATAAATAACGAACATAAAATTGGACCACTGATCGCTCCAAATCCAAAAACTAATTGTAATCCACCGCCCGCAGCTACAAATTTTTCTTTATCAACGTAATCATTTGTATGTGCAAGATTTAATGAAAACATAGGCAAACATAAACTTGAGTATAAACCAACAAAAATAAAAAAAAGCAATTTTTTGAAATCTAATTCGCTTAACCAATAAATGTTCTCGATAGGGTCATTTGAGGTAAGAATTGAACAAAAAGATAGAAATGCTGCACCAAAAGTTGTTAAAACTATCACAGTTCTTCTATCGTACTTGTCTGAATAAAATCCTATTGGCCATTGACCCAATACACCAAAAATTGTTGATATAAATAACAAAATTGAAGTTTCTAGTAATGAAAAATTTGCTTTAGTTGCGTAAACACCAATTAAAGAAAAGAATGCTCCATGAATTATTCCAGTGCAAAAAGCACTTACTGATCCTAACGGAGAAATATTATATAACTCTTTAACACTTATTGTTCCTATTTTTTTAAATTTTGGAGCTGATCTTTTGGCTAAAAGTATTGGAACTAGTGATAAAGATAACAGAACCGAAACCAAGATAAAAGGTTCATAATTCATTGGACTACTTAAATTAAGTAAAAGCATTCCTATTGCTAGACCTGAATATAAAATAATCATATATGCTGATAAAAGTTGCCCTCTATTTTTATTACTTGCTCTGTCGTTCAACCAACTTTCACACACAACATAACAACTTACTAAACTTACGCCAGTTATAAACCTACTAAGTGTCCACATAAATGGGTTTATATAAACTACAGCAAGCAATGCGCTTAATGATGCTAATGAGGCAAATGCAGCAAATACTCTAATATGCCCAACTTTTGAAACTAATGTTGGAGTAGTTTTAGATCCTACAAAATATCCAACAAAGTATCCTGACATAAAAACACCTGTAGTTACAAAACTAAATTCCTCAATTACAGATCTGATACCCATTAATTGAATTTGGAGACCATGAGCTATCATCATAATCCCGATCCCTGTAAAGAGTGCCCAAGATTTTTTAACTTCTTTTTGCATAAAACATGTATTTTTTAAATTTGAGGCTACTTAGATTTGATTTGTGTTTTTTTTAAGGCTTCGTAAGAATGAATAGCTATAGTTGTAATAATTACAATACCACCAATTATTGTTTCAATGCTCGGCTTTTCATTAATTATCATCCAAACCCAAATAGGGCCAATAATTACTTCAAGTAGAAAAAATAAATTTACTTCAGGTGCTGATATAAATCTTGGAGCAATAGTTACTAGAACGAAAGGTATTGCAACACACATGATACACATAACAGGAACAATTATTAAATCGGTATCCACTAATTCGAAGCTTTCCACAAAAAAGAGAGCAAATATCGCAACACATAATTTTCCTATGACAGCCGATGGCACTAAATCTCTTTCTTTAGCATACCTTGCTAAATTAGCGTTGATTGCTAATCCCATAGCAGTAATAAATCCAAATATATCACCAAGAATATTTCCAATCTGCAAAGAATCATAAAAGATAAATGCAACTGAAAAAAAAGTTATAAATATTGCAACCCAAGTTTTATTACTAGTTTTTTCTTTAAGAAATATCGTTGCCAAAACCGCTGAAAGCATTGGTGCCATTGCGACCATTATAAGAGTATTAGCAACGTTAGTGTTTTGAATTGATATTATGAAAGTAATATTACATACAGAAAAACTAATTACGTAAAATATACCTGTATATCCAATGTTAAATATTGCATCCAAAAACTTTGATCTATAAAAAAGCAAGAGTCCGACCAAAACAAAAATAAACGGTATAAAACCTCTATAAAAAAGCAATTCCCATGTATTTAAATTGGATAATCTTATAAATAATGAATCTGGGGTAATAAATAGAACTCCAAGAAAAGCCAACAGAGATCCTTTTTGTTGGTTTGTAAGATTTTTAAGCATTATTCATGTTTTTTAAATAATCACTTATTTCATTGATATTTTTTAGTTTTTTTGAACAAGTCTGATTTTTACATACAACAGAAAAAAATTCTTCTTCACTATCTTTATGTATTATAGTTGCATCACCCATGGTCAAAGCATTTACCTGTTTTAAAAAATTTCTATCATTATATTTACCGTATAACGTTATAGTAACATTATTATCGCAAATATTTAAAATTTTTAAATAACTAAACATCTGCGAAAAATTAAAATTTATATATGAGTGATATGATTTAGTTAATAAGTCTATTTTGTTTTGCCATTCTTCATCTCCAGTAATATTTTTTAACTTGTTACAAATCATTAAATAAATACTATTACCATTTGGAATATTATTATCAGCTATATCTATCGGATTAACAAATAAATCATTGTTATCAATTATATTTTTTTGTAAAAAATTATTTTCTTTGCTAAAAAAGAGATCCCATATTTTTTTTGATAGTAATTTACATTTATCTAAATAAACAACTTTATTTTCTAGTTCATACAAAGTTATAAATACTAGAGATAAATAGCAGTAATCCTCTAAAAATACATCGACTTCATAATTATTATTGTAGCAATGATAAATTTTATTATCCAGTTTATTTATCAAAATTTCAATAGAATTAATTGCATTGTCATAAATATTTTTGTCATTTATTAGTAAAGAAGCATAAAGATTAGAATAGTACCAATAACAATTTAAATCTGTTTGAATTTTATTATCAAAAAAAGGTTTAATTCTTTTATCTCTATTATCATATAAGATTTTTTTGGCTGAAATTAAATCCTTTTGCTCTTCTTTAGTGAGATCAACATTAACTTTTTCGGATAAAATGTTTAAGCCTTCGAAGTTTCCCTCTTTTGAAATATCAAACTTTTTTTTAAAAACATCAAATTTGTCGTCAATTTTACTTTTAATATCATTATATGACCAAGTATAAAATTTACCTTCTACTCCCTCACTATCAGCATCCAATGCTGAACCTACTAGATTATCATCTGATTTAAACTTTGAATTAATAAATTTAATTGTTTGTTTAAGTTTTTCAAATAAATAATTTGAGTTACAAGTTTTTATGTAGTGAGTTGTAAGTAATACATATTGAATATTATCATACAACATTTTTTCAAAATGAGGAATCATCCATTTATCATCAACAGTGTACCTTGATATACCACCGTCTAAGTGATCATATATTCCCTTTGATGAAATCTTTTCTAATAATGTTTTTACTGCAATTAAATAATCGTTTTTTTTTGTAACATTATAAAAATAAAGCAATGTTTGGAAAATATAAAATTGTGGAAATTTTGGTGCTCCCTTAAACCCACCATTATCTTTATCAAGGTATTGAAGTATCTTTTCTGCATAAGGTTCCAAATCCTGACTTAATACAGCATTTTTTCTATTTAAATCTTTAAAAACAGCTTTAAGTTGTGAAACCTGAGATATAATTTTCTCTCTGTTGTCATTATAAACTTTTGAAACGTTTAAAATCACCTGATTAAAGCTAGGTCTATTTTGTATTTCTCTTGGTGGAAAATAAGTTCCTCCTGTAAATGGTACTGCATTTTCATCCAAAAACATAGATAATGGCCATCCCCCTTGTGCTCCAGTCAAAATACTTAGACTTTTTTGAAATGTACTATCTAAATCGGGTCTTTCTTCTCTATCAACTTTTATATTAATAAATTTCTCATTCAAAATTTTTGCAGTATCTGGGTTTTCAAAGCTCTCATGGGCCATAACATGACACCAATGACAACTTGCATAACCCACACTTAAAAAAATTGGTTTTCTTTCTTTTTTTGCTTTTTCCAATGAAAATTTATTCCAAGCAAACCAATTAACAGGATTATTTGAATGTTGTTTTAAATAAGGACTTTTCTCATTTTTTAGTTGATTTGACAATTTAATATTGGCTGTAAGGTTCTCTAGAAAATATCTTTTTTACTAAAGGAGTAAAATAATCAAGTGGTAAGCTATTATAATTTGGATCAAAAGACGATTGATCGTATTTTTCACAAAAATCTATTGTAGCTTGGTAATACTTATGGTTTTTATATTTATCTCTTAAATTTCTATTTTTTCCTAAATGGTGAGCGTAGTAATATGCTTGAAATTCGCCGTGTTTTTCTATTATCCAATGAGTTTTTTCAGATACGTATGGTTTTAAAATTGTTGCTGCATATTCTGAATGATTCATTGGAGCTAGTTCATCTCCAATATCGTGCAACAATGTGGCAACAATCATTTCTTCACTTTCGCCAGCTCTTAATGCTCTTGTAGCACTTTGCAAAGAATGCTCAAGTCGACTAACTTGATAACCTTCTAATGTTTGAGTAAGACCTGACATAAATTTTATAATTCTTTCAGCAGTTTCATTTACATAGTTTTTTTCGTGTTTGTCTAAAAACAAGTAATCTTCCTTCGTTCCTTTCTTCATTTCTGTAAAGCTGACTTTTTTCATTTAATTATTCGATCCACTACTTAAAAGAGACAATTGAGTAATTTTTTCGTCTCCTAACTCATCAATTATTTTTATAGGATAGTCTCCAGTAAAATAATGATCAGTCAGTTGGGGAAAATCCTTATTTCTATGCTGAAATCCCATAGCTCTATACAATCCATTTATTGATAAAAACTTTAAAGATTTGGCGTTCACATAATTGCAAATTTCATCAATAGTCATATTAGCTGCAAGTAATTCTTTTTTCGACGGCATATCTATTCCGTAAAAATCTGGAAATTTAATTTCAGGACTTGCGATCCTTAAATGAACTTCTTTAGCTCCAGCATCATATAACATTTGAACAATCTTATATGATGTCGTCCCTCTTACAAGTGAGTCATCTACTAATATTACTACTTTATTTTTAATCGAGGATTTATTTGCGTTTAATTTAAGTTTTACACCTAGACTTCTTATTCTTTGAGCTGGTTCTATAAAGGTTCTCCCCACGTAATGATTTCTAATTAATCCAAGATCGAATTTTAATTTTTTGCTTTGAGAATAACCAATAGCAGCAGCATTACCAGAATCAGGAACAGGTACTATTATATCAGCCTCTATGTTATCCTCCTTAGACAATTCTGATCCAAGTTTCTTTCGATATTCGTAAGCAGTAACTCCATCCAATATACTATCTGGTCTTGAAAAATATATATATTCAAAAACACAAGGTCTTTTTTTTCTTTGAGGAAATGGTTTTAAACTTTTCAATTCGTCATTTTCGATATAAACGACTTCACCGTTTTCTACTTCTCTTACAAATTTAGCTCCTATTATATCTAAAGCACACGTTTCAGAAGTAAAAACATAAGAGTTTTTTAATTTACCTATAACTAAAGGCCTTATACCATGCGGATCTCTAACTCCAATAAGAGTATTTTGTGCAATCATCACAAGAGCATATCCACCTTGAATTTGAAATAGTGTATCAATAATTTTGTCTATTGTTTTTGATCTTTTAGATCTAGCTATTAACTTTACAATAGTTTCGGTATCTGAAGTTGTATAAAAAATTGAGCCATTCTCAACCATTTTATTTCTTAATGTTATTGCATTAGTTAAATTTCCATTATGCGATACAGCTACTCCACCAGCATTTGTATCTGCATAGAATGGTTGAACATTTCTCAGGGTAGTTCCACCAGTTGTGCTATATCTGTTATGTCCTATTGCGTAATTTCCTGGTAATTTTTTAAGGACTTCTTCGTTATTAAAATTATCTCCTACTAATCCAAACCTTTTTTCAGAGTGGTATTTTTTTCCATCAAAAGATACTATTCCACAACCCTCCTGTCCTCTATGTTGAAGTGCATGCAAACCTAAAGCAGTCAGAGTAGATGCGTCTTTTGTATTACTAATACCAAAAACACCACATTCCTCTTTTATCTTAGGATTATATATTCTCAATTTTTTCTTTAGCATCATTATGTTCTTTTTGACTTGGAAATTCTTTTATAAGATAGTTACCACCTTTTTCAACCCATGGAAAGCTAAAGGATTTGTTTAGGTTAATTGGCCATCTTTCAAAATTGTAAACTAAATTTATAGTTGAGTATATACAAACCGCAATTACATATCCTCTAATAAATCCGAAGAAAAATCCAAAAAATTTATCTATACTTCCTAATCCAGTATATTTAATAGCTCTTCCAAGACTTCTATTTAAAAGCAATATTACAAAAATAACTACAACAAATATACTAATTCCCAATAATATATCTAAAATAAACTCATTGTCTAATAAATCGTTTACATAAGGTTTAAATTTTGGAAATAAAAAAAGTGTAATCACATAAGCTAATAACCATTTGCTCGCTACTAAAATACTTAGTACAAAACCTTGTCTCGTACACTTTAATAAAGAAAATAATGTTATAATTAAATATATAATATCAAATATGGTTAAAAAATTTCCGAGAGTTTCAAAATTTTTCATTAATTTTGTTTTTTAAATGGTTTAAAAGTTAACAAAAAACTCGGTAATAAAGTTAAAACCAATAGCATTGCAAACATCATAGCTAAACCTGTAAAAATTCCAAAATATATAGTTGGTATAAAGTTAGATAAAATTAAAATTGAAAAACCAAAAATTATAGTAATAGAAGTATTCAAAATAGCAACTCCTACTGTTGAATGACATATTTTTAAAGTTTTATTATAATCATTAGACTTTGAAAATTCTTCTTTAAATCTATAAATGTAATGTATACTATTATCTACAGCTATTCCTATTGTAATAGCAGCAATAGTTATGGTCATCATATCTAAAGGTATTTTAAATATTCCAATTACACCCAAAATAAAAAAAGCAGCTATGAAATTTGGTATCACTCCTATTAATGCCAATTTTATGTTCTTAAATAAAATTGCAAACATAATTAATATTCCTATTATTACAAAACCTAAAGTTAAAATTTGCGATTTAAATAAACTTTGTAGAAGATTGTTGAAAATAATTAGCACACCTGCTAATTTAAACTCATCTTCTTTTAAATTTAATTTATTTTTTAAATCGTAATTAATTTTTTTTATCAGATCGTTTCTTCTTAAATTTTCATTAGAATCTTTTAATCTTAAATTAATTCTAGCTTCGGATTCATCTATAGAAATATAGGGAGTTACGATTTCATCTTTAATATTTTGAGGCAATTTTGTATACAAAATGCCCATTTCCAGACTTCCTAAAGGTTTATTGTTATTTAATCTTTCAGCAACTTTTAGTACTGAGCTAAAAGATAAAACCTTACCAACATAATCTAAACTTTCTAAGTAATTATGTACCTTGTTAATTTTATTTATTTTATCTGATGTAAACCAATATTTAGTATTATCAATATCATCTTCCCCCCAATCATCTTCCTCATTAGAAGACTCAATTTCATCTTTTGGAAATTTAATTATAACTTCAAGCGGTGTTGTACCACCTAATTCCTCATCAATTAGCTTCATTCCTTTGTAAATTTCAGTGTTCTTTGCAAAATAATTAATGAAACTATTTTCCACTTGTAGTTTAGTAATCCCAAAAAAACTTATCACAATTAATAATAAAGTTAGTATAAATATTTGATTTTTGTTTTTAAGAGTAAATTTTTCTAAGACATCCGTTATTATAGACTTATTATTTGAGTTTAAATTAAAAATAAATTTATCACCAAAAATATTCAGTAAACTTGGTAATAATGTAAATGTGGTTATTATAGATGTGATCAACCCTATCGTCATCATCCATCCAAAATCAATAACTGGCTTAATTCCACTAAATATTAAAGATAAAAAAGCACAAATTGTTGTAAGGACTGTATAAAAAATCGGCAAAAACATTTTTTTTGTTGTCATTTCAATTAGTTTGACTTTTTTTAAAACTGGAAATTCATTTTTTAATTGTATGAATCTAGTACTAATATGAATATTCATTGCCATGGTTAATATTAACATTAAAGCGATGAAATTTGACGATATTACAGTTACCTTCCAGCCTAACAGACCAAGTAGACCTAACATAACGCATACAGAAAATAAGCAACTAGATAGAGGAATAATTATCCAAACAATTTTTTTAAAAACTAACCATAAAGTTGCTATTATAAATAATAAAACACCAACACCAAATACAATTATATCTTTTTTAATAAATGACATCATGTCATCAGCTATCATAGGAATTCCTCCCAAATGAATTTTTGCATTATTATTATATTCTTTGATAATGCCTCGAATTTCTTTAATATTCTTACTATTTTGTTTTTTTTTTAAGTTCTTGTATTCTTCTAATTTATTTTCATCTTTGATTTCATTAATTTGATTATCTTGCTTTATATAAACAATTATTCCTGAAGTTTTACCATCTTCACTTACTACAAAGTTTTTGAATACTGGACTATTTAATATTTCCAAAAATCCACTTTCTCTGTCAATACCGTCACTTTTTAGAGTGCTAAAATTCCTTAATTTCTCATTAAGGGTTTTGTCTGTACTATTTAGTAAAGGCACGTCTAGAATAGTAATAACATTATGAACCCAGTCTAAACTTTGAATTTTGTACTTTAAACTAAGAAGATTATTAATAGATTTATCAGAAATCATTTCTGATTTTGGTGAATATGTTAATACTAAAAACTCTTTAGAGTTATACCTTTTATTAATTTCATTAAGGTATTTTAAATCTGGATCACCCTCTAATAGCAAAGTTTCTGACGAAGCATCAAGTCTAAAATTTTTTGAAAAATAAAATGAAATTATAATAATTACACCCAACAAAATTAATGTTGGAATTGGTTTTTTAATAATTTTATTTTGATAAAAATTTACTAACATTAAGTTAGCTTATATAGATAATATTAATTATTTTGAATATCTTTAAATTTGGTAAACATAGCCTCAAACTCAAGAAATACGTTACCTGTTGGTCCATGTCTTTGTTTTCCAACAATTATTTCTGCTAAATTTGATACTTCACCCATTTTGGCTTGCCATTCTGCGTATTCAACAGTCGCAGGTCTTGGCTCTTTTCTTTCTAAATAATAGGCTTCTCTGAATACGAACATAACAACATCAGCGTCTTGCTCTATTGAACCTGATTCTCTTAAATCGGCGAGTTGAGGTTTATTATTGTCTCTTTGTTCAACTGCTCTAGATAGTTGTGATAATGCAATAACAGGTATCGACAATTCTTTTGCAAGCGCTTTTAATCCTTGTGTTATTTCAGATATCTCTTGAACTCTTCCGTCTTTCCTGGAATTTATTGCTGTCATTAGTTGAATATAATCGACTACTACCATATCAAGTCCGTGAATTCTTTTTATTCTTCTAGCTCTGTTACTTAAAGCTGCTATACTTATTGCAGGAGTTTCATCTATAAACAATGGCAAGTCGTTTATGTTTTTTGAGGTTTCAATAAACTTATCGAACTGCTCTTCAGATATTCTTCCTCGCCTTATATCATTCGATTTTATTCTTGATTGCTCAGCTAATATTCTTGTTGATAATTGCTCTGAAGACATTTCAAGTGAAAAAAAAGCTATAGACGATTTTTTTCCATCATCTTGAATTTTTTTTGCAGCATTAAATGCAATATTAGTAGCAAGCGCAGTTTTACCCATTGAGGGTCTTCCTGCAATTATAACTAAATCGGATTTATGTAATCCTCCGAGTTTATCATCTAAATCTCTCAATCCTGTAGGTACCCCAACAATGCCCTCATCATTTTTATAAGCACTAGATGCCATATCAATAGTTAATTTTAAAGCATCATCAAACTTTATTAATGATGAACCAAATGATCCTTTTTCGGCTAGATCAAATAAAGCTTTCTCTGAATTTTCAATAATAGTCTTTCCATCTTGATTAAGATTATTTATTTTAGCTGAGTCTATGGTAGTTTCTGAAATTTTAATAAGCTCTCTTCTTACATATAAGTCATATACTAATTTCGCATATTCTATAGTTTGTCTATTAGATGATGAAAACTTTGTTATTTTTACTAAATATTCTGGAATATTTATTTTGTCATCTTCATTTTCAAAATAATTTTTCAATGTTATTGGATTAGCTAATTGCCCACTATAGATTAATTTTTCTATAGCTTTATAAATTTTCTGGTGCATTGGATCGTAAAAATTATTTGAATTTATTATTATATTTATATCGTCAAAAATCTCATTAGATATTAAAATTGATCCAATAATTGATTGCTCAGCCTCAATATTATTTGGAAGCTCTTTTGAATATTCTTTAACTATATTTAATTTCGACACATTATATTATACTAAAAATGTTATACTTAGTTCAACGTGAAAATTTAATTGGGGAAAAAATTGTATAATTTTATTTTTCTTCTTCAGTATTTACATCTATATATATGGTAGATTGAATTTCTGAATGAAGATTAATTGTTACTTTAAATTTTCCTAATGATTTAATTTCTTTAGTTGGCTGTATGACAGATGAATTAATTTTAATATTTACCTTATTTTCAATTAATTTTGATATTTCAGTAGGTTTAACAGAACCATATAATTCTTTATTTTCTGTACTCAATTTTCTAACTTCGAAAATTTTATTATTAATTTTTTCGTGAATTTCTTTAGCGTTTTTTTTTCTGTCCAAATCTTTTTTTGAAAGTTCTTTTTTAATTTTTTCTACCTCAGAAATATTTTTCTTTGATGCAAATAAAGCTTTATTTTTTGAAATTAAAAAATTTCTTGCAAAACCTCTTTTTACATCAATAATATCACCAATAGTTCCTATTTTTCTTATATTTTCTAAAAGAATAACTTTCATTATAATAGACCTAAGTTTCTTGCCCTTTTTATTGAAGTTGAAAGTTCTCTTTGTTTTTTTTGTGACACAGATGTTATTCTAGATGGTAATATTTTTCCATTTTCAGATATATATTTTCTTAATAACTTAATATTTTTATAGTCTATTTTTGGAGCCCCTTTAACTGAAAGAGGACATTTTTTTTTAAATTTGAATTTATTAGGCTGAAATATACTTAATTTTGAAAAATTACTTTGTGATACTTTTCTCTTATTTTTCTTCATATTAATTTTTTACATCTTCTGTTGATTTTGAAAAATAATTTGTTTCTAAATCTAAATGTTTTACCCTAACTGTTAAATATCTTAAAAGATTTTTATCTATTTTTTCACTTTTTTCTAATTCGTTAATCATTTTTCCATCACCTTCGATTTTAAAATGTATAAAATTACCTTTTTTATTTTTTTTTATTAAATAAGATAAATGAATTAAACCCCAATCTTCTGTTTGAATTATATTTCCTTTAAACTTCTCTACAATTTTTATATATTTTTCTTTGATTGATGCCAACTGAGAGCTTGTCATATCTTGTCTTGCTACGATTGTATGTTCGTAAAAATTCATATTTATTTATTTAAAAAACAAGAGGGTATACTATTATAGAAATTATATTACAATACTTAAATATAGAAAGGATTATCTGTGTTTTCAGTTATCTTTCCAGGTCAAGGATCTCAAATCGTTGGAATGTCAAGTGAACTGTATTCAACTTATAGCTTATTTAAAAGAAATTTTGAAGAAGCAGATGAGATATTAAAATTTTCATTATCAAAAAAAATTCTTGAAGGTCCTGCTGAGGAGCTAAATAAAACAGAGAATACTCAACCTGCAATTTTTTTAGTTAGTTATTCAATTTATCAACTAATGTGTAATCAGCTTAATATAAGATTAGATAAAGCTAAATTTTTTGCTGGGCATTCATTAGGTGAATATACTGCGCTTGCATGTTCAGGAGCAATTAGTTTTGCTGATGCAATTAAAATATTAAATGAGAGAGGTAAAGCAATGCAGACTTCAGTATCTGAAAATAAAGGCGGCATGTTAGTAATTTTAGGAACACGTTTTGATGAAATAGAAAAAATTATTAAAGAAAACGATATAAGTTGTTACATAGCCAATGATAATTCAAATAATCAAGTTGTAGTAAGTGGTTATAAAGAACATATAAATAAATTTTCAGAATTATTATTAAAAAAAAAAATAAAAAATTTAAAATTACCTGTAAGTGCACCTTTCCATTGTAAATTAATGCATAAGGCCACAGAAATTATGAAAGATAAATTAAAGAATATTAATTTTAAAGATTTGAGCGTTCCAATAATTTCAAATGTGACAGCAAGTGTAGTAAATGATAAAAATGAATTATTTGATCTTTTAATTAGGCAAATAGAGGGAAGAGTTAGATGGCGAGAGAGTATAAATTTGATGGTAAATAATGGGATTGATCATTTTATAGAAATAGGACCTGGTAAAGTTTTATCAAATCTGATCAAAAGATTTGATAAAAATTTAAAAGTTAATGCAATTAATGACGAAAAAGATATAAGTGACTTAAATTTTAATGATCAATTTAAAAAATAGAAAAATTCTTGTAACAGGTGCTACAGGCGGTATTGGGGGAGCTATTATTAAAAAATTTGTAGAATTAGATGCAAAAGTTTTAGCAACAGGAACAAATAATGAAAAATTATATGATTTAAAAAAGAAATATTCAAATATTCAAACATTAAATTTTAATATAAATAACCATGAAAAGATTGAAGATTTTATCGAACAAGTGCATTCTGAGCTAGATGGGTTAGATGTGCTAGTCAATAATGCTGGAGTAACAGTAGATAATCTTTCATTACGAATGAAGCACGAAGAGTGGCAAAAGGTAATTGATATTAATTTAACATCTACATTTTATTTATGTAAATATTCCTTAAAAAAAATGTTAAAAAAAAAATATGGTAGGATTATAAATGTTACCTCTATTGTAGGTCACACAGGAAATATAGGACAATCAAATTATTCTGCTTCAAAGGCTGGAATTATCGCAATGTCAAAAAGTCTCGCAATAGAGTATGCGAAGAAGAATATTAATATTAATTGTGTTTCTCCAGGTTTCATAACAACAAATATGACGGATAAAATTGATGAAAATATAAAAGACCAATTAACTTCAAAAATTCCAATGAATAGACTTGGAAAAAGCGAAGATGTTGCTGATACAGTAATTTTCCTATCTTCTGAGCTATCAAATTACATAACAGGTGAAACTATTCATGTTAATGGAGGTATGTATATGGCTTGACAAAGCCGATTAATAATTTATTAAGAATTTTATATAATTATGTCAACAGATGTTTCAAATAAAGTAAAAAAAATCGTAGCAGATCATCTTGGTATTGAAGAAGCAAAAGTAACAGATGAGTCAAGTTTTATAGACGATCTTGGAGCGGACAGTTTAGATACTGTAGAATTAGTAATGGCTTTCGAGGAAGAATTTGGGTCAGAAATTTCTGATAGCGAAGCTGAAAAGATTCTAACCGTTGGAGACGCAATAAAGTTTATTGAAAATAAAGCTAACTAGATTTTAATTCAATGTCTTTAAATAAAGACGGTATAATGGTTATATTATCATCTCCGTCTGGAGCAGGAAAAACAACCTTAGTAAAAAAAATTTCAAACCTAAAAAATTTTTTTATATCAATTTCTTACACCACTAGGATACCAAGATTGAATGAAGAAAATGGAAAAGACTATTTTTTTATTAATCAAAAAGAATTTGATAATTTAGTAAAAAATGATCAGTTGTTAGAATATGCAAGTGTATTTAATAACTCTTATGGTTCGTCAAAAAAAAAAGTTTATGAATTATTAGAGAAAGGAAAAAATGTAATTTTTGATATAGATTGGCAAGGAACAAAACAAATTAAAGAAAAAAATCTAAAGTTTAAATTAATTACTTTTTTTATACTCCCACCATCTAAGAAAACTTTAAAAAACAGGTTATCAGAAAGAGAAAACAACAATGAAAAAATAATTAATGAAAGAATGAAAAAATTTGATAGCGATATTCAGCATTGGGTAGATTATGATTTTGTGGTAATAAATGATAATTTAGAAATTTGTTTAAAAGAAATAACAGATAAAATTGATCAAAGCTTAAAAAACGCAGAATTAAGTTTTAACAAAGAAAAAATCAAAAATCACGTAGACTTTTTACTTAAATAGTTTTCGTATTCATTGCAAATTTTGTAAAAAATTTCTGGTTTTATCATTTGAGGTCTTAGATTTAAATTTAAATTCATTTTTTTTGATATAGTTTCAGTTTCGCCAAATAAAATTTTTAACGGTTTCTTAATCATTTTTCTTCGTAGATTAAAAAATACATTTGTTATATATTCCAAATTTTTTAGATTTTTAAATTTAAAAATTTTTTTCTTTGGCTTAAAATATAAAATTGTACTATTTACTTTAGGAACAGGATTAAAACTTTTAGGACTTATATCCTTAAGCTTAATTATTTCCATTCTCCATTGAGAAATAATAGATAGTCTCCCATAATTTCTAGTATTATAGTTAGCTATAATTCTATCTGCTAGCTCTTTCTGAAACATTAAAAGTAACTTATTAAACTTAAATTTTTCATTATAACTTTTTATAAGTTTAACAAGTATCTGAGAAGATACATTATATGGAAGATTGCCAAATATAATGATATTTTTCATTTTCAATTTTTCTAAATCCACATTAAAAAAATCTTCATTAATAATGTTTATATTTCTAAACTCTTTAGAAAGATTTTCAGATAGTTTTTTGTCTTTTTCAATTACATGAAAATTTCTAAATTTAACTTTTAAAAGTTGTCTTGTTAGATTTCCAGTGCCAGGACCAATCTCTAAAATATCATTTTCTGGCTTAATATTTCCATTTAATGATATAAAATTTATGATATTTTGATCTATTAGATAGTTCTGCCCTAAACTTTTTTTAGGCTTAGTTCTCATTATAATCTCTCAAAAAAATTAATCGAATTAATCAATGATAGTGGGTCTGAAATACCTTTCGATACCATTTTTTCGTTTGGACCGTGATCAGGAGAAATTCTTATAAACGGCAAACCTATAGTTAAATTAATTGCGTTAAAATTAAATAAGGTTTTTATAGGAGTAAGCACTTGATCGTGGTACATGCCAACCACAATGTTAAAATTTTTGTAATTATTTTTTATAAAAAATGTATCAGCGGATAAGGGACCTTCAATACTAATTTTCTTTCTTCTAATTAGATTTATAGCAGGTTTAATAATTTTTTCCTCCTCACTAATTTTATGATTTGTTTCGCAATGTGGGTTTAATCCTAAAATTGCAAATTTTGGATTAATTTTCAATTTCGATTTATAAAATTTATTTATTAACAATATTTTTTCAACAATAGGACCTACTTTGATTTTACTTATAACATTTTTTAATGGTATATGTGTTGTTATGGGACAGACTGATAAATCTTTATTATAAATCAACATTGCATATTTGCTAGTATTTGTATTTTTAACTAAATATTCTGTGATTCCTTCAAATTTTTTATTAAGAAATTTTTTTTTATTTATTGGACCATTTATCATGCCTATCGCCAAATTTTTTTTTAAAATTTCTAATGCGATTCTAAAAGATTTTTCTATATATTTTTTCGAAACATCTGGATTTTTTTCAAAAATTTTTTTTGTTTCTAATTTTACATTTATAATATTTATTTTACTATTATTTTTTATAGATGAAATATTTTTATTTTCAATTTCATTTATTTTGAATCTATATTTAAAAAATTTCATTTGCCTTTTTATTAAATCAATCGAGCCGATAATAATTATTGGTCTTTTGCATTTGATTAAAATCTTTTTTTTAATACACTTAAATAAAATTTCAGGAAATACACTAAAAGGTTCTCCTAGAACTATAATAATTGGTTTATGTTTCATTAATTAAAATATTTTTTTTAATTTTATTGAAATATATAGTTGAATATTGGTTTAACTGTCTATCAGTTTCTTTCTGAACTAACATTTCTAGTTCTTTATCAATATTAATTTTAGTTATAACTTTTCTTTTGTCATTTAATTTTAAAAATAAATAACCGTTACCCACAAATATTGGCTCTGTAAATTCACTGATTTCCAAAGTTTTAATTTTTGTAAGTATATCTTTTGAAAGCTGTGTTTCTTTTACCCAACCGATTTTACCTCCATTATCTGCTGTATTAGATATACTGAAAACTGTAGCTGCTAAGTCAAAACTATTATTTTTAATATAATTTTTTATTTTTAAATATTTTTGATTTTTACTTTCACCTTCTTCAACCTCAAAAAGAATTTCATATAAATTATACTCATATATAGTATTATTTTTTAAATTTTTTTTTATTTTCTCTTTTAATCTATTTCTGTCAATTGAAACATTTTTAATATATTTGTCATAAATAAGTTTGTTCCATAGTAATTCAATTTTAAACTTTTCGGTTATCTCTTCTAAATCAAAGTCACGCTCATTTAAGTACAATAATAGTTCATTCTTATTTTTTTTATTTAGTCTTAATAGAATATCCTTGAATATTAAATTATTTGCTTCTTGTGAGAGATCATTAAAGTTAAAATACTTAATTAATTCAATATACTTTATTTTTTCTTGTATAAGTGAGTTTATTGCAAAAGATTTAATTTCTTTTTTTGTTAAGTTTTTTAAATTTTTGTTAAAAACAACTAAATAATTAGCTTCATTTATAATATCTTGGTTAGTAATAATATAATTTTCTATCTTAAATTTAATTTTTATTTCTTCACTAATTACATTCGATGAAAAAATAAATATAAAGAGAAAAATTAAAATATTTATTCTCATATTTAGTTAACTTTAGGTGTATTTATTTTACCAAAAGGAACTATTTTAATTGTTAAAAATATGTTTTCTTCAGGTGATAAATCTACATCTGAATAGTATGTTTTTTTATACTCAAGAGCAGCTACCAAACAGTCATTTTCATATTGGTATATTAAATCATAATATTCTGTTAAATCTTTTTCCAAATTTTTGTTTGTAGCAAATCCAACAGAATTATTTTTATTAAATCTATAATTTGTTTTATTTGAAATATAGCTTTTATCTTCAATAATATTACTTGAATTAAAAATCTCAAACGATGAAAATAAATTCTTATATGAAACACTTGTTTCGATAAAATTATAGTTTACATCTTTCAAATCTTTATCTGCAGAAAAAGAATAGTTAAAATTCATGATATCATTTGGAAAAAATTTAAATTTTCCAATTAAATCTGACCTTTTGTTTCCTATAGAACTTACCTCTGGTAAATCATCATTTTCATTCAATCTAAAAATTTGCCCTATAGAAAAATTCAATTTTTCGTAATCATTATTGTCCCTTATAGAGTAATCAGTTGATATTGTTATAGACTCACCACCTTCTAACGCATCATCAATGCCAAGTCTATTATCAGAAAAAATATTTGCATATCCAACTCTAAGATCATTTGATTTGATGTTTTTGGTTTCAGTTGGACTAAATCTAAATGAAAATTTTGGAGTTAGATATGAGTCAAAATTTTTACTTTTTTTCTTCATCGGTAGTCTAGAATTAAATATATATTGTGCCAATAGCTTATTGTCAGCTCCCTCCTTTAAGTTTTCCGATTTTGAACCATCAGAATTTACATTTTTTAAATTAATAGTAAAATTATTCAAAGTTTTATTTTTAAATAGCTTTTCATAAGAGGTAAAATTTAAGTCATTTATAATCATTCCATCATATTTATTAGTCTTATATTTTTTTTGAAAACCTTTAGATTGTAAATTAATGTATCCATCTGAATGGTACATATCTTTTCTATATAAATATCTTGGAAAGACATACTCATAACTATCGCTATCTTTAACAGTTAAGTCCTCAAAACTTTCTATTGATGTGTAAAAATATTGATTATTAAAATTTTTTTCATAACTCAAATAACTGTTTAGAGTACTATTATCGTGAACAAGTTGTGAATTTACATCATACTTTTTTAAATAATTTTTATTAGATACTGTCTCTAAATTAAAACTTAAAGTTTCATTATCCATAACTTTTTTGTAATTAGAAAAAAAATATGAGTTTGTGCTCTGATCTTCTCTTAAAAAACCGTGGTCAAAAATGATATCAGACTTTTCGTTAGCTTGTCTGAATTCTGTTTGAAACATTAATTTGTCATCAAAAAATAATCTTGGTGAAATTGTATAGTCCTTGTTGTCAGATAATACTTTATAATATGGTATTTGAATTGAACTTCCAAAAACATTTGAGCTGTTTAATCTAGGAATCAAAAACCCTGATTGTCTGTCAACAGTCGGGTCTGGATGATGAAATTTAGGAAAATACATAACAGGAAAATCATAAATGTTTAACCAAGCATTCTTATACTCAATTATTTTCTCTTTTTTGTTATGTTTTACCTCATCAGCTTTAATAATCCACGGAGGACATTTGTCACCTTCTCGAAATTTACAAGTTGTAAAAAAGCCATTTTTGATAATAGTATTCTCTGGGTTTTCTTTTAGAGTTTCACCTAATAATCTTGGATCATTTTCAACATTGCCAAATGAAGACTTTTCGAAAAATAATTTACCATCATTTCCAAATATCTCCTCTTTGTTAATATCTAAAGTTGCATTATCAATTATAAATTTATTTTCATTTTTATCTAACATAAGGAGATTTGTTACATTCGCGATTTTCGATACAAGATTATATTTAAAATTTTTAAACTCAAAATAATTCTTATCTTTTTTTTCTAAGAAAGTTTTAAAATCAGAGTATACGATCATATTTTGTCTATCAAAAAATATATTTTCAGAACTTATTGTATAACCATTATCTAATTCTACATTTGTTTTCCCTTTAGAAAATATTAATTCTTTATCTTTATCGTATTTCAAATAATTTGAATTTATAATAATATTTCTATTTTCATCTACTAACTTAACATTGCCATTTACAATTAAGCTATTGATTTTTTTATTTAATGTTGATTTGTCACCATAAATTATTAGACCATCTAAAGAATTAACTTCAACATTACCATTTAATTCGATTACATCACCATTTTCTAAAATATTCAAATTTTCGGATTTTAGGTCAAACTCATCAGATACAGAGATATGAGTATATAATAAAAAAAAAATTAATGATATTTTTAGTAAAAAATTATTTTTCATTTATTTTTATAAGACCTATATAAGACATTAATAACAATATAATTAGTGGAAACCATATTGATAAAATAACAGGCAATCTTTCATTTATTCCCATTAAATTAAAAAAATAATTTATATAATAAATTATGACCGATAATAATATTCCAATCACAACATTAAATATTTTTGATTTACTATATTTAACATTCAACATCAATATAGATCCAATAAATATCATAATTAATAGATAAATTGGCAAAGTTAAAAGTTTATTTATTTCACTCTCAATTTCTAGCGTTGAGTAACCAAGTGACCTATAATCCTCATAATGTGACCTTAATTGAAAAATATTTAATGAGGAAAGATTAGAAAATAAGTTATTTATTTTCTTTATATCAAAGTTGCTTTTGAAATTTATTTTATCTTTTTCATAATTCTTGCCATCCACATTGAAAACTTTTGCTTTTTCAATTACCCAGTTTTTATTTGATATATTTACCTTTTCTGCTATTAAAGTTTTTGTTAGTTTATAGCCATTATCCATCTGGCTTATCGTTACATCTTTTAAATAATTTTTGTCAATTTCCTCTGCATTAATAATTCTTACCTCTCCATCTTGCTCATCTTTAATCCATAGGCCATTTTCATTTATAACAGCTAAATATTTTGCATCTTCTGTGAAACCACTCTTAAAGCTTAAATAATTATGTTTTAAGTTAGAGGAAAAAGTATGAAAACCAAATATTAAAAAAAAACCAAATAATATTGTAACAAATGAGATTATCTTAATAATATCAGTATTTTTAACCCCATAATTTTTTAATAAATTTATTTCATCTTTTGCGTACAAATGGCTAAAAAAAAGTTGAGTTGTTATTAGTATTATGAAAGGAAAAATTTCAAAAAGTATTGAAGGTAGATTAAGAAGGGTAAATAAAAATGGATAATATATACTTAGATTTAATTCATTAAAAAATTTTATCTCTTCTAAAATATTCAAAATAAAAGTTAAGGATGCAAATATTGAAATTATTACTAATAAATATTTTAAAAATAATTTTATTAAATACTCATGATATGTTTTAAATATATTCATCATTATTCACTTAGTTTAAATTGTATAATTGTATAAAAAAACATTATTATTAAAAAAGGTAATGCGCTAATTATTATATTTTTTAAATTAAATGTATAAATATATTGTGATACAGCTTGAGATATCACTATAAATAAAATTCCAAAAATAAAAATTATAAATTTATAAATTTGTGTATTTTTAACATTGTTTGATATTAAAACTAAACAAGAACCTATTGCAGCGACAACAAATATATAAAAAGGTATTAATATTCTTTTGTGTAACTCCTGAACAACAACTGAAATTTTTTTTTCACTACAGTCTAAATTTTTATGTTTAAAACTTTTATTATATTTATAGATAGATACTAAACATCTAAAAAGGAGAGTGGTAGATTGCTCTTGAATTTTAGGATCCACAGTAGTTTTAGTAGAGTATTTAGATAAATTTATTATAGTTTTTTCGTAATTTATAATATTAGAATTATTATTTTTACTTTCTATAATATTTCCATCATATAAAATTAAATAAAAGTTATTATTATTTTTTTTTAATATCCCTTCTCTTGCAGAAATAATTTGTGAAGCCGAGTTTTTATTGTTATCTTTTAAAAAGATATTGTATAATTTGCCACCTTCCTCTTTTTTTTCTACAAATATTGTTAAATCTTCAACAGTGCTAATGAATTTTTTCGATTTTATTAATGAAGGAAAATAATCTATATTTGAAGATCTTATGTATGATCTGGCTTTATCTTGAGTTTTAGGAACAATAATTGTATTTAAAACAAGTTGCAAAATAACAAATAGTAAAGAAAATTTAATTATTAAATTGTAAAATTCTTTTTTTTTTATTCCATTAGTCCAGAAAATTATTAATTCGTTTTTATCCTCATACTTTAATATTGTATAAAAAATTGAGATAAAAAACATAAATATTATTAATCTCGAAAAAATTTTAGGAAAATTTAACAGCGTATATAAAAAATACACTTTAAAACTATGTCCATCTTCAGAGACAAAGTCTAAATAATTAACTGCTTGTATAACCCACACAATTAAACTAAGACTCAGTGTTCCTAGTAAAAAAAACCATATTGTATCAGCAAAAAATTTACGAAAGATTAATTTTTCCATTGAAATAAAACATTTTTATACATATATATTTGCAACTTTAAATTTATATTTTAAAAATTATGACTGTTCAAGTTGTCTATAATAACAAACCTAAAACCGCTAAATCAGGGGCAATTGCCTTATTTGTTGATGAAAAATTAAAATTTTATAACACAAATAACTTGCTTAATAAAACAGAAAATGAATATGTAAAGAAAGTACTTATACATAAAAGAAAAAAAAACGATAAAACACTTTTTAGTATTGATATAGATGAAAAGAAAATTGCAATCATCATAATTATAAAACAAGGTTCAAATACTAATTCTTATGAGAGCTTGGGAGCAAAGTTTTTTGATTATATAAAAAAAAATCATATTACGGAAACATATATAAATAGTATAAATACAAATATTAAAAATAAAAATAATATTTTGGAACATTTTTTACATGGTATATTTTTAAAATCTTATAATTTTCAAATTTATAAGACAAAAAAAAATAAAAAAATTTTTAAAGTCTATGTATCGGGCAAACAAAATATTGAAAGTAAAAATTTTCTTAATGCATTAAAAGAAGGAATATTTTTGACTAGAGATCTCGTTTCAGAACCAGGAAATATTTTGCATCCTGACGAGTACGCAAAAAGATTGATTCAACTAAGAAAAAATGGATTAAAAGTTACGATATATGATAAAAGTAAACTAAAGAAACTTGGTTTTAGAGCTTTGTTAGGAGTTGGCCAAGGCAGCGTAAGAGGATCGTATTTAGCTACAATTGAATGGAAAGGATTAAAAAAAAATACAAAACCATTAAGTTTTGTTGGTAAGGGAGTATGTTTTGATACAGGTGGAATTTCTTTAAAACCGGCAAAATTTATGGAAGATATGACATACGATATGGCTGGCTCAGCTGTTGTAGTTGGACTTATGAAAAACTTAGCACTGAGGAAAGCAAAATTAAATGCAGTAGGGGTAGTCGGTTTAGTCGAAAATATGCCAGGTGGCAACGCGCAAAGACCCGGCGACATTGTCAAATCGTACTCTGGAAAAACGATTGAAGTTTTAAATACAGATGCAGAAGGCAGACTTGTGCTTGCTGATGCAATGTCATTCACAGAAAAAAAATTTAACCCATCTTTAATGGTAGATTTGGCAACATTAACAGGTGCAATTATTGTTGCGCTAGGTTCGGAATATGCTGGTCTTTTTTCTAATAATGATAAATTATCAAAACAACTTTTCGATGCAGGTAATAATGTAGAAGAAAAAGTTTGGAGAATGCCTCTTCATAAAAATTATGATAAATTAATAAATTCTAAAAATGCAGATATGCAAAATATAAACTATGTTGGTGGAGCAGGTTCAACTACCGCCGCTCAATTTTTACAAAGGTTCATATCAAATAAAACACCATGGGCTCATCTTGACATAGCTGGAATGGCATTTTCTAAATATGGAGGAGCTTTAAACTCTGGTGGAGCGACAGGATATGGTGTTAGATTACTTAATAAATTCATACATGAAAATTATGAATAACGAGGAGACTACACTTTCTATAATTAAACCAGATGCAGTCGAAAGAAACTTATCTCAAGAAATTAAATCTTTGTTCCTAAACAATGGATTTAGAATCATTAAGGAAAAAAAAATTATTTTAACAAAAGAAGAAGCAGAAAAGTTTTATGCAGTTCATCAAACTAAGCCATTTTATGGGGAACTTTGTAATTATTTATCCTCAGGACCTATAATTGTTATGGTTTTAAGCAAAGTAAATGCTGTATTATCAAACAGGGAACTAATGGGTTCAACTAATCCAAAAGAGGCAAAAAATGGAACAATAAGAAAAAAATACGGTTTATCAATCGACAAAAATTCTGTTCATGGTTCAGATAGTATAGAAAACGCAAAAAAAGAAATAGATTTTTTTTTTAAAGAGTAGATTAAGCTATTTTAAAATTTTAATAATTGCTTTTGGATAAACCTTATGTTCAATCATTAAAACCTTTTTTTTTAAGCTTGCTAAATTGTCATTTTTCAATACCTTTATTTTCTTTTGAAGAATAATTTTACCTGAATCTAAATTTTCATTCACAAAATGAACTGTACAACCAGAAAACTTGTCCTTATTTTTTAATACTTTTTCGTGTGTATTTAGGCCTTTATATTTTGGTAATAAGGATGGATGTATATTAATTATTTTATTTTTAAATTTATTAACAAAATTTTTGGATAGAATTTTCATAAAACCAGCCAAACATATAAATTTAATTTTGTTATGTAATAATTCATTTTTAATTTTATTTTCAAAAATTTTTCTATCTTTATTTTTAATCACTTTAAACTTTATAAAATTTTTTTTCGCATAAATTAAACCTTTTGCCCTAGAATTATCAGAAATCACTAATTTTATTATTATAGGTGAATTTTTTTTTTTAGAAAAAAAAATTAAATTTTTTAAATTTGAACCTCTACCTGAAATTAAGACTGCAGTATTAATTTTTTTTATAGCCAAGATATTTTATTTTTTAATTTAATTAAATTTTTACTTTTTGTTATCTCTCCAATAACGTATGGTTTAAATTCTTTTTTAAATATTCTCCTAACTTTATTAAAATTTTTTGGATCTATGATTAAACAAAATCCTACACCGCAATTAAAAGTTTTATACATTTCGAAATCACTAATTCCATGCGACTTTATCCAACTAAATATTTTTTTTGTTTTAATTTTACTCATATCAATCTCCGCACAATATCCCTCGGGAATTGCTCTTTTCAAATTATCTTCTAAACCGCCACCTGTTATATTAGCACAACTATTTATTAAATTATTTTTGCTTAATTTTAGTATCTCGTTGACATATATTTTAGTAGGCTTAATTAATTCTTTTATTAAAAATACATTATTACTTAAACTAATTTTATTTTTTTTTATTAATTTTCTTACCAATGAATATCCATTCGAATGTAGACCACTAGAAGGAATAGCTAGAACAATATTATTTTTTCTAACATTTTTTTTATTAATAATTTCTCTTTTTTTGACAAATCCTATTGCACACCCCGCAATATCAAATTTACCTTTTGTATAAGTACCCGGCATTTCTGCGGTTTCGCCACCGACCAATTCACATTTTGCGAGCTTACAACCTTTTACTATACCATCCATTATTTGTTTAAGTTTATTTAATTTAATTTTATCAATAGAAATATAGTCAAGAAAATAATAGGGTGTAGCTCCTTGAACGATTAAATCATTTGCGGACATTGCTACTAAGTCAATACCAATTGTATTAAACTTATTTAATTTATTAGCAATTTCTAATTTTGTTCCTACACCGTCAGTGCTAGTTACAATATAAAATTTTTTATTATTAGGAATTTTTAGTATAGCTCCAAAACCACCAATATTCTTAAAATTAACACTTTTTTGAGTTTCTTTAACCTTTGATGCAATATATTTTACAAATTTATCTGCAGCTTTTATGTTAACCCCGCTTTTCTGATATGTTAAATTATCTTTTTTCATGAATAAAATATTATTTCAAATTATTAACAAAACTAAAAAAAAAATTAAGATGATCATTAATTTAATATTATTAAATGTATTAATCATTTTTTTATCAACAAACAATTTAAATGCTAATGTATATACTGTAAAAAATATTCAAATTAAAGAACCTTATGATTTAAATTTTAAAAAAAAAAAAGTTATTGAAAAGGCCTTTATTTCAGCTTTTGAAATTTTAGTTTCAAAAAAAGTATCATCTAAAGATTTAAATATATCCAAGACGACAAATATAAATTTAATAAAACCAATGATCGATTCTTTCTTAATAAGTAACGAAAAATTTAAAGATAATTACTACTCTGCAGAATTTGAGGTTTTTTTTAATAAAAAAAAAATTTTAAATTATTTAAATTCTCTAAATATTGTATCATCAATACCAAAAGACAAGCAGGTTTTATTTATACCAATTTTTGTAAATTTGTTGACAGATGAAATATATATTTATGATGAAAATCTATTTTATTTAAATTGGGAAAAAGTCAAAAGCAAAAATTTTCTTCTAAATTACATAATTCCTGATGAAGATTTGGATGATTTTAACATTATTAAAAAAAACATAACTGATATTGAAAATTATGACTTCAAAGAAATAATACCTAAATATAATCAAGAAGATTACGTAGTGGCTATATTTTTTCAAAATTCTAATAAATTGAAAATACTATCTAAAATATTTTTAAAAAATAACTTAAATATTATTAGTTCTTTTGAAGAAAATGTTGATTTTAATGATGATGAAAGTATTAAAAAAATTATTTATAATTTGAAAGTAAATTATGAAAATTTATGGAAAAAAGAAAATGAAATTAACATATCTATAAAATCACCAATAAATATATCTATCGAAACCAAAAATTTAAAATTGATAAATATGTTTGAGGAAAAGCTACAATCATCACAACTAGTATATGATTATAGAATAGAACAGTTTGATAATAAAAATACTATTTATAACATTATTTATAATAGTACACCTGATAAATTTTTAAATGATTTTAGCAATGATTTTAATATTAATATATCTGAAAACATATGGGAAGTAAAATGAAAGAATTAAATCAATTACTTTTGAACTTCAATCATAAACAAAATTTTAATTATGATGATTTTTATGTAAGCAAATCTAATTATTTTGCTTTTAAAATTATTGATACATGGCCCAAATGGGAAAAAAATATAGTAAATATTACTGGAGAAAAGGGAAGTGGTAAATCTCACCTTTCAAGAATATTTAAATCAAAATATAAATCTATAATAATTTTTGAAGACAATATAAATAATGAAATTTTTAAAAAACTTAAATTGTATGAAAATATAATACTAGAAAATTTTCAAAATAAAATTAACGAAAATATATTTTATTCCCTATTTAATTTTGTTGACCAAAATAATAAGTATTTAATTATAAACTCCACTAAACCTTTAATTAAAATTAATTTTACACTTAATGATCTCTCTTCTAGAGTGAAAAATTGTATATTAGCTCAAATTAATAATCCTGATGACGATTTAATTTTTGCATTAATTTTAAAAAATTTTTCAGACAAACAAATAAAAATAGATAGAAAGCTTATTGATTATATAGTTAAAAGAATAGATAGATCCTATAGAAAAATTTCTGAATTTATATATAAACTTGATGAATTAACATTAAAAAAAAAAGTACCAATTAGTCTAAAAACTATAAAAGAAATAATATAGGTTGATTTTGAATAATTATAGAACACATAACTGCTCTGAATTAAATATAAAAAATAAAAATTCAAATGTAGTTTTGTCTGGGTGGATTAATAAAAAAAGAGATCATGGAAATTTGTTATTCATTGATCTAAGAGATAATTATGGAATTACTCAATGTATAATTGATAAAGAAAATGAATATTTCAATGAATTGGAAAAAATACAGTTAGAGACAGTTATAAAAATAGAAGGAAAAGTAATAGGCAGGTCTAAAGAGACTGTTAATTATGAAATAAGCACAGGTCAGATAGAAGTGAATATTGAAAGATATGAAATTTTAGGAACATGTAAAGAATTGCCGATGCCTGTATTTAGTGATCAAGAGTATTCCGAGGAAATAAGATTAAAATATAGGTTTTTAGATTTACGAAGAAAAAAAATTCATGAAAATATTATTTTAAGATCAAAAGTAATTTCTTATATCCGCAATGAAATGATAAAATTAGGTTTTTTAGAATTTCAAACTCCAATTTTAACTTCATCAAGCCCCGAAGGCGCAAGAGATTTTTTAGTACCCAGCCGTTTAAATCCAGGAAAATTTTACGCACTACCACAAGCTCCACAACAATTTAAACAATTAATAATGGTATCTGGTTTTGATAGATACTTTCAAATAGCACCATGTTTTAGAGATGAAGATGCAAGAGCAGACAGAAGTCCTGGCGAATTTTATCAGCTGGATTTAGAAATGTCATTTGTTGAACAAGAAGACGTTTTTGATGTAGTTGAAAAATTATTAGTAAAATTATTTAAAAATTTTTCAAAAAAAAAATTAATGTTTGATAAATTTCCAAAAATATCCTTCAAAGATGCCATGCTTAAATATGGAACAGATAAACCTGATTTAAGAAATCCACTTATAATTAAAGAAATTACAGATATTTTTACAAGGGAGGATGTCTCATTTGACATATTTAAAAAATTAGTAAAATCTGGATCTAAAGTAAGATGTATAATTACAAAAAATACAAAAAATAAACCAAGAAGTTTCTTTGACAATATTGATAAATGGGCAAAAGAGGAAGGTGCTTCAGGCCTTGCATATTTTACTTTTGAAAAAGATAAAAATATAGAAGCAAAAGGCCCTATTGGAAAATTCTTTTCAGAACAAGCATTACTAGAAATAATGAAAAAAACTAATTGTGAAATAGGAGATAGTATTTTTATGGCATGTGCAAAACAGCATGAGTTAGAAAAAATTACATCTTTAGCTAGAAACAAAATTGCTAAAGACTTAAATTTAATCGACGAAAATATTTTTGCATTTTGCTGGATTGTTGATTATCCAATGTTCGAAAAAGATGAAATTACAAATAAAATAAAATTTAGTCATAATCCATTTTCAATGCCCCAAGGTGATTTAAGTGAAAAACATTTTGAGGATCCTTTAAAGATTCTTGCATACCAATATGACATAGTTTGTAATGGAATTGAATTATCCTCAGGTGCGATAAGAAATCATAAGCCAGACTTGATGTATAAACTTTTTTCAATTGCAGGATATGAAAAAAAACAAGTAGACCAAAAATTTAGTGGAATGATAAATGCACTTAGTTATGGAGCACCACCTCATGGTGGAATAGCACCAGGAATAGATAGAATCGTTATGTTACTTGCAAATGAAAAAAATATAAGAGAGGTTACGATGTTCCCCATGAATCAAAATGCTCAAGATTTAATGATGAATGCACCATCTGAAGT
>CESN01105699.1_pt1 | contig 31616 bp, 29 predicted proteins | sample 531181 | NCBI WGS metagenome assembly CESN01 (sample SAMEA2621990, study PRJEB7988) | marine metagenome | isolation source: saline water (ENVO:00002010), including
AATTTAAAGTCAAAGTCTGGTATTCATAGATTGATATCTGCTTTAGAAGAGAGGGGATTCGTAAAACGACTTGCACATAAAGCAAGAGCTTTAGAAGTTGTAAAATTACCGGAAAATGCTGGCATTAAAGATCTTTATAATAATTTTACTCCAAGCGTAATTACAGGTGGTTTAGACAAAGTTACAAATAAAAAAACAAAAAATAAATTTATACCAATTATAGGTAAAATTGCTGCAGGTGTGCCAATTGAGGCAATAGAAGATACAAACGAAAATATACCGTATCCTCCAAATTTAAATAATAAAAATGAGGATTTTTATGGTTTGAAGGTTCAAGGTGACAGTATGATAAATGCTGGAATAAATGACGGGGATACCGTTATCATAAAAAAAACAAATAATGCAGATAATGGTAAAATTGTAGTGGCATTAATAGATGACCATGAGGCGACACTAAAAAGACTTAGAAAAAAAACAAATTCTATTGCCTTGGAAAGTGCAAATCCAGCTTATGAAACTAGAATTTTTAATCCTGAAAGAGTAAAAATTCAAGGTGTTTTAGTATCTCTATATAGAAACTTCTAATTATTTAATATAATAAACTGTTCTTATTATGATAATTACTAGATTTGCACCCTCTCCTACTGGCGAATTACATGTTGGCGGTGCAAGGACTGCCTTGTTTAATTTTTTATATTCAAAAAATCAAAAAGGTAAGTTTTTGTTACGTATTGAAGATACTGACAAAGAAAGATCGAAAAAAAAGTATGTGGATCAAATAATCGAAAGTTTAAAGTGGTTGGGAATTACTTTTGATAATGAGGTAGTGCATCAATCAGAAAATATAGAAGAGCACAAAAAGGTAGCTGATATACTTTTAGAAAAAAATTATGCTTATAAGTGTTTTGATAATAAAGAATATATTAAAAATAAAGAAGTTAAAAAAAATTCTTCATACGTTGTCAGGTTAAAAATAGAAAAAAACAAAAAAATAATTTTAAATGATGGAGTTCAAGGTTTAGTTGAAATTGATACGAATGCAATAGAAGATTTTATAATATTAAGATCTGACGGTACTCCAACTTATAATTTATCAGCCTCTGTAGATGATAAAATAATGAATATTACTCATGTGATTAGAGGAGATGACCACAAAATTAATGCAATCAAACAAATTATCATATTTCAATATATGGGGTGGAAACTACCAAAATATTATCACATACCATTAATCCATTCAGAAGATGGGAAAAAATTATCTAAAAGAGATAATGCATCAACGACTGCAGATTATAGGAAAATAGGCATCTTACCTAAAGCATTAAGAAATTATTTACTTAAACTAGGATGGTCTTATAAAGAAAAAGAGATATTTAGTTATGATGAAAGTATAAAATTATTTAATCTTAAAAATATTGGAAAATCACCTTCAAAATTAGACTTTGAAAGAATAAAATCTTTAAACGAATATTATATAAAAAATATTTCTGAAAAAGAACTTTCAGAATCTTTATTAAAATATCTATACGAATCAAAAAATAGTTTACAAAAGGTTCACCTGGACAAAATAATTGACAATATTAATATTTTGAAAAATAAATCTAAAACCCTAGAAGATATATATTTAAATTCAAATTTTATTTATAATTATAATCCTGTTAATATTAATAAAATTAGTAATGCAAATAATATTGCATATATTAAAGATTTTTTTAATGAAATTTCTAATATTAAAATATTTGATGAAAGTAAAATATTAGAAATTTCTAAATTGATAGTAAGTAAACATAAAATAAATTTTAAAGATTTGGGTCAACCATTACGACTAATATTAACTGGGTCATCACAAGCACCAAGTATTAAAGATATTATAAAAATACTTGGAATGAATGAAACTAAAAATAGGCTTTCAAAGTACATATAAATTAGACAATAGCCAATAAAACTGATAATAAGCATCGCAATGAGTGACGATGCAAAACTAAAAATTGGTAAAAAAGAATTTCAATTTCCTATAAAAGAAGGGTCAGTTGGCCCATCTGTAATAGATGTATCTAGATTATACTCTGAAACAGATCATTTTACTTTTGATCCTGGATTTACATCAACAGGAAGTTGTGAATCATCAATTACATATATCGATGGTGATAAAGGACAATGTTATTACAGAGGTTATCCGATGGATGTTCTTGCAGAAAAGAGTAATTTTTTAGAAATTGCATATTTATTATGGTACGGAGAGTTACCATCAGAGGTTGAATGGAATGAATTCTCTAATGCTATTAAAAATCATACTATGGTTCATGAACAAATTCGGGTATTTTTTAATGGATTTAGAAGGGGTGCACATCCAATGGCTATAATGGTTGCGTGTGTAGCTGCATTGTCTGCTTTTTATCCAGACTCTATTAACATAAAAGATCCAGAACAGAGAAAAATTTCAGCAAGAAGAATGGTTGCGAAAATTCCTACACTTGCCGCAATGGCTTTTAAATATAGTTTAGGTCAACCATTTATATATCCTGATAATTCACTGGAATATTCTGAAAATTTTATGAATATGTGTTTCGCTGTTCCAGCGGAAAAATATAAGATTAATAAAGTATTTGCTAATGCATTAGATAAAATTTTTATTTTACATGCAGACCATGAACAAAATGCTTCAACTTCAACTGTTAGACTTGCTGCCTCGTCTGGTGCAAATCCATTTGCATCAATATCAACCGGCTTTACATCTTTGTGGGGACCGCTTCACGGGGGAGCAAATGAAGCTGCACTTAATATGCTAAGAGAAATTGGTGATGTAAAAAATATTCCTGAGTACATTAAAAAAGCTAAAAATAAAACTGATCCATTTAAATTAATGGGTTTTGGTCATCGTGTTTATAAAAATTATGATCCAAGGGCTAAGGTAATGCAAAAAACTTGCCATGAGGTATTAGATGAAATTGGAAACAAAGATAATAAATTACTACAAGTGGCAAAAGAGTTAGAAAAAATTGCCTTAAATGACGAGTATTTTATTGAAAAAAAACTTTATCCAAATATTGATTTTTATTCTGGTATAACTTTAAGTACCATGGGCTTTCCTACAACGATGTTTACAGTCTTATTTGGTTTGGCTAGGACTGTAGGATGGTTGGCGCACTGGAAAGAAATGATGATAGATCAAAAAACAAAAATTGGTAGACCAAGACAATTGTATACTGGGGCTAAACCTAGGAATTTTAAAAATTTATCTGACAGATAAAAGTTTCATTCAAGGTTTTTCAACAGATCTTCAGCTATTTTTTTTGAAGTTTTTTTATTGGAAAAGCTTTTTAATATTGAGTTATACTCCTCCACCATTTTTTTAAGCTCTAACTTATTTGATAAGTAAAAATTAATTTTTTGAATTATTTTTTTTGATGTACAATCATTTTGAATTAATTCAGGAATTATCTCTTTTTTAGCAATGATATTTATTATATTAATAAACTTTACTTTAATAAATGGCTTTATGATGAGATAATTTAACCAACTCAGCTTATATATTGTCAAAAAGGGTATTTGACTTTTACAAAGGTCAAGGCTTATTGTTCCTGATTTAGCAATCGTGATTAAAGATTTTTTATAATAAACATTTTTTAGATCTTCATTTGTGTTTATAATAATCTCAATATCATCTAATGTTTTTAATTTGTCCTGTACAATTTTTTCAGTACCTCTAGCCAAACCAAAATGATATGAGAATTTATTTCCAAAATGATTAATGATGTCTATAAAAATTGGTAGAAATAATTCTATTTCACTTTTTCTACTTCCTGGACAGAAAGATATTATTTTTTTATCTACATTCAAGTTTAAATTTGTAAAAATAAAATTTTCAAAAAAAGGATGACCGACAAATTGATTTAAAATATTATACTTATTAAAATATTTTTCTTCAAATTTAAAAAGTAAATAAACTTTGTCTAATAATTTTTTAATATTTTGAGCACGTCTTTCCCTCCATGCCCATATAGATGGGGCAACAAAATGAAAAAACTTAGGTTGAACTATATTTTTTTTTTTTATTTTTTTAATAACCTGAAATACAAAATCTGGTGAGTCAACTGAAAAAATTATGTCTGGTTTAAAATTTTCTATATATTTTACACATTCATTTATTTTTTTTTTAATATATAAAAAGTTTCTTATAACATCTGTGATACCAAAAAAAGTTATATCTTTATTCTCAAAAGGTCCCTTTACCCCAAGCTTTTTTAAATTATAACCCGATATTCCTTGAACAATTGTATTCTCTAAATCAATATATTTAATTATTTCAGCGGCAAGTATATCGCCTGATGTTTCTCCAGTTATTACAAAAATTTTTTTTTTCATTAAATAGCTGAAATGAATAAATTATTTTTATCGGCATAATTAATAGACTTTTTTTGATCAAGGAAAATATTTTGATTTTTTTTTAAAAAAATACCTTTTAAGTTACTTTTTATGCATAATTTAATTGTTTTAAAACCTATTGTTGGAAGATCATAATTCAAATTTTGCTTTGTTTTCGGCAGCTTAATTAAAATACCCGAAAATTTCTTATTTCTTTTAATTTTATTTATCCTTTTTAACATTTCATCAGTGCCCTCAGCTGACTCTATAGCTAATATGTATCCATTATCTAGAATTATTCCTTGAGCATTATCGTATTTACTTAAAGCATTTAATATGCTTTTTCCTTTTTTAAAATCTTTAAAATCATTAGGATTTGGTTTAGATTTAGTGGGTGTTTTATTTAATAGTAAGTGACTACAATATTTATGGCACTCTATTACTTTGACTTTATTATTGTTTAATATTTTTTTTGCAAGGTTTAATATATTACCATCTCCTTTTTTAAAAGCATTTATAAGGTTAGGTAGATAAGTGACTGCTTTTAAATCTAGTTTAAAGTTTTTTAAATTTGGTCGTTGAACGTATCCAGCAAATATCGCCTCTTTCACTTTTTTTTCTTTTAATATTTTTAAAATTTTCCCTATTTGGCCAATTTTTATATTAATGGAATTTTTTATTTTTGATCTTGATAAATTTAAAATTATATGTTTAATTTTTTTTTTATTTAAAGATGATATTATCTCCTTAGGCAAACTACCATCTCCAGCAAAAATACAAATCATTTTAAAGGTCTACAGATATCTCTATTAGAGTTTTTATTATTGATAAAATTTATTAATTCATTAACTAATTCAGAATTATGTTCTAGTTTTGAGACATAATGCTTCATATTGTCTGCTTCGAATAGTTGAATTACAATTTTTTTGTAATCCTCTATTTCATTATTTGTAAATTTTTTACGCTTTAATCCTATTAAATTTATATTATCAAAATGTGATCTATTTCCCTTAACCACTGTATAAGGCAAAACATCCCTGTCTACTCCTGTCATGCCACCAATCATTGCTCCTTTCCCTATTTTTGAAAATTGTAAAACGGCAGAATTACCACCTAATATCACATCATCTTCAAAACAACAGTGTCCAGCAATTGCAGCATTGTTTGCTATGACTAAGTTATTTCCAAGCTTACAATCGTGTCCAATATGTGAACCTACCATAAATAAAGAGTTATTTTTAATTTTTGTTATTGATCCACCGTGATCTGTACCAAGGCTTATATTTGAATACTCACGAAATGAATTGTTATCTCCGATTTCTAAATAGCTAACTTCCCCTTTAAATTTTAAATCTTGCGGAGTTGTGCCAATACTACAAAATGGAAAAAAAGTATTATTTTTACCAATTTTTGTATTTCCTTGTATATTGACAGAGTTAACTAATTTGCAGTCATCACCTATTTCTACATTCGGCCCAATTACACAAAAATCACCAATTGAAACATTCTTTCCTATTTTAGTATTTTTGTGAACAGCAGCTTTTAAACTAATCATTTCTGTCAACTATTGTGGCCATCCATTCCGCATCGGCCATCTTTATATCATTACAATAAGCCTCTCCCTTATACCTCCAAACTTTACCTTTAATTTTATCTACAAAACATTTAAGAAATAAATCACATGGCGGCAACACTGGTCTTCTAAACCTGGCTTTTTGAACTGACATTAAATATACTAATTTATTTTCTACCTCTTTTGTATCTATACTGTACGCTGCTAATGCAGCAGCAGCTTGACCAAATGACTCAACTATCATCACACCAGGCATAACTGGTTGACCTGGAAAATGACCTTGAACAAAAAATTTATCTTTAGTTAATTTTAAATGTCCTAAAGCAGATTCCATTGGTATAATATTGTATAAATTGTCAATCAGTAACATTGGGTCTCTATGAGGAAGTAATTCCTCTATCTCACTTTTTTCAATTTTTGGTAGATTATGATCTATCACTTTTTATTCCTCTTTAAAAACTCTTTAAAACCTACTGCTGGAAAGCCCATCAAAATTTGGTTATCATTAACATTTCTCAAAACACCAGAGTGACCTCCTATACTTACATTATTACCAATAGTTAAATGTCCTGAAATGCCTGCTTGCCCACCAATTTTGCAATTATTTCCAATTTGTGAACTACCAGCAATACCTACTTGTCCAGCTATAAGACAAAAAGAGCCTATTTTAACATTATGAGCAATATGTACTTGATTATCAATCATAGTATTTTCCCCAATTTCAGTGTTCGAAAAAGAACCTCTATCTATAGAACAATTTGAACCGATATAAACGTTATTTTTAATTTTTACATGACCAATATGAGGGATAAAATTAAGATTATTATTTATATATTTAAATCCATAGCCAATCTTACCTATGACACTCCCATCATTGATACTAACATTATGACCTATTATAGCATTTGAGATCACGCAGTTTGAACCAATTTTTACGTTATCACCTATCACAATATTTTTTTTTAAAGTTGAATTTATACCAATATTAAAATTTTTTCCAATTTTGGTTGAGCTATCGATGAGAGTATTTTGTTTAACAAAATTTTTAAATTTAGAGTGCTGTTTAAATTTATAATTATCTTTATCTGCGTCAGGATAAAAAATTTTTGCAATTACAATAAAATCCAATAGAGGATTACTAGAAATCACTGGAATAGTTTCAGGATTTAAAAAGTTTAAAAATTTTTTTTCTAGAATGCAAATAGATGCTTTGGTGGTTTTAAGAGCTGTTAAATATTTTATACTTTCAAGAAAAGTAATATCGCCTTTATTTGCATCAGCAAGGTTCGAAACATTCTGAATCTTTAAATCTTTAATTTTTTTTTTTTCAGTAAAAAAAGTATTTTTTAATAGTTTATTTATATTATGTGGTCCGGTATTTAAAAAAAATGACTTCATTTAAAGAATGCTAGAAGGAACTACCTATCTGAAAACTAAAGCTTTCTTTTTTATCTCCGCTAGCAGAAGACAAAGGTTCAGCATATGTGAAACTTAAGGGACCCAAGGGAGAAGTCCAATCAAGACCAATACCAATAGAACTTCTAATTTTATCTGAGTCTTTAGAAGAATCATAATCTACCCCCCAGACATTTGCTACATCCAAAAATATTATGCTATCAGCATTCCATTTTTCTGGAAATGGGTTAGGAAAAGTACTACCAATAGATGAATAAGCTGAGTAGTTTCCTCCTATATGATCATCTCCATCTTTAGGTCCTATTCCGTAACTTTCAAAACCTCTGATTTTTTTATTACTCAAAAATTTTCTATCACTTAGTTTTATATCTTCGTTTGACAAACTATTGATAGTCTCAACACCTGCTTTTAAGTTAATAATATAATCTTTTGAAACTTGATTATAATAAGATCCATATAAATTATTTGATAAATATGTAATATCACTTCCTGGGAATGCTAAACTTTGACCAAAACCAGTTCTATAGCCCTCAGATGGTTTAAATCTTCTATTTCGTCTATCATTATTAATATTATAAAAAGTCTTGTATGTTACGTAATCTCCCTCTCTAGACTTGTATAATGTCGAAGCACTGTCATTTGTATCAATTCTATCTAAATCTATAGATAAACCATATTTGAAAAATATATCTTCATATAAACTGTATTCTGTAAATACTGAACCACCAATCACCTTACTTTCATATCCTGCATTTGAAAAATCAGTAGTCAAAGCATAAAGTGATCCACCTACAGTATTCCCGGAATTTTGAAAATCTGGAACTGCAAAATTAATTGAACCAGTTATTTTTTGAGTACCAAATCTTGCATTTACATTTGATGCGATCCCTTTTCCAAAAAGATTCTTTTCTTTAAGTTCACCACCGATGGAACTTTCAGAGCTACCAATACCGATACCAGCACTAATAGATCCTGTAGGTTGCTCTTCAACATCAATTACAACATCAACTTGCTCTTTGCCTGCATTTATCGTTTTAGGTTTAATGTTGGAGAAAATGCCAGTATTTCGCAGATTTTTAATTGATTCGGTAAGTTTATAAACTGAAAAGCTATCACCTTCAGAAAACAGAAGGTTGTTTCTTATAACAGACTCTTCTGTGATAGAGTTTCCTTTAACATTAATTAAATTTACAAATAACCTGTCAGATTTTATGAAATTAAAAAAAAGTTCAATTTTATTCTGACCTACTTTTTTTTCCGAAACACCTATACCAACAAATTCAATTTTCTTTTTTTTTAAATAGTTGTCGATTAGATTTTTTATTTTAATTATATTTTTTCTAGAATAATTCGTTTTTAATTTGTCTTTAATCATATTATTAATATCTTCAATATCATCACTCTTTAAATTTTTGTTGGGGTCATTTAATTTAAAATTTGAGATAGAATATCTTTTTCCAGAATTAATCGAATATGTGATGTCGACAAGCTGATTTTCTAAAAAAGATGTGTCAACAGAAGTTATTTGAGCGTCGTAAAAACCATTATTAAGATAAAAATCTTTTAATTTAGATTTGTCATATCCAACTCTTTGTTCGTTGTAAGTTGATGATGAGGATAAAAACTTCCACCATCCATGTTCAGATGTCGTAATTACATCATTAAGAGTTGAAGATGAGTAAAAAGAATCACCGATAAAATATATTCTATTAACTTTAAAACTTTTTCCTTCATTAATTCTATATATTACATTTAAGGCGTTTCCAGATATCTGAGAAATTTCAGGTTGAATTTTAACATTTAGATAACCTGCATCTAAATAATTTTTTCGTATACTTTCAATATCTTTTTTTAATAAATATTCAGAAAAAATTTTATTAGGTCCTAATGATAAAGAACTATAAAAAAACTCCTCTCTTATCTTGCTTTTCACTCCCTGAATAAAATAAAAATCTATAATAGGATTCTCATCAACAGAGATTATCATAATATTGTTTTTTAATTCTATATTTATTGTTTTAAAAAAATTAGACTCAAAAAGTTTTTTCTGTAAAATATTTACTTCTTCAATTGAATAATTTTTATTAATTTTAAAATTTATAATTCCAAAAATTGTTTGTTCAGTAACTCTTTTATTACCTTTTATTTCAATTTTATTAATAATTTCGGAGTGTGAAATAGTTGTAAATAAGATAAAAATTAAAGTTATTTTTAAAATAATAATTCTCATAAATCAAAATTTTTTGCAAATATTATCGCATTATCAATATCAGTTTTGTTTTTAATTTTTAATTTTGCACTCTTTAATATACTTTTATTACTAAAAGTCTTTATTAAAATTTTTGTTATATCTCCATAATATATTTTAGAGTTTAGGTACATTTTGACTAATCTTTCATTAAAAACCGTAAATAAAATCATAGCTTTGTGGCTTTTCATTTTTAAAATTTTAAATCCTAACCTAATAATTGGAAATTTATCCATATCAGGAGATGATATGTTTATTTTTAAATTTTTAAAATTTATGTCTAAATTATGATCTAAAAGTAAGGAATTAGAAATTGGTATTTCCATATTTGGGTTATGTATAATTGGAAAATAAAAATTATTTTTTAATTTAATAATACTATGAACTATTGATTTTTCATCAACCCTAATAGTTATTTTTTTCTCAGGTATTTTAAATAATATTTTAGCCTCAAATAACTCTAAAACTTTATTAGCAAAAGTAGAAGAGTCTACAGAAATTTTTTTACCCATTTTCCAAATAGGATGTTTAAGAACATTTTTTTTTTTTTCATAATATTTTATTTTCTTATTATAAAACGGACCACCAGATGCGGTTATATAAATTTTTTCAATCTTATCTGTATCTAAAAAATTTTTGTAAAAAAAATCAATACAGTGATGCTCAGAATCTATTGGTACAATTGAACATTTATTTTTTTTAGCTAAATTTAAAAAAATTTTACCGCCACATATTATAGTTTCTTTATTGGCAATCAGTAATTTTTTACATATTTTCAATAAATCAAAATTTATATCAATAGCCTCATAGCCGCTTACGCCTGAAATTATATAGTCTATTTTATTTTTTTTATATTTTGCTAAAAATTTTTCTCTTGAGATTGTTAATTTATTACTTTTTGATTTATCAAATAACCATATACTTTTTGGTTTAAAAATTTTTTTTTGCATTACAAGTTTTTTGATATCTGAATTAGCAGCAAGACAGACAAGATTAAACTTTTTTTTGTTTTTTTTGTAAATATTTAATGAAGTTTTTCCGATTGATCCTGTTGAACCTATAATTGCTAAAGATTTCATTTTATTTTTAATATTATATTAAAAAAAATTGTTAAAATTATTAATCCATCTATTCTATCAAATAGTCCCCCATGTCCTGGAATTATATTTGAATAATCTTTAATATCATTTTTTCTTTTAAAATATGAGAATATTAAATCACCTGATATAACTATTAACGAAAAAAAAACTAGTAATAACGAATTTAAAACTATGCTGTCAGATATATTAATTTGATAATAAAAAATATATATTAATGAAATTTGGGAAAATAAGATACTCCCAATAAAGCCACTATAGGTTTTGTTATGACTTATAAAACTAATTTTTTTTCCACCAATTATTTTGCCAAAGGCATAACCACCTATATCACTGAGCCAGCTTATTATAAGAAGAAGAAAAATATATATCATACCATTGTTATAATTAACGATAGATACACAAGAATATAAAAAAAGGAACAAAATTAAAAAAATAATTATTTTGTAAGTTATTTTTGTTAATTTTACAATTTCATATAATCCTATTAATAAAATTATAAATAGTATAAAAAAAAAATATTCTTTACCTAATGAAATTAAAAATAAAACTATTGGGATAGCAAATATAGAAAAAATAAATCTTTGTATAAAATTCAAATTCATGCGCCAAAATTTCTTTTTATTTTATTAAATTTTTTTAGTATTAGTTCTAAATCTTTTACCTTAAAATCAGGCCATAGTTTTTTTACAAAAAAAATTTCTGAGTAAGCTGCTTGCCATAATAAAAAATCACTTAGTCTTTGATAACCGCCTGTTCTGATTATTATTTCTGGATCTTTACTTATAAAAGTATACAGATTAGCAGATAAATTTTTAATATTAATTGATAATTTTTTATTGATAATTTTTTTAATTGAAGAAATAATCTCTAATTTAGAACTATAATTAAATGCAATATTTAGATATAGATTATTTTTTTTAAAATTAAAATTAGTATTTGAGTCTCTTATAATTTTTTTTATATTCTTTGGTAAACCCTTTTTTTCTCCAATAAAGTTTAATTTAATTTTGTTAATAATAAAAAAATCTTTGTTTTCATTTAAATATTTCTCTAATAATAAAAATAATTTTTTAACTTCTTTATTCTTTCTCTTTAAAAAATTGTCTCTTGAAAATGCGTATAAAGTAAGATAATTAATTTTTTTTTTTAAAAAAAAATTTATTATTGGTTTAATATTTTTTACTCCTTCTTGATGTCCAATAATCCTATTTTTGTTTTTTTCTATCCCCCATCTTCCATTACCATCCATTATGATAGCAATGTGATTTGGAGATTTCATACCTTGAGAATTTCTTGCTCTTTTTCTTTTATTTTGTTATCAATTTTTTTTATCGATTCATCAGTCATTTTTTGTAAAAGATTTGACAGTTTTTTGCTCTCATCCTCACTTATTTTTTTATTTTTTTCTTCTTGCTTCAAAAAATCCATCCCACTTCTTCTAATATTGCGAACTGAAATTTTTATTTTCTCTGATTGTTGCCCTACTATTTTTGTTAACTCTTTTCTTCTCTCCTCACTAAGTTTAGGAACGGGTATCCTTAATAATTGACCATCAATAATTGGATTCAAATTCAAGTCACTTTCTCTGAGCGCCTTATCACAAAACTTAATATTATTATCATCCCAAACTTGAATCGATAACGTTTGAGAGTCGGAAACACTGATTGTGGCAACCTGATTAATCGGTAACATTTGCCCGTAAACCTCAACTTTAATAAGATCTAACATGGATGCATGAGCCCTGCCAGTTCTAACTGTTGCTAAATCTTTTGATAAAGAATTTATTGAATCTTCCATTTTTTTTAAAAATGATTTTAATCTACTGTCGTATGTCATTTATTTATTTTGTTAAAGATTTTACTTCTTCACTAAAATCAATTTTTTTAATTTCAATTCCTTCACCTACTTTAAATCTTTTATAATCAACAATTTCAAAATTATCAGAAGAAACTTTATTATAATTTTCGATTGCCTTATTTACATTGATATCTTGATCTATAACCCAGCTTTGATTTAATAAAGTATTCTCAGAAATAATTTTATTTAATTTACCTTTAATTATTTTATCTAAAATTTCTGGTTTCTTATTGCTCTTATCAATTTGTTCTTCTATTATTTTTTTTTCTTTCATCAAAAAATCTTTGTCTAAATCTTTTTCATCTAAAGCTATTGGCATCATTGCAGCAATATGCATACATATGTTTTTTGCTAATTCGATGCAGTCATTTTTTGATTTATATTTTATAACGGAGATTATTTTACCACTCACTTCACTGACTTTGCTATGAATATAATAACTTATTTTGTAATCGTCATTTTTTATTTTCAAAAATCTTCTTATTTTTATATTTTCTCCAATTTTTGAAATTAAATTTACAATAGTATCTTTCACGCTTAAATCTTTAATTTTTTGTTCACATAAATTTGCCAAACTATCTGCAGATAAACTTACTTCTGAAATTTTAGAACAAAACTCAATGAACTCTGCATTTTTAGCAACAAAATCAGTCTCTGTATTAATTTCAGTTAAAGTAAAATACTTTTCATTCAAACCAAAAATTATTAAACCTTCCGCCGCATCTCTAGTACTTTTTTTTGCAGCTTTTAAAACACCTTTTTTCCTTAAATACTCAATTGATTTTTCTAAATCATTTTTATTTTCTTTTAGTGCATTTTTGCAATCTTGCATACCAGCTCCAGTTACCTCTCTTAATTCCTTAACTTTTTCAAGAACTGACATTCTTTTTCCCATTTTGTTGATTGTTTATTTTTTTATCTACAGCTTTTTTTATCCTATCTGTTTTATCCTCTTGCTCCGCAACTTTAATATTTTTTTTTGCGTCCAGAATTGTTTTTTTTATTAAATTGCAATATAAATTTATTGATCTCCTTGCATCGTCATTGCCAGGGATTGGATAATCAATATTTTCTGGATTTGAATTACTATCTAAAATTCCAATAATGGGTATATTCAACTTCTTTGCTTCAAGAATTGCAAGTGATTCTATATTTGTATCAATTACAAAAATAATATCTGGAAGTTTTTTCATATCTGAAATGCCTCCTAGTGATCTCTCTAACTTTTCTTTTTCTAAATTCATTTTTATTAATTCTTTTTTTGTAAAACCAGAATCTTCCTCTGCAATATTTTTTTTTAAATTTTTTAATCTTTTAATTGAATTACTAATTGTATTCCAATTTGTTAACATTCCGCCAAGCCATCTAAAATTAACATAATAGTTCTCTGTTTCCTTTGCAGTTTCTGCTACTAACTCCGAAGCTTGTTTTTTTGTAGAAACAAATAAAACTTTGCCACCGCAAGAAACTGATTTGTGAAGTTCTATTAATGCATTTTTAAGTAACTCAAGAGTTTTTGATAAATCAATTATGTGAATAGAGTTTTTTTCTCCAAAAATATATTTTTTCATTTTTGGATTCCATCTAAAAGTTTTGTGACCTAAGTGCACGCCTGCTTCCAACAGATCCTTTACTGTTACTTCTGGTAAATTCATTTTTTTCCTTTCCGGTTTTCCCTCCAGAGAAACCACTGCAATTTCAGACCGGGGGCATATAGCCAAATTCTCTGTGTGTTTTTTATCTGGCTTATATAATTGAAAAAGTAAATTTCAACAGAAAATTAACTCAATAATCACACTTTATTTGACTTAATTCCAAAAAATCTATGTCTTTAACGCTGACATTTAGATTAGAATTTAGATTAAATGTATATCTTTTACCGTTCTCCTCATTGCATATAATTTGAATATTTGATGAACCATTTTTATTGAGCCGATTTTTAATTAAATTCAAAGACTCTAGTTTATTAACATTTAAAATAACCTTATCAATATTTGTATTTATAATATCTTTAATGTAAAAAATATTCTCTAAATTAATACGCTCTATACCATCTTTGGTTAACTCCTTCTTGGCCTTAATTAAAAAAGAATTACCAACTATTAAATTATTTCTGTTTGCAACTAATTTTTCAGAAAAAATAAAAAGCTCATACATTGAGCTTAAATCAACAAGTTTAATAATTGCATAAGGGCTGCCTTTTGCAGTCTTTTTTTCTTGTATTGAAATAAGCGTACCAGCAATCATAGACTCATTAACATTGTCATTATTCTTGAGATCTGTGTAATGCATGACTTTATATTGTTTTAAAATATTTAAATTTGAATTTAGCGGATGTTCACCTACAAAAAACCCTATTGACTCAAACTCCTTTTTTATTTTTTCATTCTTATCCCAATCTGGTATTGTTATATTCTTATTTTTTTCATTAAAATGATCAGAGATATTTATTGAAAATAATGTTTTTTGTTCGTCGCTAATCTCCTCGTCAGAAGTCTTTGATTGCTTTAAATATTCAGTAACACCTCCATATAGCTTCTTTCTATTTTGATCTAAATCATCCATTGACCCTGACTTAATTAATCCTTCCATTTGCAATTTATTGAGATTTTTACTTTCTACTCTACTTAAAAAGTTTGACATTGAATTAAATTTTCCGTTCTTTTCTCTCTCTTTTACAACTTTTGAGATTGCTTCATATCCTACTGCTTTTATAGCTGATAGAGCATAATAAATGGTTTTATTTTGAGGAAAAAAATCTGCATTAGAATAATTAATATTAGGAGGTCTTATATCGATATTTAATCTTTTTAATTCTTCATAAAATAAATTTAATTTGTCTGTATTTGATAATTCAGTATTCATTGAGGCACAAAAAAAATAAATTGGATAATGCTTTTTTAAATATGCAGTTTGAAAAGCAATTAAAGCATACGCTGCTGCATGACTTTTATTAAAACCATATTTAGCAAATTTTTCTACAAGTGTGAAAATATAAATAGATTGATCTTTTGGTATTCCATTTTTTATTGCGCCTTCTATAAAATCTTTTTTTTGCCTCTCCATTTCTGCAGATTTTTTCTTACCCATGGCTTTTCTCAAAATATCTGCTTTACTTGCGCTAAAATTTGATAATACTTGTGCTATTTGCATCACTTGCTCTTGGTAAATGATTACACCATATGTTTCTTTTAAGATATCCTCAAGCATAGGGTGTAAATAATCTGAGTGTTCCTTACCATATTTCCTTGCAATATAAGTTGGAATGTTTTTCATTGGTCCTGGTCTATAGAGAGCAACTAATGCGATTATGTCTTCAAATTTATTTGGTTTTAATTGTTTTAAGACCTCTCTCATACCTGAACTCTCAAGTTGAAAAATTCCCATTGTTTCACCGGAACTCAACAATTGGAAAGTTTCAATATCAGACAAGTTAATATTATTGATATCAAAGTTTGGGTCTTCATTGTGAATAAATTCAATTGTTTTTTTTATTACAGTTAGTGTTTTTAGTCCCAAAAAATCAAATTTTACCAATCCAGCTTCTTCAGACGACTTCATATCAAATTGAGTCACTGGTATAGGTAAATTAGATGAAAGATCTTTGTATAAAGGAACTAATTGATCTAAATTTCTATCGCCAATAACAACTCCAGCTGCATGGGTAGCAACATTTCTAAAAAGACCTTCAAGTTTTAATGAGTAATTAATTAGTTTTTTAATAACTGGATCATTTTTTTCCGCCTCTTGAAGTCTAGGTTCTATTGCAATAGACTCAGCTAAGGATAACGGTCTCGAAGGGTCAAATGGTATCATTTTACAAAGTTGATCAACTCTACCATATGGCAATCCCAGTACCCTTCCAATATCTCGGAGAACCATTCTTGCCTGCAACTTTCCAAAAGTTATAATCTGAGCAACTTTATTTGGATATTTATTTTTAACATATTTTATTACTTCATCTCTACCCTCTTGACAAAAATCAATATCAAAATCAGGCATTGAAATTCTATCAGGATTTAAAAAACGCTCAAAAATTAATCCAAATTTTATTGGATCTAAATCAGTAATCGATAAACACCATGCAACAAGTGAGCCTGCACCAGACCCTCTACCAGGTCCTACCGGTATATTATTTGTCTTAGCCCATTTTATATAATCTGAAACAATTAGAAAATATCCTGAAAATTTCATATTAGATATTACAGATACTTCATATTTTAATCTATTTTCATAAAATTTTACAATGTCTTCTTTTTTCTCATTTTCTTTTAAATTGGGATAGATGTATTTTTCAAATCTTTCTTTTAATCCTTGAAAAGCCATAGATTTTAAAACTTCATTGATATTTTTATTTTTATCAACAAAAGTTGGTAGCAAAGGATTATTTTTCTTTGGAAAAAAATTAAATCTGTATTTAAAATTTTTATTATTCTCTAAAGCATCTGGTAGATCTTTAAAAAGTTCAGCAAATTCTTTGCTATTTTTAAAATAATGTTGATTAGAATATTTTAGTCGATTTTTTTCATTTACATATGTTTTTTCTCCAACACATAAAAAGGCATCATGTGCATCATAAGTTTCTTTATTTAAATAAAAAACTTCATTAGATGCAATTATAGGGATGGATAAATTTGAACTAATCTGTAAAAGTTTCTTTTCTAATTGTCTTTCATGTTTTTCTTGATGTCTTTGAATTTCAATATAAATATCTCGATTGAAGATTTTTTTTAAATAATTAATTTGATCAAAACAGTATTTATCTTTATTTAATAAAAGAAGATCTGAAAAAAAGCTTTTACTGCCCCCCACAAGAACTATTAAACCTTCATGATTTGCTTTCAAAGTTTCAATTGATATATTCGGATAATCGTCATTTTCGTTTAAATTTAAATAAGATTGAGATGATAATTTTAGTAAATTTTTGTAACCATTTTCACTTTTTGCAAATAAAGTTAATTGACCATAAACTATTTTTCTATCAACAAATTCCTTAAGAAAAATTGAAGTTCCAATTAAAGGTTGAATATTTTGCTTGCTTAATTCTTGGGAAAATTCTAGAGCTCCCGATAAATTCGATTTATCACAAATACCAACTGCACTAACGTTACTTTCTTTGCAAAACTTTGCTAATTTTGAAATTTTTACTGCCCCTTCACATATCGAAAATTGTGTATGAACTTTAAAATTAATAAATTCTGATATCATTAATTGAAATTAACAGTTCCGTCGGAAATTGTTAATTCTAAATCTGACTTATTAACAAGAGATTTGTTATGTGTAGCAAATATAATTAAACTATTATTATTTTTTATACTGACGAACATATCTATTATTGCCTCAGTATTTTTACTATCTAGGCTACCTGTTGGCTCATCAGCCAATATCAGCTTAGGTTCATTAATTAGACATCTAGCAACTGCAACCCGTTGTTGTTCACCGCCAGAAAGTTCTCTTGGAGTGTGATTTAATCTATTTTCAAGGCCAACTTTTTTTAAAAGATGATATGCTAATTCAGTTGATTTTTTTTTATCATTAAACAAATATAAATTTGGAAGCATCACATTTTCTAAAGTGGTTAAGTCTGATATCAAATTAAAATTTTGAAATACAATTGATATATTTTTTTTTCTATAATTAGATTTTTCATAATCGCTTAATTGAAATAAATTCTCTGAAGAAAACAAACTATAGCTACCAGTATTCGGCGTATCTAGAAGGCTTAGAAGATGAAGCAAAGTTGATTTACCTGATCCAGATGGCCCAGTGAGACATACCAGTTTATTAGATGGTAATTTAAAATTAGAGTTTTTCAATATAGAAATTTTTTCATTATTATCTAAATAAATCTTATTTATATTTTTAATTTCTAAAAAGTTATCAATCATTTTTTAAATTTTTAATTGGATCTAGTTTTGATGCACTTAATGATGGGAATAACGATGCTATAAAAACAATAATTATTGAAACAATTGAGATTATTAAAATTGTATTATAATTAATATATGAGGGTAACTTGCTTAAAAAATATATTTCTGACGGGAATATATTTATATTAAAAAGATCATTCAAAAATAGTCTAATATTTTCCAAATACAGAGATAATAAAATACCTGAGAAAACTCCAATCAATGTTCCTAAAATTCCAATCATTGATCCAGTAAAAATAAAAATTTTTAATATTGAGTTTTTTGTAAACCCAATAGATCTTAAAATAGAAATTTCTTTACATTTATTTTTAATTAATATGGTCAAGACAGATATAATGTTAAAAGCAGCAACTACTATTATTAGAGACAGTATAATAAACATTACATTCCGCTCTAACTTTAAAGCGTCAAAAAAAGTTTTATTATTATCGATCCATGAAAAAACTAAATTTTTATTATAATTTTCTTTTAATTTTTCAGTTAATAAAATTGACTGGTCAGGATTTTTTAACTTAATTTCAATTTCATTATTATTATTTGAAATCAATTTGCTTTGTTTTAAATTTATAACCAAAAAATTATTATCAAATTCATACATTCCTGTACTAAAAATAAAGCCAATTTTAAAACTATGTTGTTTTGGAATAATACCAAATGGTGTTGTCTCACTTTTATTTGATAAAACTGTAATAATATCTCCAACATCTAAAAATAACTTTGAGGCTAGATCAGACCCAATCCCAATTTTATCATTTTTGAATTGGCCTTTTAATATTGAATTTTTTAAAAAATAATTATTTTCAATATCATATTGGTCAAAACTTTTAACTAACACTCCAAAACTTTCTTTTTTTGTTACTATTAATGCTTTAGAATTATTAACAAGATTAATATTTTCTATTGGGATTTTATTTTGTCTTGCGATTTTTAAAATATTTTCTCTCTCTTTAGAGTAATTAATGCTAGATTGAAAAGATACATGGGGTTGGTAATTCAACAATTTATCCAATAAATTAATTCTAAACCCATTCATGACTGACATAACAATTATTAAAGTCGCTACCCCGAGAATAATACCTATAAAAGAAAATTTTGAGATTACTCTTAAAAAACCATCTTTGTTTTTTGGTCTTAAATATCTTGAAATAATTAAAATTTCAGCTTTATTTATCAATTTTGTAAATTTCTACTAATCTATTTATGATTTGCTCTTTAGAAAGAATAGTTTTCTCTTCCCCAAGTTCTTTAAATTCATATTCATTTTTTTTTAATTTTGAACCTATTATCACTTGAAAAGGTATTCCAATTAAATCAAAATTCTTGAATTTACTAGATGGGTTTTCTAAAGTATCATCTAATATTGGATCTAAATCATTATTTTTAAGGTTTTCGTATAAATCCTTTGATTTTAAGTCAGGAATATTCCCATCTTTACCTAAATTAATTATAACTACTTTAAATGGTGTGATAATTTTCGGCCATTTCATATATTCATTATTATATTTTGATTCTATAATCGCTGCTGGTAACCTTGAAACACCTATTCCATACGACCCCATTTGTGGATTAATATTTTTACCATCTTTTGTATTAATAAGCGCCTTCATTGATTCTGTATATTTATCTCCAAAATTAAAAATATGACCAATTTCTATACCTCTAGTGTTTAATTGATCTTTTTTTTTAACTTTTTCATCAAATTCTTTCCTGATAAATTTTTCATGTGTAGCTGAATAATATTGTGAATATTTATTAATAATCTCATCGATATTTTTTTGCTCATAATTTAAATTTTTAGTTTCAATATTTAGTAAGTTTTTATCCAAAAAAACTTCGCTTTCACCAGTTTCTGTTAATATAATAAATTCATGTGATAAATCACCCCCTATAGGGCCTGTTTCAGCCTGCATTGGAATTGCTTTTAAATCAAATTTTTCGAATGTTTTTAAGTACGAAAAAAACATTTTTTTGTAAGAATTTTCAGCACTAATTTTATCAATGTCAAAAGAGTATGTATCTTTCATTAAAAACTCTCTACATCTCATAACTCCAAACCTTGGTCTTATTTCATCTCTAAATTTCCACTGAATATGATAAAGCAACAAAGGCAAATTTTTATAAGATTTTATATTATCCCTAAAAATTTGAGTAATTAGCTCTTCATTAGTGGGACCGTATAACAAATTTTTTTTATTTCGATCACATATTCTTAGCATTTCTTTTCCATAATCATCATATCTTCCGCTTTCTTTCCAAATTTCAGCTGATTGAATAGTAGGCATTAACAGTTCTATTGCTCCAGCATTATTTTGCTCTTCTCTGACTACATTTTCAATATTTTTCAGAATTTTTAAACCCAGGGGTAACCACGTATAAATTCCTGACGTAGATTGTCTAATCATTCCTGAACGTAACATTAATTGATGTGATTTAATTTTTGCCTCAGAAGGATTTTCTTTCAAAATTGGCAAAAAATAATTTGAGAGTTTCATTAAGATAAAATTTGTCTAATATTTAAAATATCAAAATAAGTCAAAAAACAAATTATCGCAAATAATATTAAAGTTAATATAGTTGTAATAATAAGTTTTTTAAAAATATTTGCATTTAATGGCGCACCAGGATCTGTTCCTTCAATAATATTACCTTTTTCCTTTTGTGAATTAATACCTTTTGGTAAAATTAAAAAAAGAATTATCCACCATAAAACTATAAAAACTACTATTCCCCCAATAAGTGACATTATAATCTAATTAAACTTATATTTGTATAAGGTTTTTTTGAAATTCTTGATTGAATTATTTTTCTTAGCGAATTTTTTAAATTTTCAATAAAATTATGTTCTTGTTTTTTATTATTTAAAGAATAACTTTTGCAAATAGCAAATATTTTATCTTCTAGCTCATATTTAATTTCATCTAATTCATAATCATAAACAGGTAAACCTTTGATATTGATAATCGGATTTCTATCAATTGTTCCATTTTTCGATATTACCAAACTTACATTCATCAAACCATTGTTTGAAATATTTTTTCTATCTTTTAAAGCTACAGACTCTCCATCGATTAAACGATTTCCATCGACAAAAAGTTTACCACAATTTACTTTATTAACTATCTTTGCCTTGCCAGGAAAAATTTTAATAACGTCACCATTTTCTATTAGCATAGGTTGGTTTATCTTTTTTTCTTTAGCAAAATTATTGTGCTCTTTTAAATGACGATGTTCACCATGCACAGGAATGGATATTTCAGGTCTAATCCAATCATACATTTCATTCATTTCTTCTCTACCAGGATGTCCAGAAACATGAATAAAAGCATTTTCCTCCGAAATAACATTTATTCCTCTCCTCACTAATATGTTATGCATTGAATAAAGTTTCTTTTCGTTTCCTGGTATTATACGAGATGAAAATATTACAGTATCATCATGTACAATTTCAACATCAGGATGTTCTTGATTACAAATTCTATTCATAGCTCCCCGTGGCTCACCTTGACTGCCTGTACATAAATAAACAATTTTATTTTTTGGTATTTTCTTTGATTCTCGAGGTTCAATCGGAGGTTTTAAATTAGAAAAATAACCACAAGATTTGGCAGTATTGAAAATTCTGTGCATTGAACGACCAACTAAACTTACTTGACGACCTACTTCCTCGGCACATTGAAAAACTGTGTGCATCCTTGCTGCATTAGATGCAAAAGTAGTAACTAAAATTCTATTTTTTTGTTTTTTAAAAATACGAAGCATATTTTCTTTAACATCCTTTTCAGAACCTGACCTTCCAGCTGTAAAAATGTTAGTAGAATCACAAATCATTGCAAGTATTCCCTTGTCTCCAATTTGTTTTAATTTTTTTTCATTAATATTATCGCCTATCATTGGGTTAAGATCACATTTCCAGTCCCCAGTATGAAAGATCCTTTTGTCATCATATTCAAATAATAATGCATTTGGTTCTAAAATTGAGTGCGTTAAAGAAACAAGATTTATTTTTAAAAAGTTTAAATCAATCTCTCCATTTAAAGGTATGATTTTTAAATAATCATCTATTTTAATTCTTTTTTCTTTAAATTTTTCTCTTATTAAAGCTGCGGTAAATGGTGTTGCGTAAATGTAAGTTTTCAAATTTGGCCATACATATGTTAATGCACCTATGTGGTCCTCATGACCATGTGTAATTACTATCCCAGAACATTTATCTTTATTTTGATAAACAAAGTCTGGATCTGGTATAATTACGTCTACACCTGGAACACTTTCTTCAGCAAAGGTAATTCCACAATCGACTATGATCCATCTATAATTATTAATTGCCCCAAAACCATAAAGATTCATATTTGCTCCTATTTCACCTGAACCTCCTAATGGACAAAAAAGGATTTCATTATTTTTTTTCACTAAAAACCTTTTTATTTTTTTTAACGGATAAAGCAAGACCGTAAAGGGTGATATCTTTATTAATAATACATTTATGATCTATTTTATTTTTAAAAATTTTCGAATAACCTCCAGTTAAAATAATCAAATATTTTTTTTTTGTTTCTTTCAAAATCTTATCTATAATTCCGTTTATCAAACAACTATATCCAATAAATAATCCAGAATTAATTGCAGATTGTGTATCTTTTCCAATTACTTTTTTTTGTATACTAAGTTTAACTAGGGGTAATTTTGCTGTAAATCTATTTAATGTTTGAAGTGATAATTTTACTCCTGGTGCTATAATACCACCTTGATAAATATTATTTTTATCTGCTATATCAAAAGTTGTCGCTGTACCAAAATCAATAATTATGCAGTTTTCTTTATAATAATTTAAGCTTCCGAAAGCATTTACAATTCTATCTGATCCAACTTGTTTTTTATTTTTTACGTTTATTTTTATAAACTTATTTATTTTTTTGTCTTTATATTCATAAACCTTAATCTTTTCTTTTGATAAGTTTTTTTTAAAAGAATTATAAACTTTTGGTACCACAGATGAAGCTAAAACGTATTTAATTTTTCTTATTTTTACATATTTCACAATTTTAAATAGAGTTTTTTTATTATAAGTAAAATAGGATATAGGGTTTCCTATTTTATTTTTTTTTAAATCATATGAAGAAAATTTTATACAAGTATTTCCAATATCTAGTAATAATACCATTTTATATTTTATTTATATTTTTTTTTAAATAATTTATAAAATCTATTTTTTGAATTTTTTTTCTTACAAATTTATTTAAAAAAACTGTTTTATATTTTTTTATTTTTGGATTTGATATCAAATTAATTCCGATACCAGCAATCAAAAATAACTTATTATTTTTTTTTATACTTTCAATTAAAATACCACATATTTTTTTATTTTTTATTAATATGTCATTAGGTTTTTTTATTGTTATATAGCTCATATTAATCCCTAAATTTACAAAGTATTTTTTAACAATATTCAAACACGAAAACTGAGCTTGAAAAATACAGTTTTGATTTTTAATTTCTTTATAAATAGTACAAAAAATATTACCTTTCTTTGAAATCCAAACATTTCCATATTTTCCTCGTCCTTTACTCTGTAGATCTGATATTATAATTCCAAAATTTGATATCTCGCAATATATAAGATCTTTAGCGTAGTCATTCGTGCTAGATACCATGTCTAAATAAGATATATCTATAATTTTCAAAACTTAATTAAAAACCTTCGAAGCAATATCAGTTAAATTCAATAAATAAGATGGGCTAATAAAATAAAATAAAATCAAAAATGATGTAATAGCTAATGATAATTTCATACCAAGCCCCGAAATCTCGTCAAATTTTTCTTTTTCTTCCTCAAAATACATAATCTTTATTACCCTTAAATAGTAAAAAGCTGATACGACGGTGCTCAACAGACCAATTATAGCGAGAATGTACATTTCTGACTCTATTACAGCTTTAAAAATATAAAACTTTGCAAAAAAACCTGCCAAAGGAGGGATGCCAGCCAAAGAGAATAAAATTAAGCAAAAACATGCGGCGATAATTGGATGGTTTTTCGATAAGCCTCCTAAATCTCTAATATCTTCAGAATAAACTTTATGCCTACTAAAAAAAAGAATGCATGTAAAAGCGGATATATTCATAATTACATAAATAAAAATATAAGTTAGTGTTGCAGAAATACCAACTGTAACACCTGTTGCAACACCAGCAAGAGCGTATCCCATGTGACCAATACTTGAATAAGCCATGAGCCTCTTTATATTAGATTGACCAATAGCGGCAACAGAGCCTAACAACATAGATGCAACTGATATAAAAATAATAATTGATTTCCATTCAAAAAAAGCCTCATTAAATGCTACGAATAATATTTGAATAAAAGCACCAATACCTGCAACTTTAGGTGCTAACGCGAAAAATGCTGTCACAGATGTTGGGGATCCCTCATAAACATCTGGCGTCCACATATGAAATGGTACTGCAGAAATTTTAAAGGCCAAACCTACAATTATAAAAACCAGCCCAAAAATTAAACCTAGATTATCTATACTGAAGTTTTCATTAATGATCAAATAATTTGCTGAGCCTGTAAAACCATAAATTAAAGAACAACCATACAAAAACAGGCCAGAAGATAGTGCACCGAGAACAAAATATTTTACACCAGATTCAGAAGATTTTAAAGATTTCCTATCAATTGACGAAAGAACGTATAATGATAATGATTGCAATTCAATCCCAAGATAGAGACCTATTAAATTATTTGCACTAACCATAACAAACATTCCGATTGTAGAACTTAAAATTAAAATCATATATTCAAATTTTTCAAGATTTATTCTTTTTAAATACTGACCTGTAAAAACTAAACAAAATATACATGATAGCAAAATTATGATTTTCAATAAATTTGAAAAAATATTTATACTATAATTCTTATCAAAAATTAAAATTTGATTATCAAAATTTAAGTATACTAGCGGAATACATACTAACATACCTGAGATTGTTATTTTTTTTATCAAAGTAAAAGGGTCTTTTAGAAAAACTCCAAATACAAGTAAAAATAAAAGCAAAAGTGTTAAAAAAATTTCAGGAAAAATATTTTGCAATTCAAGCATTATTTAAACAGATCTGATGTTTTTGTATAATCCATCATATTATTTGTAAGTTTATCAACACTTGATGAAATTAGGTCTAGAACTAATGATGGATAAAACCCTAAAACTAATGTCATTACTAATAAAGGTATCAAAATTAAATATTCGTTTTTATTAATATCTTTTAGGTTATTAATTTTTGTATTTTTAATGACACCAAACACAACTCTACGATATAACCACAAGCTATAACATGCAGATAAAATAACACCTATTGCGGCAAAAAAAGCTATCCAATAATTAAACTTAAAAGATCCAATTAAAATTAAAATTTCTCCAATAAATCCACTAGTACCAGGTAAGCCTAAACTTCCAAGTATAAAAATCATAAACATTATTGAATATTTAGGCATAATATTTACAATACCTCCATATTCAGATATTTCCCTTGTGTGCATCCTATCGTAAATAACACCTACACATAAAAACAACGCAGAGGAAATAATTCCATGACTCACCATTTGAAAAATACTTCCTTCGATACCCTCTTTATTAAAAACAAAAATACCAATTGTTACAAAGCCCATATGAGCAACTGATGAATAAGCTATTAACTTTTTCATATCTTTTTGTACCAAAGCCACTAAGGAGGTATAAATTATTGCAATAATACTTAAAATAAAAATCATAGGAGCAAAGTAAACAGAGGCATCGGGAAATAATCCTAAAGAGAATCTTATAAATCCATACCCTGCCATTTTTAGTAATATTGCAGCTAATATTACAGAGCCAGATGTTGGCGCTTCAACATGCGCATCCGGTAACCAAGTATGAACGGGCCACATTGGTGTTTTAACTGCAAATGAAGCGAAAAACCCTAACCATAAATATTTTTGATAATCTAAATTAATTTGAATATTTAATAGCTTTTCAACATCAAGAGTGCCAGCATCATAATATATGCAAATAATTGAAATTAACATAAAAACTGATCCCAAAAGGGTATATAGAAAAAATTTAAAAGCTGAATAAACTCTTCTTTTACCACCCCATATGCCAATAATTAAAAACATTGGAATTAATCCAGCTTCAAAAAACAAATAAAAAATAAATAAATCAAGAGAGCAAAATACTCCTATCATCATGGTTTCCATTAATAATAATGCAATTAAAAACTCTCTTAATCTATTTTTGATACTGTTAATTGTAGCTAAAATACATATGGGTATTATAAAAGTCGTTAATAATACAAAAGTAAGAGATATTCCATCAACACCTACTTTATAATTTACAAAATTAAATATCCAATCATGCTGCTCTGTAAATTGAAAGTCTGGATTTGAATAATTAAAATTTAATAAAATTAAAATTGATGCAAAAAATGTTATACCACTTGTTAACATAGCAACGTATCCAGAAGTTTTGTAGACAAAGTTAGGTTGACCTTTTATTAATGTTAAAAATAGAACGCCAATTAATGGTAGAAATATTGTCAATGTTAAGATTGGTATTTCATTCATAAAATTAAATAAGTTAACAAAATTGTTAATCCAATTAAAATTACAAACGCATAATGATATAAATACCCAGATTGAAATAATACTGCTCGATCAGAAATAATTTTTATAATTTTTGCAAAACCATTAGGTCCATAACCATCAATGATTTTTATGTCACCTTTAAACCACAAAAAATTCCCAATAATTTTAATAGGTTTAGTGAACAAAAAATTATATAATTCATCAAAATACCATTTATTTAATAAAAAATCATAAAAAGGTTTATTTATTTGTTTTAGACCCTCTAAAATTTTTTCATTTTTAACGTAAAGAAAATAAGAACCAAAAATTAATAAAATTCCAGATACTGGAGTAAGTAACAAAAACCAAAGTGGAGGGTGTTTTAAATTAAATACTTCTTTGAAAAAAATTGAACTTTTCCAAAATTCTTGATGGTCTATTCCAATAAAAATATCTTTAAACAAAAATCCAGAAAATAATGCTCCAATAGTTAAAATAAAAAGAGGTATTAAAATTACTTTTGAGGACTCTTTTACTTTATTTAGTTCGTGAACTTGATTACGATATTGTCCATGAAATGTTTTATAAATTAATCTCCATGAATATATAGATGTTAAAAATGCTGTAATAACTCCTAGAACAGTTGCATAACCTGCCATGTTATTATTTGAAAAATATACAGCCTCCAAAATTGCATCTTTAGAATAAAAACCAGAAAAAAAAGGGAAACCAGTTATAGCTAACGTTCCAATAAACATAAAACAGTAAGTGAAAGGAATATTTTTGTATATACTACCCATTTTTCGAATATCTTGTTCACCATGAAGGCTGTGAATTACTGAACCGGCGCATAAAAATAATAAAGCTTTAAAAAAAGCATGAGTGAATAAGTGAAATATTGCTATGTGATATGCGCCTACACCAGCTGCAAAAAACATATATCCTAACTGGCTGCATGTAGAATAAGCAATAATTTTTTTTATATCATTTTGAACTAAAGCAATTGTTGCAGCGAAAAATGCTGTAGAGGCTCCTATAAAAATTATTATGTTTTGAGAAAATTCAGAAAATTCATATATTGGAGAGCATCTTGCAACTAGAAATACTCCTGCAGTTACCATTGTCGCTGCATGAATTAACGCTGAAACTGGTGTTGGACCTTCCATTGCATCTGGTAACCATGTATGTAAAAAAAGTTGAGCAGATTTTCCCATAGCTCCAATAAACAAAAAAACACAAATATATGTAACAACACTACCGTTTGTACCGAGAAAGTTTATTTTTTTTTCTACCAAACTAGGAATTAATTCAAATACATCTGAAAAAACTAATGAGCCTGTATATTTATAAATTAAAAATATACCTATAGCCAAACCAAAGTCTCCGATACGATTCACAATGAAAGCTTTAATGGCTGCAGTATTTGCACTTGGTTTTTTAAACCAAAAACCTATCAACAAATATGAAGCAAGTCCGACACCTTCCCATCCAAAAAATAATTGCAAAAAATTATCTGACGTGATCAACATTAACATTGCAAATGTAAATAAAGAAAGATAACTCATGAAACGTGGTTTGTTTGGATCATGTCTCATATACTCGATTGAATAAACATGAACTAAGAAGGATATTAAATTAACAACAACTAACATTACAGCAGTTAGAGAATCTATATAAATTGACCAATTTAAATTAATATTACCAATAGATATCCATTTAAATATTACTAAATTTAAAACTTCGGAACCATTGATAAAAAGATATAAATATAAGCAAGATATTATAGTAGAAATTAAAACTAATGAACTGGTAATAATTTGAGAAAAAAAATCTCCCAATTTTTTACCAAATATCCCTGAAATCAAAAAACCGATTAGTGGTAAAAAAATAATTAAATATGCCATTTTATGATTTAACCTTTTAGAGTATTTATATCTTCGACATGAATACTTCCTTTGTTTCTAAAAAAAACAACTAGTATCGCCAAACCGATTGCTGCTTCACCTGCGGCTACAGTTAATACAAACATTGTAAAGACTTGGCCAACTATATCTTGAAGGTAAACTGAAAAGGCAACAAGGTTAATATTCACAGCAATTAAAATTAATTCAATTGACATTAATAACACAATTACGTTTTTTCTATTTAAGAAAATTCCTACTATCCCAATAGTAAAAATTATTGCAGCTAATAATAGATAATGTCCTAAAGTAATCTCAGTCATTTAATTTGACTCCTTTAAAATTTTCTACATCCTCAAGCGAGACTCCGTCATCTCTCTCTCTCATAATTTGTTTTGTGATATCTTGCCGTTTCAGATTATCTTTACGTCTAAAAGTAAGTAAAATTGCACCTATCATTGCTACTAATAAAATTAAACCTGAAATTTGAAAATAATATAAAAAATCAGTATACAAAACATTCCCAATTGCCTCGGTGTTACTTAATTGTGTATTTATTTTTATTTCAGAGGTTTTGATAAAATTATCTTTAAATTTCCATGTGCCAATCATCATGCCAATTTCTATCAATAAAACAATTCCAATCAGTGAACCAAATGGAAGATAACTCAGAAATCCAGTACGCAAATCTCTTAAATTAACATTTAACATCATAACCACGAATAAAAAAAGTACTGCCACTGCACCAACATAAACAATTAACATTAACATTCCCAAATACTCAGCACCCATCATTATAAACAAACATGAAATACTAACAAAATCTAAAATTAAAAAAAAAACAGCGTGAACTGTATTCTTAGAAGAAATTACAGCTAAAGAAGAAGCTACTGTAACAAATGAAAAAAAATAAAAAATTAAAGTATGCGCGAGCATAACTATCTGTATTGCTTATCTAATTTAATATTATTTGCAATTTGTGATTCCCATCTGTCGCCATTCTCAAGTAGCTTTTCTTTTGTGTAATACAATTCCTCTCTAGTCTCAGTAGTAAATTCAAAATTAGGTCCTTGAACAACAGCATCAACAGGACAAGCTTCTTGACACAAGCCACAGTAAATACACTTTACCATGTCAATATCATAGCGAGTAGCTCTTCTAGATCCATCATCATTAGGTTCTGACTCAATTGTAATTGCTTGAGCCGGACATGCTGCTTCACAAAGTTTACATGCAATACACCTCTCTTCACCATTTGGGTACCTTCTCAATGCATGCTCTCCTCGAAATCTAGGACTAATTGGTCCTTTTTCAAAAGGATAATTAACAGTTGCTTTCGATTTAAACATAAATTTTATTGCAAGGTATAACCCTTTGACAAATTCGCTTAAAAAAATAATTTTTAAAATTCTATTAAACTTCATATTATTGTTTTGTTGGTAATAATTCAAAATAAACTAAAAAACCAGAGACTATAACTACCCACGTTAAAGATAAGGGTAAAAAAACCTTCCATCCAAGCCTCATTAACTGATCATATCTATACCTCGGTACGATTGCTTTTATTAAAGCAAAAGCAAAAAACAATAGTAATATCTTTACAATTAACCATATTGGAGATGGGATAGAATTGAATGGAAAAATATCAATAGGTGATAACCATCCACCCAAAAACAATATTGAGCCCATGGCGCACATTAAAAGTATATTTGCATATTCACCAAGCCAAAATAGAGCGTACATCATGCCAGAATATTCAGTTTGATAACCCGCAACAAGTTCTGCTTCAGCCTCAGGCAAATCGAAAGGAGGTCTATTGGTTTCCGCTAATGCTGATATAAAAAAAATTATAAACATTGGAAATAATGGAATTGCAAACCAAATTTTTTTCTGAGCAATCACAATATCAACTAAATTCAGAGAACCAACACATAACAAAACTGTTACAATTATAAAACCAATTGAAACTTCATAAGAAACCATTTGCGCTGCAGATCTTAACGCTCCTAAAAACGGATATTTAGAATTTGAGGCCCACCCAGCCATTATAATTCCATAAACTCCCAGTGAAGAAACTGCTAAAAGATAAAGTATACCAACATTTATATTTGCTACATACAAATTTTCACCAAATGGAATGACAGCCCATGCGAGTAATGCTAATGACATTGTTACCACGGGTGCTAAAATAAAAATTACTTTATTTGCTCCAGCTGGAATAATTATTTCTTTTAAAATATACTTTAAAGCATCTGCCGCAGTTTGAAAAAGTCCAAAAGGACCTACCACATTTGGGCCTCTTCTTAGTTGCACTAAACCCCAAACTCTTCTGTCAACCCATACAATCATAGCAACTGAAATCAAAACAGGGATTAATAAAGAAAATATTTTTAAAGAATCTATTAAAATAATATTTAAATAATTATTTAGCATATCTAATCTGTCCCAGTTTTCTTAAGTTGATGTTTAATAGATTTGCATTCCTGCATAGTTTTAGACGATCTTGCAACTATATTGGTTTGGTAAAAATCAATGTCATCAATTTTTACTTTAATATCTTTTCTTGTATGTTTCAAAATATCAATTTTTTTAAAATCAGATTTTTGTAAATCATCATACTTTCC
>CESN01094928.1_pt1 | contig 31184 bp, 22 predicted proteins | sample 531181 | NCBI WGS metagenome assembly CESN01 (sample SAMEA2621990, study PRJEB7988) | marine metagenome | isolation source: saline water (ENVO:00002010), including
AACATTATATTTTTGATCAAGTAGTGAAGGCATATCATTATATATAATCTATGATTTAAATATCAAAAAGCATTTATTTTAAGACAAATAAATTTTTATTTAAGCCCGAGTTTCTTCTTCTTATTGATTACCTTTTTGAAAAACTTTTTTACAACCATACTTGATTCCAGATGGCGAAGTAGAGCCCGCCCGAGGTTCAAAATTTTAAAAATCGAAATCCATCTTTGCAACTTGTGCAAGCATGCAGAAATTTGTTCAATTGGAGAATGAAAAGAGTTTTCCTTTTTCACCTATATTTTCTTTTCTTTTCCTCTCTCCTCAAAGCAGACCGAAAAGTAATCATTATTCATGAGCAAGGGCAGTATGGTTGTCACACCTTTCGAATTCCGGCAATCGCTACAACCAACAAAGGCACCTTACTTGCTGTTTATGATTTGAGATATAAAAGTCGTCGGGATTTGCAGGGAGATATGGATATCGGACTTTCGCGTTCAACCGATGGTGGTGAAACTTGGTCTCGCCCGGTTGTAATCCTCGATATGGAAGAATTTGGTGGTTTACCTGAGGATCAAAATGGTTGTTCTGACCCGAATATTTTGGTGGATCGGAAGACGGGGGAGATTTTGGTTTCAGCGCTTTGGACGCATGGTAAACCAGGTACACATCAGTGGAATGGGAAAGGTTCGGAACCTGGACACTCGATCCATAAATCTTCCCAATTCATGTTTGTTCGTTCGAGTGATGATGGTCTAACTTGGAATGAGCCCGTGAACTGGACCCAGAGATTAAAGGATGAGAAATGGCACCTCTTTGCTCCGGCACCAGGTAATGGAATCACCCTTTCGGATGGAACCTTGGTGATTCCGACGCAGGGGAGAGATGCAGAAGGGCTTCCATTTTCTAATTTGATGTGGAGTGAGGATCACGGGAAAAACTGGACGGTTTCCAAACCTGCAAGAAATAATACCACCGAGTGTGCTGTGGTCGAGTTAAAGGATGGATCTTTGATGTTAAATATGCGGGATAATCGCAACCGGACTGATAAATCAGATACGAACGGAAGGGCGGTAAGTATAACCAAAGACAGAGGAAAGACTTGGTCGGTTCATACCTCCGACCACGGAACTCTGCCAGAACCGGTTTGCATGGCGAGTTTACTTTCCCATGACTTAAAGGAAGGACGGAGAGTGCTTTTCTTTTCCAACCCAAACAGTAAGTACCGCCGGGAAAAGATGACTGTGCGGATGAGCCTCGATCAGGGAAAGTCTTGGTCCAAGTCAATCCTGCTTGATCCAAAGGGCGGGGCGTACAGTTCGATGTCGATGGTAGATGAAGATACACTGGGAATTTTATACGAATCCTCCCTTGCGGATCTGGTTTTTCAAAAAATTAAGCTTTCCGAGTTTGGATTGTAAATTTCGTTGCAATTGTCTAGCTCTGTTCAGTTATTAATGAAAATTCTCAAAAAAACTATCTGGACATTTACTTTTTGTAGCATCCTCACTTTGGTGAACCATCTTGTTGCACAACAACGGGAACAGAGAGGACGTCCACCGATTCGTAAGCATACGATTACGGAGAGAGGTGATTTGAAATTGAACCCGGCAATTCAGAAACTTTCACCCAAAAACATGAGTAAATTCAAAGAGTCGAATAAGGAAATAAAGGTGGAGGCAAATGGAATACCCAAACATAAGGTTGGTCAATTTCCGAGCAGGCATAACCCAAATTCAGTGGAAGAACAGGCTCATGATTTTTCAATTCCTACCAATCAAAAACCTGCACGCCAGCCTATTTCCTTACATAACGAATCGGGCCGGGGCCCACCGAACACGCCATTTGGAATTGCTGTAAACGGTGTACTTTTTGACCCGGGTACGGCGGAATTTTATATGGGAGACCGAGATGCAGACTGGAACTACGAGGCTCTGGGTGGTTCGATCCTGCTCGGACTGGATGCTAACCACGGCCATGTTCAACCGAATGGATCCTATCATTATCATGGCTTACCTACTGGCCTTTTAAAAAAACTCGGGGTGAATCCGAAAGAACATTCTCCTCTAATCGGATATGCCATGGACGGCTTTCCTGTTTACGCTCTTTACGGATACAAAGACCCAAAGGACATGACTTCCAAAATCAAAAAAATGTTCAGTAGTTTCCGGTTAAAACAAGGAGAGCGTCCAAATCCACCCGGTGGAAAATACGACGGTGCATTTAGTAAGGATTATGAATATGTGAAAGGCTTGGGTGATTTGGACATATGCAATGGACGATTTACGGTTACGGATGAATTTCCCAAAGGCACCTATGCTTATTTTTTGACCGAAGACTGGCCGGTCATTCCCCGATACTTTAAAGCGGAACCACTGAGGTTACGTGGTGGGCCGAGGCATCATCGGGGCGGGCCTCCGCCTCCACCCCGTCGTTCTCCCTAATTTTACCGAGCTTACCGAGGGCTTCAAGTGGGGTCTGATCTTCACAGAAAATGTGTTTGATTTCAATTTCACCTTTCAAACTCCTAGGTTTCAATTTGATGATCTGAGTAAAATACCGAGTTTAATTATTTAATCTAGACTTGTTTTTTTCGACGCTATTTTGAATGATGATTCATATGAATTTCTCAATCCCTTTGTTCTTAAAATTATTCTTATTGAGTTCAATGGCTGCACAGCAGCCTGAACTCCGGACTCTGGATTCGAAGTTTGAAAAAAACACCCAATGTTTAAATCCGGAATATCTTTTATTTTCAGCTCAAGCTAAAACCAAGGAAACCCCAGCATTGCTTATTTATCTTCATGGAGGTGGTGGAGTTGGGGACAATGTTCGCCGCTTACAAGGCCAAGCTCATGCATTGCTTGCTGGAATCAAAAAATTTCAGAAAGGGCCTTGCCATGTGGTAGTTCCTCAATGCCTTCGAAAAAGAAAAGATGGAGGTCGTGGGACTTGGGAAGCAAAAGATTTAGATCTTCTTTTAAACGGACTATCCACAAATCTGAAATTTGATCCAAAGAGAGTTTATCTAACTGGAAACAGTATGGGAGGATACGGTTCTTGGGCATGGGGAGGACAGAGTCCTCTGCGATTTGCTGCGATTGCCCCGATAGTTGGTGGGATCGGGCCAGGTGGGCCAAAGGATGTTACTCCAAATCTTGATCAATGGGCTGCTAATCTTGCCAAAGTGCCGGTTTACGCTTTTGCTGGAGCCACAGATAGGGTCGTTCCTGCAGAGCGATCGGAGAGGATGGTTGCTGCGATACAAAAGGCTGGGGGAAAGCAGGTGAAGATCAAAGTCTATCAGGATCAGGGGCACAATGCCCGACAAGTGGTCTACTCCAGTAAGGAATTTTACGACTGGATGTTTGGCAAGAAAAGAAAGTAGAGGGTTAGTCTCGGTAATGCCCAGCCGATAAAATCCGATACAGTGAAGAATCAATAGGAAGATCTGTATATTATACACTAGCCTGTAAGCTACACTTACAAATCATTCAGTTTTACCACAGGTTACAAGTAATAAGCTTGTGAAGAAAAGCACGGGAATTTAAATTTTCAACCCAATGCCTAGGAATGGAAGATAAACCATTGGCCGCACCTAAGAGAATTCCCAAGGCTAACCCTCGGGCACAGTTATCACCTCCTGCCATGGCGTTTTCAATGAATGCGGTCTCGATGTCATTACCGTATTTAATGGCTAAATAGAGAACCGAGGGGAGGGCGGACGAAATGGAACAGGCTGGGCCAAGTTTGGTAATCGCGTCCACTGTATTTTCTGAGAGTACACTGTTTGCTTTTTTGAGCGCCCACTCAGGTGCAGTTTCGTTGAGGGTATTAAGCAGATTGGCTCCATGTATAAGTTGATAGCCTGATTTGGCGAGAAAGATGGCCGACTCTTCCGCTTCTTTGGATCAATGGGTAAGCATGGTTTGCTCGACCGAAGCCCGTACTACTTCTTCTTCGGAAGAATTTGAAAGAAAGACAATAAGAGGGGCAATGCGTGCGGGACCCGCAATTTCCGCTGAGTTACTTCCTCCTTGAGTCTTGTCAGTTTGGTTTTGAACATTAGCCAAGGTGGTTTTGGTCGCACCGTCTACATAATGATTATAGTTAGGCCACATACCAAGCCAGTCCTCCATAAATTTAGAAGGATTCCATGCTTTTTCTTTTATAAGAAAATTTAAAAGGCATAAGGATTGATCACCAACATGTCCCTGATCACCTGCTTGCTTATGAGGATGGTAGGAATCAGGCCCGGGAAGTTTATAATGAGAGACCCGTCCATATTTCTTCTCTAGTTCATTAGGATCATAGATCCAGTGGACTCCTAATGATAGGGCGTCGGAACAAAAGGAGCCGAAAAGTAGACCGGTTTGCTTGTCATTTAATGGATCCATTTCCATGAACTCTATTCGTATCAGGGAATTTATAAAGCTTACAGCTTACAGAGCCTTCAGATTTACGTACATCTGGGATACAAATTATCATTTAGATGGAAAAGAGTTTTGTCTTTTCCTGACGAAAAGAAAGAATGTAACTGCAAGTACTTATGAAAATGCTCCAACCCTCCCTTTATCTCCCCATCCTTTTATCAACCATGTTTTTTCCCTTGAGGTCAGCTCAAGCCAGCTCTCCCTTAGTGGCGGATATTCCTTTTTTGCAAACGGGAGATCGGGTTGCCTTTGTGGGTGGCGGGTTGATCGAGCGTGCTCGTTTGAATGGATACCTAGAGACGGCCTTAACTTTAGGGGCAGGACCGAAGGTAAGTGGCTTAAAGTTTCGAAATCTCGGTTGGAGTGGAGACACGGTTTTTAATGATGCTCGTTCTTACTTCGGAAAACCCAAAGAGGGTCGGGATAGGCTGAAGAAAATAATTGCCGAGTGGAAGCCGAGTGTGGTTTTTCTGAACTATGGCACTGAAGTTGTATTATCTAGGGGCAGAGCTTGGACTGATGAACCCGCAGCGAGTAAGCGTTCCGCCGGGAGTTGGGATGATAGTACAGGAGTCTTTCTGGAAGGATATAGAAAAATGCTTGAAGAGATAAGAAAGGAGGCCGGTGATGATTTGAGAAAAGTCGTCGTGATTGCTCCACCCCCTTTGGAAAATCTTGGGAGTCCACTGCCTGATCACCAAGAAAATAACCGAAGACTTTCCAAGGTTCGGGACGCACTACAAACTTTTGCGAAGGAAAGGAACGCTGATTTTGTAGACCTTTTCAGGGCTATGGGGGGAGACAAATCGGAAGCAGCAGTTTCGCCCAAAATTTATACTCACGACGGGCTCCATTTCACCAGGTATGGTTACCTTGAATTGGCCGGACAGTTTGCATTAGGATTAGGGTATGAAACGATTCAGCCAGATACTCTGACCGAAAATCTGAGGAAAACTATCATTGAGAAAAACCGCTTATTTTTTCACCGTTGGAGACCAGCGAATGAGACCTATCTTTATTTATTTAGAAAACATGAGCAGGGGAATAACGCCAAAGAAATCCCTCAATTTGACCCGATTATTGAAGAACGGGAAAAAGAAATTGAAGAGCTTCGAAAGCTAATTCTCAAAGGTTCTCAAGGATAATTAAATTACGACTTCTTTATACATGAAGATTACTTCTTTCTCGATTTTCCTCTTTTTCTCCATTTGTAAAATTGGATTTGGACAGCGGGGTCTGACCAAAATTCCCGATACCTCTATTGAAGCTCAATTGGAATCCTTTGTTCTTCCCGAAGGGGCAAAAATTAATCTTTTTGCCAGTGAACCAGTAGTTCGTAATCCGATCCACATGAACTGGGATTCACAAGGTAGGTTATGGGTGGTGGGTAGTCCTTTATATCCCCATATCAAACCCGGGCAGGAAGAGTCGGATCAGTTGGTCATACTCGAAGACACATCCGGAGACGGGGTGGCAGACAAGCATACGGTTTTTGCCAATGACCTCCACATACCAACCGGTGTTCTTCCCGGGGACGAAGGAGTCTATGTGGCCAATAGCAATGATGTCCTGTTTTTGAAAGATACCAATGGTGATGGTAAAGCGGATCATCGGGAGGTGATTCTTTCGGGTTTTGGCACCGAAGACACCCATCATATTGTGCACACCTTTAGGTGGGGACCAGAAGGTATGATGTGGTTGAATCAATCCATTTACATCCATACGCATTTGGATACACCCTATGGTATACGCAGACTTCTCGGTGGTGGAATGTGGCACTACCGTCCGGAGACCCGACGATCGGAAGTCTTCATGAAAGGCTTGGTAAATCCATGGGGGCATGCATTTGATGAGTGGGGCCAAAGCTTTATGACCGACGGAGCAGGAGGACAGGGGATTAATTTTGTATATCCTCGTTCGGTTTTTGTGGCTTCTCCGGGAGCTTCACGCAGAGTCCAGGGGCTCAACCCTGGCCAGCCTAAGCTTTGTGGATTGGAAGTCTTATCGGGAAGTCATATTCCCAAGCATTGGCAAGGCGTGTTGGCATCCCCTGATTTTCGAGGGCACCGAATAAAAACTTTTCGGCTGCGAGACAAGGGAAGTGCTTTTGAATCAACAGAGTATAAAGAATTACTGGCGTCGAAGCATGGAGCATTTCGTCCAATTGATGTGAAGATGGGACCGGATGGGGCGATATATGTTGCGGATCTTTATAATCCTATAATTCAGCATGGAGAAGTGGACTTTCGCGACCCTAGAAGAGATCATAAGCACGGCCGTATATGGAGAATTAGTTTCCCGAGTCGTGAACCATCACCTTTTACTAAGCCTTCCCAGATGAATGCCAAGGAATTGGCAGAAGCGTTGATTTTTTCCGAGGAAAATATTGTCCGTGAACTGGCAACTGCTGAATTACGAATTCGTAAACCCGATCAAATGTTATCGGCATTAAATTCCTTGGTGATCAAAGATGATCTCCATGCAGTCCGTAAGGTTTGGGCAACTCAGGCATTAAACCGATTAGATATAGGGCTGGCTAAAGGATTGATCCAATCGAAATCACATAATGCAAGGGCGGCTGGACTGCGTGCCCTTTATTACGACGCCTCCAATAAAAATTACAAAAACATAGTTCCTATTGCGGAAGAAGCAGTATCGGACCCGTCTCCTCATGTGCGTCTCTGGGCGGTAAGTTTGTTAGCACAACTGGAATCTCCTGAAACTGTAAAAATCGCGCTTCGGGCCCTTGAAGGTATAGAGGTGGATGACTTTCTAGACTTTGCAGTGTGGTCAATTTGTAGGGAGCATCGCGACCGATGGGTGAATGAGATGAAAACGAAAGGAGGAAATCCGTTTGATAATTTAACTCACCTTCTCTTTGCGTCTTCAGCAATCGGTGAGCCTCTGGGTGCAGATCAAATTCTTGCTTCCATAGAAAAGGAGAAGACCAAGAATGACCAGAAGGTGTGGGAAGTGGCAAACTGGATCGGGAATGAGGGGTCCCCGAGTCATTTGGAAAAGCTTTTAAGTTTGGCAACGAAATCGAGTTCGGTCTCTCGGCAACATGCTTGTTTGAACGCTCTGTTGAATGCCAAGAAGATTAGAAAAATAACTCCATCTGGTGACCTGCAAAGTATCATTCAATTTCTGGAAAGTGAGAATGATACTATTTGGAGCACAGCGGTTAAATTGGCCGGTTTGTTTAAACTGGAAATTGCCCGACCAAGTTTGGAAAAAGTTTTAACCAACAAGCAATCTAAACAGATAAGGAAAAATGCAGCGATAGAATCATTGATCGCTTTGGGGGGGAAAAAGACCCGCCAGTTTTTCGATCAGCAAATATTGGACGAGCAAAACACATATGAACAAAAAATTACCTTGATCAAAGGCCAGCTTAAGCTGCAACCATATCTAGCCGCCAAGCGGGCAATCAACTTGTTGCAGGATCTGCCAAATGCTCAAGTTTCCGGCAGAGTTTTTGCCGCCTTTATTGGAAACCGTGGAGCAACCCAAGCATTATCCAAGGAATTACAAACAAAAAAACTTTCAGGGGAAGTGGCCCTAAAGGGGATGCAACTGGCGGAGAGTGCACCCAGCCGCCCAAACGCTTTAATTTCCGTATTACAAAAAGCTGGTGGATTGAAGCCTATGAAAATGAGCCTTTCTCAGGACGAAATGATTGCCATGATCGAACGGGTAAATAAGCAAGGCAATGCAACCCGCGGAGAGCGCGTATATCGAAGAGAAAGTTTACAATGTGTGGTCTGCCATGCGATTGGCGAGGTGGGCGGAGTCATTGGGCCAAACCTTGTCTCCATCGGAGCAAGTGCACCGGTAGACTACTTGATTGAATCTTTGCTGGAACCTAGCAAAAAGATTAAAGAGGGATATCACACTAACTTGGTTACCCTAAAGAACGGTGATTCTTTTGCAGGTGGAATTTTGAGTGAAACAGCCAGTGAATTGGTCGTCCGTGATCTAACCGGGAAACATAACCGGATCGCAAAGGTCGATATTGGCAGCCAAATTATTTCTCCGGTTTCCCTGATGCCTGTTGGATTAACTACTCAGCTTAGAGAAGATGAATTTGTTGATTTGGTTCGCTTCATGAACGAACTTGGAAAGGAAGGGAGATATAAAACCAGTAACAATCGTTTTGCTCGTCAGTGGGAGGTTTTACCCGCGGGTTCTCCAAACCCCGGTACGATTCATCATTATGGAGTTGAAATGTTTACACAGGATTTTAACGGATATAAGTGGGTGCCATTTTATGCTATGGTTGGAGGCGGAATTCCTATGGACGAAGTGCCGGTTGCATTGCAGAGGAGAGCAGATGAGTATCAAGTATTACGTACGCACATCGAGGTTACAAAGCCAGGAAAGCATATGATGCGCTTGCAGGGAAAACTAAGCCAAATGAATTTGTTTCTGGAAAAGGAAAAAATTGAATTACCGCCTAATGGCGGAGAGGTAGATTTTTTAGTTGATTGTAAAACCACCGGAAAGCAGGAGATCTTGCTGGTTTTTCACGGAGCGGATTCAACGGAGTTTTCGCTCGAGGCATTATCTGAGGACTTGAGGATGAATAAAACCTTTTAGTTTCCATGAGAAAAATCTAAAACATTTATCCACTCCGAATTTCTTTTTGTTTAACTTTTGTTTTGCTGATCCATTAATCGTAGCTCATTTTGGTTCCTCTCAGCAGGCTCCGGAAAACACATTGCCCGCTTTTCGTTTAGCTTGGGAGGAGGGAGCAGATGCAATTGAAAGAAATTTTCTTTCAAGCAAAGACGGTAAAATTATTAGTATGCATGATGTCTCAAACATGAGATTGGCTGGTAGAAAGTTAGTCTTATCCAAATCAAATCTTGAGGAACTTTGTGGCTTGGATGTTGGAGTATGGAAAATGAAATATTTAAAGGTACTAAGATACCTACAATCTCGTAGGTATTTGCAACTGTTCCAAAAGGAAAGAAAATATTCTTGGAAGTTAAAGGTGGTCTTGAAATCCTTACTTCACTCATGAAGAAATAAGACGAAGCGGATGGACTTGATTCTCATTGTTCGATTCCGAATAAAATTTCAACCGCGATTTCAGACGCCGATTTGGATCGCATGCTTGGTCAATTAATGATTTTGCTACTGCCAAAAAGTTGGCAAAACATGGAATCTACTCCACTACTACCGATTGCCCGAAATTACTCGTGCAGGTTTTTCGCAAATAGCCGAAATTAAGACTAAAAATTTACCATTTTTTGTATTTTAAGATTGGTGTAATTCGTCAAAGAAGTTGGAATGATTCACTTATGCAAAAAGGAATTAAAGCAATCTTTCTTCGATTAATGTCGAACTTGGTTTTGTCTGCCTGGTTGATAATCTTGTTTTTGATTATCGTTCCCTTTTTGGATGCTGCCAATTTTAAATCTCATCTCCGTAAGGATGTCACTCGACCATTCATAGGTAAAGAGTATTGGCCTAACCCCCAAATGGATTGGCAGCTTAATAAAGGTAAAATGGAAGTAATGATAAGCCGGATAGGTAAAAATCATGATGTCCATATTTTGACTCACCAACTAAGGCCAGAAGTCGGAGATTTTAATCAATCGGTTCGTATCGGCTTCCAAAATATAAACCCCAAAAAAATTATGCGCGTGGGTTTTAAATTTGGCATTGTCGGAGCGATGCCAGAAGAATACCGGTCCAATTTGTTCGGGAGTTCTGGTTATCAGGCAGGTATCACTTCAGAAGGAAAACTCTTTGGTCCTAGTGGTGAAAGTAAAGATTTACTACCCACCTCTTTTTTAAAGGATTTTCGTTTAAACCTTCTGGTGAAGCATCATGATACCGGATTTGATTACACGGTAAGGGCAGAGAAGTGGGGTGAGGAAATGGAGGTCCGTGCTTCTTTGGAATTAAAGAAGAGCATCCGTTCATCAAAAGAGCTGAGGGGGAATCTTGCTTTATTTTCAGACTATTTACAAAAAGGCCAAGCTCCATTCATTCCGTCCGATATAAACAATTTTCGACCCGATGTCACATTTCAGAATTGGGAAATTGAAGGAAGTAAAGTGAAAGAAAACAGCAGTCAAACTTTTGGGCCGGTTTTGTGGACTCAATACACCCTGCATCGCGGAGTAATGAAAATGACGGCCCAAATTTCACCCCTTGGAAAAAAAAATGAGGAAAAGGTATACCTTGAGCTTTGGAAAGATGGTAAGTGGAAAAGAGTACTGAGTTCTGCGATTCATGAATATGCTAGTACGGCACATTTTCGAATGGAAAACTGGAACGATCAACATCCAGTTTCTTTCAGAGTGGTTTTAAAAGACGGAGATAAAATAGGAGAATGGAAAGGAACCATCCGTAAAGATCCGAAAAATAAAAAGACAATCAAATTAGCCGTACTTTCCTGTATGAAAGACGGCGCATTTCCTAATCAATATTTACAGCAAAATGTAATAGCTCAAGATCCGGATATTTTATTTTTTGCCGGCGACCAACTTTACGAAAGCAATGGTGGATATTCGATTGTTCGGGCTTCCAAGATCGAAGATGTCGCCAGGGCTTCCTTAAATTACCTTCCAAAATACTGGATCTTTGGGTGGAGCTTTCGGGATGCGATGAAGGACCGGCCATCGATCGTTATTCCTGATGATCATGATGTGTATCACGGAAATATTTGGGGCTTGGGTGGAGGCCCGGTTCCTGAAGGAGGAAGTAAAAATGTCGATGGTGGGTACGAGATGCATCCAGAATGGGTCAGGATGGTGGAGCGTACCCAAGTTTCCAATTTACCCGATCCGTACGACCCAACACCAGTACTTCAAGATATTGGGGTTTATTACACCGATTTTAATTATGGGGGCATTAGCATGGCCGTATTGGAAGATCGGAAATTTAAATCCGGTCCGGCACAAGCAGTGGATAAGGGGACCCATAAGGGCAGGGTGGACCATGTTCGAGATCCGAATTTGGACCCTAAAGTTTTAGATAAACCGGGATTGAGCCTTTTAGGGAAAAGACAAGAGGAATTTTTGGAAGCTTGGGCTGGGGATTATAAGAATGCAGAAATGAAAGCGATTCTTTCTCAGTCTCCATTCTGTGCGGTCGCCACTCATCACGGAGGTGGGAAGGATAGTAATATTTTAATCGCAGACTTGGATTCCAATGGCTGGCCTCAGTCAGGTCGTAATCGAGCCATTGAGCTCGCCAGAAAGGCACATGCGGTAATGATTCATGGTGATCAGCATCTAGCCACTGTAGTTCACCACGGCATTGATAAATGGAATGATGCGGGATTTTCATTTGCGGGGGCTGGAATCTTTAATGGATATCCCCGCTTATGGGCACCAAGGGAAGCGGGAAAAAATCGCCGAGCTGGCTCACCCAAGTATACGGGTGAGTTTTTGGACGGCTTTCATAATAAGATAACTGTCTGGGCGGCTGCCAATAGAATCGATAAACAGTATCCGGAAAAGATTCAGGGTAAACCCTCGTCCATGCTTGAAAAATTAAACAATTCAGCATCCGGCTATGGAATCGTAAAATTTCATAAAAATGACCAGAAAATTTCCATGGAAAGCTGGCCAATTTATGAGAATATGACCGCAGATATTTCCAAGTATGATACGCATGCAGGTTGGCCAGTCACGGTTACCGTCGACCAGCAATATAACCGTACCCCAATCGGTTTTCTTGCGCCGGTCAAAATGGAGAAGAAGAGTTTTATTGTTCGTTTACTGAAAGAACCCTCCGGTGAATTGGTTTATGCTCGGCGAATTAAAAAGGGTTCATTCCGTCCCAAAGTTTTTGAGACGGGAAATTATCGAGTTGAAGTAGGGGAGCCTGGAAAATGGAAAACCTTCAAGAATCAGAAGATTCAAAACTAAGAGCGTTAAAACAAAGAAGTTGAAGTCGGCCGAGATAAAAAATTAGGGGGAGATACAAAAGAAAAAAGTGGTAGATGGTAAGGGACATCAAGAAGTGGACCATTTTTTGGAATCGGATGGCTTGATTGAATTTAGGGTTACACAAGCCACTAGATTTAATTGAGGTTGGGTAATACGGCTAGACTTCTATTCTGAATATACTATTGCTAGTTTTCTATGAGAGTCCTCAACCAATCCTTCCAGTTTACTCAAATCCTTTTTTGGACAATGCCTTTTTGTCTCTTTTCAACCCTCAGTTATGCAGAGACAGAGATTGATTTACTTACACCCAAGACAATTAACTTGAATAAGAACTGGTTGCTCGAAAAAGGGGTACTCACTCCATCCGAAACACCGGGGGGAATCATTTGGTCAAAAGACAAGTTTGGTGATTTCCAGATCAATTTACAGTATAAAACATCTCCAAAAGCGAATAGTGGATTGTTTTTTCGCACAGATCCTAAGAATGCGGTGCAGGGAGGATTTGAAATTCAAATTGCTTCTCCTGGGTTGTATAGCGGAAAACATATTGTCGGATCTCTTTATGATGCCAAGGAACCTATGTTGGCAGCAGGAAAACCAGATGGAGAATGGAATGATATGCGTTTGGTTTGCATAGGGTCATCAATCAAGGTTGTACTCAACGGCAAGAAAGTGATTGATCTAAACATCAACGAATGGAATATGCCGCAACAAAATCCGGATGGTTCAAAGAACAAATTCAAAACAGCCCTGAAGGATCTTCCTCATACCGGACACATCGGACTGCAGTACCACGGACAACCGGTATGGTTCCGTGACATAAAGATCAAAGGATTGTAAGGGAATGAAAACCCCGAGTAGCTTAATTTGCTAGCTTACCCGATTATAGATCGATCGCATAGTTATTCACACCACATCAATTTGATTGTCTTTGGTGCGTAGAATACCAAGATACGAATAAATTATATTGATATAATACAAAATTACTTACATCAACCCGAACGACAAGGAATCAAAATGGCAGAACCTAAAGGACTGAAAAAACCCGTGAAATTAAAAGCCGACCTGGCCGCTTTTTTAGGAGCGACTGAATTACCACGCACCGCGATCACCCAAAAGCTTTGGGATTACATAAAATCAAACAAGCTTCAAACAAGGACCGAGAATGGCCAGCCTGAAAATGCGGGTAAGTTCATTGTTGCGGACGCAAAACTTTTAACCGTCTTCAAAAATACTAACGCAACGAGTAAGAGTGGAAAGGTGACCGATTTGAGAAATTTAAAAGAAGGTGAAACCATTAATATGATGCAAATGGCATCTGTAGTTGGAGACAATATTGAATAACCGTATTTAAATAGCGAATACCCGATTTTAGGTCGGATTCAAAAGCGCACTTGTCTCTGGGTAAGTGCGCTTTTTTAATATTTAGTACTTTACTTAGCTTTGTAGTAAAATTGTAGAACCCAAAAGAGTGATCTCCATTTTAAAAATGAAAAGCATCTGTTTTATTATATCTTTGATTCCTTTGGCCCTGGGAGCTTTTGTTTGGGGCAAGGATGGATGGAGGTTGGCATTTTGGCAAACCAGTGTGGCAAAAGAAATGGAAGTTCCCATTGTCGAAGGAATGCCTGAACTCGGTACGCAAACTCAAGTGGTTTGGCAGGAACAGTTTATAAGTGGGATTGAAAGTCCATTGATCGGACTATTGCTTAGCCTCATCTTATCCCTAACTTTTATACTTCTGTTACGAAAAAAAAATGATTTATCGGTATGAGAACAAAGAAAGTTTAAAACTTTGTAGGAATCGGGTAATGCTTTTTTCGATCATCATAAGCCATGCATTCGAACCCTGAAAATTGACCGTCCTTTCAAGTAATTTAATCAACAAATGAAACGGTTCGGTTTTCACGGATCTTCTTCGAGTAGGTTTTACCGTTGAGTTTGTATTTTAAATCAAGGACTGTGACCGTGTATCCAGCCCGGTATTTGCCTGCTAGTTTATTAATCATTACAAAATCGTATTGCCACGAATCCAGTTGTTTCTGTGACTTGCGAACATCTATTTGGCGTTTAGGATTTCCATCCTGTCCCTAGAGTGCATTTATCAGTTCGATCTGAAGCTTTTTTAGGGACCGAAAAATTTACCTTTCCTGTCACCTCCAGAGACAAAATATGCCATAAGTTCCTTAAGTTCCACGGCATTCATCAAATTAATTAGACTTCCAGGCATCATGGAAAGCTTGGAAGCCTTCTTAGATTTCAAGCTGAAATATCTTTTTTATAAAGGCGTCTTTACTAAGCCTTGCTACCTCGTTCCCTCTAATCTGCAAGTAGCAGTCAATTCCGACGTTCTTACATTTCTCTTCAAGTAATAGCCCAAATCCGGCGTGATGAATTCCGTCTCCCTCAATCACGGGAACAGCGGCGGGCTTTTGATAACTTAAAAATACGGGAGGGTCGTCCTTGGAAACATGTGAAAGAGGGGAGCATTCGAGAGAGAGCACTTTGTATTGATCCCAATTTTTCATGAGATGCTCGTGACTTTCGGCTCCCACCGTTTTCCAAATCATCGGATGTCGTATGCACGCGGGACCAATCTTCTTTTCGAGAATAAACGGATCGAGAGTTGTTTGCCCGCCCATCGCAACGGCACCGCAAACACGTGAAGATTGACGAAGGACTGGATCATCACTCTTTGGATTGGCCATGTCATCATGGTAAGCAAGCCACATGCTCGAAGCGGCCCCAGCCGAACCACCGGTCACAGCGATACGTTTGGGGTCAATGTTCCATTCCACTGCCTTAGTGCGCAAAAATTGAACGGCTCGGGCGGCGTCATGTACGGCAGCAGGCAGAATTTCCGTACCAGCCAGACGATAATCAATCGAAGCAAAGCTGTATCCTTTTTTTAACTCATTTGCATTTGCGGTTTCGAGCTTCTTTCCACCAAGCCAACCCCCACCATGAATATGGACCAGTAAAGGCACAGGTTTTGAGGACTCAGTTTTCCAAAAATTTAGGTTCATGTCCTGATGAGGACCATAGGATACATCCTTGAAAGAGGGCTCGATCTTTTCGCCAAGCAATGAGGTGTAGGTTAGAAAGAGGAAGCAGCTAAGCTTTCTTAATTTCATTTCTATTTTTGGGCTATGTAAATTTGATCTGAATCCCAGTCAATGTGATTTAAATCTGCATTTTGAACATCGATTTTGGACGGATAAGAGAAAGGGCATATTTCAATGGTCGAGGACTCAGGCATGGATAAGTTGAGATGAGAGAGCCATCTTTTAGCTCGTTTAATTTGATCGGCTTTAGAACTTTCCAGAGAGTCAACGCCAGTCATATTTTTAACCGGAGAGAATTCTTCGAGACGATCTGCTTCTAAAATCAAAGGATTTCTAGCCAGGGGAAGGGCATCAAAAACGAAAGTCTCGAACTTAATCGCATTAGGGTTGGCAGGATTGATTAAGTCGCCGTTATGATTAATAAATGCGACCTTTTTTTCTGCCCGATGATAGGGTAGTTTAATTTCGCCACTGGCAAATTGTTCAATGAAATCAAGGCGAAGAACATGAATGGCTGGGCTTCCAGCCCGGTATTTAATTCGTCCATCTTCTTCTTTTTCCAAGGCTTTCTCTTCTGGAAGATCAGAATATTCGATTATAGTTATTCGGTCTCCAATCGAAACAAAGTTGCCTAGTTTTTCAAAGGGTCCTGTTTTGGTAAGAGAACGACTGGACATATCTGAACTCCGTAAATCATGAAGGCCGATAAAGAGGGGATTAACAATACTGACTAATGGGTTATCTACTTGGAAATAAGAAAGGTGTTGGATGCCCCTTTTTTTCATATCCGAAACCGAATCGGAATCAACCAGTGCCTTTAGGGAACCCCCATGTCCGTTGGGAGAGAGTGCGAGGCTATCCTGACTGGCAAGAAGTAGATTTCCTTGGAAGTCAGTAGCAGGCATCACGCCTTGGGCAAAGAACTTCAAGTTTTCTCTTCCAAGCCCATAGTAATTACTTTCTTCAAAATGGTTGATCGTAGCCTCTAAGTTCAAGGGGCTACACATAATGTACCAAGGAATGCTTACCTCATACTTTTGTGATATCCCACGGATTTGTTCAGCAAATAGTTGAAAAAGGGATTTATTTTTAATGGGGCTTACTGGGAGGGTTCCCTTGGGGCCATCATAACCCAATCGGGTTCCTTGCCCTCCGGCAACGGTGAATGCAGCCGTTTTTCCTTCCCGTATCAAGGTTTCCCCATGCTTAAAGGCCCGATTGTAAAGTTCTTCCTGTTCGGCATTTTCCGGCCTGATCGGGAAGTAGGATGCAGGTTCATACTTATCAGGCAAGTTTGATAAATTTTGATTAAAGACACATTCTTCCAAGGCAAGCTGTAGCTCATTCCAGTCAAGTGCCAATGCTTGATTGGTGAGCTCGGGACTGCCGGCAGCCAGCTCATTAATTCGGATTTGATTCCTTTTAATTATATCCATGATTGAAAACCACATATGGAGTATATACGAGGGAGGCAATTTTCAATCCAAACAGCATAGAGTCTTCAACTAAGCAAAGAATGAATTCCCGAATTAAATGGATTAGGAAAATAATCCTAATTGAGGTTTTCCTTTGTGGGCAACGGTGAAGGGCCGAACGGTTGGGCTATAGAGCACATGATCGACAGGGATGCCTAACGCGTGGGCAATGCTGGCATTGAAATCTGGAATGGTCATGGATCCCTCAATAACCTCCTCTCCACCTTTGGATGTTTTTCCATGCACATATCCACCTTTAAAGCCGCCTCCGGCTAGGACGCTGGTGAATGCCTGCGGGTAGTGGTCCCGGCCAACATTTTGATTGATCTGAGGAGTTCGTCCAAATTCTGTGGTTAAGACCACAATGGTATCCTTTAATTTGCCAATTCGTTCCAAATCATCAAGCAATGCTGCCACTGCTTGGTCCATAGTATGGCACAGTTCGGGAAGAGAAGTGAAGTTATTTTGATGGGTATCCCAACCCCCAAAGCTAACTTCAACGGAGCGAACATTTCGTTCGATTAAGCGACGGGCAAGCAGGCAACCCTGAGCAAATGGCTCCGAGCCGTATCGCTCTTTTGTTTTGTCGTCTTCTTTATGAATATTGAAAGCTGCTAGGTCTGGGCTATCCATTAAGCGAACTGCATCCTCATACATGTGGCCGTAAGCTCGAATAGGTTTCGAATGGTATCGTTTGAGAAATTCGGCATCGATGTCGTTTGCGAGATTAAGTCTTCTATCAAATCGTTCTTTTTCGACTAGGGCTTGTGCGTATTTAAGACCGGATTCGGGTTCGTTGATTGCAAGCGGTTCAAATTCGGGTTCAAAAAACCCACCACTTCCATGAAACCTACTTTCCCGCCCGATAAAAACCGAAGCTGGAAGGGTGGGGTTGATCTTACCCTTTAATTTATGATACCAAGATCCAATACCCGGATGTCGAATGGTAGCTCTTTGCTGGTAACTGGTATGCATGAAGTAGTTTCCTTTTTCATGGTCACCTGCAGTTGAAGTGAGTGAGTTTATCACACATAGCTTATTTGCATGTCTCGCTAAATTGGGGAGATGACTAGATACTCGAATCCCATCCACATTGGTATTGATGGGCTGGGTCGAGCCTTGGTTTTCGTGTCCAGTCTTGAGGTCAAAAGTATCGATATGGCTCATTCCACCTTCCATGTATAGGTAAATGAGTTGCTTTGCAGGATCAGCAAGTTGGGCAATAGCACTTTTCTCCCCTGCGGCTCCAAAGCTATGCTGTGCAGTTACACCAAGAAAGCTTCCGGCAGCTAGTTCAAGAAAACGGCGACGGTTGAAATCAGACTTTATCATTGTATAAATGTAAATTGACGAGAATTAAGCAGAGCCCAGACAAGGTCTTCGATGGTTTCTTCCCCGTGAGTTTCATAATCAGTAAGAATTCTTTCCACTTCCAAAGTGGTCGGCTTTCGGGTTAGCATGGAACGATAAATAAGTTCAATTTTATCCTCGGGTTTATTCAAGGCAGCGAGAAGCCCACCAAGAAAAGCGTTTGAATTTTGAATCGCAACACTCAAGGGGCTATTAAGCAAATACAAAGCTTGGGGAACGGATGCATGGGATGAGGAGTTGTCAATTACTTCTCTGTCTGACTGGCCAAAGTCCCGTAAAAAATGTCCTCTTTTCGCTGGTGAATCCAGTTCAACCGCTCTTGCCATTTGTCGAACCACATCCCGGAAATGACGCAAGGAAGTACGCTCTTTTACATCCCAGATCCTTCGCTCATTCGGATCCAAGTTTCCAGGTGCTTTACGAGGTTTTGCTTGGGATATTCGTTCGTTTATTTCCATCGTCGCAGAGCTCATGGGACTACCCATCATCGATTCTCCCATCATCATCATAGGGTTTGCTTGGTTTTCTTTTAGATCAACTAAGACCAATTCACGACTCTTTGTTTCCATAGCACGGACTTTTACTTTGAGTTCGTCCGTCAATTTTTTGGCAAGTTCATTATCGGATTGAGCGTAAGCGGCTGAGATCTTTTTCTCATATTCAACTTGTTCACCCCGCATCTCCCGTCGCAGAGCACCAGCTTCCCTTATTTTGGGTAAGACTTCCTCAATAGGTCTACCTTCAAGGCTTTGATAAATTGACTTGGTTCGGGCAATCCGTTCCAGAGTCCGTTTTCTATTGGGGGCATAGGTGTCGACATTAGGAAGTATGAGTGTGGTGACGGAATCCCAAATTTGTTCAGCACTCATTCGCTTCAAGAGTGGACCCGCAAAATGGAATTTCATCCCCAGAGGATGATCTTCAAGGTGCATCTCCCTGCGAAAAAGTTGAGTATGAAAAAGAACATTCTGAAAAGCACGAATATTGTAATCAAGTTCCTGCATTAAATTTTCAAGAAAACGAAGCAATTCGGGTTGGCTGATTTCAGTTCGATCCGTCAGGTTATCCAAGGGTTCAAAAATGCCATGTCCAAAGGCACGCTTCCAAAGTCGATTCACGATGACCCTAGTAAAACGTGGGTTTTCGGGTGATACTAACCAATCTGCGTAGGCATTTTTTCGTTCGGTCTGATCATCAAGGTGAGGGATTTCTGGTCCGAACATAGTCCCGGGTCTTACAATCTCATGAGGAGACCCATTATTATACTGATAGTCATGAGGAAGTTGAAGGGGTTTATCGTAATGATGTTTTACCTGAACATTAGAAATATGACCATAGAGCATATTTACAGTCTGCGAAACTGGGTCATCAAAATCGGAAACCTCTTTGCGGGCAATCAATCCCCGTATCGCCGCTTTTCTAAATTCCTCTTTGGATAAATTATTACGTTCCAGGTAACCAGGTGCATAGGGTTGGCTAAGCCATTCATCGATTTTAGACTCATCGTGCATGTGAGGAAAATCCTCAAAACCAGTTGCCTCTTTAAAAGCAGCATTTCTTCTTTTTCCAAAATCTTGATAAACTTTCTGACGATTTGAATCGTGAGATACGCCCATACGAACATCAAAATCGTAGGTGTAAGCAGCCATCTTAAAGTAATCCATTTGGGTCCATTTGTCGAAGGGATGGTCATGGCACTGAGCACACTCCAAACGGGTACCTAAAAATATACGAACTGAATTCGACATGTTGTCGAGCGCCATACCTGCGTCACGCAAATAATATGCAGCAGCAGGGTTGTCAAAAATCAGTCCGTGCCCACTTACCAGTTGGTGTACGAGTTCGTCATAGGGCGTGTTTTTTCTTATCTGTTCCTTGATCCATTCCCGATAATAAAGCGTATAATCAACATTCGTCGGTATTCGAAGAAGGTCGGCCCAAAATTGATAGTGATGGGCCGTGTAGCCGGCATCATTTGAGAGCAGTTTTTGAATCAGTAAGGAGTGTTTATTGTCTGCAGTTAAACGGAGGAAATTATTTGCTTCCAAAATCGTTGGTATCCGACCGATAACGGATAGATAAATTCGACGAAGGAATTGCTCATCACTAATTGTGGGATTGGGCTGGAGGTTTTCACGATTCAAATTTGCATTCAGAAAGGCATCGATTTTTTCAGCTGCGGGACGAGGATCAAAGCTTTCAAATGAAGGAACAGGTCTTTGCTCCACTGAAATGTTTTTGATCGCACCATTTGAATGGGTTTCTCGAGCACTTTGATCTTGCTCACTGGGAGTAAACAAAAAAGAGAGGATTGTTACAAGGCCTATGGAAACGAGGGAAACTCCCGTAAGTATAAGGGCTTTTTTACGGTTTTGGAAAACGGGCTTCCTGTTGTTTGGTTTGGAGACTTCTGCGTTTTGCAGGGTTGGCTCTTTGCATGACTTCTCCGTTTTCAGGCGTATCTGATCCTTAGCGAGATCCGGAATTTCTGAGACCCCCGGAACTTCAGACAATTTGATCCAATGAGAGCCGTCAAAACAGGCAAGGTCATCTCCAACAAAGTTATTTGCTCGAAGGTGCCCTTTGATTTGAGCAACTGTGAAGGGACCAAAATTTTTTCCCTTTCTGTGAACATATATTTTCATTGGCTATTGATCGTCCAAAATATTCTTTAAATTATTAAGTTTACTATTATTTTGATAAAGATAGTCAATACTCGCTGCATTTGCTTTGCTTCGCTCCTTCATAAGTTCCTTGAACTGAGGATCATCTTTGAGTGCTTTTCTTGCCCGCTCCCGTTTTTGGGATATCACCTTATTACTCACAAAAAGCTGAGGATATTTCTTCTCCAGTCTATGTTGTACATCCTCCGAAATTTGTAAGAGCTTTCGAAATTCTGGTGCGTTTTTATACTGAAGCCTTGTTTCCTCAAGAACCGCCTTCTTTTGGGCATGTGGTAAATCATTTATCTTAGGATTTTTCTCGACCAAGAATTGATCCAGAACTCGTCTTGCCTGAAAAGTGGAAAATAGAATCTTCTTATACTCGGGATCGTTTTGATGTAATTCCTTTCGCAAACTTTGAATTTTCTTCTGGAACTCCTTATTTGACAAAAATGCATCCGGATAGCGTTGCAATTTTTCTTGATCTAGAATCTCAACTCTTTCAATTAAATTACGATATTTTTCGTCCTCCATAAATAGACGAGCATGGAGGTTTTTCATTAGTATAGCATGTTGTTCTTGAACCGTTCTTTTAAGAGGAAAACGATCAAGCTGAGTTTTGATTAAAGAATGATTATTTATCTGCTCAGGATGCCGGCCAGCATGGAAAACCTGAAGGTTGTCCAAGGATGCTCCAGCTTGATCGACTTGAAATGCAAAATAAGTTCGTTCTTTATCAATCATGGGGTGTTGAGCATAAGCAATGTATTCGTGATTTAAGTGTGCAATTGCTTGGTCTTTGATGAATTCGATGGTTATGCCATACCATTGCCCATCTTTAAAATTATAGGCACATTCTCCATGACGCATTGGATACCAAGGCCCTTCCTTATCATATGCGGTTTGAATAAAAAAATGATCTTTTCGAATGTGGACCATGGTATTATAGCTTCCATTTGAACCGGTGACTAAGCGGATGTCTTCCGCCCCGTTAAAAAGAAATTCGAATCGTATGAGGGCATCTTTAAAGACCGGTTCTTTGTAAAAAAGACGCTTATTGCGCCCTGCAACTTGGTTGCGCAAAAGAATTCCGTCTTTAACCTGCCATTCTTTTTGGAAAAACCATTTTTCACTAATTTGACCCTTTGAAAAATGTTCACCAAAATAAAGGTTTCCTGGTCGTGTAAGTAAGGGGCGGGAGGGAATCCGGGCACCGACCCGCTGGCGCCAGGAGACCAGTTCACGGTGGAGTTCCCGTACTCGTTCGGACTCGGTAGAGGCGAGGTTGCTTTCTTCGGAAACATCTGTTTTGAGGTTAAAGAGTTCGAATTTTTCGGGCCGTGCGGGGTCGAAATATTCAATCAGCTTCCAATGCCCTTTCCGAATCGCTCCGCTTGAAATCCCGCCAAGAAAGTGGGGCCGGTCTAGTGGGTAGTGCCAATGCAGTGCTGGGCGTTCTGGGGCGGAAGATGGATTCCGCCAGGTAGAAATTGTGGAGACTCCGTCTAGAATATGATTGGAGTCGGGTTCGATACTTGCCGCCTCCAGAAGGGTTGGGTAGAAGTCGTGATTAACTACGGGATGGTTACTGTTTGCACCTGCTGGAACATTACCTTCAGGCCAACACACGATCATGGGCACGCGGATACCCCCTTCATATAACTGGCTTTTTCCTCCACGAAGTGGAGCATTGGAGGTGACATTGGTCTCGCCTCCATTGTCACTCGAAAAAATAAAAATGGTATTTTCAGAAAGACCGAGTGAATCGAGCTTATTCATCAAGAGTCCAACCCCGTCGTCAATACTTTCAAGCATCGCGGCAAGGTGAGGGTTATGATCCTGAGCCCAATATTCACAGTCTTCTCCTTTTAGTCCTGCATCATCACAGAGATAACATTTCGTCCTACTAGTCTTTCCAGGCGGATGTTTTTTACGATATTTATCAACTAGGTCAGGTCGACCATTCAGAATCGTATGGGGGGCATAGTGGCTAAGGTATAAGAAGAAAGGCTTATCCTGGTTCCTCTCTACGAAATCAACCGCTTCCAAGTTCAAGCGGTCGGTTAAGTATTCATCTTCTCCCATCCTATTTTTTGGAAGATCGATCCACGAGATCGGTTGCGTTCGAAATACATAGGGCCAAAAGTTGGCTCCATTTCCAACTCCTTTTACTTCACTTCCAATATTCCAATCGAAACCATGATCCTGAGGACGAATCTCGAAGTGGGCACCTTGGTATTTATAACCGGTCAAGTGCCACTTGCCGACCATTCCAGTAGCATAGCCATTACGCTTGAGGATCTTGGGAAGGGTGACTTGATCCACGGGTAATGCATTTGAGGAATTGGGACGGAGGTAGTCGAGAATGCCGACGCGTGCAGGATGTTGACCGGTGAGCAGGGCAGCTCGGTAGGGAGAGCAAACCGGTGCAGCTGCATAGGCGTGAGTAAAGCGAAGCCCTCGCTTGGCCAACTCATCTAAATGGGGAGTTTCATTAAATGAATTTCCATAGCATCCCAATTCCGCCCAACCAAGATCGTCGGCGAGAATAAAAACAATGTTTGGTTTTTTGGCATCCATGGCCAATCCAAAAAGGGATATACCAAGGAAAATATATTCAGCACATCGGAATCTCATTTGAAGGATAGTGTAATGGAACTTTTCGATGATTTCTGATCTGCCAGAAAAGATACATAGTTTGGATGGGTGGAATTGTGCTCAATAAAATTGGCTCCAGTCAGATCTGGATTTCCGGAAAGTTGTCCAAGATCTAGCCAGGGTTCAAACTTTACGCGAAGAGGGCAGTTTGTGACCGTAATGGATTTCTTTTGCCCTCCCCAAAAACCTTTTTTCCTTTGGTATCGAACTTGAGTCCAACCTTTCTCACTTGCAATGGGAATATCAAATTCCATCCAATCCCAACTCATGGGCATGGAATCTTTTACATGAAATATGTTTTCAGGAACCGAATAAGATATTCCAGCCAACCCCTCGATAAATAAAAGGATTTTACCCGCATTAAAGTTGGAATATTGATCCCCGAATAGAGCGAGATCACGACGATAAGCCTCAGGGGCAACTGGGATTCCCCATCCTTCATGATAGTTATAGTTTTCCAAGTGGTTAAGGGTAAGGTCGGAGGCAATTTTGGGAAATCCTTGGCAAAACATTCCGTCAAGGGTGAAGTAAGCGGTATCTGGAGTGTATCCAAAAGCTTGATCGTCCGCAGAATAAAATGTTTTCATCGACTTTTTGGACATCGCCAAGGGAAAGAATTCGCCAAAAAATCCCTGTTCTTTGTTCAAGGCCCAGGAATGAATCATTCGTTCAGCATAATCTCTAGGGAAGTGTTGAGATCGCATCGACCAAAAAGCCGTGGTCATTAACATGCCATCCCTGCTTCCCATGAAATAATCTTTATGCCCATTGGCCTCCCAACGTTGTTCAAACATAAGTTGTAGATGCTTGGGATCTTGCTTGATTAGCTTTCTCCAGTGTTCAACATCAGACCGGTTTCCTGTCAGAACGGCCATTTTTTCTAGTACTCGCCCAACCTCTGCATCATTCATGGCGAATCCAACCATATTCCTCCAAAAAACCTTCCGAAAAAAACCTTGGTAGCATTTTCGGATAAAATTAATGTCACCAGAATGCTGGTAAATTTGCCATGCACCCAAGACATGCTCCGCTAGCTCGCCTCCATAAGCACCCGAGTGCCAACTAACCCCCTTATTGTCAGACAGAAAAATATGACCGTTATGGGTTTCCCGATAACGACCGTTTTCAACTAAATGCTTCCAAGTGAGTACATTTCCATAGGCAAACTTTGGCTTATCTCTTATCCAGGCCCCCACTTTGATCTGAAAACAGGCATCATAGCGATGAATTCCAAGAAAGTTATTAACTGCGGATTGCGTATGGTTTTCCATTTCCCAGCCTTTTTGCACATCAATGTAATACATCATATACAGGGACCAAAGATAATAATAGATTTCCTCAAACTTAGGAACGCTGCAGCGAAATTGTGGAATTTGTTGGCCGAGAATGTCATTCATTTCTGCCGTTTTCTCAGCCCGTAATTCCTTAGCCCTCAGAATGGAATCTTTGGAAGCATTTTTGGCTTTATTTTGATCATCGTGCATAGACCAAGAAACGGTAACTCCATTAGGATTACAGGGAACTTCAAAAGAATATTTCCAGACACCACGATCATCCTTTTCGAGATGTAAGGTTTTAGAAAAGTTCTGGGAAGAGGAGAGGGCAGTGGTCATTCCCTGATAAACACAAGGTCCAATTCTTTCGGACCGATCTGGATCGGGTTGGGAACGAACGGTCCCTCCCTCCCTTACAAGTAGTGTATTGGAGGGGAGATCATAGTGGGCGGATGCACTCGAAGAAACACTGTGGCGGACATAAAAGCTATGACCCTCAAACCTAAGGATGATCGGTTGTGAGGAAGTGATGATCGAAACGGCTGTGTCTAGAGTACTGATAAATTTTTCTTCGCGGATGAGGATGCCGTCTATCTCATATTCGCAAATCATTTTATCTGGTCTCCAACTCATCCTAGTAGGCTTGGGGTGTTTATGAACCTTTTCGCCAATAATAACACTGCCATAGAGGACGCGAGTGTCCTTGTAAAACTCCCATCCCCTATAGTCATTACCCAAGCCCGTGTGTTCACTCCCAGGTAGTTCACTATGTAAAATCCCAGCTCCACGACTTCGGAGGTCATGATAAAAGGGATGGGTGAGCCCGATAGTTTCATCTTCCATTAGCTCCCAACTTGCATGGTAGCCACCCACATAATAAGTGAGGTTGCCCGCAAGAAATCCATGCTTTCTGCCCTGAATCGATTGTTCAAGTTTTTCGCAGAGCGGTACTTCTTTCGCAAATAATTTTGGACAGATTAAAAGTAGGGCCAACCAGAATAAAAAGAGTAGGGCTCGAGGTGACCTAAAGATCATACCTTATTTTATATAACGAATTCTATTTTTCAAAGGCGACTTGTACCTCTAAAATACCAACAGCAGCATCTGGTTGTGGAACCATATTGATTCGAATGGCATCACAGGTGAGTGGGGCAGCGGGGTGAACCACATTGTACTGATTGGCCCGATTGTCATAGCGGTCGGTGACATATAACTCGAAAGGTTTCCATTCTCCATTATTTCTAACTTCAAGCGACCATTCCTGAGGAAACTTTACATCCTGTTGGTCTTGCATCCAATAGACTCCGATATCCCGAACTTTTCTAGTTTCTGAAAATTGTCCTTCGATCCATTGTGCTTTCCCAAGTTGAGGACGACTGGTCCAACGTGGAACGCTTTTTCCACTCGACCATTTTGGTTCTTTCCCATCCCCAACCGCACTGGCTGTGTCCAACTCGGAAGTGTGGGACGCCTCAATACTTGAAAAAACACTCTTCTTGGGAAGTTTATGAGGATCAAATACAGCGAGCTTTGGTGTTGTAGGGAACCAGATGGTCATGGATCCTGGCTTTCGATTATTCCAGGCATAATAGGGAATCAGGGAAAGACTCCTATCCTCTTCCTTGCCGAGTGCATCGACTGCATTGGCCTTGGTTTTAACTTGCGAGAAGGAACCACTTGCAAGTTGAACGCTGGCTAGCTTATATTTTTTAGCCACCTTATTCTTGTTCAGGAAGAAACGCTGTGTGGCCCCTTCATTGTCCACTTCTTCAGCACATAAAACAAATGGTCCACGGGTAAATGCGAGACGGTTTTGATTTTCCTCAACCCGGTTGTCACATTCATTCATCTGTAAAGGCATGGGCAGATCGAGAACAATTTGATCCCCTTTTTTCCAGGTGCGTTCAATGGTCGCAAATCCCTTTTCGATTTTTGCTTCGGTCTTAGCACCGTTTACAGAGATAGACCAATCTTCGTTGGATTGATTGACATATTTATAAAGTTTTCCGGGAACAAATTGATTGCCTGTCCAAGTTGGAATCCGAAGGTGGGCGGTGAAGGTTGTTGGTTTTTCAGGATCAAGAGAAATCTTGACCTTCCCGTTGTTCGGATAATCCGTCGTTTGTTTGATCGATAAACCTGTACCAGCTATATTTAGATTCGTGAAAGTTTCTGCGTACATCGCAAAATAAAGATTTTTATCATTATGGGCATAGGTCATTCCTTGAACCTGCGGTAAGAGCCGAGCCATGTTACTCGGACAGCATGCGGTTCCAAACCATGGTGCCCTACCAGCAGTACCATGGTTGAATGGATACTTTCCATCGGCCTCAAGTGGATTAACATAAAAAAATCGGTTCCCTTCAAGGTTGACTGCCGCCAAGACATTGTTGAGCAGAGAAACTTCAGCCACATCTAGATATTTCGCGTCTTGATGAACCAAAAACATTCTGAAGTTGAAAAGTACATTACCCACCGCGGCACAAGTTTCATTGAAAGCATCGGCATTTGGCAAAAGGTATTTGGGGCCGAAACCTTCAATCCCATGAACGGCACCCAAGCCACCGGTTATGTGCATCCGGGTATTGGTTATATTTGCCCAAATCCTATGGAGTGCCTCAGTGTACGAATTCTTTTGTCTTAACGCGGCGATATCGGCCATTGCCGCGTACAAGTAAGTTGCCCGAACCGCATGGCCGACTGCTTCACTTTGATTTTCAAGCGGTGCATGTTGCTGGGCGTAAGTAGGTGACATTACGCCTTCTCCGTTGGGAACATAAGTTTTACCGCGAATTTCGAGAAATTTTTCCGCCATTTCAATGTAAAGCTTATTGCCGGTAACATTGGATAATTTGACCAATGCCAATTCCATTTCCTGATGACCGGGAGCTTGTAAAATCGGTTTTCCGTCATTGTAATTTGGGTCACCTTCAAAAAAGACTCGGTTCACATGAAGAGCATTTTTTTCAGCCACCTTTAAAAGTTTGTCCTTTCCCGTCGCTTGAAAGTAAGCAATCGCAGCTTCATACAGGTGGCCCATATTGTAAAGTTCGTGGCTGTGCACCACAAAGGTGTAGGGTTTGTTTCCCATCATATTTTTATCGGATCCAACCTTGGTAGTGTGAGAAGGATAGAGATAACCATCTGGTTCTTGTGCAGCAGCAATCACATCTACGATACGATCGAATTGAGACTCGAGTTCAGGGTCATCCTGCAATTGAGCCAAGTAGGCAGCACCCTCCATTACTTTATAAAGGTCAGAATCAATAAACCTATGGGGTCGGTGGCCCTCCACTTTCTTTCCAGCTAGATAATCAGCGGCAGCCTGCAAGTGAGCGACCCCAGGCTCGGTCTTTTCAAAGGCAAAGGGTACGAGAACTTTTCTTTGAGTGATTAAGCGTGGCCTCCAGAAGTCACTTGTCATTTCCACCTTGTGGAATGGCACTGGCTTAATGGATGCAACCAGATGTACGCCCGAAAACATAAAAACACACCCAATTGAGGTAAAAGAGAAAATATTCATAGAGTAAAAAGTAATAGATTAAATTATCACATATCAATCACATTGGATACATCAAAAAGCATTCTTTGGGGAACCTTGAACTATTTAAATTTCAAAGTTGGTCCAACCGGCAATCGATGCGATGAGTAGTTTAAAGAAAGGTCGGCAAAGGAAGGAATAGCCTGTACCCTGATTGGACGGGAATCTTTAAAGGTTAAACTTCGAATGATTTTTACTTTGGGGTTAACCAAGGGTGAGAGTCCATCGAATGAGACATCGTCATGAAAATGATCCCCATCGCCTGTCGTTGTGGACATAGAGAGAATGAAATGAGTACCTCCTGAAAAAGGAACAGGTTTTGGCAAGGGAACATATCTAAATTCGCCTTCTAGTATTCCTTGGTTCGTCGGTCCAATTTCTAATCTGATTCTTTCTTTCGGGGCAGAATCTTTAATTTCCCATAATATAATGTAATGTTGACTTTGGATTGACCTAGTTCGTTTACCTAAAAAACTCGGTTGGTCGGATTCTTGTTCTGTGGGTAATCCACGTGCGGAACGGATCGGAAATTCCCGATCGTGGTCATCCCACATTCCTAAATGAGTAACGATTTCGTCTTCGAGTAATTTGAATTCAAAACCGATGAAGCCGCTTAGGTCATTTCTCAAATTATGCCAGCCATCATCAAGGATTAGATTTTGACTATTGGGGAGGCGAAGATCCCTAGAGTAACCCTGGTTATGAATTTGTAAAAGTCGATCTACCAGAGAAACTGTAAATGATTTTGAAGCAGAAAAACTTTCTTTTTCATAGGGGTCTTTCTCCAAGTCATAAGAGACAATTGATTGAGCTGATCCCAGAGAACCCTTTTTTGTCCAAGGTTGAGCTAGACCACCTTTAATAATTACTTTTTTCGACATCTTCCGAATTGCAACCCCATCATTTTCGTAGGGAGGACCGAGATGACAGAAAAAATAGCGGGCTCTCTGATCAGTTTTTGCAGGATCTTTCCAATAGTCTAAGCAGTCTAAACTATCTTGGGCCTCGGAAGGTTGAAGGTCATCTCCTACAATTCTTGCGAAGGAAGAAAATAGGTCGGTGAGAGAAAGTAAATTCGGGTTGATTTGTCCGTTCTCAAAAATCCCATTCCAATAAAGTACGAAGGGGACGCGGTGGCCACCTTCCCAGAGTTTTGCTTTCTTTCCCCTTAGGTTTCCACTTTCTTGATTGATACCTTCATTATCGCCGACATTGGGCCCGTTATCACTTGTGAAGATAATAAGGGTATTTTCAATGAGCTTATTCCCTGGTCTTCTTGGATCTTCAGTTTCCTTAAGCTTTTGAATTAAGGCACCAAAAGCGACATCATTTTCTAGGACCATGTCTTCCCTTTCTCCACCTTCCTGGCCATCCGTGTATTTGCTCGCACCCCTAATAGGCTCTCCATGTAAGAACGCTGGAACTGCATAGTCCCCGTTTAGGTTTCTCTGGAAGTGGTTTGCGGTGGGAGCATAATATAAAAAAAACGGGTTCTTTTTCTGCGATGCCATTTGAATAAACTGAATACCTTCCTTGAGGAAATCGGGTCCGAGTTGGGCTAAATCCCAATCGGGTCCGCTCAGAATCTGACCTTCTCTGTGTTTCATCCCTGTCCAATATATTTTTGAACGGTCAGTGAAAGACCATTTGTTATCACGAATGTAAATTCTAGGCTCGGTGTCCAATGAATCTTCTGTATTTCCCGGAACACCAAAGAATTTATTGAACCCATGGTGAGTTGGTCCATCGAGTAGGGGTTTTGTGAAATCAACATCTTTGTAATCAAATTCGTTAGCAGGTTTTCCATAACCATCGTCAAAATCCATCCCGACATGATACTTTCCGATTGCAGCGGTAAAATACCCGTTTCGTTGAAGCATTTCGGGTAGGGTGGTAATACCATGTTGAATCATGGGCCGATTCGGGCCGTGAGGGAGCCAACCTTGGCCTTTGAGGTAAGAACGATGAGATAGTCTTCCGGTGAGTAAAGAGTAGCGCGTTGAACTGCACATGGAAGCAGGAGCGTGAGCATCCGTAAAAATCATACTTTGCTTGGCAAAATTTTCAATGTTCGGAGTTTTAAGAGTTTTAGTGATGGGTTTGGATCCCTTTATGAGGCTTACATCAAGGTAGGCACTAGTATCCCCCAAGCCCATGTCATCTGCCATAAAGAGTAATATATTTGGCTTGGTTTTAGGTGCCGAAAATAAAAGGAATGTTAGAAAATGGAAGCCTGTAACCAGAGGAACTATATTGAAAAATTTCATCAAAATTATTTTTTGCGATTAGAAAAAGAAGTACCTATTTTTCTTTTAGTAATCAAAGGTTTGAGATATTTTTGAAAGCCAATTTGAGCATTAAAAGACTCTAATTCGATTCCTTTTGTGCCCGGCAATTTAGTTTCTAAAAGAGTGTTACTTTCTGCTTTGAGAATAAAGCCAATCCCAAAGTTCATTTGAATTCCAAACATCGACCCATGAGTTGTGGCCACGATCCTTAATTTCAGTATATTTTGGAGAGCCTCCCGCTTTTCGGATCGCCTGGATCATATCTCTGGATCGAATTGGTTTAATCACCGTATCATTATCTCCGTGCCAAGCCCAAATCGGAAGGTGGGCAATTTTTTTTGCTAGTTTCTTATCCCCCCCGCCACAAATGGGAACGGCAGCAGCAAAAAAGTTAGGACGGCGTTGGATTGCGTCCCAAGTGCCATATCCGCCCATAGAGAGTCCCATAGCGTAAACTCGATTAGGGTCGACTTGGTTTTTAGGATTCTGTATATAAGAATCAACGGTTGTCA
>CESN01010122.1_pt1 | contig 30931 bp, 24 predicted proteins | sample 531181 | NCBI WGS metagenome assembly CESN01 (sample SAMEA2621990, study PRJEB7988) | marine metagenome | isolation source: saline water (ENVO:00002010), including
ATTCACTTTTATTAAGTTAGCAGAGCTTGATTTTTTTGAGCAATATTTATAATGTTACATTTCAGTGGCATAATGCTTTTTAATTGAATACGCCACAACGGGATTGCACGCATTATGGGATGCGATAGTAGCTTATCGCCAGTCTTATGACCCGTCATTTCGAAAGAAGTGGCGGGTCTTTTTTCACCTATGAATTAATCGATCACTAAATTAGATGATCAATTTTGCGGTCGAACTGAGTATGGAATAGGCTTTGCTTTTTCTAACTATTCTCTTTGAATGAATTTTAAAAATGGCAAACTCAGGTTCAGTCACCAAAGCGATCTTTCCCGCGCAGGAGAAAACTCTTACTCAGCGCGATCTCGATTGGGCAGTCGTCCAGAAGGTGCAAGCCGGGAATGTGGGTGCTTTTGACCAGTTAGTGCAGAAGTATCGCGAGCATATATTCTCGGTCATTTATAATATGACGAGTAACCGTGAAGACGCCTCAGACCTCACTCAAGAGACTTTTATCAAGGCCTTCCAAGCGATTGCTCGATTCAAAGGTAAGTCCTCGTTTTTTACCTGGATCTACCGCATCGCGATCAACCACACGATGACTTTTCTCAAGAAGCGGAACCGCCGTCGCTTCATCAGCTACGAAAAGATCGATGAAGAAGTGTCGAATTCTGAGATATTTGAGCGTTTGACCGCCAATAATCGCTCGGAAAAGGGTGCATTAGTGAGTGAGTTACAGGAAAAATTGAACGATGCACTCCAAAAATTGTCTCCTAAACATAGGACTGTTGTCATTTTACATGAAATTGAAGGTTTAGAGCACGCTCAGATCGCGGAAATTACCAAAACATCCACTGGGACAGTTCGCTCTCGTCTCCACTACGCCAAGCAACAACTCCAGTCTTACCTACAAGACTACATCACTTAAACAATACTCGTATCCTTACTAACTTGCACACTACATATGGCAGATATAAACAGCGCCCATAAAAAAGAAGTGAAAGTCGAAGATTTGCTTCGTCTCAAGCGTGCAGAGCGCCCTGGCGAGGTTTTCTGGAACACATTTGATCGTGAGTTGCACCAGCGTATGCTGCAAACTCTGGTGAAGAAGGATCCGTGGCATGTGCAAGTGCTGCGTGGCGTTTCTGGCCGTATTGCGCAGTCCGCCTCCGTAGGTGTCGCCGCCGTGTTGCTCGCCATGATGGTTGTTCGTCCAGCCTTTGTTAATACGGGAGCTACCTCTGGTAACGAAGCTCAATTTGCTCAAGAAGCAGTTGTGAATGTGCCACAAGTCGTCGAGGTGGCTATGTCCGATTTAGAAGATTTAGATTCAACTCTTACTCCCGACTACCAGATTGAGTCGATTTCAGGCTTGATCACAGATTCGGGCTATACTAGTGAATATGCACCTGATAGCATCGAAGTCGCATCATACGATCGCGACGTTTATATGATGGATACAGCGGCATTCGCTGGCACAGGTCTAGCAGTCACTTTAGTCTACTAGACCGCTACCTTTGCCCATAGTTCTATCAAACGTGATGCGCCCCTGTTTTGCTTGGATTGTTTTTTTTGCTGCCTCTTTTCTTAGTGTGGCTCCAGCTAATGGTTCTGAGGCGCTAGCCTTACAGGAGCGGCTGCTCGAGGTGTATGAGCAAAACAAAGGGGCGATCGTTAGAGTCAAAGCCGCCTATGCAGGTGACGAGGTTGACGGAAAGCAAAAAGTCATGTTGCGAGTCGGCACTGGGTTTTTTATCAGCAAAGAAGGCCATGTTTTAGTGAGCGCCAGTCGTGCGGCTGGCGCGAGCCGAGTTTGGATCGAGCACCAAGGTAAGCCCTATGCGACTGAGTCTGTCGGTCATGATCGCCAGACTAATGTCTCGGTATTGCGCGTACTGGAACCGCCAGCAGAGTTTTCGATCATTAAGCTCGATGCTGCGCAGGCATTGCCTCCAGTGGGTTCGATTGCGATTGCGATTACCTCGCCGCTTGATTTCGAGCCGACACCAGTGATGGGTCTTTTTGCGGGAGTGGAGAGAAAATTGGGGAATAAAGTTTTTCCAACCAGCTATATACGAACTTCGATTCCTGTCGATGGGGGTCAGGGAGGGTGCCCAATTCTTGATTTGAATGGTCGCTTCATCGGCATGTCAGTGGCCTCAATAACCGAGTTAGATGGGTCCTTCTCTCTACCTGTCGATGCGCTTGTGCGTGTGCGTGACGACCTTATGTTTTCCGGCCATATCATACATGGGTGGATGGGTTTTGAGGTGACAACTAAGCTGCATGCGGATAACAGTAACGGCGTCTATATTTCGAAAGTACTTACTGGTGCTCCAGCTGCGCAGGCGGGTCTGAAGAAAGACGACCAGCTTGCTTCGATTGCGGGTCGCTCAATCAAGGACGTCTTCGACGTCCCGGGAGCTTTCTTTTTCACGAGGGCCAATCAATTCACTCCAGTGGAAGTTTATCGGGGCGAAGAGCTCGTCAAACTCTCCGTTAAGACTCTGCCCCGTCCAGAGAAGGAACCAGTCATTATGGTCGAGCCAGAAGATGCCGCAGCTACGAGTCAGCCAGCCGAGTAGGCATTTGACTGCCAAGAGATGTCGCCAGTTATGTAGCTTACATTTAATGAGCGAACGGTGCCTTAACCGTTGTGTTGACTAGGCTTCTACGGATTCAGCTAAATCACACAAAAATTCAGTAGCCGCTTCAAAATCCCTACGAGTCGCTTCATTCGCGATCAAACCGAGTTTGGCATAAGCGAGATTGTTTCCGCCGATATATAGTGTCGCTTTAGACCTTTTCAAATTACTTGTGAGCCACATGCGGCGCTCTTCTGTTAGCAGTGCAGCAAGTGCCCCGCCGTGATCGGTACGCACGTCGACTGTTTGGTCGAAGCGCTCGTCGCCGCTCTTCCATCGAGCTTGGCCGCGGCTATCTCGCTGGCGTAGACCACCAAGTGGGCCAGCGATGGTTAGTTGGGCGCTCAGATGGCTGCCATTGAGCTCTAACTTGAGCACACTCTCTATTTGGCGGGTGTTTTGCAGACCCTTGCCTGGGACGGAAATGGACATTTCGCGGCCCCGATAACTGCCGTAGATCGAAGGCTCGGGGCGGATAAAACCTCCCATTTTCGAGGTAGACTGGTTGAGTTCTAGCTCGAAACGCGTAGCAAGCAGCTGGTATTGAGTGGCGATTTTTTCGGCTGATTTTTTTAGAACAATCCAATAGACCATCGCCACGGCGATTATTAGAGCAATGATGAAAATGATTTCGGATCCCATTCCTTCATCTAAAGATGGTATACCTATGAGGGCGAGTCTTTAAGCGGCAGGTAGTTCAATAGCTTCAACGATCTTCGCGTAGATCTCATCAACGGTCATTTTTGCTAGTTCGCTGGAGTGTATGCGAGCTACATTAAGTATGGGCAAGGTTTCCAGTGATTCGGAGAGGCAGACATCCCGGTTGGCTTCAACTTCTTGAATCCGGTCGATGCAGGTAAAGTGAGGTGCACTGATAAGGGCTTGCGGGTGCTCTTTAATTAACCGAAGAATCGCTTTGACGGCTTCGGCGAAGCGGTCCAGCTCAGCTTTACTGTAGCTCTCGGTGGGTTCAATCATGAGGCCGAGTGGCTCTGGCCAGGCAACGGTCGGCGCGTGAAAACCGAAGTCGAGAAAGAGCTTGCCGATACGTGGTGCTGCATCGGCCTTGCGCAGACCTACACTTTCAAGAGCGGCGAAGTCTTCGGGTTTTAAGGTAAGAATAAACTCGTGCATACGCGGCTCTGCGTCGGAGCCTGTGGGTAGCGTGGCGTAGTCTTCGCGCAGCTGCTCGTGGAGGTAACGGGCGCTGAGCACGGCGATGGCCGACATGCGGCGCACGCCCTCGCGACCAAGGCGGAGCAAATAGGCGTAACAGCGCACTTTGTGGGCGAAGTTACCCCAGTGCCGATGAAAAGAGCCGATGCTTTTCACGGGTTTAACTGGAGCATAAGAATCGCCGTCGAACTCGATCTGATAGCCAGGAAGAAAAGGGATTAGTTTTTCGCTTACGGCGACGATGGCATCGCCTGGGCCACCACCACCATGGGGAATTGTCCAAGTCTTGTGTAGATTGTTATGCACTGCATCGACCCCGAGCTCGTTGAGGTCGACCCACCCTGCGATGGCATTCATATTGGCGCCGTCCATGTAAACGAGGCCACCAAGGGCGTGTATCTTTTCGGCGATTTGCTTAAATGATGTCTCGAAGATACCCGAGGTGTTGGGGTTGGTGATCATGATACCAGCAATACGCTCGCCATATTCTTCGATGCGCAAGCCGAGGTCTTCGTTCAATACGCGGCCTTCGTTATCGGCTTCGAGGTAGACGATTTTGCCCTGTTTGCCGCCGAAGCCAGCCATGGTGGCTGTGGCAAAGTTCGTGCCATGCGCTGAGTGAGGAATCAGAATAACATCACGGTTTTGGCAATTGTTGCGGTGATACGCCTGGAAGAGTTTGAGGCCGACTAGCTCTCCCTGTGCTCCTGCGAGGGGTTGGGTGGTGACTCCAGGTAAGCCGGTAATGCCCTTAAACCACTCTTGAATCTCGTGAAGTACCATGAGGCAGCCCTGCGAATCCTCGATTGGGGCTTGCGGGTGAAGATCCGTAAAGCCGGGCAGGCCTGCCGCCCAATCATTGACCTTCGGGTTATATTTCATCGTACAGGAGCCCAAAGGATAGCAACCGTCGTCGGGGCTAACGTTCAAGTGCCCGAGCTCATTGTAGTAGGCAATCACTTCTTCGGTGCTGTAGCTTGGTAGACCGGGGGCGACTCGGCGTTTTTGCTGGGCGGTAACTTCGGTGGGCGATTGCGGGTCGTTCTGCGGGGCTCCAAAGACGGATTCGAAGGCGGCCAATAGACCGTCGAGCGGCTGATCCCGATTAGAGAAAGAGAGTTTTAGTAGCCGACGCCCTCCTTCGATGCGTGTGGATACATCGACACCCGCGAGGACGCCTGATTGTCTAGCCGCAGCGAGGACTGCCTTGGTAGGCTTGGAGAGTTTAAGGGTCACCTCATGGTAACTTGTGGAATTAGGAAATGCCAGTTCGACGCCTTCGAAGCGTGTCAATTGCGCGATAGCGGTCGCTAGTTTATCACGTAGCTCGACTAAGATTTGTCCTAGGCCTTCGTCACCGCGATGCAGAAGTGCTGCGCCTACTAGGGTAGCGATAAAGGCTTGGTTGGAGCAGATGTTCGAAGTGGCTTTGTCTTTGCGAATATGCTGTTCGCGAGTCGAAAGCACCCCGACACGGCACTCGCGGCCCGAGCTATCTTTTGCTTTTCCTATGAATCTGCCAGGTGCTGCACGCACACCGTTACGATCTTTACTGCTGAAACGAACACCAAAAAGTCCGAGGCCGGGGCCACCGAAGTTGGGCGCTAGCGCTAGGTGGTGGGCTTCGCCTGCGATGATGTCGGCACCATTTTCTCCAAAGTCGCTGGGGGCTTTGAGTCCACCGGGCGCTAAAAGCAGAGGGTCGATCACGGCTATGGCTTTGTAGCCGCGTTCGGCCGCAAAGTTAGCCAGTGAGTCAACGTCTTCAATTAGGCCAAAGGTGTTAACCTGCGGGAAGACGATCGCAGCGAGTCTGTCAGCGTTTTCGCTGGCGACCGCTTCGAGCGCTTTACGATCAATTAAACCCGTCTCGGAATCTACAGGCACACGGATTAGCTCGATTTCAGTACCTTTAGCAAGGGTATTAAGTACTTCAAGGTCCCCTGGATAGAGTGTTTCGGGAATGATGGCTGCGCTTTTGCCACGGCACATGCGGAGTGCCGCACAAATGCCTTCGTAGATTGATGTGGAGCGATCGTAAAGCGAGGCGTTGACCGCCTCGAATCCGGTAAGGCGCGCCATTGAGCATTGATAGATCCAGTGCGCGAGGAGGGTGCCTTGGCTTAGCTCGGGCTGATAGGGTGTGTAGGCCGTAGTCAGGTTGCGAATGTCGCAGATCGGTGCCACCACAGGCGAAGGGACGAAGTCAGGCACACCATCACCGAGAAAGCTGGTGCCGATACGGTTCTTCGATGCAATCTCGGCAAGCTTCGCTTTAAGTTCTTCGTAATCTAACTCTTCTGGTAGGTCGGCAGATTCCGTGAAGCGCACATCTTCCGGGATGTGGTCAAAAAGATCGTCGAGGCGCTCCTTGCCGATGACATCGAGCATGGCCCGAATATCAGTCTCACAGGCAGGAATGTAGTGGCGTGCGTGCTCACGCTGATCAGCTAGTATAATTGGCATAAATGTATTTTAAAAAGATGCTGTAGAACGAACGATCCAGACTTGTGCCGCTTGCTAATACGATGATTGTGAGTCAAGTCTTCTCGATCATCTTCGCAAGTTTCTTTGCGAAAAACTAGACACTTTCATTTTTTAAAAGATTAATTTTTCAATCATGGCTGGCGCTTTACAGATTCCTCTTCACGTTTTCCATGCCCAACAGGGGGCACGTTTCGTCGCTTTTGGGGGGTGGAACATGCCCGTGCAATATACGAGCATCCTCGAAGAGCATAAAGCGGTGCGCAACGCGGTTGGCCTCTTCGATGTGAGTCATATGGGTGAGTTTCATGTTTTTGGTAGTGAGGCAGCTCTCTTTCTGGATCGGCTTGTGGTCAATGCCGTCGCCAATGCACCTGTAGGCAAGGCGGTCTATTCTCCCATGTGTAATAGCGATGGCACGGTGGTCGACGACTTGATTATCTACCGCATGGCGAACGACGACTTTCTTGTTTGCGTCAACGCAAGTAATATCGAGAAGGATTTTGGCTGGTTTCTTAAGCAAGCCGAGCGTTGGAGGCTTGAGGTCGAGATAGAGGACCATTCTGACGAGTATGCTTTACTCGCGCTTCAAGGCCCTAAGGCAGAAGCAATCCTTATGGCAATGGGTCTGGGGGAGGTGAAAGAACTTAAGCGCTTCTGGCATCGCCTTGTGACATTTGGCGGCGAAAAGGTTCGCATTGCTCGCACTGGTTACACAGGTGAGGACGGATTCGAGATCTACTGCTCGCCTAAGGCTGCGGAGTCTTTGGCTAAACAGGTTTTGGCTAGAGGCGCGGCGCACGGGGTCAAACTCTGTGGACTAGGTGCGCGAGACAGTCTACGCCTTGAAGCAGGCCTCCCGCTCTACGGCCACGAACTCAGTGATAGCATTTCGCCACTTGAAGCTAGCCTTGATTGGACGGTCAAGCTGAACAAACCCGATTTCATTGGTAAAAACGCTCTGACCGAACAAAAAGAGAAGGGTGTCCCGCGTCGTGTGGTCCATTTTAAGCTAGAGGGGCGCCGCATTGCTCGAGAAGGCACCCCCGTCGTGGACGTCGTTGGTAAGTCTGTTGGTAAGGTACTCTCTGGCACCCAGTCGCCGATCCTCAATTGCCCGATAGGTAGTGCTATTGTCCTTGCCGAAGCTCAAAAAGCGCCGCTATTTGTCGATTTACGCGGAAATCACTTGCCGCTACAGCTTGCGCGGCCTCCGCTGCATAAATTGTAATGCAGCGAGAGTATTCTGCTCCCGTTTAATTGCCACAGAGCTAGCGAGTGCTTTCGTAGATGGCCATTAATGCAGCGAAATCCTCCTCACGAGTGCCACTTAGGATCGTGTGATCGTAGTGCTTACTACACTGCATTTCCTCGACGGCGACCGCCATGCGGCGTTGAATCTCGTCTTCAGCGTCGGAGGCGCGTGCGCGTAAGCGAGCAGCTAGCACTTCGACCGTAGGGGGCATGATGAAGATGGTGATGACTTTACCCTTGAGTAGCGGGTCGTTTTGCGCGGTCGCGCGCATTTGGGCGGCACCTTGCACATCAATGTTGAGCAAGAGGTCGATCCCTACAGCAAGTTTGGCTTGTACCTCACTTTTGAGGGTTCCATAGAGCTTGTTGTGAACGTGGGCATATTCGTAAAACGCACCAGCGTCAATTTTTGCCTGAAAGGTGTCGTGGTCGAAGAAGTAGTAATCGACGGTGTCGACTTCGCCACTGCGCGGGAAGCGCGTTGTTGAGGTAACTACGCGTTCGATGCCAGGCACTTCTTTTAGCATACGTTCGCAGATAGTAGTCTTACCGCTACCAGCGGGACCCGATACGATCAAAAGGTAACCGCTTTCTTGTTTAAACATTAATAGGTGAAAGCCACGACTGCGAGAAGGAAACCGTAAACTACGAAGATCCCACCGAAGACGCGTGGACGGACTTCTTTTTTATAAAGCCACTCGAAAAAGTCGCGTAGTTTGTAGGGGTTCGCGCCTAGGATGATTGCAATGACGATAGAGATGTAAACGGAAGCTTTTAGAAATAAGGCGCTGCCATACTGCATGTAGCTTACATCCAGTAGCACGCCTGCAGTAAGTAGTATGAGTGCAGCCAATCCACGCACGGCGAGAAAGTCAGGCACAAAGATGAAAGAGCCGACGGCCACGACGAAGAATAGTATGAAGAGCAGGTTCTTGTATTGCCCAAAGTCAGCGGGGCCTAGTTGGGTGAGCTTATAGAGGAACCAAACGGCGGCTGACCCGAGAAGGATGTAAGCAGCCGACTGCGAGCGAGGAAATGCTTGCACAATTTTTGCCGAGCGCATGCCGTGCCAGAGAAAGTGGGCGCCAAAGGCGAGTAATAATATTCCTGTTATGAGAGTGGCTAGGAAAAGGGTCATGATGATTCTAGAATATGTCCGGTTTCTGTAAAATAAGCCGTTTGTGTATTGTTAGTGGAGAATGACTTTTGGGGAAGGAAAAAGCGTAATTTTGATTTGCTTTGTGATAAAGCGGTTTTAGGGAGGCTTTCTTTTTTACTTCTGCGTGCCCGAACCAGCGGTAAGTTTCCCTTGATGTTATGGGCGATTTACGCATGTTCATACAAGCATTGTCGGTTTCTGGCACCCCTCGGTGCTATGCCTACAAAAACAAACTTACAGAGAAAAACCCCGCTCAGATGGTTTGCCATCATCAAAAACGTGTATGAAATTCGACTTTATTTTAGGGGGAATGGTGGGTGCCTTTATCGGCGCACTACTGTTATACATTGCGACAAAACGTCGACTCGATCGCCTCAAATTCCATCAGATTACCCAAATGGAGCGCGACGAAGCTCGACAAGTCATAATCAAGGCAACTGAGGAGGAGTGCGAGCAAGAGATCCGCGATCTACGCCGGAGCAAGCTAAACCGTGCCGAAGCTGATGTTGCTGATGAGGCTAGGCGCATTCTGCTCGCTGCGATGCAGCGCATCACTAGCCAGCCTATGAATGACGCCACCGCGACCGTCGTCAACCTGCCCAGCGACGAGATGAAAGGCCGTATCATCGGTCGCGAAGGTCGCAATATTCGTACATTTGAACATGGCACTGGTACCACGCTTATGATAGATGAGACGCCAGACTCAGTTCTCATTTCTTGCTTTGATCCCGTGCGCCGAGAGATCGCCCGTATTGCGCTGGAAGCCCTTCTGCGCGATGGTCGGATTCATCCCTCAAGTATCGAAGATGAGATCACCAAAGCCGAAGAAGAGATGCATGCCAATGTCATTGACCTAGGCGAAGGTGCCTTGCATAAACTACGCCTACACAATGTTCATCCCGAGGTGGTAGCACTACTGGGCAAGCTGCACTACAGGTTGTCCAATAATCAAAATACGCTTGCGCACTCGGTCGAGGTAGCGAATCTTTGCGCGCTTATTGCATCAGAAATTGGTCTTGACCCAACGATCGCCAAACGCGCAGGGCTTTTTCACGATATTGGCAAAGCAGCTAATGAAGAATACGTGGATAGTCACGCAGTCGTTGGTGCGGAAATTATAAAGCAACACGGCGAAGATGCGCGCGTGGTCAATGCCGCCGCCGCCCATCATGAGGAAGTGCCGGCGGAGAGTGCTTATGCTGGGCTCGTAATGGTCGCGGACGCACTCTCTGCCGTGCGCCCAGGTGCCCGTGCTTCTTCGATGGACGGTTTTATCCAACGCGTCCGTAGCATCGAAGAGATCGCTTCCGCCTTGCCTGGTGTGAGCGAAGCTTACGCGGTGCAAGCTGGTCGTGAGGTGCGAGTCATCGTCGAACCAGAGGTCGTCGACGACGAAGGGGCACGCCGACTCGCGCGCACAATTCGCCAGCGTATCGAAGCGGAATTGAACTATCCCGGCACGATTGAGATTACCGTGATCCGCGAGCAACGTTACTCTGAGACTGCTGTATGAGAAAGTGCCAATTCACGCTTTTACCCCTATTTGTGTTTGCCCTGGCTTCAGCCAATGCAACCCTTTCCGTTGTCGCCCTTGACTCGGGTGAGCAGCTCATCGGCGAGATCCTGACGCAGTCGTCCGCCACTACTGTTATAGTACGCTCTCCGTTATTGGGTGAGCTTAAAGTGCCGCGCGCCCGAGTCATCTCGATAGGGGCCCAAGATTCGAAGCCGTCACTGGTTAAGTCCAGCTCTGCGAAGAAAAGCAAACCCAAGAAGGCAGAAGAATCATCGATCAACGAAGAATCAATTATCGAAACACTCCTCTACCTTAAAGCCCCAAACTACTGGTCGGGTAACATGCGTATGGGAATTAACTTGAGCCAAGGTGATCGAAAGTGGCAAGAGACCTACTTAAGGGGTAAACTGGAGATTGATCCAAAGCAGAACCCTAACTTCTATCGCTTCACCGGTGCGTATACTTATCGTCAGAGCGAACGAGCAAATGGTAATGAATACAAGTCTACGGATAAATACAATGCAGAGTTTATTTATCGCCGCTCGTTCTTCGAAAATTGGTTTACTCAAAATGCGCTTGGATACCGTGCCGATCGGGTCAAAGGGATTGATCGTGAAGTTCAAGTCAGCGCAGGAATTGGCTATGAATATGAGCCTTCAAATCGTTTCAAATTTATCCTGGGTGGAGGCGCGGGTGTTGAGGAGCTTGAGGCCAACTTTGCAGACACGCGCGCAGCTTTGTCCCCATTTGCTAATATCTTTCAAGAAGCTACTTGGCGGCCGCTTAACAGGACCTCTGTTGTTCAGAAGTTTAGCTACTATTGGAATCCAGAAGATTCGAATCAGTTCAACTATGTGTTCACAACGGCGGTTCGCGTGCGCTTTACTGACCTGCTAGGTTTTGAGTTCTCTTATAACAAAAGCTTCGATAACGATTTGGGGGACAGTGGAGTCAAAGACGACGCTCAGTGGCGCAATGCGCTTGTTTTTTATTTTTAGAAGGAAGTAGCAGCATAGCTGATCTTTAGATACGAGTTTTCTTTGGAGAAATTTCACTTTTCATCGGTCAAGGAAATACCTCCTTAGGCGGTAATTGAGTTTGGGGAATGTATGTAAGAATGGCGGTGCGTCTGCCCCAATACAGCAGACACCCTAGACGAGAATGGTTGCCAACTCAGGAGCGTTTGGGTCTTTCTCTGCATGCACCGCTTTAGTCAACGGATAACGATACTCGTCGCCACTGTAGTTACGCATCACGATCGCATCATCGGTGATTTCTTTTACGTAGTCAGGATTGATGGGAATTTTACCGCCACCGCCTGGGGCATCGATTACGAATTGTGGAATCGAGTAACCTGTTGTGTGGCCGCGTAGGCTTCGTATTATTTCAATGCCCTTTCGTGGGTCCGCGCGTAGGTGAGCGCTACCTGTAATCAGATCGCACTGATACAAGTAGTAAGGGCGCACACGCATCATCAGCAAGCGGTGTATGAGTGATTGCATCACTTCAGCATTATCGTTCACATCACGCAGAAGAACGGACTGATTGCCGATTGGCACGCCTGCGTAAGTCAGTTGCTCGCACGCCTCACGCAGGGCATGCGTGCACTCGTTGGGATGGTTGACGTGGATACTCATCCAAACAGGGCCATGCTTTTTGAAGATCTCGCAGAGCTCTGGCGTTATCCGCTGCGGGAGGAAGACAGGTATGCGCGAGCCAATGCGGATGAATTCTACATGAGGGATTTTGTGCAGTTCGCCTAGCAAGTAGTCGATCTTGCGATCCGAGAGGAGTAGGGGATCGCCCCCGCTTAAGAGAACGTCGCGGATTTCTGAATGATTACGGATGTAATCGAGGCCACTTTCAAATTCTGGGTGGAAGTTGTAGTCCTGCGCGTTAGAAACTAGACGACTGCGGGTGCAGTAACGGCAGTAAGATGCGCAACGATCTGTGACCAGAAAGAGCACGCGGTCTGGGTAGCGATGGACGATGCCATCGACGGGCTTGGTGTTTTCTTCACCCACAGGATCAAGCATTTCCTCGGGCGCGGTTTGCATCTCGTCCGAGCGGGGGATGACTTGCCTGCGTATGGGGCAATTAGGGTCTGTTGGGTCGATCAGATTAACAAAATAGGGAGTTACGGCCATCGCCAGCTTATCCTTAGCAAAAAGGCAGCCGGCGCGTTCTTCGGCGGTTAACTCCATGTATTGCTCCAACTGCTCCAACTTGGTAATACGGTTCTTGAGTTGCCACTTCCAACTATTCCAGTCAACTGCGGGCACATCCTCCCAATGGCCTTGGCCTTGGTGCCAGTTTTCGAGTGAGTCGTTTGGATACATCTTTGAAGGTGAAAAAGAGAATTTTCGGTAGTTGACCTTTTGATATATCTATATATTTAAATATGTCAATGACGTCGATCAATCCAAATGAAGATTTCCCAGAGCTGGCTAAACAGCTCTGGGCGCTGGGTGATCCCGTGCGTTTGCAAATACTGCGGCTCTTGCCATCCAGGTCGACCTGTCATAATGCATGCAATGTGTCAAAAATAGCTGAGCAAATCGGCCTCTCACAGCCAGCCACCTCCCATCATTTGCGTATACTACGACAAGCGGGCATTATTTCAAATCAGAAAAAGTGTCGCGATATGATCTACTGGATCGATCAAGAAGCTGCCAGTGCTGTGAATGCGCAACTGAGGGAAGTGCTGGGTTGATCATTTTGATTTGCAAGGCGCGAAATTCTCGTTTGGCTCCTGCGCTAGCATGGCTAAAACGATTCGCACAGGACTCATTGCATTTGAAGACGGAACCGTTTTTAGTGGACACGCCTTTGGCGCTGTCGCGACTAACGTAGGTGAAGCCTGCTTTAACACCAGCATGACGGGCTATCAGGAGATTTTAACGGATCCTTCCTATTTCTCGCAAATTGTGACCATGACTGCCGTGCAAATCGGCAACTACGGCATCTGCCCCGAGGACGTGGAATCGGATGGCCCTAAGGTTAAGGGCTTCGTTGTTCGTGAGCTTAGCCAAGTAGCGAGCAACTGGCGTAGTAATAGTTCTATCCAAGATTACCTAGAGGGAGCGGGTATCCCTGGTATTGAAGGGGTGGATACCCGCGCCATCACCAAGAAGCTACGCGTTTCTGGGGCACTCAAAGCTTGTATCTCAACCGAGGAGATCAGCGAAGAAGAAGCGATCAAACGAGCTAAAGAATTTGGCGGTCTCATCGGAGTGGATTTTGTTAAGGAAGTTACAGCGAAGGAGCCCTACCGCTGGGATCCTGAAATGAAGCAATCGATCCCCTTCACAGTGGTCGGGACAGATCTTAGACTGAATGATGATTGGACTGAGAAGCCACGCTTCAAGGTGGCTGCGCTTGATTTCGGCGGGAAGCTGTCCATCTACCGTAAGCTGCAGCATCATGGATTCGACGTGCATGTCTTCCCTGCGAGCACAACCGCGGCTGAGATTAATGCCTTCAAGCCGGATGCAGTCTTTCTCTCCAACGGACCCGGTGACCCTGGCGCGGTGGATTACGCGCACGCTACGGTTAAAGAATTGATCAAAGATTACCCGACTTTTGGTATTTGCCTTGGGCATCAGATTATCACCCATGCACTGGGCGCGAAGACTTTTAAGCTCAAATTTGGCCACCGCGGCGGCAACCAGCCTGTCAAAAATTTGGAAACGGGTAAGGTCTCGATTACAGCCCAGAATCACGGCTTCGCTTCGACTCGTGAAGAGCTAGAAAAAGCTGGAGCCATCGTGACTGAGATCAACTTAAACGATCACACGGTCGAAGGCCTTCGCCTTAAAGATAAGCCGGTATTCTCCGTGCAGTATCATCCTGAAGCTGCGCCGGGTCCTAATGATGCAGATGCGCTCTTTGTAGATTTCTACAACATGGTCGCCAAGCACGCAGGGTAGTTATGCATCTTAGAAGTTCTTTGCTACCTTAGGTTTGTCCAGCGCTTGCACCCAGTCGGTCATAATACGGGCACTTTCACGCAGGTAGATGTCGTAGACGGGTTCCTCTTCCTCTTTTTCGCTCGTTTCTTCGATCTGCTTGCTAACCTCATTTGTGCTTATTTTAGCAATGGTCGAATCAGCTATTTCTTTGGTTGGTGCTGAGAGGAGTTCTTTTGAAAGCGCGTCTTGATCTTCGGTTACTTTGAGGAGGAACTCTTCCATTGCGTAGTCGTTCTCGCTCAAAGCCTCGTAGGTGTCATCGAGTTCATCGATATATACCTTTTCGTTAATTTTGCGCTGTATCCGATTCTCCAAACTAATCGAGATGGCCTTCTCTTCGTAGCGCTTCTTACGCCATTTGATTTGCTTTTTTAGGAACTGGAATTCTTCGAGCGACTCCTGGCGCGCTTGACTGGCATTGGTGAGCGCGAGCACGAGTTCGGGGTGCTCAGGGCTATCTACTTCGAGCTTTGCCCAGTCGTTAAACCAGTCGACGGCTTTGACCTCACCCCAAGGTAATGCGTGCGGTAGATCGTCCTCGCCGATGGGAAGGAACTCATTAACCGATGGGAGTATGATATCCGAAGGTACGCCTTTGACTTGAGTTGAACTGCCATCAGGCAGGTAGAATTGCTTGATGGTGATCTTCGTAGCGACTGGGCGTGCTTGTTCTTCCGCGCTGCTGAAAAAGGAGAAGGGCATGCGCTTGTTCATATGGTAGACTTCTTGCACGGTGCCTTTGCCGTGAGTGGAACTGTTGCCGACGATCAGTGCCCGGTCGTGGTCTTTTAGTGCACCAGCGACAATCTCGGAAGCGGAGGCACTGAAGCGTGAAGTCAGCACGATGAGTGGGCCATCCCAGAGCATACCAGGATCACGGTCAGATAGGATATCTTTACGCCCGGAGCTGTCGCGAACTTGTACTATCGGGCCTATCGGGATGAAGAGACCTGCTAGGCGAACCGCCTCGCTGAGTAGCCCTCCACCATTCATTCGAAGGTCGAGAATAATGCCTTCTGCACCAGCTGAGCTTAACTTATTGATCAATTCGGACACATCGTCCGTCGTGGAGGTGAGGGTGCTGCCTGCGCCGATGTTACCATAAAAGGAGGGAAGCTCGATCACACCAACTGGGACGGTCTTGCTGTCGCCAGTGGGGACGCTGATTAATTTACCTGTGGCTAGATTCGCGGTGAGTTTGACCTGGCCACGCACGATAGGCACGATCCTGCGGATGGAAGGATCCGCCGCGTCACCCGGGCGGATAAGGAGGCGGACGGTAGTGCCTTTCTCTCCCTTAATCTTGCGCACAATATAGCGTAGTTGCATGTCGACGACGTCATCAAACTCCTCGTCGCCTTGAGCGACCCCTAAGATTTGGTCTTCTGCTTCAAGTAAGCGCGAGCGCTCGGCGGGGCCACCAGGGAGTATTTCTTTGATCGTGCAAATGCCGTCGTCGTCTTCGAGAAGAGCTCCGATGCCAACGAAGGAGTTTTGGACTGCGGAGTTGAAGCTCTCCAGGGTATCGGAGGAAAGAAAGGAGGAGTGCGGATCGAAGAGTTGAGTCATCGCATTGATGAAAGACTCTTGCACCTCAGGGGCTTCACGGGAGAGGGTGTGGTTTAAGTTACGCTCGTAGCGACGGCGGATTTTTTCGCGAGCAGCGTCGATTGTTTGAGCGAAGAATTCTTTGTCTTCGATCAAGCGCAGTAGCCTCGTAGGGTCGAACGCTTCACCGTCCTCGCTTTGATCGGGATCCAGTTCTTTGAGATTGCTTGCAGGGAGTAAAGCATCGCTCTTTTTGCTATCCTCGGATGCGAGCGAGAGCATTTCGTTCAGGAGCTCATATTTTAGGCGGCGTAGCCAGAGTGCTTCAGCCTCTTCGGGAGTCGCTGGCCACTGCGCATCGCGACGATCTGGGGTGAAGGTTTCATCGATGGTAAAGTCAAAGTCTTGCTCCAGTCGTGCAAAAGCCCATTCGGTGCGCGCTTCAGCCTTTGCCTTAAAGCTTTCGTAAACTTCGAAGGCGGCGTAGAGGTTGCCTTGTTGCAGGAACTCCTCCATTGCGTTGCCAAAGCGGAAGATAAAGTCGTCGATTTCAGGGCGGGAGAAGTAGATTCGTCCATAGTCGAAGGAGGCGATGTAGGCTTCGACCATTTCAGTACCGTTGAGTTGTTCCATCGTGCCGCGCAGGTAGTGGCGTGCGTTGATTGTATTAACGACCCAGCGCGTCTGTGACGCCATCTCGCTAGAAGAGTCAAGCTTGGCATTCGTTGAGAGGGCAAAGGCGAGTATGCCTGCCGCAACAAGTGCGATCCGAATGATTCGTTTATTCATATGTGATTTAGAAGTATTCTCGGACATCTAAAATAGCGCTGGTTTAGCGGTTTAAAATATCTTTAGCACGTTCAAGCGTTTGTTTCTCATTAGTGCTGAGGGATCCGAAGCCAGAGATGTTAATTTTATCGAGTATGCGGTCTACCTCGGCCTGCAATTCATCGCGTTTGCCGCGGTTGACCTTATAACTAATGTGTTGCTCATTCTTTTTGCGGCGCTTAAACCAAGCTGGCTGTTCGACTGTAGTCCGGGTGCTACCCGAGCCGAAAAAGCTGAAAGAGCTATCATGGAAGTAGCGGTAGTAGAGGATGCCAGCAAACATGCCCCCAAGGTGTGCTGAGTGAGCTACGTAGGACCTATTGGGCAGTTCGTAGAATAAAATGCCACCTGTGGAAATGGCTAGCATGCCCCAGAATATCCACTTCGGTTTCATCGTGACAGGAAGGATAAAAAAGAGTAGTAACGTGATTGGACGCTCAGGATAAAGTAAGCAGAAAAAAGCTAGAATCGCCATGAGCGATGCAGAAGCACCGACCATGCTTTGGAAGATTAACTCACCGTTTATTTGCCCAAGCGCTGGATCGTTAAAATGCAAAAGTAGGTAAACCGCGCCACCGATCAGCGAACCGGCTACATATAAATAAAGAAAGCGCTCTCGCCCAGTTAAAGGTTCGACCATGCGCCCGATAAAAAAGAGCCCCAGCATGTTACCGAGTATGTGATAGAAGCCCGCAGAGCTATGTAGTAAGCCGTAGCTAAGGATCGTCCAAACTTTCAACTCACGAAAGTTATGACCGCTCAGGGCGAACCAATCAGTTAAAAAACTGTTTTCACGTCCACCGGCGCCGGGAAAGAATGCATTCATGATCTGCTGTAGCACGAAGACGGAAATGGTAATGACCAGAAGAGTCGTCACCATTGAAGCCTTCTGTGGAGCGCCACCATTTGAGGGCTGGCGCATATACGGTCGGTCGTAGAGCATGTTCTTAAAAATAAAAATTTCTGGCGCAGATTCGTGCGGAATCTAATAAATAATCTGACTATGATGGCCTTTACCCTTGGGGCAAGTGCTGAGATGGTTAAACCTCCTTTGGGCGATCGTACCAAAAGCTACAAAGTTTACGCGAGCGCACGGCAAGCGGCATGAGTATCATCAGCGCGATCCACCCGACTATCTGCGGGCCGCTATACCAGTAAAGTTTTCGGGCGGAGGTGAGAGCTGGCGCGTTGTCTAGGATAACAAAGTCGAAGCCATAAGACTTACCCCATTTTTTGATCAGGCGAGAGAAGCGGACTTCTTCGCTGGCGTAAAGGGACTCGTCGTAGCCCCCCACAGCTTCAAAGGCTTCGCGGCGACAAAAAATGAAACTGCCCGCTGCAATGCGAGCGAACCTAGAAATGCGCTCCCATACCCCTATACCTATGCGCCCAATGACGCTAACTTCGCTTTCAAATTTGATCACAGAGCCGCCTCCCACGCAGGGTGTTTCTTCAAGTCTGTGGAGTGCTTCAAGCAGTAGCTCGGGCTGGATACGTGTATCCGCGTCTATGAAAATGAGGGCGCGCCCACTCGACATAGCTGCCCCTGAGTTGCGAGCTCGAGCGATCTGGTTGATCGGCTCTTGCACGACAAGATCGGCACCATGTGATCGAGCGACGGCAGCGGTTGAGTCGGTCGAGTTGTTATCCACGACAATGCACTCACCCTGATGAGAAACAGCATCCATCGCCCTGCGAATCGAGGACAGCGTGCTTGGTAGTTCAGCCGCCTCATTGTAGGCAGGAATGATGATCGAATAGTCTAGTGGCATAAATTATTCTTTGACCAGCCTGACAGGAACGTGAACTTCAAAGCGCTTAAAAAAGCCCGGTATAAACGGGCCATTCCAGAAGACGCCGCGAGCATCGCCAACAGCTTCGTAAGTTGGGTTTTTGAGCAACCACGCGCTGAGTTTAGCCGACGCTTTTTTGAAGTTATGCTCACTGTAAGCGCCGCGAACGCCTAGACTAGCTACTAGGCGCTCTGGGAGTTCGCACACGCTGACGTCCTTGGTGATATCCAGCTTGTCGCTGCCCACATTCGCGCCGATGTAGAAATACATCACACCAGGGTTGATTTCAGCTTCGACGGGTGTCGTCATAGCGATATCGCGCGAAGAAATGTAACGAAAAAGCGGAGGGAAAAGGCGGTTCTTGCCATCAAAGTAAGCGGCTTCTGTCTGGCTAGCGATGAGTCGAGTGGCGGGCAAAGCTTTGATTTCAAATTCGCCCACTCCAGTTTTCTGGAAGGCTTGTTCGTAGGCAGAACTCATGATTGGGATTAATGCCAGACAAAAGTAGAAAGTTAGATTAAGCACTTCTAATTATCTTGAATTAGCAAGAATACTTACAATCTAGGTGCTTGCACTTAATCTGGAACAATCCTGTCTACATTGCTATCAATTCTCTATTCATGTTGAACCCGGTGACACGATTTTTAATTTTTTTGCAGTTTTTTCTTCCCCCTGCGGTGTTCGCTGCGCCGGTACAAGTCGACCACGCCACGGTCGAGTTGATCTCTGAATACGATGCCGTCGTGCCAGGACAGAGCTTCGATCTAGCGGTGCGTTTCGATCTTGAGGAGCTTTGGCACATTTATTGGAAAAATCCGGGTGCTAGCGGTCTGAGCACGACAATTGATTGGGTGCTGCCTGAAAACATCGTGGCTGGCGAAATACAATGGCCAGCGCCAGAGCGAATCCAACTGGGCGGTCTGGTGAATTACGGCTATGAGGAGGAGGCGGTTTTTATCGTCACTTTGCAGGCTCCTGAAGATTTGAAACTGGGCTCTGAGTTGACCATCACCGCCGATCTCTTTTGGCTGATTTGTCAAGAAATCTGCCTCCCAGGAGAAGCTACGCTTGAGCTAGTGCTACCTGTCGCGGGCAACGCTGAGCCAAGCGCAGAAGCGACTGCTTTCGTTGAAGCACGGAATCGCCAAGCTAGGACTGCGCACCCTTGGGCGACTACTACATATCTCGAGGAGGAAGCACTTGTCGTGGTGATCGAGGGGGAGGCGCTACCGTCAGATTTATATCTCTATGTCGATACGGAAGGCTTTGTCGATCCCAGTGCGGAGCAGGTAAGGAGCACCCCAGCGCCAAACCGAGCGGAGCTACGCCTCGCGCTAGATAGGCTGTTTTTTGAGAATCAGCCATTGGCCATTTCGGGCGTGCTTCAATCGGGGGCTGACTCTTGGGAATTTAATGCAGAAATTTTGGACTCACCGCCGTCATTTATTCGGGCTCTGACTGATCCTGAGCCTAGCGGTTTCGAGCAGCGCTTGCTTGCGCTCGGACTGCCCGGAATTTTGGCCTTAGCCTTCCTTGGCGGCTTGATCTTGAACATTATGCCATGCGTCTTGCCCGTACTTTCGCTTAAGGTCTTTTCGTTATTGAAGCATGCGGGCCAGACGCGGAGTGATGCGCTACGGCATGGCCTGGCCTACACCGCTGGCGTGGTGCTTAGCTTTATTGCCCTGGCTGCTGTACTCTTTGCACTACGTGCCTTGGGTGAACGCATTGGCTGGGGCTTCCAGTTGCAGAGCCCTGGTTTCGTGGTGGTGCTATCGGCGGTATTTTTCTTATTCGGCCTCAATTTAATGGGGGTCTTTGAACTGGGAGCTCGCCTCGTCGGTGCCGATAATAAAGTTGCAAGGCGCAAAGATGTGCTGGGCTCTTTTGGTATGGGTGTACTTGCGGCGGTGGTCGGAGCACCGTGTATGGGGCCCCTCGTCGCGGGAGTCAGTGGGCTAGCGGTGCAGGCCAATGTAGCGACTGGTCTTTTCACCTTTGGCATGATGGGGCTGGGGCTGGCCTCACCTTTCCTTGTGTTGTCGGTCTTTCCAAAACTAGTCGCTTTCTTGCCAAAGCCCGGTCTCTGGATGGAGTCATTTAAACAAGGCATGGGGTTTTTGTTGATGGCTGCGGTCGTCTTTCTCGCGTTAGTTCTTGGGCGTCAAGGTGGCGTTGACGCGATCTTTATTCTGCTTGTCGTCATACTGCTGTGCAGCATCGCAGCGTGGGTTTTTGGACGATGGGGTGCTACTTCCCGCTCAATGCGCTCGCAATGGATCGCTCGCTTGCTTGCTCTTTTTTTAATTGTAGTCTCTCTGTTTTACGGTGTCCGTTCGATCAAGGAGGTTTATCTTGATTATGAAAATCAGGAATCCATTGCAGGCAGTTCTGGGCAGTGGGGCGCATGGTCTTCCGAAAGGGTGGACGAACTCTTGGGCGAAGGTCGCCCCGTCTTTGTTGATTTTACAGCGACTTGGTGTTTGATTTGTCAGTTGAATAAGAGGGTCGCGCTCCGCACCGATGCGACGGAGTCGCTTTTTACTGATAGAGGCATCGTCGCATTGGAGGCTGACTGGACCCGCTATGACTCCGACATCACTGATGCGCTCGAGAACTTTGGGCGCTCCGGCGTGCCGCTCTACTTATTATACACTCCTGACGGCGGATTGACCATTCTGCCGCAGAGTTTGACCAATCGCATTATCCGTGACGCGGTAGAAAAAGCATTACCCTAGCGGTCCGAGCTTGAAGGTGTAGAAGCCGTCCTGTGGAGGTGTCTACTCTGCGGGGGGATTAGATTTGCAATGCGCGTGGACTACGCTGAAAAGAGGTCATGTTTTACGATGAGGTAAAAGTAAGTTTCAAAGCTGGCAACGGAGGCGATGGCTGTTTCAGCTTCCGGCGAGCCAAGTATGAGCCCAAGGGTGGACCTGATGGCGGCGACGGTGGTGTGGGTGGTAATGTGTATATAATAGGGGACACCAATGTCGCTGATTTGACTGACTTCCACTTCAAGCCCTTTTGGAAAGCTAAAAATGGTGAGCCAGGACGTGGGAGTGACCAGCATGGCGCCAAAGGGGAACACATTACCCTGCGTTTACCTGTTGGAACCATCGTTGTGGATCGCGACTCGGGCGACCTCATCGCCGAAGTACTTGAGCACGGCGACGAAGTATTACTGCTCGAAGGCGGTGTAGGCGGCAAGGGTAACGCGCAATTTAAATCCTCGATCAATCAAACACCTAGGCAGTTCACTCTTGGCAAGCCTGGCGAGGAGGGCCACTTTCGACTCATTATTAAAACAATCGCCGATGTCGGGCTGATCGGTTTCCCTAACGCGGGTAAGTCTACCTTGCTCAACATGATCACCAATGCGCACCCTAAGACCGGCGCGTATCCTTTCACCACGATTTTCCCCACTGTCGGAGTACTTGAGTTTCCCGAGCAGTATGAACGTATCACCGTGGCTGACATACCTGGCCTTATCGAAGGTGCGAGCGAAAATCGAGGTCTCGGGCATCGCTTCCTCAAGCACGTTGAGCGCTGTAAAGTGCTTATCATTATGCTCGATATGGAAGGTACTGATGGGCGTGATCCGCTCGGTGACTATCGCGTACTAAAGAGCGAGCTCAAGCTTTACATGCCTGGTCTTGTGCGTAAGCCAGAACTAATTTGTGCCAATAAGATGGATGAGCCGAATGCAGCCGAAAACTTTAAAGTCTTTCAGAAGAAAGTAAAAGACAAGGTCTACCCCATTTCCTGTGTATCTGATGAGGGTTTTGATGCCATCAAGCAGGCAATGCTAGTCGAGGTGCTCAAAGTAAGAGAAGCCGAGGCCGAAGTGGAAGTCTAGGCGAGTCATTGCTGGAAAAGAGTTGAGGCAAATAATAGAGCACTATGCATTGATACTATGATCGACCTTGATGAAGCCGCCTTTCAGCAACGACCCGAGCTAAGGAGGCACCTGGCCTACGAGTGTTTTGTTTCGCTCGCGAGTCGCCCGCGTCAAGAACTGATCGTCGACCGCAGCGTAGAACGTCGCACTATGAAAAGTGGCTTTCTGCTCGCCGTTTCCTTCCTGCTCTCGCGGCGCTTGACTGATTGGACGTCTAAGACTCGTGTCGGCATTTTGTTCCCCCCCGGGTTAGGTGCCTTTATTGCAAACCTTGCGGTCGTACTCGCTGGTAAAGTTCCGGTCAATTTGAACTTTACCCTAGGCGCATCCAGTGCGGCGGCATGCCTGCAAAAAGCAGATGTCGATTGTTTGCTTACGACGGAGCGGGTGCAGCATAAGATCCCACATTTCCCGTGGCCAGAGAGTGGCATTATCGACCTCGTTGAAGAAATGAAATCGATGCCTAAGGCTCAAGCACTAGCGCTGCTTAGTTGGATTCATCTATGCCCCGCAAAACTACTCGCGAAGATACTCAAGGTCCCCGCTAAGGGTGGCGAACATGAGGCTGGCTTGCTCTTTACTAGTGGCAGTTCTGGCAAACCTAAGGGCGTCGTTCTGACACATCGTAATATTCTGGCCAATTGCGCACAGATCGATGCCACAGGGCTTTTGCTCGCCTCGGAAAAGGTGATAGCGAACCTACCTATCTTCCACAGTTTCGGGTTCACCGTGACACTTTGGTATCCACTCTTGCGCGGCTGTAGCGTAGTCACACTGCCTAGTCCGCTCGATGTGAAAAAAGTCGCTGAAGTGATCAAGGCTGAGTCGGCTACTATCCTAATTGGCACACCAACCTTCTTTAAGCCCTACATAAAGCGGATTAAGCCTAAACAACTGGCTTCGCTTAAATATGTAGTCGCGGGCGCAGAGAAAACCCCTGAAGGCTTTGCTGACGCGTGGGAAGCGCATTTTGGAAGTTTGTATCTGGAAGGCTATGGTCTGACGGAGACGTCGCCCGTGGTTAGTATAAATACGCCTTGGATGCCAAAAGGTGTGAATTACCCAGGCAGTTCAACGGAAGGAAGTCGTCGGGGCTCGGTTGGTCGGATGATGCCTGGGCATTGTGCGCGTATTCTAAATCCAGATACGATGAAGGATATCGATGTGACTGCGGTCGGTCTATTGATGCTCAAGGGCCCGAATATTTTTAGTGGCTATCTCGGCGAGCCAGAAAGAACCGCAGAAGTGAAGCAGGATGAGTGGTTTATCACTGGCGATCTTGCGCGTTTTGATGAAGATGGGTTTTTGTTTATTGAGGGGCGACTCTCGCGCTTCTCCAAGATCGCCGGTGAAATGGTGCCGCATGGCACGGTGGAAGAAGCCTTGGTCAAGGCCTATAATTTGTTCGATGCAGAACTGCCCATACTCGCTGTGGTCGGACGACCTGATGAAGCTAAGGGTGAAGCCTTGGTCATCTTAGCCACTATGGACTTAGAGCTCGATGATATACGAGAGAAACTGAGTGCCGCAGGGCTGACGAATTTGTGGATACCTAAAGAGATCAAGCGGGTAGAAACTATTCCGACGCTGGCAACTGGTAAACTTGATCTTTGCAAGATTCAGGTACTTGCTTCGGAGTCTTGATGCTCGCAGACCTTGCGCAGGCGAGTTTGCAAATGAGTCCGCCGGATTTGTTGTTCGTTGTTTTTTATCGCCATCGCGTAGGCGTCGATCGAGCCGACGATGTAGACCTTACTTCGCGCGCGGGTAATACCTGTATAAACAAGGTTACGCTGAAGCAGCAGGAAGTGCTGTTTGAGTAATGGAATAATTACGATAGGGTATTCACTACCTTGGCTTTTGTGAATCGAAATGGCGAAGGCATGTTGGATTTCCGAAAGTTCCCCTTTCGTGTATTCGATGGCTTCGTCGAATTCCACAGTCAGGCCAGAGCGGTCGGCTGCGATAGCTATAATGATACCAGTATCACCATTGTAGACGTTTTTGTCGTAATTATTACGGGTTTGGATGACTTTATCGCCGATCCTAAAGGTGCTACTCCCATACTCAATTTCTACGGGTAGCGGCTTGCGTGTCTTCTCGCGGAAGTGAGTCTGCGTAGCCGGTGCGTAGTCTGGGTCCGAGTGGAGGCGTGACTCAGCTTTGCTCTTCGGGTTGAGTACCTCTTGTAGTTCTGCATTTAGAATCATGATACCGCCACTACCTCGGTGGATGGGCGACATGACTTGGAGGTCTTTGATCGGGTCTATATCGTGTGCCTTTGGGATGTAATCTTTGGCGAGGTATTTGATCGCTTGCACGCACTGCTCAGGCTGCTCTGCTTCGATGAAAGTGAAGTCCTTTGACGGATCAAGGTCACGAAGGCTGCGAATGGTCATGCCTGGATGCGTTTCACCCTTAAGGATCGCATGCGCGGCAGTTACGATGCCGCTTTCTTTGCCTTGCCGGTAGATGGTATCTAGGCGTGTGACTTTTGCTGGTGGCGCGGCCATCAGGTCGCCCAGTACGTTACCCGCACCGACCGAGGGCAGTTGGTCAGCGTCCCCAACGAGAAGGAGGTGGGCGCCACTGGGGATAGCTTGAAAGAGGCTAGCGGCGAGTCGTGTGTCGAGCATACTGGTTTCGTCGAGAATAAGGAAATCGCAGGGGAGGGGGTTCTCTTCGTTGTGGGTGAAGCTACGCGTAACCGCGTCATACTTGAGGAGACGGTGGATAGTGCTTGCAGCAGTTCCAGAGGCCTCTGCTAGGCGCTGGGCAGCGCGGCCAGTAGGGGAAGCGAGACAAAGGCGGGCGCGCTTGGCGAGTATGATGTCGGTCACGGCACGTAGGATTGTGGTCTTGCCCGTGCCAGGACCCCCAGTAATAACGGAGACTTTGGCTCCGAGGGTATGGTGCAGCGCGGCGATCTGCAGTTCGGCGAACTCGAAACCGGCGCGGCTTTGCGCCCATTCGACAGCAGCCTCGCTTTTGATGGGGGGCAGAATAGAAGCTGTCTGCGCGATGCGGGTGATGGCTCTAGCAATAGTTTGTTCAGCTCCAGCTGTAGAGGGCAGTTGGAAAGAGGGACCGAGCGCCACTTGATTTTGGTCGTAAGCTTGAATGCTAAAAAGTCGCTCCCCCTTGTCGAGTTCGCCGATGCGCTGCTGGATTAGCCTAGGCTTTAGCGAGAGCAGTTGGGTGGCCTGCTCCAGAATCATAGTTTCTGTCCCAAGGGTGTGGCCTTCGTCTTCAAGCAGGCGTATGGTGTGCATGATACCTGCATCAATACGCTCTTTTGAATTGGTGGGAAAGCCGAGGTTGAGCGCGATCTTATCAGCGGTCTTGAAGCCGATACGTTCGATGTCTTCAGCGAGTCGGTAAGGCTCATCCTGGAGGATGCGCTTGGCGCCGCTTCCATATTTTTTGACTAAGCGTACGCACTGGGAAGGGGTGATGCCGTAGGTCTGAAGAAACATCATGAGATCGCGTACGGTGCTTTGTTCATCCCATGCGATTTTGATGGATTTTGCCCTTTGCCTGCCGATGCCGGGGATCTCGTGGAGGCGGCCAGAATCTTCACTGATGATTTTCAGAGTATCGGCTCCGAAGTGATCAACGATTTTTTTGGCGTAAGATTTACCGATACCGTGGATGAGGCCACTGCCGAGGTATTTACGAATGCCGTGGACGGAGGCAGGGAGCTTAGATTTAAACTGGGCGATTTTAAACTGATCGCCGTGTTTTGGGTGGCGTGCCCATTCGCCGCTTAATTGGAGCGTTTCACCACATTGCACGCCTGGAAGCGCCCCGAGTATGGTGACGGGTCGCTTACTGTCCGGCACCTGCACTTCGGCCACACAGTATGCATTCTCCTCATTGAAGTAGATGATTCGTTCTAGAACACCGGATATGGTTTGGTCGTTTTTCGGGAGAGGTGGCATGTGTCTAAATCAATGTTGTAGTGCCCCAAAGTTGACTAGGTCGATACGAAAAAGTAGCCCTGGAGGTGGAGAGAGTTTTTCATTAGCACTGACTACAATGGATCTCCCTTTTGATGTGTTTATATGCGGGTCGATTGGATGTCCTCCATTTTGTTGTGAGTTTTAGGCTTTGTTCGCTGTCTTTTTAAGTCTAATAGTAGGATTTTCTGGCTAAGTGTCTAGAATTTGACTAAGCAATGCCTACAGTTAGCTCCTAGGTTTTTTATTTCCGAGACGTAATGGGATCCAGATCAGGTAAACATCGCCATCATTCATTGAAACGGAGAAAAATTGGATCTTCGTCCAAAGGCAATCATGCCCGTTCCAAGTCAAGGCGTAGTACGAAGCCGAGCAACTCATTTGCGTCGGTTTCTGTCGGGTCGCATGCTAGGATTGAGTCGCCAAAAATAAAGCGCGAGGCTCCAGTCTTCAGAGTGTTTCTTGGCGGATTTTGTGGGGTATTCTTATTGGTAATCCTTGGTGGCAGTCACCATGCGGCGGTGTTGGGGCTTGCGCTAATCCTATCTGGAATGGCTTTAGTGATTCATCCTCCAAGTCGCGGGCTAGGTAAGCTAGGAGACTTCGGCGTTCTAGGCTTACTGGCTTGCCTGTTGCTTGCATTTTTTCCGCAATTTTATTGGCCTACGGCGGATTGGCGGGTAGATGCGATTGAGTCGCTCGGACTGGAGCTGCCTTCGAGTTTATCGGTGCAGCCGTGGATTAGTTTCGAGGCTTGGCTAATGGCTGTGGCTGGGTTTGCTTGGCTTTACGCAGCTTTACAGTGGAAGGTTAATCTACCGGGGCGTCGCTGGTTATTCTTCTGGTTGTCGATACTACTTTCTGTAATCGCCGGCATCGTAGTTCGTGGGAATTTAGTCGATGCGCGCTACCCTGGCGCGGAAGAGGCTGGGGTGTTTAGCTTTTTCCCAAGCCCTGCCCAGACTGCTAACTTGCTTCTCTTGGGAGGCATTGTGACCTTTGCCTACGCGATGGAGGGTGTGCGCACACGCAACCTTTTACCTTTGGTAGGTGTGCCTGCGAGTGCGCTTTGCTTTGTAGGTCTTTTCTTGGTGGGTTCGCCTTTGCTCGCCTTACTCTATTTCGCGGGTAACGGAATTTGGCTTCTGGTCAACCTGCGTGTTCGTTTATGGCCCAAGCCCTTCAAGATAGGTCTACCTTTAGCGATAATCGCCTTCAGCCTGGCTTTGGTTACCAGTGACCGCGCGATGGAGCACATCTCAAGCTTTGCGAGCTCTGACTCACAACTTTACCAAGGCGACCACCTAAAGATTTTTCAAGATACCACTAAACTTGTGCTTGATGCGCCGCTCAGCGGATTTGGTCTGGGATCTTTCTCTGCTGTGTTTCCTCAATATCGGGAGGCTTCTACTAGCTATCTGCCGATCTTGCATCCGCAAAGTGATTTTTTATGGTTGGCCTCGGAAGGGGGCATGTTAGCGATCGGATTTTTGATTGTTTTTTTGATTGGCTATGCCTTGCGGTGTCGTGGAATAACGGAAGGTAGTGGTGCGACTTATCGTCTTTTCGCTCTGGTCGCGGTGGTCATCTTTTTACTCCACGGGCTGTTTGATGTATCTGGGCACCGTCCAGGCACGGTTTACTTTGCCATCCTTTTTGCGGCCTTAGCTTTGCCTACTCGTGATCGCCCTAAAATTAGCCTACCAATTGCTTTTTGGAGAATTCCTAGTGTGACACTCATCGCTTTCGGTTTGGTGTGGATAGGAGCGGGTGTATTTAACTTACCATGGCACTCTTCTGTTCGGATAGCTAGCTATCAGAAGGAGATCCACAGTCATGTTTCGCCCTTGGACCACATTGCTGCCAGTTCGGTTATCAATGATTGGCTGGCGCTTAATCCTTTTGATTGGCGCGCTTATTTCCAGCGCGCGGAACTGATTCTTTCGGGTGGCGGGGACCAAGAAGAGGCGGCTGCCGATTTCGCTCGAGCTCGTTTTGTTGAGCCAATTCTAGGCGTGGTCAGCTATGAGGAGGGTATTGCTTGGTTGCCCATCAACCCGATAAGAGCCATTCCAGTATGGCGTGAGACTTTCCTCCGCGAAATGGAGGACATGGACTCTGCTTTTGATCGCATGCTCGAGCAGGCCGTATCCCTCGAAATGCGTGAAAAAATGGCGCGTCTTTCTGAAATCAACCCACACTTCCGTGCTCGGTTTTTAAGTTCCCTGCAGGAAGAGCCACTCATCAGTGAGATCAGTTATGAGCTGTCGAAAGATCCCCTGCTAGGTGGTTTTGATCAAGGGCAACGCAGCAGGATTGTCGAGAACTGGATAAAGAACGGTGATTTAAGTTCGGCGAATGCTTTTCTTTCGGAATATGGGGAATCGCTTATGAACAGTTGGTGGTTAAGGTCTTTATCGCTTTATAAGCAGGCTAATTTAAAGGAAGCAGTGGATCTTATTCGTAAGAATATTGACATGCCTAGCCTTCCCGAAATGCAAAAAAACGCGGTGTCTTCCAAATGGCACTTACGTGAGCTTACAGGCGTAACCAATCAAATAGAAAGGGCTGTTGCGCTCTCTTATGTCTATTTAGAACAGGGAGATTATGGGAAAGCACTGCCAATTATAGAAAAACTGCTAGATGGGGACAACCCGGCCCCGAATCTTTACTACTGGCGAGGTGAATGTCTCTACCGCTTGCAGGATTATGGCGAAAGCTGGTATGCTTTTGAATATTACATTGAGGTGCTTCGGCGCCCCTCATAGCTTACGGATGTCTACGTAGCTACCGCTCTCGACTTGCAAAAGTTTCGGAAACGCTTCGATCAGTCTGCGGGCGCAGGTCTCACCGTCAGGCATGATCTCAGTTCCTTTAGCTGCTTTTAGAATATCGAGTGGTTTATAACGTGGATCTTGGGGCAGGTTTGTCAGGTAATCCTGCATGGCCGTATCGATCAGCCCCGGTGCCAGTGATGTGAAATGTGTCTGAGAGCGCTCACCCGCGTAGAGTTTAATTAGCATATTCAGTGCTGACTTTGAAAGGCTGTATCCGTTCCAGCCACGACTTCCTGATTGAGATGCGCCAGATGAAATGGCGACAACCTGTTCGACACTTCGTTCATCGTCAAAGAGACAATCGAGAAGCCACTTGTTAGACCAAACGTTGATCTCCATCGTTTCACGCAAATCCTCCAACGATGCCTCCCTCATGTCACGGATTTGTCCGAGTTTACCTGCATTTAGGATGGCCAAATCGAAGTGGAGCTCCCCGTTAATCAGTTTACAAAACTTGTTCGGCCCTACCCCTGAATCGGCAAGGTCGATTGCTGCGAAGTGGAGCCCTTGACCGACTAGATCTTTGGGCTTACGGCGACTGCAACCATAAACTTCGTCGCCCATTGCTAGATAAGCTTTGGCAAGGCCATAGCCCAGTCCTGAACTCACACCAGAAATAAAGATCCTCATTTAGTTCTACCCAAGTAGTTTAGTATTCGTATCCATAAGATAAAAAATACTTATTCTCTGCGCCATGTAAAGGCGTGACAAAGTGCTACTGCCGCTGCATCAGACTCGTCAAAACGCAGCTCAAAATCTGTCCCCGTGATATTGTGTACGGTGCGGGCGACTTGCTCCTTACTCGCCCGCCCTTTGCCGACGACTGCTTGTTTTACCCTCAAGGGAGCATACTCAAAAATTGGCAAGCCACGCATCGCTGCCGCGGCAATCGCCGCCCCTCGAGCTGCCCCTAGAATTTGAGCAGTCTGAAAGTTTTGCACATAGATCGTCTGTTCCACTGCGACGTGTTCGACCGAGTGCTGGTTCAAAAAATCGTCTACTTGGTTGCCGATCGCGCCCAGACATTCGGGCATCGAAAGCTTGCGGTGCAGCTTGAGTGTGGCGGCTTCAATTATCTGCGCCGTTTTGTCCTTGCCGTAGTCGAGGACGGCAAAGCCGCTGCCACGCAGGCTAGGGTCTATACCGAGAACGCGCCCACAGAACTGCTTGCCTAGCGTCACGCTAGCCGTCCCGCTTGGTGCGGCCTTCTGCCCTCCTCTAGCGATGTGTGCCGCCCAGAGTTTACGTGTCGATTTATTGCCCATAGTTTTAAGTAATAATAAGTTTCAGGCCGCCCACGATCACAAAGAACCAGATCAAAAATTCAAAGACTTTTTGGTTAATATGCCGCACAATAAAAGGCGCGATCACGGCGCCGAGCACGGAGAAGATCATAAAGCTAGCACTGAACCGCAGCGATGCGAAATTGATGATCTCTAAATGTATCATAAAAGGCACTTTGAAAAGATTGACTAACAAGAAGAACCAAGCTGCGGTGCCGATATAGGCATATTTTGGTAGCCCAGAAGCGATAAAATAGAGTGCCGCGACAGGTCCAGCTGCATTGGCCACCATCGTAGCAAAGCCACTAATCATCCCTGCGCTTCCAATAAAAGCTGGGTGTTGAGGAAGTGTGTCACCCTCCGATGCCTTGAGGCGCGCCCATTTACGATAAAAATGCACGGCTGTCATACTTAGTAAAATAAAGCCGATTAAGAAACGCACCTGTGCATCGTCCACTCGGCTGAAGACGAAGTAGCCGATCACGATTCCAACGATCACCCAAGGGGCGAGTTTCCTAATGTAGCTCCACTCGGTATGGCGTCGGTAAAAGAGCACCGCGATGATATCTGCAGAGATTATAAT
>CESN01030258.1_pt1 | contig 30442 bp, 38 predicted proteins | sample 531181 | NCBI WGS metagenome assembly CESN01 (sample SAMEA2621990, study PRJEB7988) | marine metagenome | isolation source: saline water (ENVO:00002010), including
ATTTAAATGATTTATATAGAAGAGTAATTAATAGAAATAATAGATTGGGACGGCTAATGGACCTCAGAGCTCCTGATATAATTGTTAGAAATGAAAAAAGAATGCTTCAGGAGTCAGTCGACGCTTTGTTCGATAATGGAAGACGTGGTAGAGTAATCACTGGAACAGGAAAACGACCGTTAAAATCTTTGGCTGAGATGTTGAAAGGTAAACAAGGTAGGTTTAGACAAAATTTATTAGGTAAACGTGTTGATTACTCTGGAAGATCTGTAATTGTTGCTGGACCTGAATTGAAGCTTCACCAGTGTGGATTACCGAAAAAAATGGCACTCGAATTATTTAAGCCATTTGTTTACGCTAGACTAGACAAACTAGGTTATGCAACTACAATTAAACAAGCAAAAAAAATTGTTGAAAAGGAAAAACAAGAGGTATGGGATATTTTAGATCATGTAATACGACAACATCCAGTTTTGCTAAATAGAGCCCCAACACTTCATAGATTAGGAGTTCAAGCTTTTGAACCGATTTTAACAGAGGTTAAAGCTATACAATTACACCCATTGGTATGTGCTGCGTTTAATGCCGATTTTGATGGTGACCAAATGGCTGTGCATGTGCCCTTAAGTATCGAGGCTCAATTAGAAGCTCGAGTACTGATGATGTCAACAAATAATATTTTACATCCTGCAAATGGAAAACCGATTATTGTTCCTTCACAGGATATGGTGCTGGGTATTTATTATTTATCCCAGGAGCCCTTAGAAAAAAAAGAGAATAAATCAAAAGGTTATTTTTTAAATACAGATCAAATTATATTGGCACTTGAAAACGGAGACATAAACATTCATACATTAATAATTTCAAGATTTGAAACTAAAGACGAAAACGGTAATAAGAAATTTGTGAAATTTACTAGTACTGCTGGCAGATTTTTACTGGCAAATGTTCTTCCTAAAAATAAAAATATCAAGTTTGATTTGGTAAACAGAGTTTTAGCAAAAAAACAAATATCTGAAGTTATCGATGTGGTATTTAGGTTTTGTGGTCAAAAGGAAACAGTTATTTTTTGTGATAAAATAATGTCTCTTGGATTTAAAAATGCTTTTAAAGCTGGTATTTCATTTGGAAAAGATGATTTAATTATACCAGAAAGTAAAGAAAAAATAATTTCTGATGCAAAAAAAATGGTTGAAGAATATGAAAATCAGTATGCCGAGGGATTAATTACGAGAGGTGAAAAATATAACAAAGTTATAGATCAATGGTCAAAATGTACTGACAAAATTGCCTCAGAAATGATGGATATAATTTCCAGTCCACTTCAAGATAATCAAGGTAGAGTAAAATCAAATTCAGTATTTATGATGGCTGACTCAGGTGCGCGAGGCTCTCCAGCTCAAATGAAGCAGCTAGCAGGCATGAGAGGACTGATGGCAAAACCATCTGGGGAAATTATTGAAACTCCTATTACATCTAATTTTAAAGAAGGTTTAACGATTCTCGAATATTTTACTTCAACACACGGAGCAAGGAAAGGATTGGCAGATACTGCACTTAAAACTGCAAACTCAGGATATTTAACTAGAAGGTTATGTGATGTTTCACAAGATGTTATAGTTACTAAAATTGACTGTGATTGTGGATCTAATAAATCAATTACCATTTCTGAAATAATAGAAGGTGGTAACGTTGTGGTAAGTTTAGCTGAAAGAGCTTTAGGGCGATATGCTGCTGAAGATATAAAAAACGCATTGACAGGAGAAGTAATAGTAAACAAAAATCAAATTATCGATGAGTTTAAATGTGATGGTTTAGAAGCTGCTGGTGTAAAATCCTGTAAAGTTTATTCTGTAATGACTTGTGAAAGCGATCAAGGAGTTTGCTCTAGATCATACGGTAGAGATTTAGCAAGAGGTATGCCAGTTTCCGTTGGAGAGTGTGTTGGTATGATTGCTGCACAGTCGATTGGTGAGCCTGGTACTCAATTAACTATGAGAACTTTTCATGTTGGAGGCACGGCTCAAATAAAAGATGATTCTTCAATAACAGCTCCAGATGATGGAATTCTAAAAATATCAAACAAAAATTTAGTTGAAGACTCAAGTAAAAATTTAATAATAATGGGCAGAAACATTGAACTCACACTTGAAAAAGACGGAGTGGTATTTGCGTCTTTCAAAGTTCCATATGGATCAAAATTATATGTTAAACCAGATGAAAAAGTTGATAAAGGAAAAAAAATCTGTGATTGGGACCCGTATACTGTTCCTGTGATTGCAGAAACATCTGGAATAGCAAATTATGTCGATTTAGTGGACTCAGTTTCAATTGCAGATAAAAATGATGAGGCCACTGGTATTTCGTCAAAAATAGTTTTAGACTGGAGATCTCAGTCAAAAAATTTAGATTTAAAACCTAGAATTACTTTGAGAGATAATAATGATAAGGTTGTTCTTAAAGCAGACGGTAATGAAGCAAGGTATTACTTGTCACCTGAAACAATTTTATCGATTTCAGATGGAGATAAGGTTAATGCAGGTGATGTTTTGGCGAGATTACCAAAAGCAACCTCGAAAACAAAAGATATAACAGGTGGTTTACCGCGTGTTGCCGAATTATTTGAGGCAAGAAAACCTAAAGATGGTGCGATTATTGCAGAAAATGACGGTGAAATAATTTTTGGAAAAGAAATTAGAGGGAAGCAAAAAATTACTATCAAAGGTACAGACGGCTCTGAGTCAAACTATTTAATACCAAAAGGTAAACAGATAAATTATAATCCAGGAGAAAAAATATCTAAAGGAGAGTATTTGTTAGACGGAAGTCCCGCTCCACATGATATTCTTAGAATTTTGGGCGTTGAAGCTTTAACGGATTATTTCGTAAATGAAGTTCAAGATGTTTATAGATTACAGGGCGTTGTTATAAATGATAAGCATATTGAAGTCATACTAAGGCAGATGTTAAGAAAACTTGAAATAAAAGACCCTGGTGATAGCTCACTATTAGCTGGAGAAATTATGGATAAAATTGATGCTAAGCATTTAAATGAAAAATTGAAATCAGAGGGTAAAAGAGAAATTGATTTTGATCCAGTCATGCTCGGTATTACTAAAGCTTCCCTACAGACTAAATCTTTCATATCTGCAGCTTCTTTTCAGGAAACAACACGTGTTCTTACCGATGCATCAATAAAAGGTAAAGCTGACGATTTAATGGGTTTAAAAGAAAATGTTATTGTTGGTAGGTTGATTCCAGCCGGCAGTGGTAAAAGTAGGCAAAAATATAATAAAATTGCTAAAGATAAGGACTCAGAACTTCAAAATAAAAAGGATGCTGAGGCAATTGTTGCAGAAGCTGAAAGTCAGCAAGAAGAACAGCCTGCAGAGGTATAATAAGCCGTAAATCTAGATTTTTAATAATAAATATACTCCACAAACATTGACGTTGTTAAAATAATCAGTATTAATAGCGGACTTTTTAAGGTAGCACGTGAAGCTAAGTTGGCTTTAAACTACTACCAACTACTCTTAATAATGCTTTCTTAAAAAGATTAATATTATGCCAACTATTAATCAATTGTTAAAAAAAAAACGTGTGAAACAGATCATAAGGAACAAAGTTCCAGCACTTCAAGCATGCGCTTTAAAAAGAGGAGTATGTACAAGGGTGTATACTACAACTCCAAAAAAACCAAATTCTGCTTTAAGAAAAGTTGCGAGAGTAAGATTATCTAATGGATTTGAAGTTACCGCTTATATTCCTGGAGAGGGTCATAATTTACAAGAGCACTCTGTTGTTATAATCAGAGGTGGACGAGTGAAAGATCTTCCAGGAGTAAGATATCATGTGGTAAGAGGTTTGTTAGATACCCAAGGTGTTGCTAAGCGCAAACAACAAAGATCAAAATATGGAGCAAAGAGACCAAAGTAATGTCTAGACGAAGAAGACAAGCGAAAAGACAAATTGTAGATGATCCTATATATGGATTAAAAACAGTTTCAAAATTTATAAATGCACTCATGATCGGTGGAAAAAAAACGACAGCTGAAAAAATTTTTTACAATTCATTCGGTTTAATAAAAGAAAAAACCAAGGAAGATCCAGCTAAAGTATTTAGTGAAGCAATTAAAAACGTAAAACCAAATCTTGAAGTTAAATCTAGAAGAGTTGGAGGTGCTACCTACCAAGTTCCTGTAGAAGTTAAAACAGAACGTGGTCAGGCATTAGCAATTAGATGGCTACTTGCTGCTGCAAAAAAAAGAGGTGACAAGACAATGCAAGAGAGATTAATGAAAGAATTCCTAGACGCGTCAACCAATAAGGGATCAGCAATTAAAAAACGAGAGGATACACATAAGATGGCAGAGTCAAATAAGGCTTTTGCACATTTTAGGTGGTAATTAATAATGAGTAAAATTTACACAAAAGATAAATATAGAAATATTGGTATCATGGCTCATATTGATGCAGGAAAAACCACAACTACAGAAAGAGTTTTGTATTACACGGGAAAGTCACATAAAATTGGTGAAGTTCACGATGGTGCTGCAACAATGGATTGGATGGAACAAGAACAAGAAAGAGGCATTACTATTACATCGGCCGCAACTACTTGTTTTTGGAAAGATCACAGAATAAATATTATTGACACCCCTGGCCATGTTGATTTTACAATCGAAGTTGAGAGATCGTTAAAAGTTTTAGATGGCGCTGTTGCAGTATTTGATGGTGTTGCGGGTGTAGAACCTCAATCCGAAACAGTTTGGAGGCAAGCAGATAAATACAAAGTTCCAAGAATGTGTTTTATAAATAAATTAGATAGAACAGGTGCGGACTTTTATAGTTGTGTAAGCATGATAAAGGAAAGATTAGGAGCCACACCTTTAGTCATGCAAATTCCTATAGGAGCAGAGGCAAATCTTCAAGGTATCGTTGACTTAGTCAAAATGAAAGGATTTGTTTGGGAGGCTGAAGATTTGGGTGCAAAATTCAATGAGGTAGAAATCCCATCTGATTTGAAAGAAATTTCAGAAAAATATAGAAAAGAACTTGTTGAAACAGCAGTAGAGCAAGACGAAAAATTGATGGAAGCTTATTTGGAGGGCAAAGATATAAGTGAGAGTGATTTAAAAAAATGTATTAGAAAAGGTACTTTAAACTTTAACTTTGTTCCCGTTCTAACTGGTTCAGCCTTTAAAAATAAGGGTGTTCAACCTTTATTGGACGCTGTAGTCGATTTTTTACCAAGTCCTCTTGATTTAAAAGAAATTAAAGGTACGAAACCTGGAACAGAGGAAGAATTAATAAGAAAATTTGATGACAAAGAACCATTTTCCGCATTGGCATTTAAGGTAGCTAATGACCCGTTTGTTGGAACAATCACATTCATAAGAATTTATTCAGGAAAGTTAATTTCTGGAACTGGAGTTTTAAATTCAAGCACTGACAAAGAAGAAAGAATTGGGAGGATGCTTTTGATGCATGCTAATGATAGAGAAGACATTAAAGAGGCAAGCACTGGTGATATAGTCGCTCTGGCGGGTTTAAAATATACTGTTACTGGTCACACTTTGTGTGTAAAAAACAATCCTGTTGTACTAGAACCAATGGAGTTTCCAGATCCAGTAATAGAGATTGCAGTCGAACCCAAAACCAAAGGTGATCAAGAAAAAATGGGTGAAGCATTACAAAGACTAGCAAAAGAAGATCCTTCATTCAGGGTAACAACAGACAATGAATCTGGTCAAACAATAATTAAAGGAATGGGAGAGTTACATCTAGATATTATTGTCGATCGTATGAAAAGAGAATTTAAAGTTGATGCAAATATTGGTGCACCACAAGTTGCTTATAGGGAGACAATCGAAAAATCTGCTGAGGTTGACTATACCCACAAAAAACAATCAGGTGGTTCGGGTCAATTTGCTAGAGTTAAACTAATTGTAGAGCCTCAAGATCCAGGGAAAGGTAGAGAAGTAGAGAGTCTAATAAAAGGAGGTTCAATTCCAAAAGAGTTTATTCCAGGCGTTGAGAAAGGTATTGTGGGTGTAGCTGACTCAGGAATTTTAGCAGGATTCCCAGTAATAGATTATAAAGTCCAAATCATAGATGGTTTGCATCACGATGTTGATTCGAGTGTTTTAGCATTTGAAATTGCATCTAGAGCTTGTTTTAAAGAAGCTTGCCAAAAAGGTGGTTTAAAACTTTTAGAGCCAATTATGAAAGTTGAAGTTGTTACTCCAGAGGATTATATGGGTGATGTGATAGGAGATCTTAACAGCAGAAGAGGACAAGTCGGTTCAACAGATAAAAGGGGTAACGCAACAGTAATTAATGCTAATGTTCCGTTAGCAAATATGTTTGGTTATGTGAATAATTTAAGATCAATGTCACAGGGTAGGGCTCAGTACACTATGCAATTTTCTCATTATGAAAAGGTTCCTCAAAATGTTCAAGACGAAGTTACAAAAAAATTAGCAGGATAGTATAATATGGATCAACAACATATCAGGATAAGATTACAAGCTTACGATCACAAAATTCTGGATCAATCAACTGAGGAAATAGTTAATACAGCAAAGAGAACTGGAGCTCAGATTAAAGGACCAGTTCCACTTCCCACAAAAAAAGAAATTTTTACAGTTCTTAGATCCCCACATATTGACAAAAAAAGTAGAGAGCAATTTGAGACAAGAACTCATAAGAGATTAATTGATATCATGGAGCCAACTCCTGCAACAATTGAAGCACTAATGAAATTGGATCTTGCAGCTGGAGTAGATGTGGAGATAAAGATTTAATCATGTCTATAGGATTAGTTGGAAAAAAAATTGGAATGACACAAAGATTTTTTGAAAATGGGGAATCTTTACCTGTTACCGTATTAAAAATTGAAAAGGCAAAAGTTATTGATATAATTGACAAAGAGAAACGTGGCTACTCAGCAGTGTTGGTGGGCTATGGTTATGTTAAAAATTCAAAACTAACTAAGCAAATGAAAGGATTTTTTTCAAAAAAATCACAAGAGCCCAAGAAAATATTAAAAGAGTTTAGAATCGAAAAAATTAACGAGCTTAAACCTGGAATGGAAATTAAGTTAGATGTTTTGAAAGATAAAACATATGTTGATGTGAGAGCCAAAACCATAGGTAAAGGTTTTGCTGGATCAATGAAAAGATATAACTTTAGTGGCATGAGAGCAAGTCACGGAGTATCAGTTTCGCATCGAGCTCATGGATCGACTGGTCAATGCCAAGATCCAGGAAAAGTTTTTAAGGGAAAAAAAATGGCTGGTCACATGGGAGCAAAATTTAGAACAACACTAGGTTTAGAGGTTGTTGAAGCTGATTTAGAAAATAATCTTCTCTACTTAAAAGGTGCTGTACCAGGAAGTAAAAATGGTTACGTAGAAATTCAAGAAGCAATTAAAAAAAAGAGTAAATCAACGATTAAGGAACGAGTTGAGAAATACAAAGCTTCATTGGCAGAAATGAAATCTATAAAAAAAGACAAAAAGAAAAAAAATAATAAAGATGAGACAAATTCAGATAAAAAAATTCAAGTAGAAAAAAATGAGAGCAAATAATGAAAATTAAAGAAATTGGTATTGATGGAAAAGATATTGGAACGTTGGATGTATCCGAAAAAATTTTTAATTTAAAACCGAGAGAAGATATAGTCCAACAGGTTATTGACTGGCAACAAAATAGAATGTTTAAAAAAACAGGTCATACAAAAAGTAGGGGAGAAGTAAGAGGCTCAAGAAAAAAAATTGTTCAACAAAAAGGATCTGGAGGAGCAAGACATGGAAATATAACCGCACCTATATTTGTCGGTGGGGGTATTGCGCATGGGCCAAGACACAGAGGCAAATATGCATCAAAAAAATTAAATAAAAAGATTAGAAAATTAGGTCTTATGCATGCGTTATCTATAAAAGCTAGTTTAAATCAATTAGCAGTTTTTCATCAACCTAAAATCTCCAGTCTAAAAACTAAACATTTCAAAGATTTTTTAAAAAAAGTAAATTCAAAAAGTGTGTTATTTGTTCATCATAAAGATGCTCCAAAAGAATTTATAAGAAGTATTAAAAATATTCCAAATTCAAAAAAATTAGAGGAAGTTGGTACTAATGTATATGACTTAATAAAATATGAAAAAGTTTTTTTTACAAAAGAGTCATTTAAAAATATTGAGGAAAGATTAAATAAGCAATGAATAATCAATATAGAGCATTTGACATAATTTTATCTCCTGTTGTTACAGAGAAATCAACAAATTTAAATGCATTTAACAAAATGACTTTTAAAGTAGCCAGAGATGCAAGCAAAACTTTAATAAAAAAAAGCATTGAGAAATTATATAAAGTAGAAGTTATAAAGGTAAACACAATTTTATCTAAACCAAAAGTAAAAGTTGTGAGGGGAAAATTAGGTAGAAAAGTTGGTTATAAGAAAGCAATTGTTACTATTAAAGAAGGACAAACAATTGATATGACTGCAGGTATTTAAATTATGACGTTAAAAAAATTCAAACCTTATACAAAATCTTCAAGGTCAACTATCTTAGTTGATAAAAGTAATTTGTGGAAAGGTAAACCAGAGAAAAGTTTAATCAAATATAAAAAAAGAGCAGTCGGAAGAAATAATTCGGGTCGAATAACCACAAGACATAAAATGATGGGTCATAAAAAAAAATATAGAATTATAGATTTTAAAAGATCTAAAATTGACACATATGCAGAAATTAAAAGGTTTGAGTATGATCCATTTAGAAGTGCAAACATTATGCTTATTCAATATCAGGATAAAACTTTGAGTTACATACTTGGAGTTGAGGGATTAAAAATTGGTGACAAGATAATTTCCTCAGAAAAAACCGAAATTCAAAAGGGTAACTCAATGATTTTGAGAAATATCCCTGCTGGTACATTAGTTCATAATATTGAACTCACTCCTGGGAAAGGTGGAGTATTAGCAAGATCTGCAGGATCTTCAGCTTCACTAATGGGTCAAGATGAAGATTATACTTTAGTAAAACTAAATTCTGGAGAGACAAGAAAAATATTATCTAGGTGCAAGGCTACAATTGGTCAAGTTTCTAATATTGATAATAAAAATAAAAAAATTGGTAAAGCTGGCCGAAATAGGTGGTTAGGAAAAAGACCAACTGTCAGAGGTGTTGTGATGAACCCTGTTGATCACCCACATGGTGGTGGTGAGGGCAAAACTTCAGGCGGTAGAAACCCAGTCACACCATGGGGACAAGGAACTAGAGGTTTAAAAACGAGAAATAACAAGAAAACAAATCAGTTTATTATTTCTAGAAAGAAAAAGAGAAAATAAATTATGGCTAGATCAGTTTGGAAAGGTCCTTTCGTTCATCCTAGTTTACTTAAAAAAGTCGAAAAGGGCGGAGATGCCACTAAAAGACCAATTAAAACTTGGTCACGCGGATCCACAATTATTCCTGAGTTCGTAGGATTAAAATTTGAAATATATAATGGAAAGAAATTTATACCAATAACAGTATCTGATGAGATGGTTGGTCACAAATTTGGCGAATTTGCTCCAACAAGACAGTTTATGGGTCATACACCTGCAGACAAGAAAGCTGGAGCTGCATCTGCAGCAGCACCAAAGAGAGCAGGTAAATAATGGCTATTATTAAAAAAAAACAGACAAAAGATTTATCAATAGTGAAGGCTGTTTACAGAAATTTAAGATCAAGTCCTAGAAAAATAAATGATATTTTAAGATCTATAAGAGGTAAAAAAGCTGACATTGCAATAAAAAATTTACAATTTTCAGAAAAAAGAGTTTCAAAGGAGATATCTAAAACTATTAAATCTGCTGTGGCAAATGCAGAAAACAACAATCAATTAGATATTGATAATCTATTTATTAAAGAAGCTTACGTTGGAAAGGGTATGGTTATGAAAAGATATAGACCTAGAGCAAGAGGAAAAGCAGGTGAAATAAAAAAACCTTTCTCAAACTTAACAATAATAGTAATTGAAAAAAAAAATAATAGCAAAGAGGAAAAAAGGACTTAAAATATGGGACAAAAAGTAAACCCAATTGGTATTAGGTTAAAGATTAATAGAACATGGGACTCTGTATGGTTTGCAAAAAAACAGAACTACGGGACGTACTTAATAGAAGATTTTAAAATTAGAAAGTTTATAAATAATACAATAAAAAACTCTGGTGTCTCAAAAATTCTTATTGAAAGACCTTCTAAAAAATGTGTTATTACAATTTATACTTCTAGACCAGGTTTTGTAATTGGTAAAAAGGGATCTGATATAGAAAAGATTAAATTGAATATTTCTAAAATTACCAAAGATGAAGTAAGTGTAAACATTAAGGAGATTCGTAAACCTGAGTTAGATTCTTTTCTAGTTGCAGAAAATATTGCTCAACAATTAGAAAAAAGAGTTGCATATAGAAGAGCGATGAAGAGAGCCATGTCATCAGCTTTGAGGTTGGGAGCTAAGGGAATTAAAGTTACAGTGAGCGGACGTTTAGGCGGTAACGAAATTGCCAGAACAGAATGGTTAAGAGAAGGTAGTATTCCTTTACATACTTTAAGAGCAGATGTTGATTATGCCGAGGCAGAAGCCTCAACTACTTACGGTATAATTGGGGTTAAAGTTTGGATTTATAAAGGAATTGTTTTTCAAAAAGACCTTCAAAAGAAAATTGAAGCTGAAAAAAAAGAGGTAACAAACTAATGTTACAACCAGCAAGAACAAAATTCAGAAAAGCGCACAAAGGTAGAATAAAAGGAAAAGCTACTAGAGGTGCAGCACTAAATTTCGGTTCGCATGGCTTACAAGCATTAGAACCTGAAAGGATAACTTCAAGACAAATTGAAGCTGCAAGAGTAGCTTTAACTAGACACATGCAAAGAAAAGGGAGAGTTTGGTTAAGGATTTTTCCTAATATTCCTGTTTCAAAAAAACCTATTGAAGTTAGAATGGGTAAAGGTAAAGGTTCTCCTGAGTTTTGGGTCTACAGGGTAAAACCTGGAAGAATAATTTTTGAGATTGATGGAGTAAATGACTCAATAGCAAAAGAGTCTTTTGACAGGGCTGCATCTAAGCTACCAATTAAAACCAAAATTATTAAGAGGAATTTAAATTTATAATATGAAAACTTCAGATGTAAAAAAAATGACTGTTACTCAATTAGAAAAAGAGTTATTAAATCTAAAAAAAGAAAAATTTAATTTAAGGTTTCAAAAAATTAATTCTCAAATCCAAAATACAGCTAGGATAAGAATTGTAAGAAGATCCATCGCAAAAATATTAACATTTGTAAAACAAAAACAAAAAGAGAGCTAAACAGTGCCTAAGAGAATTTTAATCGGAAAAATTATTAACACAAAAAATAAGAATACAATTGTAATAGAAGTTGAGAGGAAATTTAGACATCCTGTATTAAAAAAAGTTTTAAAAAGATCAAAAAAGTATCATGCTCATTATGATAGCGGAGATTTTCAAGTTGGTGATCAAATAAAAATTATAGAAAGTAAACCAATATCGAAACTCAAAAAATGGAGAGTTTTAGAAAGTTAATATGATACAAGTTCAAACTGAAATGGAAGTTGCTGACAATACTGGTGCTAAGAAAATAGAGTGTATCAAAGTTCTCGGTGGTTCCAAAAGAAGATACGCAAGCGTCGGGGATATTATTGTTGTTAGCATAAAGGATGCAATGCCCAAAGGTAAAGTCAAAAAAGGTGACGTTCATAAAGCTGTAATTGTAAGAACTAAAAAACAAGTTCAAAGAAATGATGGCTCATCTATAAAATTTGATAAGAATGCTGCTGTTTTAATTGCTGCAAATGGAGAACCAATCGGAACAAGAATTTTTGGACCCGTAACAAGAGAATTAAGAGATAAAAAACATATGAAGATTATTTCTCTAGCACCTGAGGTATTATGATGAAAACAAAATTAAAAAAAGGTCAAAATGTAAAACTTCTTACAGGTGCAGACAAGGGAAAATCTGGAGAGATAATCAAATTGTTTCCAACGCAATATAGAGCTTTAGTCAAAGGTATTAATATTAAAAAAAAACATCAAAAACCTACTAAAGAAAAAAAAGGTGGTATTGTGAATATTGAAAAGTCAGTACATTTATCGAACTTAATATTAATTGATGATAAGAAAAAGCCTGAAAAAATTAATAAAGAAGAAGAAAAAAAAATTGAGACAAAAAAAGAAGTTACTGTTAAAAAATTAGTATCAAAGGAAAAAGCTAAACAAAAAGAGATTACGGAGAAAAAAACAAAAACTAAGAAAAGAATCTATAAAAACAAAAAAACTAAAAAAATGAAAACAAAGAAAACAAAAAAAGGCAAATAATTGAAAATGGAACCACGTTTAAAATCTTTTTATAAATTAGATATACTTCCAAAATTAAAAGAGAATCTTGGTGTTAAAAATTCTTTGCAAGTACCTAAGCTAATAAAAATAGTGATAAACATGGGTTTAGGTCTTGATGCCAATGACAACAAAATTTTAAAAATAATTGAAACTGATCTTGCGAATATTGCTGGCCAGAAACCTGTTATTACTAAATCGAAAAAAGCGATTTCTAATTTTAAAACGAGAGCAAAAATACCGCTTGGCCTTAAAGTTACCTTAAGAAAAAATAATATGTACTTTTTCCTTGATAGACTTATAAATATTGCATTACCTAGAATTAAAGATTTTAGAGGATTAAATCCAAAAAGTTTTGATGAAAATGCAAATTATAGTTTTGGAATTAAAGAGCATGTTGTATTTCCTGAGGTAAATTTTGACAAAGTAGATAAAATGCGAGGAATGGATATAACCGTTGTTACATCTACAAATGATAAAGCTAAGGCCAAAGTCCTATTGGATAGATTTAATTTTCCATTTATTAAGAAAGGGGTTAACTAATGGCGAAATCTTCTTCTGTAGAAAAAAATAAAAAAAGGATTAAACTTTCGAAAAAATATCAAGAAAAAAGAAAAAAATTAAAAAAAATTGTTATGAATAAAAAAATTAATTTAAATGAAAGGTTTTTAGCAGCTCAAAAACTCGCAAAATTACCAAAGAACTCTGCAAAATCAAGAATTAGAAACAGGTGTGAAATTACAGGTAGGCCCCACGGTTATTATCGTAAACTAAAAATGTCCAGGATTGCCCTTAGAGAATTAGCTTCAATGGGAAAAATACCAGGCATGACAAAATCAAGTTGGTAGGAGAAATATTATGACAATTAGTGATCCAGTTGGTGATATGTTTGCAAGAATTAGAAATGCTCAACAGAGAAATCATTCACATGTAATGATACCGCTTTCAAAGTTTAAGAAATTTGTTTTAGATGCAATGGACAGAGAAGGTTTTATAAATGGCTATGAAATAGTTAAAGGAGAAAATGTTTCATTTGATTATTTAAAAGTAACATTAAAATATGTGCATGGAAACCCTGTAATTAATGAAATTAGTAGAGTTTCTAAACCTGGAAGAAGAATTTATACAAGATTCGATAGTCTTCCAAGAGTTCAAAATGGCTTAGGTGTTGCAATCATATCCACATCGTTTGGAATATTAACTGACAATGAAGCAAGAGAAAAAAAAGTTGGAGGAGAAATAATTTGTAATATTTCTTAAAAAAATGTCTAAAATTGGAAAAAAAAATATCGTTGTACCAAAAGAAGTAAAAGTTCAAATTATTGATAACAAAATTAAATTTGAAGGCCCAAAAGGAAAAAAAACACTTGAAATAAATACTGAATTTTTAAATGTTTTATTAAAAGATGATAAAATTATTGTTACTCCTAAAGATCCTAAAAAGCAAAATAAAATAATCTGGGGCTTACAAAGAAGCTTAATTAATAATGCTGTAATAGGAGTTGGCAAAGGTTATGAGGAAACATTAAAATTAAGCGGAGTAGGTTTTAGGGCAAATTTAAAAGGTAAACAACTTCAACTTCAATTAGGTTTTAGCCATGATATTATTTATGACATACCAGAAGAAATATCCATTAAGGTAGATAAGCAAACTACAATTTTAATATCAGGTGTCGATAAACAGCTTGTTGGAAAAACAGTTGCTGATATAAAATTTTTTAAACCAGTTGAACCTTATAAGCAAAAAGGAATAACTAGTGAAGGACAATTTATTTTAAAAAAAGAGGGTAAAAAGAAATAATGAACTTTAAAAGCATTAAAAGAAAAAACAGAGTTAGATTTAAAGCAAAAAAAATTAATAAAGGGAAGCCTAGACTTACAGTTTTTAGGTCTGCAAAAAATATATATGCTCAGGTTATTGATGACAGACAAAGAGTAACACTAGCAAGTGCATCATCCATAGAAAAAATAATTGATAAAAAACCTAAAAAAGAATTATCAGAACTCGTTGGGAGATTAATTGCTGAAAGGTGTTTGGAAAAAGGTTGTAAGGAAGTATATTTTGATAGAGGAAGGTATAAATATCATGGTAGAGTAAAACAATTGGCAGAAAGTGCTAAAAATGGAGGATTAAAGTTTTAATACATGAGCCAGGCTAGTGAATTCAAAGAAAAATTAGTTGCGATAAACAGAATAACCAAGGTTGTAAAGGGTGGTAGACGTTTTGGTTTTGCAGCTTTAGTAATAACTGGTAATCAGAAAGGTCAAGTCGGTTTTGGTCAAGGAAAAGCAAAACAAGTACCAGACGCTATTAAGAAAGCCTCAGAGGCTGCAAGAAAATCATTAGTTAAGGTAGCTTTGAGAGAGGGAAGAACTCTGCATCATGATGTTAGAGGAAGGAATGGTGCGGGAAAAGTACTATTAAGAAGTGCTCCAGCTGGTACGGGTATTATTGCCGGCGGTCCTGTTAGAGCTATTTGTGAAATGACAGGTATTCAAGATGTTGTTGGAAAGTCTATAGGATCATCAAATCCGTACAATTTAGTAAGAGCTTCATTTGATGCATTAATTAAACAGAAGTCTCCAAAAGAAATTTCCCTGATAAGAGGAAAAAAAATTAAAGACATTGTTTCTAGGAGATAACACATGAAATTAAATACTTTAAAAAAAAAATTACATAAATCAAAGAAAAGAGTAGGTCGAGGAATCGGTTCTGGTTTAGGTAAAACATGTGGAAGAGGTGCAAAAGGACAAAAATCAAGATCTGGCGTTTCTATTAAAGCTTATGAAGGCGGTCAAATGCCAATCTATAGACGACTTCCAAAAAGAGGATTTAATTCACTGTATAAAGATGAAAAAAATGTTGCTATTAACTTAGATTTAATCTCAAAATTAATTAAGTCTAAAAAATTTGATTCTTCGAAATTAATTGATTTAAGGAAATTTTTTTTAAAATCAAAAACATCAAAAAGAGTAAAAATAAAAGTTTTGGGTACCGGAGAAATAATTGATAAAGTATCTATTTTAGCAGATAAATTTAGCAAGTCAGCTCAAAATAAAATTGAGAAAGCTGGCGGTAAAATAGAATTAAATAAACAAAACTAATGTCTAGTTTTAGTCAAAATGCCGAAAGTGGCTTTGGTGCTTTTTCAAAAGCTGATGATTTAAAAAAAAGAATTTTATATACCCTATTTATTTTAATAATTTATCGATTTGGAACATATGTTCCTTTACCAGGTATCGACCTTACAGCTTTAAAAGAAATTGTAGGTGGAAATCAACGCAGCCTACTAGGTATGTTTAATGTATTTGCTGGTGGCGCTGTTCAACGTATGGCAATTTTTGCTTTAGGAATAATGCCATATATTTCTTCATCAATTATTATACAGCTGTTAACTGGTGTCACAGAGTATTTTAAAAACTTAAAAGCTCAAGGTGAGTTGGGCAGACAAAAAATTACCCAATATACTAGATATGGGACAGTAATTTTAGCCTTAATTCAAGGTTATGGAGTTGCTGTGAGTTTAGAAAATTCACAGGGAATAGTTCAGGATCCAGGATTATATTTTAAATTTGTCACTACGATTTCATTACTGACTGGGACTGTTTTATTGATGTGGTTAGGAGAACAGATAACTGCAAGGGGAATTGGAAATGGAATTTCATTGATAATTTTTTCAGGTATAGTAGCTGAGATACCTGGCGCATTAGCGTCTACATTTGAGTTAGGAAGAACTGGGGCAATTTCTAGTGGTATAATTATACTAATTTTACTTCTTTTACTTTTGGCAATATATTTTATTGTTTTCGTTGAAAGAGCTCAAAGAAGGATTTTGATACAATACCCAAAAAGACAACAAGGAAATAAAATGTATGGAGGAGAGTCGTCTTATTTACCACTTAAAGTTAATACAGCTGGTGTAATACCTGCAATATTTGCTTCGGCATTATTATTATTACCAATTACTTTATCAAATTTTTCAACCACCTCTGAAAATTCTTTTCTATTTACAGTTACCTCAATGCTAGGTCAGGGCAAACCGCTTTATATGATTTTCTTTGCAGCTGGCATTGTTTTCTTTTCTTTTTTTTATACATCAATAATATTTAATCCTAATGAAACTGCAGATAATTTAAAAAAATATGGTGGTTTTGTTCCTGGTATTCGACCAGGCGAAAGAACTGCAATTTTTATTGAAAACCTTTTAATAAAATTAACTGTAATTGGATCGTCTTATCTAGTTTTAATATGTTTGTTACCTGAATTTTTAATTGCAAATTATCCAATACCTTTCTATTTAGGTGGAACGTCATTATTAATTGTTGTTGTAGTTGGCATGGATACAATAACTCAAATTCAAACAAGATTAATGAGTGTACAGTATGACTCACTAATAAAAAAAACAAAATTTAATAAATAAATAGTATGAATTTAATAATTTTTGGACCACCAGGTGCAGGAAAAGGTACGCAATCTTCTTTTCTAGTTAAAAGAAAAAAAATGTTTCAATTATCTACGGGTGATTTATTAAGAAACGAACTATCAAGTGCTTCAGATTTGTCTAGAAAATTAAAAGAAATAATGGACTCGGGAAAATTAGTTTCAGACGATATAATTAATGATCTAATTGAAAAAAAAATTTCAGACCCAGAAATTAAAAATAATATAATTTTTGACGGATTTCCAAGAAATATAGATCAAGCAAAGTCATTAGATAAAATGTTATATAAATATAAACAAAAAATATCTAAAGTAATAAACCTAGAGGTAGATTATTCAATTTTAATCAAAAGAATTTCTGGACGAGTTTCATGTTCTATTTGCAAAAAACCATTTAATGAATATTTTGACCCACCCGGTAAAGATACATATTGTACATCTAAAGAGTGTTTTAGACGAGAATTAGTAAAAAGATCAGACGATAACGAAAATACAGTTACAAGTCGATTAAAAACGTATGATGAGCAAACGTTACCCATTCTTAAATATTATAGATATAAAGGAATTGTTAAAGATGTGGATGCAATGAAGTCTATCAATGAAGTAACCGATCAAATCAGCGGAATTATAAGTGACATATAAAGTTGACTTTGCAAGCACGATTAATATAATCCGCGTTTTTAAATAGGGCAATCTTAGTTATGGCGCGTATATCCGGAGTTAATTTACCACTGAATAAGCAAGTGCATATAGCATTACAATATATTTATGGAATAGGTGATCATTATGCAAATAAAATTTGTGCAGAATTAAATATTAACAGTTCTAAAAGAGTTAACAGCTTAACTGACAGCGAAGTCTTAAAAATTAGAGAATTGATAGATGAAAAATATAATGTTGAAGGAGATTTAAGAAGAGAAGTATCACTTAATATCAAAAGATTAAGAGATTTAGGAACCTATAGAGGTTCGAGACATAGAAAAAAACTTCCAGTAAGAGGCCAAAGGACGTCATCTAATGCAAGAACAAGAAAAGGTAAGGCTGTAGCAATTGCAGGTAAAAAATTGACACAGGCAAAGAAATAATGAGCAAAGAAGAAATAAAAAAAAAAAATAAATTCAGATCCAAAAAAAAAGAAAAGAAAGTGATTACTTCTGGGAAAGCTTTTGTAAACGCTACTTTCAATAATACAATAATTTCGATTACTGACAAAAGCGGAAATGTTTTATCCTGGTCTTCAGCAGGATCAAAAGGCTTTAAGGGATCCCGAAAATCTACACCTTATGCTGCACAGGTAGCTGCAGATGACGCTGCTATAAAAGCTTCAGAATATGGCTTAAAAACTTTAGATGTTGAGGTAAAAGGTCCTGGATCAGGTAGAGAAACAGCCTTGAGAGCATTACAAGCAAGAGGATTTAAGATTTTATCCATAAAAGACACAAGTCCAATGCCTCATAACGGATGTAGGCCACCAAAAAAGAGAAGAGTTTAAAACTACAATAAACAGGAGAAATAATTGATTGAAAAAAATTGGAAAGAATTAGTTAAGCCATCAAAACTTGATGTTCAAACTAGTGATGACAAAAGTTATGCAAAAATGACAGTAGAACCTTTGGAAAAAGGTTTTGCTTTAACTTTAGGAAACGCATTAAGAAGAATATTGCTATCTTCAATTCAAGGTACTGCCGTAACTGCAATTCAAATCGACGGAGTAGTTCATGAATTTTCCTCAATTAATGGTGTGAGAGAAGATGTTACAGATATTGTTTTAAATATAAAGGCACTTTCACTAAAACTTAATAGCCAAGGCCCAAAAAAGTTAATTCTTAATGCGCAAGGTCCCGGTGAAATAAAAGCAAAGGATTTAAACGAAAGTGCTGATATTGAAATTTTAAATCCTGAGCAAGTCATATGTAATTTAGACGACAATACTAAAATTTATATAGAACTTACAGTAAATACTGGAAAAGGTTACGTTTCAGCAGAAAAAAATAGAGAAAAAGACTCACCTTTAGGCTTGATACAAGTTGACTCTGTGTATAGTCCAGTAAAACGAGTTTCATATAATATATCTGAAACTAGAGAAGGATTATCAATTGATTATGATAAACTTACTATGGAGATAGAAACAAACGGTTCAGTTGAAGCTGAAGATTGTGTTGCTTATGCTGCTAGAATTTTACAGGATCAACTTGGAATGTTTATAAATTTTGAAGAGCCCAAGGAAATTGTAGCACAACAAACTAAATCAGAACCAGAGTTTAATAAAAATTTATTAAGACGAGTTGATGAACTTGAATTATCAGTCAGATCAATGAATTGTCTAAAAAATGATAATATTATTTATATTGGTGATTTAGTTCAAAAAACTGAGGGTGAAATGTTGAGAACACCAAATTTTGGTAGAAAATCTCTAAATGAAATTAAAGAAGTTTTGTCAGGAATGTCACTATATTTGGGTATTGAAATTCCAAATTGGCCACCTGAAAATATTGCTGAGCTTTCGAAGAAATTAGAAGAAGAATATAAGTAATGAGACATAAGGTTGCTCATAGAAAATTAAATAGAACTGCAGAACACAGAAAGTCACTGATTAAAAATATGCTTAATGCTTTAATTAAGCATGAACAAATTGAAACAACTTTACCAAAAGCAAAAGAACTTAAAGTTGCAATTGATAAGATTATAACTTTAGGAAAAAAAAATACTCTCGCATCTAAAAGAATTTTAATTTCAAGATTACAAGATCAAAATATAGTAAAAAAAATTACTAATACATTAGTTAAAAGATATGAAAAAAGAAGTGGCGGATATTCAAGAATTGTTAGATCTGGATTTAGATATGGAGATAATGCACCTAAAGCATATATAGAATTGGTCGATAAAGACTTTAATGCAAAAGGACAAGATTCTGGCCCGTCTCAAAAAAATAATGAAGAAAAAGAAAAGACAAAAACTGAAAATAATAAAGATAAAAAATCTTAAAAATTTGTTCGATTATTACTTTATCTAATCTCATTTGTATCACTGTTATTAGTAGTTTAAGAGGCAAATTAATTTTTTTTGATGAATATTAAAATAAATTTTTATAAAGTTGATAAAAACTTTGCAAATACAAGGCTCGATAAATTTATAAAATTAAAAATTTCAAAAATTCCGCAGTCATTAATTGAAAAGTATATTAGAAAAAAAAAAATATTAGTTAATAAAAAAAAATATAAAAGCTCATATAAATTAAAGGAAAGTGATTTTGTTGAAATATACTTTAAGCCAATTATCGAAAAAAAAAAATTTATAAATAAAACAATATTATTAAAAGATTTTGAATTTTTAAAAAAGAAAATTATTTTTGAATGTGATGATTACATTATTTTAAATAAACCCCACGGAATTCCATCTCAAGGTGGTTCTAAAGTAACAAAAAATATTATTGATATATTTAATTTAGGTAAAAATAAGTATTATATGGTTCATAGATTAGACAGTGAAACAAGCGGTCTTATGGTGCTTGCAAAAAATAGAGAGTATGCAAAAAAATTTTCAAACTTATTTAAATCAAGATTAATCAGAAAAAAATATTATGCTATTATTAATGGGCAAATAAAAAAAAATAAAGGTGAAATTATTTCGAAAGATACATTTAAGGGAAAAAATATATTTTCAAAAACTTTATTTAAGGTAAAATCTAAATCAGAAAAATTTACTTTTTTAGATATTGAAATTCTAACAGGTAGAAAACATCAAATTAGAAGACAATTATTTGATCTAGGTCATAGTATAGTCGGTGATTACAAGTATGGTGATAAAAAAAATAATACCTTACTTTGTTTATGTAGTTATTGTTTAGAATTTAGATATAAGGGCAAATTAAAAAAATATTTAATTAGCATGCCTAAATTTATGCAAGAAGCTACTCAAAAATTTTTTTATAATTACTAATTATATTTTCGTTTAAGCCTTTTATTTTTGAGATATCAATAAAATCTGTCATATTTGCTATTCCTCTATTTTGAATTCCACATGGAATGATGCCGTTATAATTATCTTTATTTACATTAACATTTAATGAAAATCCGTGAAATGCTATCCATTTCTTTATTCTGATTCCAATTGCAGCTATTTTATTTATTTTATTATTATTTTGCACCCAAATACCAATATTTTTTTTATCATTAAAAGAATCGATACTGTGATCACTTAAGATATTAATGATGAAGTGTTCTATATTACGTATAAATTTTTTTATATTTTTCTCTTTAAGCTTGTAGACGAAGTAAATTATTTTCTGTCCATTACCATGAAATGTCCATTGACCTCCTCTTGAGGATTTAAATATTGGTAACTTATTTGGGTTTAACAAGTCCTCCCTCTTAGCAGAGGTACCAAATGTATACATATTTGGATGCTCAAGTATCCATAGTAAATTTTTTTTTTTACTATCTTGTATATTTTTAACTCTGTTTTCTAAGAATTCCATAGCTTCCTTGTAATTCACAGGTTGCTTGCTGATTTTAATCTCTGCATTCATAATCAGGATTGTTAAGGCAGTTAATTGGTATGTCAAGATAACAACTTTAGCAACAATTGTAACTGATGTTGATAGTTTTTTTATTATTTATAGATTAACCCACTTTATTTTGGAGAATTAAACATTATCAATTAATCTAACTTTATTCAAATAAAAGGCAATAAATATTCTAAATTTTAAAGAATTTTTTTTTGAATTTTCAAAACTTTTTAAATTAATACATTTAACATAATCAAATTTAATTTTATTTTGTTTTAAATATTTTTTTATTAGTCTAGTAACTGAGCTTGCTGAATTTTTTTTATTTTTTACTTTTTTTATATAATTAATTAATTTTGACGCTTTTGTAATATTCTTAAAATTTAATAATTTGTTACGTGAGGATAAAGCTAAACCATTTTTATCTCTTATTGTCTTACACTTAATTATTTTTATTTTAATTTTATTTATAGAAAAATAATCTTTAATTATCTTTAATTGTTGATAATCTTTTTCACCTAAATAAATTCTTTTTGCTGGTAATATATCAGACAATTTTTCTATGACTTGCAAAACACCCTTAAAATGACCTGATCTAAATTTTTGTTCCATTATATTCTTAATCTTTGGAAATTTTTTTTTATATGTTTTCCATGAATAAACCTCTTTAAATGATGGAATAAATAAGTAATCAACCTTATTTTTTTTACAAATTTTAATATCATTAGTTATATTTGATGGGTAATTTTTAAGATCTTTTTTATAATTAAATTGTTTTGGATTTAAAAAAATACTCACAAAAGTGACATTATTTTGTTGTTTAGATTTCATAATTAAAAACTCATGTCCTTTATGCAAAGAACCCATAGTTGGAATAAATCCAGAGCTTTTTATGCTGTTGAAAAGCGAATTAATTTCTTTAGATTTTTTTACAATTCTCATTTAAAATTTAAAAATTATGATTAAACAGGCAATTATACCACTTGCAGGGTTAGGTACAAGAATGCTTCCTTTAACAAAAGTATTACCAAAGGAAATGTGGCCATTAGGATATAAATCTATATTGGAAAATATATTAGATGAATGCTTTGATGCCGGTATAGAGGATGTTATTTTTGTCATTTCAAAAAATAAACATTTAATTAAACAATATTTCAAAAAAAATAAATCATTAGAAAATATTATCAAAAATAAACCTGATATCTTAAAATCTTTAAAATATTTAAATAAAATATCCAATAAAATTAGATTTGTTTATCAAGACAAGCCTAGAGGGCTAGGTCATGCTGTATTATGTGCTGAGAGATTTATAGAGTCTAAATATTTTTTATTATTATTACCAGATGATATTATAAAAGGAAAAAATTGCTCAAAAGAATTATCTAAAATAAATAAAAAAAAAAATTCATCTGTCGTAGCTATAAGGAAAGTAAAAAAAAAAGAGGTAAATCGTTATGGAATAATTGGTATAGAAAATAATAATGATTTTAAAATAAATTATATGGTTGAAAAACCATCTATAAAAACTTCACCATCACAATATGCTATAATTGGACGATATTTGTTAAATAAATCTATATTTAAATTTTTAAAGAAACAAAAAAGCGGAAGATTAGGAGAAATCCAAATTACAGATGCAATGAATTTAATGCTAAAAGATGAGAATTTTTATGGATGTAGGTTTAGGGGAAAATATTTGGATTGTGGTACAATAGAAGGTTATATAAAATCATTCAAAGAATTTAATAATTAATGAATATTTGTTTTATTGGTACTGGATATGTTGGTTTAGTTTCTGGCGTACTTTTTTCAGATTTTGGTCATAAGGTAATATGTGTTGATAATGATAGAATAAAAATCGATAAATTAAATAAGGGAATTATACCTATTTTTGAGCCAGGTCTTGATGAATTAGTTAATAGAAATCTTAATTCAAAAAGACTTGTTTTTACTACAGATATTAAATACGCAATTAAATCATCCGATATAGTATTTATAGCTGTTGGAACTCCAACAGCGAAAGATGGAATTTCAGCAGATTTAAAAAATGTTTATTCCGCTTCAAATATAATAGCAAACAATATTAATAAATATAAACTTATAATTATAAAGTCTACAGTTCCAGTATGTACAGGTGATGACGTTGAAAATATAATAAAAAAAAAAAATTCTTCTTCTAAGTTTACTGTAGTTTCCAATCCAGAATTTTTAAGAGAAGGAGAGGCAATTAGAGATTTTAGATATCCTGATCGGGTAGTAATTGGATGTAATAATTTAAAAAAAACTAGGTCAATCTTAGAAAAACTCTATGAACCAATTATTAAAAAAGGTGCCAAATTTATAGTGACAACAAGAAGAAGTTCAGAATTAATTAAATATGCTTCAAATGCATTTTTAGCAACAAAAATTACTTTTATAAATGAAATTGCAAATTTATGTGAAAAAGTTGGATCTAATGTAGAAGATATTGCAATCGGTATAGGTACTGATGAGAGAATAGGTCCTAGGTTTTTAAGAGCTGGACCTGCATACGGTGGATCATGTTTCCCCAAAGATACAAAAGCCTTAATTAAAATTGGAAAAAAATTTAATATTGATATGTCAGTCGTTAAAACTGTAATTAAAAGTAATGAAAAAAGAAAATTATTATTAGCAGACAAAATTATTAGAATATTAGGAAAATCAAAGAATAAAAATGTTGGATTTTTAGGTGTAACTTTTAAAGCCAATACCGACGACATGAGAGATTCACAATGTTTAAAAATATTTCCGAAGCTTTTAAAAAAAGGAATAAATATCGCGTATTACGACCCAACAGGTAAAAAAAAAGAGTTAGAAAATTTTATCTTCAGGAAAAGTTCAGATGAAATTATAAAAAATAGTGATTTAGTAATTATACATACAGAGTGGGATGAGTTCAGATCATTAAATTTTAATATCATTAAAAATAGAAAATTAAAAATTTTTGACTTGAGAAACTTATATCAACCTAATACTTTTGCAAATAAAAATATTAATTATTATTCAATTGGAAGAAAATATTATGAAAAAAAAGCTTGATATACTTGACAAAATTGCAACACTAGGGAAGTTAAAAAAAAAAGCACTATATAAATTAGTACTTTTAAATGATGATTTTACATCTATGGATTTTGTTGTTAAGGTTTTAATATTATTTTTAAGTAAAAAAAAAAATGAGGCTGAAAAATTAATGCTACAAGTACATAATGAAGGATCAGCAGTATGTGGCTTATATACATTTGATCTTGCAAGAACTATCCGAGATAAGATTAATAATTATTCTAATATAAATAAACAGCCTCTTAAATGTATTATTAAAGACTGATGGCAACGTTTACAAAATCTTTGGAAAAGTCTATTTCAAATGCTTTTGGATTAGCATCTGAAAAAAATCATCAATATGTAACACTTGAACATTTATTATTTTCTTTGATAGATGAGGAGGATGCAATGAACGTAATGAAAGCATGTAGCGTTGACATAAATCTGTTAAGAGAAAATTTAGAACATTATATCGATAATGAGCTTGATAATATTGTAAATTCCGAAAGATTATCTGATCCACAACCTACCGCAGGATTTCAAAGAGTAATTCAAAGATCAATTGTTCATGTTCAATCTTCTGGGAAATCAGAAGTTACAGGGGCAAATATATTAGTTTCACTTTTTGCGGAAAGAGAGAGTCATGCAACATTTTTTTTACAGGAACAGGAGGTGACTAGATACGATGTTGTAAATTTTATATCTCATGGAATTACTAAAATTGAAAATCTTACATATACAGAAAATATAAATTCTGATCAAAAAATAGGCACCAAGGTAAACGAAAGAACAGCATTAGACAATTTTTGTATTAATCTAAATCTAAAAGCATCTGAAAATAAAATTGATACTTTAATAGGAAGAGATGAAGAGGTAAATCGAATGGCACAAATATTATGCAGAAGAACTAAAAATAACCCTTTGTTAGTAGGCGATCCTGGTGTAGGTAAAACAGCAATTGTAGAAGGATTAGCAAAAAGAGTAGTTAATAATAATATTCCAGAACCATTGAAGAATTCTACTATATTTTCATTGGATTTAGGTTCTTTGCTTGCAGGCACAAGATATAGAGGGGACTTTGAAGAAAGATTGAAAACAATCATAAGTGAGATAGAAAAAAAAGAAAATTATATTTTATTTATAGACGAAATTCACACATTAGTAGGAGCTGGGACTACTACAGGTAACTCAATGGATGCTGCAAATATGTTAAAACCATCTTTACAGTCTGGAAAGATAAAGTGTATAGGCTCAACTACTTTTGCTGAATATCGGTCTAACTTTGAGAAAGATAGAGCTTTACAAAGAAGATTTCAGAAAGTTGATGTTGCTGAACCAACAATTGAAGAGGCGTATAAAATTATGTTTGGATTAAAAGATAAATATGAGAAATATCATAAAGTAAAATATAGTAATGAAGCTATTAAGGCATCCGTTGACTTATCAGCTAAATATATCGGCAACAAAAGATTACCAGACAAATCTATAGATATTTTGGATGAGTTAGGCGCATTTGAAAATTTGAAGCATAAAAAAGATAAAAAAGATATTCTTGACGAAAATGATATTGAGAAAATTGTAGCTAAAATAACTAAAATTCCAGAAAAAAGTATTACAGCGAATGATAGATATTATCTGAAAGATCTGGACAAAAATTTGAAGAGGCTAATTTATGGTCAAGACCATGCTGTAGATGCACTATGTTCATCTATTAAACTTGCAAGATCGGGTTTAAGAAATGCAGAAAAAACCATAGGTAATTATTTATTTAATGGACCTACGGGGGTTGGAAAAACAGAATTAGCTAAACAATTGTCTAAGACATTAGGCGTTGAGTTAATCAGGTTCGATATGTCTGAATTTAGCGAAAAGCATACTATTTCAAAATTAATTGGATCACCACCAGGTTATGTAGGTTTTGATCAAGGTGGCCAACTATCTGAGTCAATTGAAAAAAATCCCTACTCTGTATTATTAATTGATGAAATTGAAAAAGCTCATCCAGATATTTTTAATATCCTTTTACAAATAATGGATTACGGAAAACTAAAAGATCAAAATGGTAAAAATATAGATTTTAGAAATGTAATTTTGATATTAACAAGTAATATTGGTGCAGCTGAACTCGAAAGAGATCAAATAGGCTTTTCAAATAAAAAAAATGACAAGATAGATCATGAAACTATTAATAAATTTTTTAGCCCAGAATTTAGAAATAGATTAGATTCGATTATTACATTTAATCGATTAGATAAGACAATAATCAAGCAAATTCTAAGTAAGTTTATTTTAGAATTAGAGACCCAGCTAAATGCAAGAGATGTTGTTATAGAGCTATCTAGTTCAGCGAGTGATTTAATTTGCGAGAAAGCTTATTCCTTAACAATGGGTGCTAGACCTATTTCAAGATATATAGATGAAAATATTAAAAAAATTTTAGCTAATGAAATAATACACGGTAAACTAATAGATGGTGGAAACGTAAGAGTTAATTCTAAAAATGAAAAAATAATTTTTAGTTATAAAAAATTTTCTAAACCAGAAAAGCTTAAACAGTTTTAGTTAAAATTAAACTTCAAAAATAGTTTCTAATTCGACTACTGCATTTAATGGCAAGGAATTTACACCAACTACAACTCTTGCATGTTTTCCACTTTCTCCAAGTATATTAACAATTAAATCAGATGCTATGTTTAGTAATTTTGGATGATCCTTAAAATTTTGAGTGCAATTATAATAGCCTGTTATTTTTATACATCTTTTAACCAAATTTAAATTTCCAGTTTCTTTTTGTAATTGCCCTAAAACATTTAAAATAGCCAGTGTGGTAGCCTTTTCACCATCGTGATATTTTAAATCTAACCCAATTTTTCCTTGAATTATTTTTCCATTTGCATCAATTGGTAATTGTCCAGATATAAAAATTAGATTATTCGATTTTGTATAAGCTAAGTAATTTCCGACTGGTTCTGGTCCTGGAGGAATTGAAAGATTAAGTCTTTTTAAATTTTCTTCAACAGACATTATTTTTTATTTTTTGTTTTTTTAGTTTTTTTAGTTTTTTTTATTTTTTTACCTTTTTTCTGTGCATCGTATTCAAGCCTTTTATCAATATACACTAATGCCTCTTCTATTGTAATGTCATTAGGGTCTTTATCGTCAGGTATGGTCGCATTTATAGTTTTATATTTTACATAGGGACCAAATTGTCCTTTCATTACTTTCACAGGTTTTTTGTCATCTGGATGTTCACCTAGATTTTTAATTTCATTTGATGATCGTCTCCCAGGTTTAGCTTCTGCAATTAGTGTTACGGCTTTGTTTAAACCGATAGAAAAAATATCCTCAGCTGTTTCAAGGGTTGCAGATTTATTTGCACATTTTACATATGGTCCAAATCTTCCGTTATTAAGGGATATATTCTCATTATTTTCTGGATATTTTCCCAATATCTTAGGTAAACTTGATAAGAATTTTGCTTTATCTAGGTCTATGTCGTTTGGAGATATACCTTTAGGTATTGAAAAATTTTTACCCTCTTCGTCGTTATTTCCAACTTGTAAGTAAGGTCCAAAACGACCTTTTTTTAATATTATTTTTTTTCCATCATCTGATTTACCGATTTCTTTGGCCTCTGACATAAAATCTTCTTGTGCAGCTTTAATTTTAGATAATGGTCTTGTAAATTTGCATTCTGGATAATTTGAACATCCAATAAAAGCTCCAAATCTACCAACTTTTAAGCTTAATTGACCATTTTTCCCACACTTACAAATTCTCAATACTTTACCCTCATGATCTTTATCAAAAATAATATCAGCTAAGCTTTCATTAAGCATATCTAAAATGGTACGAGTTCTTAATTCCTTAACTTCGTTAACATTAGAATTAAATTGACTCCAAAATTTGTTTAAAACATCTATCCAATTAATCTTTCCAGAAGTAATATCATCTAAACTATCCTCAAGCTTAGCTGTGAAGTTATAATCGACGTATTTATTAAATAACTTATCTAAAAAAGCTGTAATTAATTTACCACGGTCAGTTGGGTTGAATTTTTTATTAATTAGTTCTACATAATTACGCGTTGACAAAACAGAGATAATACTTGCGTAAGTTGAAGGTCTCCCGATTCCTAACTCTTCTAATTTTTTAACTAAGCTTGCTTCAGAATATCGTGGTGGTGGGTTCGTAAAATGTTGCTCATTAATAATTTTTATTAATGTTAAATAATCGCCATTTTTAACATCTGGCAAAATACTATCATCATCTTCAATATAATCTTTTTTTTCATCATCCTCCTTAGTATCTTGATAAAGTCTTAAGAAACCATCGAATTTTTGAATTGAACCATTTGCTCTAAATATAATAGTGTTATCTTCATTATTTATATCTATTGATGTCCTTTCAAACTCTGCAGATTCCATTTGAGAAGATAAAGTTCGATTCCAAATTAATTCGTATAGTCTCATTTGATCTCGGTCTAAAATAGATTTTAATTTATCTGGGTCTCTGTTGACATCAGTTGGTCTGATTGCTTCATGAGCTTCTTGAGCATTTTTTGCTTTTTTTCCACTATAGTTTCTTGGTTGATCAGGTAGATAATTTTCACCAATTCTAGTTTTAATAAAATTTCTACAAGAATTTAATGCTTCGTTTGAAATTTGGGTTCCATCTGTTCTCATATATGTAATTAGCCCAACTGTTTCACCATCAATTTCAAAACCTTGATAAAGTCTTTGAGCAACTTGCATTGTTCTTGAAGCACCAAATCCAAGTTTCTTAGAAGCTTCTTGTTGCATAGTTGAAGTAGTGAAGGGTGCATATGGGTTTCTTTTGTAAGGTTTTTTTTCAATTTGAGTAATTTTAAATTTATTTTTTTGGATTTCATTAATAGCAGATTTAGTTTGCTTTTCATTTTTAAAAAAAAACTTACTAACTTTCTTAGATTTAAAAAATGTAATCTTAGATTTTAATTCTTTATTTTCATTATTTTTAAATAATGATTGAATACTCCAATATTCCTCTGGTTTAAAAAGTTCAATTTCATTTTCTCTCTCTACGATGAGTTTTAATGCAACTGACTGGACGCGACCTGCGGATTTTGATCCAGGCAATTTTGTCCACAAAATTGGCGAGATATTAAACCCAACGAGATAATCAAGAGCTCTTCTTGCCATATAAGCATCAACAAGCTCTGTATTAATTTTCCTGGGGTTATCGATACCCTTTTGTACAGCTTTTTTTGTAATTTCATTAAAAACAACTCTTTCAACTTTTTTATCTTTTATTAACTTCTTATCATCTAATATATTTTTAACATGCCACGCTATTGCCTCTCCTTCACGATCAGGATCAGTTGCAAGAATTATTTTCTGAGCATCTTTAGCTGCTTCGTAGATTTCCTTAAGTGGTTTTTTTGATCCCGCGTCAATTTCCCATATCATGTTAAAATTATTATCTGTATCTACTGAACCATTTTTTGAAGGAAGATCCCTCACATGACCATAGCTAGCTAGCACTACATAATCTTTACCAAGATATTTATTGATAGTTTTAGCTTTTGCAGGACTTTCAACAATTACTAAATTCATAAAAAAAATTTAGTCTCAAATATTTACCAAATTGTCAATTTAATGTTTTTTAATTGTAGGAAAACGGTGCTTTTATTTAGTTTTTATTCTACTTTCTTTACCAGACATGATCCTGTTAATATTATCTCTATGAGTATAAATGCTAAAAATTGTAAAGAAGAACATTAGTAAAAATAAATTTTGTTCATATAAAACAAATGTCGATAACAAAGTTACAATAAATGCAGCTATGGCTGATATTGATGAAATTTTAAAAACTCTAGCAATTAAAAACCATGTAATTAAAAATATAATGCCAAGTATATAATTTATAATTATTATTCCTCCAATAAAAGTTGCAACACCTTTACCACCTTTAAACTTTAACCATACCGGGAATATATGCCCTAAATAAACAATCATGAAAGATAACAAAGTATATTCAGGAAAAAATTTATTTG